>Ga0116227_10006815_pt1 | contig 22835 bp, 15 predicted proteins | sample S1TSphgellanicum_FD_89693 | JGI IMG/M metagenome (GOLD analysis project Ga0116227, IMG submission 89693) | Host-associated microbial communities from peat moss isolated from Minnesota, USA - S1T2_Fb - Sphagnum magellanicum MG | ecosystem: Host-associated > Plants > Peat moss > Unclassified...
GCATTAAATCCTTTGTCTGAAGAGGGTTACGCCGCATGAATGATACGCCCCGAAGCCCTGGACAGGGGGGTGCTCCGGACCCGAACAACGCCAATCCGGACGTTGCGGCGCTGCATGATGCTGCCATTGGTGCGACCGGTCTGGTACAATCCAGGCTTGCGGCGGTCATGAACGTGGCCCGGTATCATGGCGTGGAAATGAACCCGGAGAGCTTGCGGTCAAAGCCTGACGAGGCGGCCCCTTCGCCGCCGGTGCTCATCGAATGGCTGCGCGAGGCCGGGCTCTGGGCGCGCGGTGTGCCGATGACCTTTCGGCAGCTCATACGCATCGACGATCCCGCGCCGATCGTTCTGCTGCTGGATGATGGGGCCGCGGCGCTGGTGGTGGGCCGTAACCGGGAGAAGCAGGTATTGTTCCTGCGCGACCCGCGCGGGCGGGTGAGCGACCCGGCCGTACCTGTGGATGAATTGCGGCTGAAGCAGGTGTGGAGCGGCGGCGCCCTGCTGGTGCGGATGTCGCGTTCCGGCATCGAGGATGAGCAGCCCTTCAATCTCGGCATGCTGGCCAAGCTGGTCTGGATGGACCGGAGCGTGCTGCGGGATATCGCGATCGCCTCCATCACCATCACCGTACTCAGCATCGTGCCGATTCTGATCGTGATGCGGACCATCGGCACCGTGCTGCAATATCGCAGTACCGCGACGCTAGAGCTTGTCACCGTGCTGCTGGTCATCGCCGTGGTCTTCGAAATGATTCTCACCTGGGGCCGCAAGCTCATGCAGGTCATCATGGCGGCAAAGCTGGATGCACGGCTGAACCTGATGATCTTCGACCGGCTGCTGGCCTTGCCCATCGAGTATTTCGAGCGGGAGCAGGCCGGCAACATCATGCACCGGACCAATCAGATCCGCGAGGTGCGGGAGTTCCTGACCGGCAAGCTGATGAACACGTTCATCGACCTGTTCATGGTCGCGCTGTTGCTGCCGCTGCTGTTCTACATGAACGCGACCCTGGCCTGGACGATTCTCATCGCCGCCTCGCTGATGGCCGCGATTTTGGCGATGTTCCTGCGCCCGCTTGGCGCCATGACCGGCAGAATCATCGCCGCGGAATCGGCCAAGGGCTCGGTGATGGTGGAGAGTATTTACGGCATCCGCACGGTAAAGGCGCTGGCGCTGGAGCCGACCCGCGCGGCGGATTGGGACCGGCGCGTGGCGGAGACGGCGGACTTGCATGTGCAGGCCAGCAAGCTCGCCAACTGGCCCGCGACGCTGGTGTTTCCGCTGCAACGTTATTGCCAATACGGCGCGTTGACTCTCGGCGCCTATCTGGCGCTCAGCTCCAACAACCCGCTCGATGTCGGCAGCCTCACCGGCTTCATGCTGCTGGGCGGGCGCGTCGCGGGTCCGCTGGTGAGCCTCGCGGGCATTATGGAGGATGTGCAGAAAGCCGAGGCGTCCATCGGGCAGGTCGGCGCCGTGCTGAACCGGCCGAGCGAGAAGCGCGCGCTCACCCATGGCCTGCGCCCACGCTTCGAAGGCGGCATCGAATTCGACGATGTGACCTTCCGCTACGAGGGCGCGAAAACCGTGGCGCTGGATAAGATGAGCTTCAAAATCCCGCCCGGCACGATGCTCGGCCTTGTCGGCCGCTCGGGCTCCGGCAAATCGACCGTCACCCGCCTGCTGCAAGGGATCAACCGGGATTATTCCGGCGCCATCAAAATCGACGGCAACGACATGCGCGAGATCAATCTGCGCCATCTGCGCAAAAATTTCGGCATGGTGCTGCAGGATAATTTCCTGTTCCGCGGCTCGGTGCGGGACAATATCATCGCCGGGCGGCCCGGGCTTTCTTTCGAGGATGCGGTGCAGGCCGCACGGCTCGCCGGAGCCGAGGAATTCATCGAGCGTCTGCCGCACGGCTATGACACGTTTATTCAGGAAGGCTCGCCCAACCTCTCGGGCGGGCAGAAGCAGCGCCTCGCTATCGCCCGGGCCTTGGTCTCGGACCCGCGCGTGCTGATCCTGGATGAAGCGACCAGCGCGCTGGACCCGGAGAGCGAGGCGCTGGTGAACGCGAATCTGCTGCGCATCGCCACCGGCCGCACGATGGTCATCGTCTCGCACCGCCTCTCCTCGCTGCTGGATTGCGACCTCATCATGGTGCTGGATCGCGGCCGCACGATGGATATCGGCACACATCACGAACTCGTCGAACGCTGCGCAATCTACCGGCATTTATGGCTGCAGCAGAACCGCCATCTGGACCCGCAAGGAAAACCCCATGCTTCGCCTGCGCTTACCCAAGGCGTTTAGCGCCAACGCCTCATCCGGCGCCCCGTCCGGGACCGCATCCAGCGCGATGGCCCAGGCGGGCGAACCGCTGCCGCTCGCCGTGCTGGAATTTCAATCCCCGACCGCGGCGATCATCGCAACGCCGCTGCCGGCCATGGCGGGTTATACGAATTACTTCGTCTCCGCCCTGGTTGTCAGCCTGTTTCTGGTGGCGGGCTTCATGCATACGGACCGGCTGGTCGTCGGCACCGGCGTGCTCGTCTCCGCCTCGCCGGATTCCAGCATCCAGGCTTTCAACGCCTCCTCCATAGTGCAGGATATCCGCGTGCGTGCCGGCCAGCTCGTCACCAAAGGCCAGGTTTTGGCGACGCTGGACCCGACCGATGCAAGTGCCGATCTCAGCTCGCTTACGCAGGAGGAGGAGGGGTATTCCGCTGAGGTCGACCAGCTCGAAGCCCAGGAAGACGGCAAGCCCTATCTCGGCGACCCGGCCAACCCTCAAGCCGCATTGCAGCTGCAAACCTATAACCAGCAGGTCGGCCAGTATAATTTCACCATTCAGGATTACACGCAGAAAATCAGCGGGCTACAGACGCAGATTGACGGCGCGAACGCACAGGCAGCCTATTATCGCCAGCGCCTGGGCATCGCCGCGAATGTCGAGACCATGCGCAAATCCCTCCAACAGCTCCAGGTCGGCAGCAAGCTGGATACGCTCGCCGCCACGGATGACCGGGTGGACATCCAGTCCGAACTCGCCAATGCCGTCTCCACCGCCGATACAGCGCAGCGCCAGCTCGCCTCCCAGGTTGCCGAACGGGACGGTTTCATCCAGCAATGGCGGGCCAATATCTCTCAGCAGCTGCTCACCGCCATCAATAATCTGGCGCAGGCGCGCCAGCAGCTTGCCCATGCGCAGCTCGCGGACCAGCTGGTAGCGCTGACGGCCCCGCAGGATTCCATCGTGCAGTCCATCGCATCGATCTCGGTCGGCTCGGTGCTGCAGCCGGGCCAGCCGCTGATGGATCTCGCCCCGGTGAACGCGCCGCTCAGCCTGGAAGTGGATATCGACGCGCAGCAATCGGGTTACGTGCATGTCGGAGACCCCGCGATCATCAAATTCGCCACCTTGCCGTTTCTGCAATTCGGCAACGCCAAGGGCGTGGTCACTTCCATCAGCCCGGAGAGTTTCAACCCGTTGGACCAGACCGCCGCCCAGGTGGATGGCGCGCCGCTGCCCGGCGGGCCGCAGGGCCTGTACTACAAGGCCGCGATTTCGCTGGACGTGCTGAACCTGCACAACGTGCCGGAAGGTTTCCGCCTGGTCCCCGGCATGCCGGTGGAAGCGGATATGAAAGTCGGGCGAAACACCATCCTCGGCTATTTCTTCGAGCGCATCCTCCCCGTCGCTTATAACAGCATGCACGAGCCCTGATGCCGCAGAAGCTCTCGGTCCCCAATCTTTCGCTTCAGGATCGCCTCGCTGCCCGCAAGCCGCAAAGCGCCTTGGCACGCGCCCTGGCGCTTGAGGCGGAGGGTAAGCCCGAGCGCGCCTTCAAGCTTTTTGTCATCGCCGCCGAGGCCGGAATGACCGAGGCCGAACGGGAGCTGGGCGAACATTATTTGAGCGGGCGCGGCGTGCTGCGCAACCGGGTGGAGGCTGCGCGGTGGTTTGCCCGCGCGGCGGATAAAGGCGACCTGACCGCCTGCCGCCACCTCGCCGGGCTGTACATGACCGGCGTGCAGGAGAGCGAAATCGCCGATGCCTCGACCGCGCTGTTCAACGCCCCGCCAAAGCCAGGCAGCGATTGCGACGCCGCCTTGCGCTACGCGATGCAAGCCGCCGAGGCGGGGGATGTTCGCGCCCAGGAGATGGCCGCCGCCATCCATCTGCTCGGCCCCGCGCATCTGCGCGATGAGGACAAAGCCAAAAGCTGGTTCGGCAAAGCCGCAGATTCCGGCTCGGCGCACGGCCATCTGGGCTACGGCATCATCACCCTCATCCGCTCGAACGATGACGACTCCACCTTCGCCGGCATCGCCCATATCCGCAAAGCCGCGCAAGCCGATCTCGGCTGGGCGCATTACTACCTCGCCCTCATCCACGAACTGGCCATCGGCGTGCGCACAGATCTCGCCGCTGCCGCGACCCATTACGGCCTCGCCGCCAAGGCAGGGTTACGCAACGCCCAGGCGAAATACGGCTCCATGCTGCTGCACGGCGTCGGGCTGAAAGCCAATATGGTGGAAGGCGAAACCTGGCTGCGCCGCGCCGGGCTGGCGGGCGACGCGCAGGCCGCCGCACGCGTCGCCAGCATCTACACGCGCCAGGGCGGAACGCTCCCGCCCAATTTCGCCGAAGCCGCCATCTGGTTCCGCCTCGCGGCCGAAGCCGGGCACCGGCCCTCCGCCCATGCGCTCGGCATCCTCTACCTCACCGGCGCCGGCGTGCCGCGCGATGCCGATGAATCCGCCATCTGGCTCCGCCGCGCCGCCGAAGCCGGAGATCCGGACGCGCAATCCAACCTCGCCTCCCTGCTGCTCAACCGCCGCACCAACCCCAACATCACCGAACCCGCCCCGGTGCATGAATGGTTCGAACAGGCCGCCGAAGCCGGTGACCTCGTCGGCGCGTTCAACTACGCCGTCTGCCTCGCCCAGGGCGTCGGCGTGAAGCGCGACGACGCACGCGCCGCCCATTGGTTCCGCATCGCCGCCGAAGGCGTGCTGAACGCCAAGCTCTGGTACGCCCGCATCCTCGCCGAAGGCCGCGGCGTCGAAGCGAACCAGGCCGAGGCCCGCGCCTGGTATCGCAAATGCTGCGACCTCGAACTCCCCGAAGCGCTCATCGAACTCGCGGACATGCACATCAAAGGCCAAGGCGGCCCGCCCGACCACGAAGCCGCCCGCACCCTTTACGAACGCGCGGCCATGCGCGGCCATGCCAGTGCCATGTTTGCCCTCGGCGCCATGTATGGCGGCGGCCACGACATCCCGACCGACCGCGCCGCCGCCCTCGCCTGGTATCGCCGAGCCGCCGAAAAAAATCACCCCAAAGCCGCCCTCATGCTTGGTAAATACCTCGCAATGGGCATCGCAACCCCGCCCAACCCCACCGCCGCCCGCCACTGGCTCACCCAAGCCCGCAACGCCGGAATCCCCGAAGCCGAAACCGCCCTCGCGCAACTGCCCCCCGAACCCGTTGCCGATACCGAAGCAGCAGAGTGAGGGGCGTTGGGGTTTTTCAGTAAGCAAGGCCAGGGGCTCTGCCCCTGGACCCCGCCAAAGGCTCGCCTTTGGAATCCGCTACTTCGGTTCTTGGGAGGGAGGGGCAACTTGCCTTCGAGGATGGCAATAAATTCCCACTGTTCTCTGAAGGCAAGTTACCTCTCCCTCCCAAGAACCTTATTAATCAGTTCTAAGGGCGAGGCCTTAGCGGGGGTCCAGGGGGCAGAGCCCCCTGGCCTTACTTGATGAACGACACCAATGCCCCCGACTCCGCCGAATCGGCATGGGCGCGCGGTCTCGCGGGGGGCGGGGTGTCGTGGCTGGCGCGGGCGGTTCGGTTGGCGCCGGGGGATCCTCGGATTGTGCTGGATTTGGCGCGGGTGAGGTTGGGGGGTGGGCTGGCGGATGTAAGGCTGGCGGTTGAGGCGCTGGAGGGGTTGGCGGGGCGGCATGATGTGCTGGCGGTTTGGGTGGCGCTGGCGATGGGACGGCAGATTCTGGGGGATGTTGCGGGGGCTGCGGCAACGTTGGAGGAGGTTTTGGCAAGGCATTGTGTGCCGGAGGAGGCTGGGTTTGCCGCGCTGGCGGGGCGGGTTGCTGCGGCAGCGGGGTATGGCGGGTTTTGCGGGGTTTTGGCATCCGGGCGGCGTGTGGTGGTGGGCGAAGGGCGGCGGCTGGGGGCGCCAGACATGTCGGTGCTGGGCCGCGTGGAGGGGCTGGTTCGGGCAACCGAGGAGGGGTTGGGCGGTTGGGCGAGCCGCAAAGCGGCACAAGAAACGCCGCCCAGGGTAATGCTCGTGGATGCCGCTGGAATTCGCCGCGCCGTTAAGTTCGGGGAGGTTTTGGCGGCAGACGAGCACGCGCCGTTCTTGAACCGGTACGGCTTCACCTTAACACATCGCCAGTTGCGCGGGCTTATGCCGCCTTTTGCGCTGCGCGGGGCGGATGGCGCGCATCTGCTGGGCAGCCCGGTGGACCCATCCGTGCTGGCGATCGCGCCCGTCCCGGCCTCGCATCGCGGCAAGCCTGTTACCCGCCTGCCGCCGCGCCGGAAGCTGGCAATCGTCATCCCGCTTTATCGCGGGCTGGCCGAGTCTCAGGCCTGCCTCGCCTCGCTGCTGGCAGCCCTCCCGGTGCCAAAGCCCAGGATCATTTTGGTGGATGACGCCACGCCGGAACCGGCGCTTGCCGCTTGGGCGTCGGAAATGGCCGCGCGGCACCGCCTCACGCTTTGCCGCCATACCGAGAATCTGGGCTTCCCGGCAGCCGTGAATACCGGCCTTGCCGCCGCGGGCATGCGGGACGTGCTGCTGCTGAACAGCGACACGCTCATCCCGCCGGGCGCGATCGAGGCGCTGCGTGAAGCCGCCTATGCCAAGGCAGATACCGGCACGGTGACGCCGCTTTCCAACGAGGCGACGATTCTGAGCTATCCAAACCCGCGCGGCGGAAATAAAGCGCCAAGCCTGGCGGAGACCGCACGCCTCCATGCCATCGCGCAAAAGGGCAATGGGCGCAGAACGGCGGAAATTCCCACCGGCATCGGCTTCTGCATGTATATCAGGCAGGATTGTCTCGCCGCGACCGGCTTATTCCGCCCGGAAATCTTCGCCCAGGGCTATGGCGAGGAAAATGATTTTTGTATCCGCGCCCGCCATCTTGGCTATACGCACCGCGCGGCACTCGGCGTGTATGTCGCCCATATCGGAGGCGTGTCCTTCCGCGCTGCGGCGCGCGGCCTCACGGCGCGCAATCTGGAACTTCTGAACCGTCTTTACCCCGGCTACCATGCGCTGGTGATGGCCCATATCGGGGCCGACCCGCTTGCCCCCGCCCGCGCACGCCTGGATGCGTTGCGGCTGCGCGCCGCCCAGTCGGGGCGGGATTCCATGCTGCTGATCTCGCACAGCCATGGCGGCGGCGTGGCGCGCCAGGTGGCGGCACAGATGAAAGAATTTCGGGCCGATGGCCTTCGCCCTTTGCTGCTGACCACGCAATTTCCCCAGGACCCTGCAACGCCCTATCCCTGGCCCGCTTTGCTCTGCGAGGGTGAGGCCGCCGATTATCCCAACCTCGCCTTTACCCTGCCCGAACAGCAACCGGCCTTGCTGCGCCTGCTGAAATCGCTGCGCATCCGCCGGGTCATCCTGCACCACGCGCTCGGCCATCACCCCGCCATTCGCAATCTCGCCGCCGCCCTCGGCTTGAAGCAGGAAATTGTCATCCATGACTATGCCGCCTTCTGCCGCAGGGTGAATCTGCTCACCCGCCCGGTGGAAAACGCCAAGCCGCGCTATTGCGGCGAGCCGGACGCCAATGCCTGCATCACCTGCTGCACAAGGCATGAAGAGGAAATCTTCGAGGACCTCGCCGCGCCGCAACTGCTGCGTCGCTCCGCTGCCGAATTCAAAGCCGCCGCAGCCATCACCGCACCTTCGGCCGACGCGGCCCGGCGCATCGCACGGCATTTTCCCGGTATCCAACCTCGAATTACCCCGTGGGAAGACGACTCTCTGCCCCAGCGCCTCACCCCGCCCAGCGCCGGTCCGCGCCGCATCGTCACCATTGGCGGCATCGGCCCCTCGAAGGGCTTCGACATCCTGCTGGATTGCGCGCGCGACGCCGCCGCCCGCAATTTGCCGCTGAAATTCCTCGTCGCCGGGTCCAGCGCCGATGATGCGCGGCTGCTCGAGGCGGGCGTTTTCGTCACCGGCCACTATGCCGAGGGCGAGGCATCTTGCCTGATTGCAACACTGAAGCCCGACCTCGCTTTCCTGCCCTCCATCTGGCCGGAAACCTGGTGCTTCGCGGTTTCCGAGGCGTGGCGCGCCGGGCTCTATGCCGTCAGCTTCGACCTCGGGGCTCAGGCAGAGCGGATCAAGGCAACGCGGCGCGGGGCCACCATCCCGCTCGGCCTACCGGCCTCACGGATCAATGATTTTCTGAGCCGTTGGACGCCTTGACGAAGCACAACCGAAAAAATTACGTTATGCGACACAATAGCTTCTATGTATTTGACGATGGTGCATTTTTAACAGAACATGCGCGGCGCAACGCGGACCGGTTTACAACTTAAGGATTAGATATGGCTCAGGTTAAAGTCGCTCCCCCGCTTGCGCAGGATAGCATTGCCCCTTCGCCAGCGCCGGTACAGGCAGCCCCCTCCCCGGTGCAGGAGCTGAAGGTCTCGGGCCATATGATGTCCCTGCCCGCCGGGCTGTTCTGCTTCGTGAACGAGGGCAATCCCGCCGCGCCGCGCCAGAACGGCATGCCCGGCATCCGCATTTCGCCCCCGCCGATCGGCAGCCAGCATGTCGAAATCGCCGGCTTCCGCCCGGATGGCTGGCTGAACGGGGATGGCGACGCCACGCTGGTGCGCGTGCGCAAAGGGCCGGCCCAGGTGCTTGTGACGATCTACCAGATCGCCAACCAGCCCGATTCGGCGCCGCGCCTGCAAGTCCGGCAATTGCTGGGCGGGAGCGACATGCCCGCCGCCGCCAATGCCGACCCCGCACCGGTGCAAGCGCAGATGCAGATGGACGTGCTGGCGCATATCCAGGGCCGTGGTGATACCGGCGCGAAATTCGGCGCCTGGCTCGGCGAGCGCGGCAGCAATAGCTGGATCGAAGGCTTCGCGATCAACGCGCCCGAGGATATCGACGCGGCCGATTTTTCCTATCAGGCGGTGCTGGGCCGCGGCTGGCTCTCCCCGTGGGTAGAGGCAGGGCAATATTGCGGCTCGCGGGGAATGGCGCTGCCGCTGCTCGGCCTGCGCGTGCGGCTCACCGGGGAGGCCGCCGAGCAATATGAGCTGAGCTACGCCGCCACCTTTATCGGCGGTGCCACGGCGGGGCCGGTGGGCAATGATGAGACCTGCGAGGGCGACACGCTGGCCCCGCTGGAAGCGTTGCAGATCACCCTCACGCCGCGCCTGCGCAAAGCCACCCGCGCCAAGCGCTGAAGCGGCCGTGAACTTCCTCTTCGTCCACCAGAATTTTCCGGGCCAGTATCTCCACATCGTCCGCAGCCTGCTCGCCGACAATAAAAAGTGGGACGGCACGCATCACATCGTCTTCATGACCGAGCCGAACAACAACCATATGCAGGGGGTTCGCAAGGTCACCTATGCCAAGCCGCCCTCAATCTCCGGCAGCGTGCATCTGGATGCGCGGGAATTCGAGATGGCGGTGCGCCGGGGCCATGCCGCCTATGCCGGGGCGCAGCAGATCAAAGCGCTCGGCTTCCAGCCGGACATCATCATCGGCCATCACGGCTGGGGCGAAATGCTGGACCTGACGGATGCTTTCCCGGGCGTGCCCATTCTCGGCTATTTCGAGTTCTACTATCAAATCACCGGCTCGGACGTGAATTTCGACCCCGAATTCCCGATGCCGGAGAGCCGCTTCGCTGCCGTGCGCGGCAAGAATGCCGTCAACCTCATGGCGCTGGCGCTCGGCCAGCACGGGCAGACGCCGACGCGCTGGCAGCACAGCACCTATCCGGAATGGGCGCGCAAGCAGATCCGCATCATTGAGGAAGGGGTGGATCTGGAAGCCTGCAAACCGGCCCCCGAACTGCGCAAATCCACCGTTACGGTCGGCCGCCTCACCGTCACGCCGAGGCAGAAGCTCATCACCTATGTCGCCCGGAATCTGGAGCCCTATCGCGGCTTCCACACGCTCATGCGGGCACTGCCGCAAATCCTGAAAGCCCGGCCGGATGTCGTTGTCTCCATCGTTGGCGGCGATGATGTCAGCTATGGCTCGCGCCCCCGCAGAGGCGGCAGCTGGCGAGAGGTGATGCTGAAGGAGGTCGGCGAACAGATCGACCTCAGCCGCGTGCATTTCCTGGGCAAAATTGCCTATGACGACCATCTCACGCTGCTCAAGCGCTCGGACGCGCATATCTATCTCTCCTACCCGTTCGTCGCCTCCTGGTCGCTGCGCGAGGCGCTGGCCAGCGGTTGCGTGGTCATCGGCGCGGACACGCCGACCGTGACGGAGTTTCTCGAACACGAGAAAAACGGCCTGATCGTGCCGATGCTGGCCCCTGACGCGCTGGCACAGGCGACGTTGCGGGCGTTGAAAGACGGCAAACTCGCCGCCCGCCTGCGCGCGGGTGCCCGCGCCTATTCCGAGAAGCATCTGGATATGAAGGATTATCTCGCCCGCTACCGCGCGCATATCGAGCAGATCACGGGCAAGGCGCTGCTGCCGGCGGTTACTGAGCCTGCAAGGCCGAAGAAAATTGCTGCGGGGAAAGCGCCATCCAAAAAATTGGCGGTCTCGAAGGCCAAGGGCAAAGCCCCGGCCATCGCCAAAAAAACTGCGCCGAATGCGGCCAAGCCCCCAAAAGCCCGCGCAGCGTAACCTAGAGCCAGATGACATTAAATCGAATCGCTTTGCGATCCGATTTAATGTCTGAATCCGCCTCTAAATCGCAGCTTAGAGGGCGATTCAGACATTAAGTTGAACCGCGAGCGGTTCATCTTAATGTCATCGCACTCTAGAAGCGCATATCCCCCAGCGTACAGCCAAGGCACAAAACGCGAAGCAATCCATTTTTCGTGCCGCGTGCAGGGAGATGGATTGCTTCGCAGCGCTCGCAATGACGATAGGGTTCAGCCATAGCGCCAAAAAAACGGCGCCCTGTCTCCAGGGCGCCGTTCCATTCAAGCCAGGATCAAAAAGCTTACTCCGCGGCGGCTTCCCGCTTGGCGATGTCTTCGCCCGTCTCCTGGTCGACCTGCTTCATCGAGAGCTTCACCTTGCCGCGGTCGTCGAAGCCGATGACCTTCACCTTCACGCTGTCGCCCTGCTTGACCACATCGGTGGTCTTGGCAACGCGGTTCTGCGCCAGCTCGGAGATATGCACGAGGCCGTCCTTGGCGCCCAGGAAGTTCACGAACGCGCCGAAATCGGCCGTCTTCACCACCTTGCCGTTATAGATCACGCCCACTTCCGGCTCCGCGATGATGCCACGGATCTTGTCGATCGCCGCCTGCGCCTTCTTGTCGTCGCTAGCCGCAATCTTCACCGTGCCGTCATCGTCGATGTCGATCTTCGCGCCGGTCTGCTCGACGATCTCGCGGATCACCTTGCCGCCCGTGCCGATGATGTCGCGGATCTTATCCTTCGGCACCTGGATCACGGTGATCTTCGGCGCGTTGGAGGAAACGCCCTCACGGCCCGAGGTCAGCGCCTTGGCCATCTCGCCCAGAATATGCAGACGGCCATGCTTGGCCTGCTCCAGCGCAATCTTCATGATCTCCGGCGTGATGGAGGTGATCTTGATGTCCATCTGGAGCGAGGTGACGCCCGCCTCCGTTCCGGCCACCTTGAAATCCATGTCGCCGAGATGATCCTCGTCGCCCAGAATATCGGAAAGCACCGCAAAACCGCGATCTTCTTTAATCAGGCCCATGGCAATGCCCGCCACCGGGCGCACCAGCGGAACGCCGGCATCCATCAAGGCAAGCGAGGTGCCGCAGACGGTCGCCATGGAGGAAGAACCGTTGCTCTCGGTGATCTCGGAGACAATCCGCAGCGTGTACGGGAACTTGTCCTTGCCCGGCAGCAGCGGGTGCACGGCGCGCCAAGCGAGCTTGCCATGGCCGATCTCGCGGCGGCCCGGCGAGCCCATGCGGCCCGTCTCACCCACCGAATACGGAGGGAAGTTGTAATGCAGCATGAAATGCTCGCGGAACTCGCCTTCCACGGCGTCGATCAGCTGCTCATCCTGCGCGGTGCCCAACGTGGCAACCACCAGCGCCTGAGTCTCGCCACGGGTGAACAGCGCCGAGCCATGGGTGCGCGGCAGCACGCCCACTTCCGCCAGAATCGGGCGCACGGTCTTGGTATCCCGGCCGTCGATCCGCAGACCGGTGTCCAGAATATTGTTGCGCACGATATCGGCTTCCAGCTCCTTGAAGAGCCCTTTCGCCTTCTCCGGGTCCAGCCCTTCCTCGGTTAGTTTCGCGCCGGCGGCCTTCTTCGCAGCCGAAATCTTTTCCTGGCGGACCTGCTTCACCGTCTCGGTATAGGCAGCGCGGATCTCGTCGCGGGCCAGCGCGTCAACGCGGGCGGTCAGCGCCTTGGTCTCTTCGGAGACTTCCGGCAGCGGCCAGGGGTCTTTGGCGGAATGCTCGGCCAGTTCAATAATCGCCTGGATCACCGGCTGGAACGCCGCATGGCCGAAGGTGACCGCACCCAGCATGAGCTCCTCGGACAGCTCGGACGCCTCCGATTCCACCATCAGAACGCCTTCGACCGTACCGGCCAGCACGAGGTCGAGCTTGCTCTCATCTTTCTCGCTGGTGGTCGGGTTCAGCACGTATTCGCCATTGATGTAGCCGACGCGCGCCGCACCCACCGGGCCGAAGAACGGAATGCCGGAAATCGTCAGCGCGGCGGAGGCCGCAACCAGGGCCACGATATCGGGATCGTTCTCCAGATCATGGCTCAACACGGTCACAATCACCTGGACCTCATTGCGGAAGCCCTGCGGGAAAAGCGGGCGGATCGGGCGGTCGATCAGGCGGGAGACCAGGGTCTCCTTCTCGGTCGGGCGGCCTTCACGCTTGAAGAACCCGCCCGGAATACGGCCGGCGGCGAAGAATTTTTCCTGGTAGTTCACGGTCAGCGGGAAGAAATCCAGCCCCGGCTTCGGGGACTTGGCGCCCACAACGGTGGCCAGCACCACGGTATCGCCATAGGAGGCGACCACAGCGCCATCCGCCTGGCGCGCGACCTTGCCGGTCTCCAGGATCAGCGTCTTGCCGCCCCATTCCATCTCTTTGCGGAAATAACGATCGAACATCTCAACAACTCCCATACACGGCGGAGCGGGACTGAAACCTCGAAGGATTGCGCGTTGGCCGGTTTATGCGGCGCCTCGGGCGGCATGGGTCTGGCTGTGAGGGGAGCATACACTCGTCACAGCCACGGACCATGTGGCCGGAAACGCCGCGGTTCAAATACCGGCGGTAGCGCGGATCATCCGGTTGCTTCCAAACCCCGTTCTGCCGCAAGTCTCAAACAACATCTCCGGAACCCATGCCCCGGAGAAGAACGCACCCCATGGCGCGTGGTTCGTCCTTACCTCAAGGCGCACATGATTGCTAGGCGGGCTTGCGCGCCAGGGGGGCCACAAATTGCGGCTCTGTATCCCAGGGAAAGAGGATCCAGGTATCCTGGCTCACCTCGGTGATGAACGTGTCCACCACCGGCTTGCCGGCGGGTTTGGCGTAAATCGTCGCCAGATGCGCCTTGGGCAACAGGCCGCGCACCAGCCGGGCAGTGGTGCCGGAATCCACCAGATCGTCGATGATCAGCCAGCCCTCGCCATCGCCCGCCGCCGCTGGCGATTTGGTCACCACCGGCGCGCCGCGACTCTCATCGTCATAGGTCACGACAGAAACGCTCTCGATCAACCGACATTCCAGCTCGCGCGCCACAATGGCTGCAGGGATCAGCCCACCCCGCGTAATCGCGACAATGCCGGTCCATGGCCCTTGCGTGTGCAGGCGCCACGCCAGAGCCTTCGCGTCCCGGTGCAGCTGGTCCCAGGTAACCGTGTAATAATGCTGTGCCATGCTCTGCTCGTTAAAGAATCGCGCGGGGGCAAGCAAGTGAAGGCTCAGGCCAGGATCAGCAGCGATCCCCCGAACACCACCAGGGTCACGAAAAACGTAATCACGGTGAAGCCCAGCACGCGCCGCATTCCGATACCCGCAATCGCCAGCAGCGGCAGCGCCCAGAAGGGCTGGATCATGTTCGCCACCCCCTCGCCGTAGCCAACACCCTGCGCTGCCGCGGCCAGATTCACATGCAGCGCGACGGCGGCGGGTACGATGAACGGCCCCTGCACCGCCCAATGGCCGCCGCCGCTTGGCACGAACAGGCTGATGATGATGGAGGAAATAAAGCTCCAGAACGGCAGGGTCTGCGTGGTGGAGAAGGCGATGAACCATTTGGCGATCACCCCGGCCAGCCCGGTCGCCGTCATCATGCCCATAATGCCGCCATAGACCGGGTATTGCAGAAGGAGCGAACCCGTGACCCGCGCGGCGTTGTTGATCGCCTCCACATAGGCAATCGGCTGCCAGTGCAGCAGCAGGCCAAGGGCGAGGAAAATCAGGATCAGCGAATTGATGTCGAGATGGAATTTGCCCGTCGCCACCTGCATCCCGAGATAGCCGAACGCCGCCGCCACGAGCACGAGGTTGATGATCCACGCACGGTCCAGCACGCCCGCCAGCCCGCCGGTTTGCACGCGCAGCTTCGGCGCATCCTCCGCCTCCAGCCTTGCCTGATCGGCAGGCTGCATATCCGCATCCGGCGGCTGAATCCGGCTGTACAGCAAGGGCAGCACGATGAAGAGCACGATGACCGGCACGATGTTGAAGGGGGCGAGCAGCGAATGGCTGAGCGGGATGATCTGCCCTGTGACCTTCTGCACGATGTTGAGCGGCGAACCAGGTGTGGCCTGTGCCAGGGCGATGGAGCTGGAAAGGCCCGGCGGGAACATGACGAACCCGCTATACGCGCCGCCCAGCAGCCAGGCGAAGTCCAGCCTGTGCCGCTTTGCGATCTCGCGCGCGAAAATGGCCGACGCCACGAGGCCGAATCCCCAGTTGAATCCGACCGTGACCATGGAGACCAGCACCGTCATCGCGACCGCGCCGCGCGGTGTTTTCGGCATGGCGGCCATACGGCGCAACAGCGCTGACACGGGTTTGGAGCTGGTCAGCGCATAGCCGGTCACCAGAATCAGCACCATCTGGAAGGCGAAGGGGAAAATCAGGAAAATCCCGTTATACCAGCCCGTCAGCACATCCGGCACGCTGTTCTTCGGTGCGAAAATCAGCGCCAGCACGGCAGTGATGACCGTGAGCAGCACCGCGAACACAAACGGTTCGGGCAGCAGCCGCTCGAACATATACACGAATCCGCCAGTGACCCGCGTCAGCAGCGTCGTGTCGTTCGCCGGTTTTTCAACATCCGTTTTCATGCGCGTTCCCCCCGTTTTCGCGGCGATTTATGTCGCAGGCTGTGGGATGCGCGAACCCGGTATTTTTACAACCGAGCCACGCGCTGAGCGGCCAGCGCGTGGCTTAAACCGTGAACTGCTCGGTGATGATCCGTTCGCTCAGCGCCCGGTCGGGGTCGAATAGCACCGTCGCGCCGATGCTGCGGTCCTCGCTCACCGCCACAGAGACGACATTCCGCACCTCGGTGAAATCTGCCACCGCGGCGACGGGGCGCTTGTCCGGCTCCAGAATCTCGAACAGCACATCCACGGTGGAGGGCAGCAGCGCGCCGCGCCAGCGCCGGGGGCGGAAGGCGGAGATCGGCGTCAGTGGCAGCAGATTGGCGCTGAGCGGAATAATCGGCCCATGCGCGGAGAGGTTATAGGCGGTCGAGCCCGCCGGGGTGGAAATCAGCACGCCATCGCAGATCAGCTCCGCCAGGCGCTCGCGGTGGTCCACGTGAATCCGAATCTTCGCCGCCTGACGAAGCTGGCGGAACAGGAACACGTCGTTGATCGCCACCGCCTCCTCCACCACGCCCGAGGCGGTGATGGCATGCATGCGGAGCGGGTTGAGCACGCTCGGCTGCGCGCGCGCCACACGGCCCGGCAGGTCAGCCTCCTGAAACTCGTTCATCATGAAGCCGACTGAGCCGCAATTCATGCCGTAAACCGGCTGGTCCGTGCCAAGTACCTTATGCAGACATTCGAGCATCAGCCCGTCACCGCCCAGGGCTACGACCACATCCGCATCCTTCGCCGGATGGTCGCCATATTGCGCGACCAGCCGCGCCTGAGCCGCCTCGGCGATCTCGGTCTGCGCCGCGATAAACGCGATTTTCATGATGCCGCGCGCGCCAGTTCGCAGCCGCCTCTATCCGCGCTCAAACGAGTCGACGATGCTCAAGCACCGGCATATTCGCCCGCACCCGCGCCATGAAGGTCTTGTCGATCGTCGCACTCGCCCAGCCCAGCCCGTCTGAAGCGCCGGCGACCACATGGCCCCAGGGGTCGACGATCATCGAATGCCCGTAGGTGAACCGCGTCTCGCCGGTCGAGGCTTCCAAATACGCCCCGGTGCAGGCAGCTGCGGCGAACCAGGTCTGGGTCTCGATCGCCCGGGCGCGGATCAACACTTCCCAATGGTCCTTGCCCGTCTGCAGCGTGAAGGCGGCGGGCAGGATGATAAGGTCCACATGCCGGCGCCGCAACGCCAGAAACAATTCCGGAAAGCGCAGATCATAACAAATCGCCAGACCGACATTCGTACCCGCGATGACGCAGTTCACGATTTCATCGCCCGCACCATAGGTGGCGCTCTCGCGATAACCCTGCCCGTCCGGGGTCACGATATCGAAGAGATGGATTTTCCGGTAGCGCGCCAGCTCCACCCCATCCGGGCTGAACACCAACGAGGTGTTGAAGAGTTTATCGCCGCTGAGGTCACCGCCGAGCTCGCCGATGGAGCCGCCATGCACGAAAATCCGGTTGCGCACCGCCGCCATCCGCAAAAACTCATAGGCTTCGCCGCCGGCCATGCCTTCTTCCGGCAGCGCCTCGGCGGCGGCGAATTTGGTTGCACGGTCGCCGCCCAGGCAGGTCCAGATCTCCGGCAGCACCACCAGATCCGGCTTCTCGCTCGCCACCACGCCCTCGATCAAGGCGCGCGCCTGAGCGATATTCTGCGCCTTGTCGGCCGTCGGCGACATCTGAATCACGCTTACCCGCATGGCTGCTCCCCCTTAACGCTCGCAAAGCATAGCTTTATTCCGCCACCCTGGCCACGGCCATCAGCGAAAGCCCGAAAGGCAGGTTCACCGCGCGCAGCAACGCCGCCTCGGCGCCGAAAATCGCGGCAAAGACCTCATTCACGATAAATGGCGGGGTCTTCGTCCCGGCCGCCCGATCGCGCCCAAGCGTCCGCTCCATCCAGCGCAAAACAAAGGCCAAGGGGGCAAGCCCCATGTTGATGAAGCTGATCCGCATGGGGGCGAGACCGGCGGCACGCAGCTTCGCCTCGAGCTCCGCCCGCTCATAGCGCCGCTTGTGGTGCAAGGCGACATCATGCGGGCCGAACAATGCGCGATAGGCCGGCACGGTCAGCACCGCGACCCCCCCCGGCGCCAGATAGCGCCGCACGACCTCCAGCGTCGCGGCGTCTTCCTCGACATGTTCCAGCACGTCGAACAGGCAGACGAGGTCGAATTTCTGTTCCCCGAGTGGCAGGCTGTCGGGCAAAAACCCCGCCAGAATCTCGGCATTCCCGGCCTGCCCGGCCGAGATGGAGCGGGCCGTCTCGTTCATCTCCACCGCCGTCACCTGGCCGAATGCAGAGAGAAGCGCCAGATTTCCGCCCGTGCCCGAGCCCAATTCCAGAATCTTCGCGCCCGGCTTCAGCCCGAGACGGCGAATCGTTGCCGCCAGAACCCGCCGCCTTCCCCGGAACCACCAATGCCGGGACTCAACCGATGCCATCGTGAGATAGGCCTCATGCTCCATCGCCAGCCTCGTAGACCTTGCGTATGAGATAGCTCGGCCGTTGTTTCGTCTCGAGATAGATGCGCCCGATATATTCGCCGAGCAGACCGATGCTCATGAGTTGCACGCTACCGAAAAACAGCACAGCGACGAGCAGCGAGGCATAGCCTGGCACGCGCGTGCCATGCAGCAAGGTGTAGAGAATGATGAACAGCGCGTAGAAAAACGTGCCCATGGCGCCGAGCGCGCCGAGATACGTCCATATCTTCAAAGGCACGGTGGAAAAACTGGTAAATCCTTCCAACGCGAAATTCCAAAGCGCGAAGCCGGAGAATTTCGTTTTACCCGCCAGCCGAGGTGCGCGCGCGTAATCCACCGTGACGGTGCGGAATCCCACCCAGGCGAAAAGCCCCTTCATGAAACGCTGCCGCTCGGGCAGTTGCTTCAACGCATTCACCACCACCCGGTCCATGAGCCGGAAATCCCCGACATTCTCGGGGATCTGCGTGTTCGACATGCGGTTATGCAGCCGGTAGAACCAGGCGGCCGTTTTGCGCTTCATCAGCCCATCGCTGGAACGGTCCGTCCGCCGCGCCAGCACCACCTCGGCCCCCTGCAGCCAGGCCGCCACCATCTGCCCGATGAGCCCAGGCGGGTCCTGCAAATCCGCGTCGATGGGAATCACAGCCTCACCGCGCGCCGCATCAATCCCCGCGGTCAGCGCCGCCTCCTTGCCAAAATTGCGGGAGAACTCGATGACCTTGAAGCGCCGGTCGGTATTGGCCAAGGCCACAAGCTTCAACAGCGTGCCATCGCTGCTGCCGTCATCGACACAGACGATTTCCCACTCGGTGTTCGGGATCGCTTCCAGGCAAGGTAGGATGGCATCCCGGAACGCGCCGATCGCCTCGGCCTCGTTGTAGAACGGAACAACCAAGGAGATTAACCGACTCATGTTTTAGGAACCTTATACACGATGACGTCGTCGATTTTTTGCGTCTGCCAGTCAAGGGCCGCAAGGGCCGCTTGAATGTCCAACGACGTACCGGGCCCCGCCACTACGTATTCGGTGCCCGTAGACTGGCAATAATGCACAAAATCTGCCGGAAACGCACTCGTATCAATTCCAAAATAAAGCCGAATGATTGGCCCGTCGCTTTGCACCGTCCTAGGCGGAAAGCCGAGATATCCGCCAGTCTGTGAGAAGCCAAATCTGTTCTCCGCCTGCCAGAAGGAGGACACACCCGTAAAACCGAATGGAAAAATCAAAACCCGCGCCTGCCGTCCGAGAAATTGCTCCAACCGGCCAGGCGCAAAAAATGCGGAGTAAGGCACTGCCATACCCGGCTGCGGATAAGGCAGCACGGACACACAGGCAAGCAATGCCAGCAGCAACCCACGCGGGCGAGCGGCTACGAACATGGCGACAACAACCGCCACCGACAACGCCGCGTAGAGCATGAACCTCCCAGGCAATGCAGATTTGATCAACGGCAGATGCAAAAAAACCGCCCAGGGCAGCGGAATGCCCGTCCGTATTCCGGCCAGCCAAAGCTGTGGGCCAAAACTCATTACGAGAATAACGCCGAACAACACGGCCAAAAATCGCCCAAACGGGGGCTGCGTCACCTCGACAAGATACCGATCCAGAATAAACAACGCGACGATGCCAAGATACCCATCCTGCTCACACAGAATCCCGGTAAACCGACGACTCAGGGGCCATGTCATGGCGCTCCCGATGGCGCTCGACACGGTGGGCACTATGAGGTTCAGAGGGTCCGTCGAGAACATTGCGGGCCAAAAGGCGGGCAGCGCAATGTCCCTGCGGAGCGCAAACATTGCATAAAGCATGGGTGACAACGCGAGTACCGTCAAAAATCCAGCCAGCACGCCATCCACGACGAACTCCCGCAATACCTTGCGCTGCGGCCGTAGGAACATCATGGCCAATACCCATGCCAGACCGCTGAACATGAGCATCGTTGCGCATATTTCGGCGGAAACCAAAAACTGTCCCACCACAAGCAGTGCCGCCAGCAGCACAAAATGCAACCGGCTTAGGCGTGCCTCGCAGCGCAGCAGCGTCACCAGAAGCAGGCAGGGAATAAACGCCGTGAAGCCAAGATTTAAATGACCGCCGCCCAGCTGTGCCATCTCATACACGGAAAAGCCAAAGAGATATCCGCCGAGTAACGCGGCACGAAACGTTTTAGTGATATGGAGGCACAATGCATACGCGGCGAAAGCCGCCAGCACCGGCGCAGCAAGCGTGAGCAGGTTAAACGCCAGGACCGGTCCACCCAGCACGGTGATTGGCCAACCCAGCAACGCAAGCAGCGGGACGCAGGTCGTCCAGGCCAGATTCAACCCTTCAGGCTGCCAAACCAGTACCGTGAAATATGGGTTAAAATGATGCGCCAGCGCATAAGGCCACCAAGCCAGAAACCACATGATGAGCGTCGGATCAGGCTTGGACCCTAGAATGCGGTTCGTGAGAGACATTCCATGATCCAGGAAAACCCAAGAAGCTGCGGCATAAAGCCCCAAAGCCACGCAGTGCCAGCGCCACCGGTTGAACGCACTATCCATCTGTCTTACCTGGCACCGTATACACCGTCACATCATCGACGTGGCGCCTTGCCCAGGGCAGCGTGTTCAGCATCGCCAGGAGCTTTCTGGAAACCCCTGGCCCCGCAACAATAAACTGCGTGTGTGTTTGCGTACAGAACGCGGCTAAATCCGCCGCAACGGCCGGCGATGTATCATTACCAACTAAATCACCGATCGCCTTGTACTGCTGCATCGGCGCAGGTGGGAAACCGAGATACCCCGCCGTCTGCTCAAAGCCGAACTCATTCTCCTGCTGCCAGAAAGATGACGGCCCGTGAATCGCAAAAGGCAATATCAGAATACGCGGCTGTGTACCGAGCACAGCCTCCACCCGCCCCGGCTCAAAAAACCGGGAATACGGCACACGCTGCCAGGGGTGCTCAGCCGGTAATATGCAAATGCAGGCGATAGCCGCCAACGCCAGTCGCCACTGCCGGCCAACGGGATCGAGCAGGCCACTCCCTCCTCGTGCAGACAACCATAACGACACGATTATCGCTTCCACCAGTGTCACGAACATTGCGAACCGCCCAGGCAGCGCCGATCCTAGCAAAGGCAGATGCATGAGAATCATCCAAGGAAGTACAATCGGCGAATAGTACCCGGCGACCCAGAGCCGCGGTCCAAAACTGCACAATAGCAGCACGAGAAAAGCCGCCACCAAAAACCGTTTTTGCGGATCCGCCCCATGCTCGCGCACAAACAGCCACAGAATCAACAGTGCCGGTATCCCAAGATATGCATTCTGCTCTTGCGGCACCAATCCGAAATGGGCTCCGATACCCCGGAATAAAAACCCAAAGGCATTCGTTTCGCCGGGGATAAACAGATTTACGATATCGGCCGAAAAATAAAATGGCCAGAATTCCGGAAGACGTACCAGTGCGTAATGGCGCGCCATTGAGACCAGCAAAGGTAACAGAATGACAATAATCATAGGCGCAGCGATCAGCCCATCCCCCACCAACCGTAGCAGCACTGGGCGCCGCTCTGGTAGATAATGTAGCGCCAGCACCCAGGCGACGCCGCCAAACACGAAAATCAGCGCAAAAACCTCTATGCAGATTAGGAATTGCGCCACCAGAAGCACGCTTCCCCAAATCGCCATGCGGGATCGGCCAATCTCATCGTCCAGCCGTGCCAGAACCACCAGTAGCAGGGCGGGGACGCAACATGAGAAGGTTAGATTTAGTGCCCCCACATCCTGCGCCATCTCGTACGTTGAAAAGCCAAACAGAAATCCGCCAATCAAAGCCGCCGCCCCATCCCCCGTCAGCCGGAAACAGACCAGATAGGCAAACCAGGCACAGAGCACGGGCGCCAAGATCACATAAACATTATACGTCACCACCGGTCCCGCAATCAGCGTGAGCGGCGCGCCGAGCATTGCGAGCAAGGGTACCGACGTAACCCATAAGAGAGACACGCCGACTGGTTGCCAAATCAGCCGCGTGAAAAACGGATCGACGTGATGCGCGATAGCCCAGGGCCACCAGGCCAAAAACCATGTGAAAGCCAGCGGGTCACTGCCCTGACCGGAAAGCCGATGCGTGATGGAGGCACCATGATCCACGAGAACTACGCTTAGCAGCGCATAAATCGCCAGTGCTGCCAAATGCCAGCGCCAGACTAAAAATACTTTAACCATGCGCTGCCCGAGGGACGGTAAAAATGAGCACGTCATCTACCTTTCGGAACGGCCATGAGAGCGCCTCCAACTGATCGAGCACTTCCGTGTTTGTTCCCGGACCAGCCAAAACATAGCTGGTGTCTGTCGCAAGACAAAATGCTTTTACTTCTTTACCAAGTTTGCGATTAGATTGATCTATGATCAGGTCTCGAACGGCCGGATACGAAAGCATTTTCGATGGCGGCATGCCAAGATATCCCCCTTCCTGCACAAAGCCGAAGTTGTTTTCGGCCTGCCAAAAGGTGGAAGCGTCAATATCTTTACCCGGTAAAATTAGGACCCTAGGATCGTTGCCCAAGATCTCTTCAAGCCTACCGGGGCGAAAAAAAGCTGAATAGGGCGCCGCCTCCGTCTTATGCAGGGGCGATAATGTGACGACCCAAGCAAAAAGCGCGAAAGCTGACCGAAAAGCCATCTGCCGCTTGCGTGTTTCCCCCGATATCCAGAGAGCAACAATGATCGAAACAAGCAAACTGGAGTAGAGCGTGAAACGTTCGGGC
>Ga0116227_10006816_pt1 | contig 22833 bp, 3 predicted proteins | sample S1TSphgellanicum_FD_89693 | JGI IMG/M metagenome (GOLD analysis project Ga0116227, IMG submission 89693) | Host-associated microbial communities from peat moss isolated from Minnesota, USA - S1T2_Fb - Sphagnum magellanicum MG | ecosystem: Host-associated > Plants > Peat moss > Unclassified...
AACTTTGTGGGTTTCACCCCCCACTTAGCAACCTCACCCCCCCCCCCCCCCCCCCAAAGCTCCGACCTAGTAAGTCTCAAAAAGTTCATACATACCAGCCCCCCTATTCCAACTTGGTGATTTAAAGTTTGAAAGATTTAGGTTTGCCTTTGCACCCCCCATCGAAAACAACCAAAGGTTCTTTGAATGAAAACTGGATTGTAATGAGTTTGAAAATCGCCCACATTGTGGAGGTTTAGGGTTTTTTTTAAGGTTTTCAAGTTTGAGGTTTGTGATTCAAAAAACAAGAGGAGGATTAGGGTTTTTTTTTAGGTTTTCAAGTTTGAGGTTTGTGATTGAGAAAAGCAAGAGGAGGTTTAGGGTTTCTTTTAGGTTTTCAAGTTTGAGGTTTGTGATGGAAAAAGCAAGAGCACAACAGGCGATCGTAAATTTGCATTTGGATTTGCTTTTCAATGCAACTTGAGAAGAACAAGAGTGAGTGCCATCTATGCTAGCACTTCTTGTTATGCTTTTACTCAAAGTATGGTGAGTGCATCACACGAAGGTGGCAAATTTTCAATGTCTATTTTGTTGTTCCTTGTCTCTCTTTTCTAATCTCTCATGCATTATGTGTCTTGTTGTCTAGTTTTTCTTCTTGTTTGTAGAAAGCTCAAGGTGTGATATGCAACTACAAGTTGCCTTTTTGTGCTTCACTTCCATTGTCACCACCTATGCTTGTTTGTTTGTTTGTTTGTTTGTGTGCCATTTCAAGTCACTACTCTCTAAGATCATTACTAGTGATTCTCTATGCTCTCCCTATTAAGCATGAAAAATTCTTGAATCTTTGGGATTTTCCTTTTTGATGTTTCTTTTGTTCCTTTTCTTTGGGTCCTTCATTCCACCAAAATAGGAGGAGATTTGAATTTTTGATATTGTTCATTTCTTAATTTTTAATGTGGACTAATATTAGTTTGTGCTATTGTCCCAAGTGTAAACTAGTTACCCAACTATGTTCTCCTTCTAAAACCATTTCTTGTAATTTAGTTGAATTTTCAATTGCCAAAAATACTTAAAATTCAATATCCCCCAATCCTTAGGCTCAATTTTTTTCAAATTGCCTTCATTAAATCCTACTCACTAAGGGATTTCCAATCATACCAAGAGCATGCCCAAATTCTCTTATAATTTTTTAGCTCTGATTTAAATGATTTTTCAATGAAAAGTTTTGTTCAATGTTTAATAACTTCTCCATTATAAGTTGAAACAATAATAGGAAACCAATTTGGCACACTCACACCCATCGAGGGCTTTCCAACAATATCAAAGGTGTGACAAGAGGCACCATGGTTTGGGAGATCTCAACATGACAAACAAAAAACAAGCAAAACAAACAACCTTTCTTCAAAGATAGATCATTGAAGCTCTTCTTCATGGCCAACTTTGTGCTTGGGACTCTAAACTATTTAGTTGTTCCTTTTGGTTTCATGGATGGATTTGCAATTTGTGCAATTTTATTTTTTTAAAGATTTGGATTTTGAACTACTTGAGTTTAATGAAAAGCTTTCATTGAAAGAAGAAGGCTTCATTTCAGTAAAAAAGCTTCATGGATGAATTTGTGCATTTGTGATTTGTAAGCTTTGGATTTTGGAACACTTATAAGAATTCTAAAAACATATTTGCCAATTTGTTGAGGTTTCAAGGAAACCCAATCAATTGTTTTTCTACTGAAATTATTGTGAATGGACTTAAGTATGTAGACTTAGATTATTATTTTTAAATATAAACATATATTAAGTTTCTAAAATGGAGATGAAACCACACACCACAGCTGAGTTTTGTCTTTGTAAAAAATATTTTAAAAATAAATCAAAAATTAAATAAAATAAAAATAAAAACAAGAGGGTTGAATGTAGAGTGGGTATGCTAAAAAAAAGTAGATAATTGGAGGTTGTTTTGCAAATCTTCCAAGAAATCCAAAAGCCAAAAAACCCCAAATCTCAAGGAGATACCAAAATGAAAAGCTGCCACAGAAGAGTGATGGTTCCATATCCCATGTGCAAAAAAAATCCAGTGCACCACCACCCATGCTCACTTCACTCACTTATTTTGAATTTTCCAGCTTCTTTTTTCTGAGCTATATTTTCAGCTCAGAAAAAAGAAATCATCAAAGTTTGGCAACAAAAAAAATTAAAAAATAGCAATAAATCAATCAATCAATCAATCAATCTATTAATTTATTAATTTATTAAAATCCCCATTAGTTTCTTCACACTGGAAGCAGAGAAGCTAGCCTAACTGCTGGACTGCTGCTGTTGCACTGTTGCTGTTCAAAGTTGTAGACTTTATGAAACTGTCCTAAGTATCTTTGCAGTTGCAGACACAGACACAGATCACAGAGAGAGAGATAGAGAGAGAGAGAGGAAGAGAGATGGATAGATAGATAGATAGATAGAGAGAGAGAGAGAGAGAGAGAGAGAGAGTTTTGACAGACAGATTGATGACTGTAGGAGTTATACCCACAGAAAAAACAAAAAAAAATTTAGAAGAAAAATCCCATTTGTAATGAAGTTTGCAACTATATATATATATATATATATCTCTGTGCTTTGTGCAGACTTTCTCTGTGCACAAGTCTGCAAGGTTTGCAAGAACTGCTTTTGAAAGGAGATGAGTTTGAACAAGTTTTGTTTTTGGGTCCTTTTTTCTTGTGGATATGGGCACAGTCACAATTGGGTTATACCTCCTCCCATAAGAATCACAAGTCCTTACTTTGATGTGCTAGAAATACAAAGAAAACAGTTATAGCCAACAAGTTTGTAGTTCGTCTCTCTCTCTCTCTCTCTCAAAAGAGAGCTCTCTTCTTTCTTCTTTCATCTCTGGCTGTGTGTCTGCTGTGTGTCTGCAAGTTTTTGCATTTTAAGCTTTGCAAGAATGGGGTTTTGTGTTTTTTGGTCTGAATGAGATGTTTTTGAACCAGCTAGCTTTTTTCCTTTTCTGCAGAGTCTGTGTACACAGTCACATAATAAGGGTACCCACACCCAGGTCTCCCCACAGGATTCATCATCATCATCATCATCATCATCAGTCCTTACTTTGGAGTTCTAGAAATGCAAAAGAGACCTGTTAGAACTCTAGAATAGCAGCTGTGTTTCAAAGCTGTGTGCAAGCAATTACAACTGGGTTCTTTTGAACTTCCAGGAGATGTAATGTAATTAGAGCTTTTGCACAAAGTTTGGTTTTTTGCAGTCTATATATAGACAGACTATGATGGGCACAGTGACAATCAGAGTACATCATCCTCACAGCAGGAATCCTCAATCAGGAATAGTCCGCAAAAAACAAAGAAAAGTTGAGATTGTTTTTCTAAGCTCATCATGTTTATAAGCAGCAGCATGTGAGGAAGGAGGGGGACGGGAGGGGGGGCCTTATATGTGCACACTTGAAGAAAACATTTTCCAATCATACATTCTAGTTTGTGTGATAGAGTAGATGGTTTGATGGCTGATTGCCCTGAGCTCCTCCTCCTCCTGCTTCTGCAACAACCAGATGCTCGATATTCCTGCAGGAGTTGTCTTACACATGTCCATCAAAGTTCAACAAGACTCGTGGACCCTGCACCTTGCAAGCTCTCTGCAGGCAGGTACTTAGCAATAGACTTGCTCTGTGAACAAAGAGAGAAACCCACAATTCACAGTGCACAACAAGTAGTTGTCGTTGTCTTTGTCGTCTTTGTGGTTGTTGTTGTTGTTGCAGCTGCCAGCAGTGAGCATGGGGCTCAGCTCTAAGTCTTGTAGTTTCAGTGAGTGGAGATCCTTCTGCATGTACATTCCACAGTCAATGCAGCTGTTGCTGCTGTTCTTGCTTGTGTCTGGGGCTACATGCAGCAGCAATAGTAGCTCAGATGCAGAGGCTGCTCTTTTGGTCTTCAAGAATGAACTCCTCGGTGCAGCTGGACTCAGTAGCTCAAGCAGCAGCAGCAATGATCCACTGGCGAATTGGGTCCCCAGCAACAACAACAACAGCAACAACAACAACAATTCTTCTTCTTCCCCATTCTGTGAATGGACAGGAGTATATTGCAATGCGCTTGGTGAAGTGGACAGTCTCAATTTGGGGTCAATGGGCTTCACAGGAACCATTGCTCCTGAGCTTTGCTCCTTGTCGAGTCTCCAACATCTGGACCTGAGTAACAACAGCTTGTCTGGTAGCATTCCTTCTGAGATTGGCAATCTGGTCCAGCTTCAGTACCTGGATCTGAACTCCAATCAGAATCTGTCAGGAGCCCTACCTTTAGAGCTTTTCAGCCTCCAGGATTTGTATTACTTGGATCTTAGCTACAATGCCATCTCTGGCAACATTCCACCGGAGCTTGGGAATTTGGTGAACTTGTCGACTTTGATCTTGGCTCGCAATGGCTTGCAAGGGAGTATTCCTGCACAAATCGGGTACCTTGTCAAGCTCAATTGGCTTGATCTGAAGATGAATTCACTTACTGGAGTGTGTCCTGATCCTCAGTTCAGTCAGCTGGTTAACTTGCAGTATCTGGATCTCAGCAGCAATCAACTGTCAGGGAATCTACCAGCAGTTGAATCTTTGATGCAATTGCAGCATCTGGATTTGAGCTCCAATGGATTCTCTGGACCCATTCCGTCCACTTGGGGTGTGCAGCTTGTGAATGTTGCGTTTCTGGACCTCAGCAACAACTCTTTGTCTGGGGAGCTTCCCTTGGAGCTTTGGAGCATGACGGGACTCACAGAGCTGGTCCTGAGCACCAACCCCTTGACTGGCAACATCCCTGACGACATCGGCAACCTCGTGAACTTGCAGACTTTGTCTCTGGGAACCAGCTATCTCAGCGGCCCCATTCCTTCGCAAATCTCTCGTTGCAAGAACTTGCAGAAGCTGGACTTGGGTGGTAGCGATTTCTCTGGTAGCATCCCTGACTCCATCGGCGAGCTTCAGAACTTGACCACTCTGAATCTTCCTAGCACCAAACTCAACGGCTCCATTCCCGCTTCTCTCGGCAACTGCACAAGTTTGGAGGTAAGCAGCAGCAGCAGCAGCAGAGCTTGCCGACGACCCGCGGACATTCTTCAGTCTGTCTGTGCGCATGATCTTCTTGTGATCAATCTTCTTTCTTCTGATGCTTGTTTTTTTTGTGTTTTGGGGGTCTTCTTGCGAGTTGAACAGATTCTGAATCTTGCGCTGAACTCGCTGAGTGGTGAGATTCCGGAGGAGCTTGCGCAGTTGGAGAATATCGTGTCCTTCATCGTCAATGGCAATCAGCTCACAGGCACAGTGCCTTCATGGTTCAGCAAATGGCAATACGTGTCGACGATCTTCCTGTCCAACAATGAGTTGAGCGGAAGCATCCCGCCAGAGCTCGGCAACTGTTCCAATCTCAAGCTCCTGTACATCGACAACAATCTGTTGTCAGGAACCATCCCGAGTGAGCTTTGCAATGCGGCTAATCTCGACACGTTGAGTCTGATCGGCAACAAACTTTCGGGTGACATCTCCACCACCTTCATGGGTTGCACCAACTTGACGCAAATCGATTTGTCTCTCAACTACTTGTCCGGGAGCATTCCTGCCTATCTCGGGACCAACCTTCCCAAGCTCCTCACTCTCTCCCTCGCCAGCAACAATCTCTCAGGTGCCATTCCTGACGAGCTCTGGACCTCCAATTCTCTCAACCAAATCCAGTTGAACGGCAATGCTCTCAACGGGAGCTTGTCTCCTCTGGTCGCGAATCTCACCGGTCTCGAGTATCTAGATCTCGACGACAACGAGCTTGAAGGTATCATTCCTCCGGAGATCGGCTCTCTTTCCCTTCTCTCTTACCTCTCCATCAACAACAACAGATTGTCTGGTGAGATTCCTGTTCAGCTCTGCAACTGTGTGCAACTCACGACCCTGGATCTGGGAAGCAACTCGTTGTCTGGAGCTATCCCGAGCCAGATCGGGCAACTGATCAATCTGGATTACCTCGTGCTCTCCTACAATAATCTCTCGGGGTCCATCCCGAGTGAAATCTCTGCGGATTTCCAAGTGATGGCGATGCCGGTTTCCAGCTTCGTGCAGCACCATGGGACTCTAGACTTGTCGTGGAACCATCTCTCCGGGAGCATCCCGGCAGAGATGAGCGATTGCGCGGTGCTAGTAGAGTTGCTACTGGCGGGCAACGAGTTCACGGGTTCCATCCCGCCGCAGCTCGCTAGACTTACTAACCTCACCACCTTGGATCTCTCTTGCAACCAGCTCAGTGGCGAGATCCCAGAGGAGCTCGGACAGTCGCCGCATTTGCAAGGACTCAATCTCGCGTACAACAACTTGACGGGATCCATCCCCGCGCAGTTGGGCGGAATCCAGAGCCTGGTGAAGCTGAACTTGACAGGGAATCACTTGTCGGGAGGCATCCCGAACGAGCTCGGGAATCTAACAGGTCTTTCGCATATGGATTTCAGCGACAACGAGCTCAGCGGCGAGATCCCGGCTTTCCTCTCCAATCTAGTTTCCGTAGTGGGTTTGTACTTGCAGAAGAATCGTCTCAACGGCAGCATTGTCGGATTGTTGTCCGAGAGCACTGCATGGCACCAGATGCAGACGCTGAATTTGAGTCACAATCTACTCTCGGGTCCGATCCCGAGCACCATCGGCAATCTCTCTGGTCTTTCGTATCTGGATGTGCGAGGAAACGAGCTGGAGGGAGCGATCCCGAACGAGCTCGGCAAGCTCAGTCAGCTGATGTATCTAGATCTCTCGGCTAACCGTATCAGTGGGTTGTTTCCGCCGAATCTCTGCGACTTGACGTTGCTCAGCTATCTCAACATCTCTGACAACATGGTGTCAGGAGCCGTGCCCGAGGAAGGGATTTGCTTGAAGCTCAATGCTTCTTCTTTTGTGGGGAATCCGGGACTGTGCGGGAGCGTTGTCGACATCGCATGTCCACCGGGGGAGATGCAGCTTCAGGGTGGCGGCGGCGGTGGTCCAAGGAGAAGATTTCTGTTGAGCACCGGTGCTGTTCTTGGCGTGGTGATGAGTACCATCATCGTGGTGCTGAGTCTGGTGTTCGTAGGACTGCGATTGCGGAAGCTGAAGCGGGAGCGAGAGGTTACGGATCAAGCCACAAAAGACTTGGAGAAGGCAAAGCTCAACATGGTGTTCAATGAGCATTACCCTCATCATCATGGATATCATGGTGGCGGAGGTGCAGGGACATGTGCTGCAGCACTGGACTTGATGAGTAGCAGAATGAAAGAGCCCTTGAGCATCAATGTAGCCATGTTTGAGCAACCCTTGCTACGACTGACTCTTGCAGATGTTTTGCAAGCAACAAACGGATTCTGCAAAACCAACATCATCGGAGATGGAGGTTTTGGGACTGTGTACAAAGCAGTTCTTCCCGGGGATGGCAAGGTTGTGGCCATCAAGAAATTGGGTCATGCAAGATCACAAGGGATGCGAGAGTTTTTGGCAGAAATGGAGACTCTGGGCAAAGTGAAGCATCACAATCTGGTTCCTTTGCTCGGCTATTGCTCTTTCGGAGAAGAGAAGCTGTTGATCTATGAGTATCAGGTGAAGGGAAGCTTGGATCTTTGGCTTCGTAACCGAGCAGATGCCATTGAGGTTCTAGACTGGCCCAAACGCTTCAAGATTGCAATGGGTTCTGCACGAGGTCTTTGCTTCTTGCACCATGGTTTCATCCCACACATCATCCATCGCGACATGAAAGCCAGCAACATTTTGTTGGATGCAGAGTTTGAGCCTCGAGTTGCCGATTTCGGGCTTGCCAGACTCATCAGCGCATATGAGACACATGTGAGCACTGACATCGCAGGCACATTTGGCTACATTCCTCCTGAGTATGGACAAACTTGGAGATCCACAACTCGTGGAGATGTGTACAGCTATGGTGTGATTTTGCTCGAGCTTCTCACCGGCAAGGAACCCACTGGATCCGATTTCAAGGATTGCGATGTTGAGGTTGATAATCTTGTCGGTTGGGTACGACATCGTATTCTCAAAGGTGAAGCTCTGGAGGTGCTTGATGCCGAAGTCGCAAATGGACCTTGGCGATTGGATATGCTCAAAGTTTTGCATATTGCCAATCTTTGCACTACTGAAGACCCCGCACGACGACCCAACATGCAGCAAGTTGTCAAATTCCTCAAAGATGTCAAAGATCATTCCTCAGCCGCCTCATCTGTGCATGAAGATGATGATCTTATCAAGCAGTTAAACCACCAACAACAACACCACCATCACCCCCAATAAAAAAAAGTACAATAAAAGAACTTAATATGCACCTCATCATCACACCCACCCACCCACCCACATGAACCTCTCCACCTCCAATTGAAGGTTAGTTTATTTGATAAGCCCTCCCCCCGTGCCACCCAGTGAGCACCAGATCTCAAACTGTACAGTTTCAATGTCCTTTCCTATAAATTGGATTCAACAACAAGTCTGGCAGTTTAGTTAGTTATCCAGCAGTTTGATTCAGCAGCGATTGATTCACTCATCCAATCTTACAGATCTCCAAATTGGATGATCAACCCCTTTAAATTAATTACCTTGTGTTTTCATTGCAGATGGATTGCACTTGGGTAGCATTTCTTAGGACTTCTACTACTACTACTACTTCAATTGAGTCTTTTGAAATTGATTCTAGTTAGTGGCAAAATGGGTCTGTGACAATGTATAGATTGCTGGCTCTGTGTGTGTGTGTGTGTGTGTGTGTGTGTGTGTTTCTGTCTGTCTGTCAATGGTGATTCATCCATACCCATGACTCAGAGACTCTTTTTCTTTTAGACAAAAAAAAAATTCTCCAGAATAATAATGTACACATTGATCTTGAGCTTAAAAGAGACATGTTTACAGCTGATTGGTATATATATATACCAAGCTTTGCCTTCTTGACCAACAACACTTTGTGTTTGTCAACCACATTGATGACTCTTTCATGACAAAAATGGTGTGCACATTGAACATCCAGCATCAAACCATACACAAGACTCATTTGTGTTGCAGAAATCTATCTTGCAGAGGCATTTGGTCCATTGTCCATCTTTATGTGACTTGGGAGGAGGCAATCTGGTCTCATCTGCAACAAGCCCACAACTTTCTGTGTGTATGACTTTCTACTTAACTGTGTCCTACGAGCGCTGGTGTGCATACCACTGTTGGTCTGGTATATAAGATCTGTGCGCCTGGTACAAACTACAAACCTCTGTTTGGTCTGGTATAACATCTGTACATCTGGTACAAACTACAACAAACCAATGTTTGTCTAGTGTAATATCTGTATGTCTGGTGCAAACTACAAACCAATGTACGTCTGGTATCCACTCTTGGAAGTACCAGCTGATCCCCCCCGTATTGGGTACTTTTAGAAACGTTTCTTACCAGCCTCGGTTGTCCTGGTATTGGGTCCAAGACTGATTTTTGGCTGGTATTATTATGAGGCAGGTTTAGGGTTTAAGGGTTTTGAAACTGGGATCCCGGGAATTTGGTATTAGGTCCAAGACTGATTTTTGGCTGGTATTATTATGAGGCAGGTTTAGGGTTTAAGGGTTTTGAAACTGGATCCCTGGAATTTGGTATTAGGTCCAAGACTGATTTTTGGCTGGTATTATTATGAGGCAGGTTTAAGGGTTTAAGGGTTTTGAAACTGGATCCCTGGAATTTGGTATTGGGTCCAAGACTGATTTTTGGCTGGTATTATTATGAAGCAGGCTTTTAGGGTTTAAGGGTTATGAAACCAGGTCCTTGGAATTTGGTATTGGGTCCAAGACTGATTTTTGACTGGTATTATGAAACAGGTATAGGGTTTAAGGGTTTTGGAACTGGATCCCTGGAATTTGGCATTAGGTCCAAGACTGATTTTTAGCTGGTATTATGAGGCAGGCAGGCTCAGGGTTTAAGGGTTTTGAAACTGGATTCCGAAACCAGTAGAAAACTGGTACATAAGTGGTAAATTACCTCAAGTCCCTACAAGGCTCTCATATTGCCTCAGGTTGTTTGTACCACACAGCCCCTAATAAGGTCCTTGCTACAAGTATCGATACCATTGTTTGATACAAGGCATGGGCCAATAGGTAGGTATATATACCAGACCAACAAGTTGTATAAACCTTCATATCAACCTGGGTATTGACAACCAGACCAGTCTCTCACCAGTTGCCTAATACATAATGCAATTGATTACCTCCTTTTCTGATCAAAGTCCATTCAGATCATAGTCATCAGATTGATACATAATTTTTTTCTTAATTGCTCCCTTATTCCCGATTTCCCTAAACCCTAAACCCTAAACCCTATTTTATTTTTGAAGACAAATATACCAAGACTAGACTCGTATGTAATATAAGCCACTACGAATGATGCAAACCCTTTTTTTTCAAAAGAAACTATACGAGTAGAAACCTTAAAGCTATGGCACCTTTCACATTGCAAATCAAGATCTCATTCAAAATCTCATTATAATGAGCTTTTTCTAACTTCCACAACAAACAACAAGACATCTAGTCATCTTTGATTTCCAAATGTTTTATTGTCATTTTTGTTTGAATATGAACCTTGTTTCTCCATAGGTTTATTCTTCCATCTCTTTTCTTGGGACCAATTCGTAAGCTTCAAAATGCATACAAAATCTTAGATGGTAACAAACCTTATATTCCAACTAGCATATACCACTTATCCATCTTCCCCAACAATTAATTTCTTTGGATGTTATTTTTGTGTGCGTTAAGATTATACATACCTTCCAAAAATCATTTGTTACTGGTGTAGCTTGTGTTGTTGGCCCAAGTGTGAACTAGTTACTCAACTAATTTCTCCTTTCAAACCCTTTTTTTTTTGTAATTTAATCAAATTTCTAGTGAAAAAATGTTTTCAAAATATAATATTTCTTACACCTTAGTTCTAAAATTTTCGAAATTGCCTTCATTAAATCATATTCATTAGGGGCTTTTCAAAAATACCAAGAGTGCACTCAAGTTCCCATATAATTTTTAGTTTTATCTAAGTGAATTTACAGTGACAAAATTGTTCAATATTAAGAAACCTTTCCATTGTAGGTCCAAACATTATGAAGCCAACTTGGTGCCATATTTGTGGAGGGCTTTCCAATAGTACCAAGAATGTGGCAAGAGGCACAATGGTTTGGGAGATAGATTCTAGCTTCCATTTGAAGGGTGAAAACACACTAAGCCCCCCTAAAATTGTAGACACATGTATAATTTTTTGTAATTAAATTTCTTAATAATGTACAGACATCACATTGTGGATTATTTTTGCCTGTTTTAATTATATTTGATTAGCTTTAGACTTCATCTAATCAATTTTTAAAAAAATTCAAACATTGAAAATTTTGAACGTATAGAATATATTTGTGACAAAGTAATATTCATCACAAAGTTTGAAATTTTGTATATACACTTCAAAACTAGGGTCGTGGATGGAATTTATGGGTGAATTTTTTACGGTGTATGATATTGATATACATCAATTAAATTTAAAACAATTTAAAATTAAAAAAAATTTGGATGAAATTTTATTCAAGAAATGTGTTTTTTTTGCATTTTTTTAGTAATGAATGCATAATAATATCTTTTTTTAGGAGAAAACTACTACCATATTAAAGAGGAGGAGATTTTATAAATGGACATTACATTATTTTTTCAATTTTCTTTTGTTTGGTAATGTTTCATGAATCATAAACATGAGGCCCTATGGCTATTGAAAAATTGTAAGTTATATATTTTGTTTACATAGATTTTATCCAATTCTCCTCATCTAACCATTGGATCAAAATGAATCTTGACTCAAAACAAACTTTGAGTTCAAAAATGTTTTTGTGCAAATTCAAAAGTTTTTTATTTGTGATAACCAAAGGATGCCATCAAGATTTTAACTTACTATGTACTGTAATACTTGTTATACATCACCTTTTTTTGAAAAAAAGTGGTTCACACTTAGTGTGCTTTCACCCTGAAGGCAATGATAGGTTCATTGGATGACATATGAGTAATGAAAGAAAGAAAGTTATCTTCCATCTTAAAACAATATTAAGAAAAGCTTACAAAATGAACTATAAATAAAGTGGAGCTACCTGGGGGAAATGAAATAATGGATGACATTTGAATCAAAGATGTTGAGAATAATCATGCATGATTTATGTGTTAGAAAAAATGGATATATATATGAATATTTTGATTATTTTACCTTTCATCTTAAAATAAGGACAGATTCATTGAATGATATGTGGATGTGATCATGATAATATGTATTATGACACTTGTAACTAATGTTGCAAGTCTTAATATGTTTGTATGATATTTTTAATAATCTATTGAAATGATTTGAAATAATCTAATGACTATAAATATTCAAAAACATTATCCAAATAGTCTAACAAGTATTTTCATTGCTTAATTATTTTTTAAATGATTTAAAATAATTTGAAAATCACATAATCATGAACAATAACTAGGTTCATCTATACATAATTACAAATGTGACAATTATTTTTGGCTTTGGTCATGAATATGTTTTGTTATTATATAAGTCATGAATTTTGTGGAGGTGACCTATGTGGGCAACAAAAATGCCAACTCCATAGGTGGCCACATCATTGTTCAATTGAGATGTCAAATGAAGTGTCAAATGAAGACATCATTGCTTTAGGGTTTGTATTTTTATTTTGTTACAAAGAGAAATAAGGTTGAATTTTATAGGTTTTTTTGTTTTGGGTCTTGGTTTGTTCATGTGTTGGGTTTTGATTTGTTTGTGATTGTTTTTCATAGAATTTTGCAAAAACATTTGAGTATTTGTGATCTTTACTTTGTGAAGGTTTTTGAAAATTGATTAATGCAAATATCAACAATAGTATTCTTGCAAAAGCAACGAAAGAATGTTTGTGTAGCAAATTCAAATCTGATTATCATGTGTGAAGAAATGCAAAATTTATGGGTCGTTGTTGGATGTATGGTTCTTTAAATCAAGAAATGGAGACGATTAGAGGTTACAAACAAAGATAATTTTTTGTTATGTTCAAATTTGTTTTTGAAAGCCATTTTTTTAAGCTATTCATTTTATTTTTTGTTGTAATGATAAATTAGACAATTGTAAACAAATTCATGAGTGCAAATTTGGTCTAGTACAATTTAAAAAAAAAAAAACTAGTTTTTTTTTTTGGAAAGTCTACAACCATGGAGAACTTTGGACATCTCATTAAATTGTGATTTGTTTGATGAAACCTTTTGTGTGTTTGATTCATAGAGTTTGATTCTTGATTTCAAAACATGGTATGAGCACTTGGCTTCGTTATATATTTTGCAAGAACGCACACATTCCAAAAGAGGTGAAATATGTGATGGCTTTAATTCCAAGAAAAGAATTTTGGTTGCTTGTTATTTGTTGTGAACTTTAAAAAAGGTGTCAGTCACAAATTGTCACATAGGTGGATGATTTAGAAAACCTCATGCATATACATAGTTATCCCATCAATCCCACAAGGTGTCTAGAAGATGTAATTGAGTGCATGGGCTTTATCACTATCATTAACTTACTAGCTATAGACCATGGTTTGTTATGTTATGCATATATGCGTGGTGAATTGAGACTTTTATCGCATGGAAGTTGAATTCATGTTTTTGAATATCAAGGCTCTATAACGTTAAGGTGTTGCCAAGGTCTATGTGAGCGTGTAGTTGAAAATAAGGGACCTAGTTCAATTGTTATATCTAGCAATTGAGAAGGTTATTGTGTTAGGTACAAAATCAGGGGTTGGGGGATTGGGGTATGTGCACCATAACATTAAAGAGGGGTGGTATTGAGTGCAACTTGAAAAGATTATGGAAGACAAAGGCAACACACATTTGTAAGTGCCAAATAAGAATGATAATCAAAGATAAAAATGATAATGATATCCATAGTTAAAGTTGAACGAGTAGTGGGTAGCAACCTTGTATGGAAAGGATAAGACATGCAAAAGGTCAATTGAATTGATGTTGCACCATGCAAGAGCAAATAGTAAGGTGATGTTATGAAAGTTTCAAACTATGTGCGCATTACAATAAAAACTTTTCATCCCATGTGTATTAGTTTGTGTATGTATATGGACCCAAGGAAAAAAACTAGAAGAGTTTGCAATTTGATATTTTTGTGCATTTGTGCATTATAATTTTTGTTCATCACAAGATTATAGGAATTAAACCTAAAACCCCATGTTCATTCTATGTAAATGAATCTATGCCTAAACATTATTGGATAATAAATATTATATTCTAATAACCTTGCATAATCGTAACCATCATACACCACATTTTGTACCATACCTTAATTGTAACCTAATAAATGTGAAACAACCCACACAAACATGACATGTGGCACACAAAGAAACTATTAGAAGCATAATTCTTAACCTTAAAAACCTCCCACAATGAGACGTGGAAGATAATTACCACCTGAAAATCACCAAACACAAACCTTAAAACCTAAAAATGTTTTTAATTGATGCATGGTAACACAAGGCACAAGCAATTTTATGGGAACCTTAACCCTAAAACCCTCCTTGACATTTCCCAACCTAACAAGTGTCAATTGAACCTTAAACCTTAAATCCTCTACACCAATTAAATTGTTAAAATGTGATAAATCAAGATTTTACCCCTTGAAAATGAAGCCCCAAAATATTCCCAAATTAACATGTGTTAAAAAAGGTATCATTTAAGTTCCTTTGATCACAACACATGTTAATGCTAGGATTGTTCAAAAAAACGACTTATATATATATATATATTGGCTAACATTTTTTTAATTTAAAATGTTTATATTCAAACAAGGGCCATATGTTAACATTCCATTTGTTACTTTTGTCACACGTGGAAGGTTTTAAGTGCACATCCTTAAATCACATAGAAGTCATAGAAGTTGTATAAACCATATGAATCACATATAGATGAAACCATATAGGTTGAATGTTCGTCAAACCCCTATTAATTGCATTTTTCATTTGTACCTATGTCACATGCAAGTTGTTCAAGGTGATTAGGTAGTGTTTAGTTGCAAATGGCATATATGATTAAAAAATAATTTCACATGACAATTGTAAAGTTTGGACTTTTCTTTTAATGTAGATTTGTAAGTTGAAACTAGTTAAGTTTGCCTAATGTTGTTAACTTTTCAACTTTTTGTTGAGTCATTTTCAAGGCCTCAACAAGGAATTTTGATCGTTCATCCTATTTTTTAAAATAAATAGTCATTGTGACTACTAGTATCTTCATTAAGTAGTTGTTTCTTCTTCTAATTTTTACATCTTTTTGACATGTGATAAGATTTTTTTGGCCCAAAACCAACTGCAAAATAACCCTAAACACTATAAATCTTTTCATTATTATTGCCTTTTTCCCTTCTCTCTTTTCTCCTGAAGGTGGCCCATTTTTTTTTGAAAGAAAAGAGCAACCATGTGCCCCATTTAAAAAAATTGAAACCAAATTCCATTGTGTTTTTTTTTTTTTCGGTCAATTTCCAATTCATGGATTGCCCCACAATATTGACTTTGTGAAATTTTGCAAGCATTCAATATGGGCCCAATCAAGACCGCCAATTATGAAACCTTACTCCAAAAACTAAAGCATGACCTCATCAACTCCACCCCACCACCAATGGACAAACACCTAAAAAAGAAGAATGAACCTACCACCAAATCGACACCCAATTTCACTTCCTAAATGTGTGTGTATATAAAGGCTATAGTTAGGACCATGATACCTTAGTCTCCTTAATGGAAGCCAAATGGTTCATTGATAGTTAAGTGGTTAACAAAAAGAAATTCTTCAAGGACCATGGTAAAATGTTAGCCCCCAATATTGGTCCTCCTAGTTACTAGTCCTTTCCACCTTCCAAATTAATTCATTTGGTTTTTTTTTTGCACGCAAATTCATTTCCATTGCATCTATCTCATTACATGACATGCAAAATTGTTCATGGACGTCTTGCACATCCCTTAATAGAAACAAAAAAAAAAAGGACGAGCATGATGTACACAACCATGGGCTAAATTTGCAAAGTCATGTTCAACACCTTTGCATTGTATTGAATTGTTTGGCTCATCATCGACTTCAAGATGTTGACATTTGGTCCAACATGTTCTTCAACTAGGCCAAACAACTATTTGAAAAACTACAAAACACCAACAAACTACCTATGCATGCTACCAAAAAATTTGATTCCTTGACCACCAACATTAGTGATGTCCTTGACTTAAAGGCATCACTCTCAACACTAGACCGACAAGGCTAGAAGAGAAAAATAGGCCCCACCAATGAAGCAACATCATCACCACATGCACACAATCACATGTATACTCACAAATTATATTTACATTAGGTGGAACATTGACCTATTATGCAAGTTCTAACTAACAACATCATGCAAAATTATTATTTCACATGCAAATTTAATGTGAGAAATTTTCAACCCTTTAAAAATCACTTCTTATTGGATGTGGTTTTCAATAACTTCCATCAATACATAACCAATAGATTTGAATATACACACGTAGCCACATGATAAACCATTGGACTTGAGGGAAATAATAACTTAAGAGGCATACTATTGTGTAAACACAAGTACTAAAAACTTCATCAATGATACATTTTGTAATAAGTTTTAAAACTAAATTTGTGAAATTATGCCCTACCCATGTCGACAATTTGCATCTATTCATCTGCATTTCCATTACACTCCTTGGTTTCCCCTAGCCTATCCCACTCCTTGACATCCACATTGCAAACCACATTTTTCAATTCACAACCCCAATTTAATCATACAACGAATTCTTTACTAAGTGTTTGAATTTGCATTTCCATCCCAATGTCTAGTTCCCCTTTCATGACATTGGAAAGCACGTCTTTTTTCTTCATAATATATCTTTGTCTTGAAGTTCTTTTAGTGGTGGACATCATTCTATTTTGCTTTTGCTATACAACTATAGTGTGTTTGCATATGTGCTCCACTTTTGAGTTATATTTCTATCCTTGTTTTAATGGGACTAATGAAAATACTCCAAAATCATGTAAATGTGTGTCAAGTGTCATAGACACAAAAAAAATCAGCTCAAACAATCATTATTTTCACATATAATGATTTTATTCTCATGGTATGGTCATAGGATGCATTAAAGTTCGAAGTTCTAGAGTTTGCAAATTCCTTATTTTCTTGAGCATATTTGCCAACTTTTCAATATATAAAACTAGGAAAAGAAAATCATAAACACCATAAAACAATGAAAAGGAAAATCATCAAAGATTGTTTTCATTTGCTATGATCAATGTATACTTCAATCTATATATAGCAAGATTTTTCTCACATGAAACATAATTGAATCTTAAAATAAAGGTATGAAAAATTCTGCTTGAAAGTAGCCTAAACTTGGGGGCTGCTTTCACCCCCACCAACTAAACCCTCATTTGATAATCCATCTCTTGACTTTCCCTTACACTTCTCTTGTATCAAGAAAACAAAATAAAATTGGTAGAAAGGAAGGGGAGTTTGTTAGAAAGTTTTGATAAAAGTTGATGCTAAAAGGGAACACAATTTTCCCTTAAACTTCTCTTGTATTAGAAAACAAAAGAAAATCAATATAGAAGAAAAGACCAAAGCGGGGAGTAGCTAACTTGGGCACTTGTGTTTGTGCAAATTATTGAAGATGGCGATGGCCAATGAGACCCTAAGAGAGCAAACAACAATGAGGACGTTGACATCTTTAGAGTGATGGTTAGGTGACATGTCTCTTTGTGTTGGGTTTGTGTTGGTACCACTTGACGATGACACATCAAGGCAACGAGTTGAAACCCAATGCGCGGTGAATCGCCTTCAAGGTGGCAAGATGTCACCAAGGGCACAACAAGAGGTTGTTTCATGGTAAGATGGAACCCAAGTGCGAACCCAATGTGTGGTAAGTCACCTTCAAGGTGGCAAGAAGTCACCAAGGGCACAAAAAATGGTTGCTTTGAGGTAAGATGGAACCCAAATGTGAGTAGTCCAAGCAACTCACCACAAGGCAACTTGGTGTTGCCCAGGGGTGAAATGTTTAGCTCCCAAGGTGGGAACTTAGAGTGGTTGGGCTACAAGACTCGGTGAAAGTTACTAAGTGCAAAAAGGCCCTAAAGTATTGAGAAGGTCCACAATGAATCTAAATCCATAACTCTAATAATGAGTTAGGACTTAGAACAACTCTTTTGTCTAACGGATGAGTTGGGATGTGAGGTTTCAATCATGTGCTAATGTGGGTTGCATGTGGAGTTAATTAGGAGTGCAACTTGAGACTCAAGAAAAGCACAATATGTTTAGACAGACTAGCAAAACACAAGAATCAAATTATCCAGCAGAAAATCTAGTCAAAAAGACAAATATGTGGCTTTACCTACCTTGAAGTTGTCCAAGGAGTCCATAGACCATATCTCATCCTGTTTTTTCACCAAACAAGTTAAGGGCTCTCCCTAGAGCCACCAACAAGATTCTGCAATGACAAGAACTCAAAACATGAAATTTTACTCATATCATATCAACAAAAAATATTCACTAAAACTTTCATTCCTGCTTCCAAATCTGAAAGTTAAAAATATTGCAACAAAAAGGGGGAAGATTGTCAGCGTTAGAAGTTGAGAGGTTCAAGAACTCAATGGACAAGAAAGAAGCTAACTGACAACTTGACTCCAACCACATGGGTGAGAACAGGGCCCTGAGAAAGTTATAAGGTGATAGGGAGTGACTAGTGCAGCATTCAAGGCTGAACTTCCTCATACCGTTCTAGAAACTTTCACTGCTCTTCAAATAAAGGGCATGATGATTTACATCCACCCTTCGAGGCTTTGCATGATGGGCACACTCCAAATCTAATCTCTAGAAGACCACCCTTACAATCAGATATTTGCCTGTGCAAAATATACAAGCTCAGAAACTCAAAACCACTAAGATAGCTGTAGCTAATGGGCATATGTCTGCTAAGTAACACAAAGCCATCTTCAATAATAAACTGCACTAACTATACTCCCATACCCACATGTCTGCTACATGTCATGGGACATTCTGATGCAATCCAGAATCACAGAATTTCCTTATCAACAGCCTGCAATACAACGGGGAGTATATGCTCAAGAGATGAAAGGTTTATGGCTCTTGCAAGACGGCAAATTGTGATTTGTAACAGAATAACTCTTGTGCACCCTCAAGTCCACGCTTTCGAGTCAGAAATGAAACCAAGCCTGCTTCTGTCTGAATACACAAGGGAAGATACACTGAAGTGGTCACCTACTCCATGAAAACCTTCAATAAAGCAATTGGAAGCCTGTTGCCGGACCTCAATGAACTTGAGATTCTAGCAACAAATTTGTTGCAGTTGCCATGTCATTTCTGGCAATGGCCAATGCTTGCAGTGCATCCTCCCGTATGAAACCCATAGCAACAAGTGTTGACACTGATTCTTCAGGAGGTGGCAACAGCGCACTCAGGGGGGGTGCTGTTGCCACAAACCGATTCTGCAAACCATCATAGACATCATCTCACACCACATCTTACAGAAGCAGCTGACAAAGAATAAAGAAAAAAATGATCCCTGTAACAGTGCAGTGAGGGTATTCATTCTGTGGGACAACATTAGAACTCTGCATACCTGAAAAGCCTGATCAGGAGGAGCAGGATTTGTAGCCTCTCTGCTGGCATTAGCTCTACCATTGGTGGATGGTGAAGATACACCAGACATGAATGGTGAAAATAATTGGGCTGTTGCAGCAGCTAGTCCCTCTGGGAACTGCAAGACCAAAATCACTTTCACCATCTACATAATTATATTGTGATGATACACCTCCTAAGATTGACAGCAGAGAGCATGACAAATGTGGGTCAGACTGTATTGAATCTTGCATACCTTTGCTCTTCGAATTTGCAGAACATTTGACTTATATATGAACCCTGCTATCATCCCACAAATGCCTGGAACAAGTGATCGCTTCCATGATGACAACAAGAGCTGAAGAAACACCCCAAAATTCCCATGGACAAACAGATAGTAAGGGCACTTCAACTGTAATGAAGTCCAAAAGCCTTGGTAGCCATTGCTTCCCTAAATTATGAGCATAGAAAGGGCTACTAAATCAATCAATATTTTGGAAAGATACTACAAGGATGTGCAGTGTACCTGCAAGCCCGCAAGGTAGACAAATGACTTGTCTGAGAAGTGGGCACCAAAAACCTTGAACCTTGTGGAGATTGGGATGTCGAAGAAGAAGGCAACAAAGGATGCAAATATCAAGCCATATGGTCCTGGGGTCAAGGATATGCCTGACAGTAACCTTGTGTCTGCAAGTTTAAAATGCCATTAAACTCGTCAGAATCCATCTGCTTCTAATTCAAAGTAGTGCTGGCAATTGCAGCAGAGTGCATGGTGCTTGTGCACAAGTCCATAAAGCTGTAAATTCACCATCATCTGCCAATTGAAAGCTAGATACTCAAGTGACCATGTGCTTGTGAAAGAACATGGCAATGAAGCCCAAAAAACAGAGCACAGGATAACCAATCCTCCTACAATGTTAAGACCATACAAATAAAATGCTCCACTTTGCAACAGATACATAAAAGTTGACAAAAGTTGAGTATCCAATACCTCTAAATGCAGCCAATGTGACTACCTCCAAAATGGTTGTGAAAGCTGTTGAAAACAAGAGAAAGACCTGGCAGGTCCACCTGCCAAAAGTTAATGCCCCACACTACAAGGCAATCTATATTGGAAAAACTTGTACATAGTATCCATTACTAAATTCTGACTACAAAACGAAATTGATATAAGGAGCACATACACAATGTACATGTAGACAAATAGCATCTGTATCTGGATGAAACAATATAATTACTACTGAAGAGTGTTGTGCAGTAAAGAGGTGTGCACCAAATATTTGTTTGACCCAATTTGTCGCTCAAAGACTCGGAAAAAGTACACCAAGTACAATCCAAACAAGAGCTCTGGTGTCGATGAGAACACACATGGTGATGTGACCAAACGCCACAATTCCAGCTTCTGCACAACTTTCTGTCGCTCCACATAAAAGCTCTATCAGCACACAGCTGTTCAAAGAACCTCAACTTCCATACCGGCCTTTCTCCAAAGAGTAGAAATTTCGATGGCTGTAGAGCATGCTCATGAGAACATGTTGTAGTAAAATGACAAGGGGATAACTCCATCCGATGAAGATGTATACAAAGTACCTGATATGAGAGGCTGCAAACCCTAGCACCACCTTGTGTGCCAACAAGGACGGACACTAAACCACATGTAAGGACTATCCCCTTTGTAACAGGTGCATTATCTGCATTTCACACAGCACCATGATAGCTCAATATTGTGCCATTTCCCGTGAATTATGTACTCCTATGTTTTTGCTGAGAAGTTGATGCTACACTCATCAATTACTCCATTTTCCTTAGTGCCCCCAAAAGGGTATTTCAGGATATTGACTCACTGAAGACAGTCCTCCCAGAAACCGCATGAAGCTTTTCTTTTCTCAGTGGCATGACCAGTAATATTGCCAACTATCTGAAAGGAATCCTCAGATCTCAAAGATGCAAAACTGACAACTTCGAAAATATGATTAGGGTTTGGAAAACCTCTACAGAAATTAGGGTTTCCTGAAAGCATGAACCGAGAAATCACTAGCCCTATGAAGAAAATAAAATCCATTTCTTCGCTTGGAGGTTGGAAGCCAAGGAATGAGTAAGAACAAGATATGGCTAGCTAGCAACCAAAAAGTCGCGCTCATTGCTAAATGACATCAAAAATGAAAGGGATGAAGAACATAGAAAAGGCAGGTGATCAGAGAAGAGTACTAACAAAAGCCTGCAGGTCCTGCGTTCATTTTGTTTTGTTGTATGTTTTCTCTTTCGATCCGAAGCTCCAAGACTCCCCAAAGAAGAAGAAGAGAAGACCTGGTCTACAATTTTGGTCTAGATTCCCCCGCTTTTTGTTTTGCGATTGCCAAAAAATTCACCGACACCGCCCTCTAGTTTACTGCACCAATCGGCGCACACAAATACCGCAACGTTGCGATCAATACACCTCTAGGTTTTGCACTGCAAAAAACAGAAGCTCGTCAGACGCTCCTCCTGTCGCATGAGCTACGTTCCTCACACAGAAGGAAGACGACGACGATCCGTATCTACTGCGTACAAAATACTAATACGTACTTCAACGGGGTATGCAGTATGTACGGGTTCTTTTATCCTGTGACCGTAAATACTGAGGTTATCTACATAGTAAAAATCGCATACTAGTAATTGGGGGTAGTAAAAGAAAAGAAAAGAAAAGAAAAGAAATAGAAAGTAGGAAAATAGTGGGGAAAAAGGCGAGGTAAATAAATTATGGCGTTAGATTTTAGATTATGCGAAATTAAAAAATGAAGTGATTTTATTCTTTGGATTTAAAAAATGACCCAATGTTAATTATTTTCTTATAGGATTTTATTTTTTTTTTGCAAATTCTTGTCATTTTTTTATGATTTAAAAAAAAATCCAAATCACATTCTACTCTGAAATGGATGAACACTTTTTTTTTTTTGTGCCTTACAATTTTTCTTTCCTCATTTCATCACTCAATATTTATTTATTTTTTTATTTTTCCCACCTCAATTTCCAAATCCTCTCCTTTGGAATTGGTGGACAACTTCTTTTTTCCCCTTCCAACCAGTTTTTTTTTTTTTTTTTTTTTTTTTTCATTTTTTTTTTTTTTCCAAGGTGGTGTTCTTTCATAATTTTTAAACAAATTTCAAATTTGTCTTTTAAAAATATAAATAAAAA
>Ga0116227_10006817_pt1 | contig 22831 bp, 13 predicted proteins | sample S1TSphgellanicum_FD_89693 | JGI IMG/M metagenome (GOLD analysis project Ga0116227, IMG submission 89693) | Host-associated microbial communities from peat moss isolated from Minnesota, USA - S1T2_Fb - Sphagnum magellanicum MG | ecosystem: Host-associated > Plants > Peat moss > Unclassified...
ATATATATATATATATATATATATATATATATATATATATATATATATATATATATATATATATATATATTATTTTATTTTAAAAAAATTGCCCTAAAGTTTTACTTGCTTTTAGGCACACACAAGTAAACCTATTATGCAAGAGGTGAAACCACATTTATTGTCATTGGGGAATTCTCGAGGCTCTCGAAACAATTTGTTATGATGGATGGACGGACGGACGAATTGATGGATGGATCAAAACACAATTCCGCATGGGGCAAATGAACATGAATGAAACACGATATGCACCGACAAAATAGTTATTCGATACATAGACCCTAGAGCGCCGAGCGGGGTCCTTTCCCAAGACCCGAAACGGTGTTTTTTCCGCTCAAGTTAAAAGTCTATGACCCTTGATTTATGTGGAGGTACAAAGGTGGGTGGGAGCCATCGTGATCTCGGTGTGGGCTTCAGGAGTCAGGTTGCAAATCTTTCATCTTCCGAGATCTACGATTTAGGCTCAGAAAACACACACACACACACCATATGCCAAGTTTCAAAACATGCAAAAAAGGCCACAAAACAACAATGGAGGTCAAGCAATGTACACACTACTACACACACACAACTAGCTAGCCTAAAACCCTAATTACACATGTTAAATTAAAAGATGTTGGCACTTTGTTGTTGGGTTTAGGGTATTGGGTTTAGGATATTGCGTTTAGATTCATTATAGAGTATTGGGTTTAGGATATTGTGTTTAGATTCATTATAGAGTATTGGGTTTAGGATATTGTGTTTAGATTCATTATAGAGTATTGTGTTTAGATTTATTATAGAGTATTGGGTTTAAGATATTGTGTTTAGATTCATTATAGAGTATTGGGTTTAGGATAGTGTGTTTAGATTCATTATAGAGTATAGTAGCTTAAAGGATTTTGGCCCCCCTAGGTAATAATAATAATAATAATAATAATAATAGGTCTATTTATTTTTATATGAGGATTTTTGAAACATGATAATATGTTGGCTTGTGTTGAGACTTGAGATTAGTTATAATAGAGTTATAAATATCTTGAAGGGATTTTGGTTTTCTTTTAGAGGATTTCTTTTTTTGAAGATTATATTTCTGCATGGTGAAATTATTTTGAGTTTCCATAATTCTTCTCTTGCCTTAAGATACTTTTTTTATATTGTAAATTGGCAAGGTCACCCCTTTGTTGATCTTCTTCCATGTCCATGGCAACTGGTTAAGTACTGGAGAGAGAGTAGTCAAGTCAAGCCATTGTTGAAGAATTATGTATTATGGTGGTGGTGGTGGTGGTGGTGGTCCCTCTTCTTTTTTCTCTAACCCAGATCAATGTGACAAAAGTTTTGTGTGGCTCCAAGCATGTGTTGCAGGATGGGTGGACCCTGCAAAAAAACTCAATCAGATGCAAAGCTAACATTAAAAAAAAGGTTTTTTTTGTTTTTTTAAACTTATTTATTTATTTTTATTTTTTTTTAAAATTAAAAAATTCCTTGTGTTTGAAAATTCCCATGAAATAAAAATAAAACTGGACAGGTGCAAACCCTCGGGTTAATAATATCCTCACCTTGTTGGATGGAACCCACTTGTGACAAGCCAGTTGTAACAACAAGCATAGAATGGTACATGGGTGTGGAAGGGATGGGGGGGTCAGGTGGGGGAGAGGGAGGGTCTTATTCTTAGTCTTTTGGAGACCCATTACTCTGTTGTTGGTGCTCGTGTTTATCTTGGGTAGGAGTTTTAATCCCAACTCCAAACAAAGGTCAGCAAACAAAACACGCGTTAACCATTGTTAGGTCTTATTCTCCCTTTTCATTGACTAAGGTCCCTTTCCATTGCCTTACATAATGCTTTCTAGTTGTGCTCAGAGTCATCTCACAAGTCTCTCATGATGACAGCAAGATAGTGGAAAGTGATCGAAATCATTGTTGCGACTTTGCCTGTTGTTGTTGTTAGGGTGGTAGTCACTTTCTATTGGAAAGTGCAATTGTTTGAGAAATGTGTTCTGTTATTAATGTTGGGAATTTTGGGAGCTCGTTTTGGAAAGAACTTTATAAAACAAATTTTTAAAATACAAATTTTTCCTATTAAAATTTGACATTACAAATTGTTGATGTTTAATGACTCATAATTTGATTCACAGCTCTCTCAGCTTTCATAATAATGCATCATCATTATGTACATACTTGGGTGAACCCAAGTGTGCTCTCGCAGCTCTCATGGTAATGTTGACTTGTAGAGGTGTGAGATGACTCTGAGCACAACTAGAAAGCGAATTATAATGGATAGTTAGTTGTTGTTTTGAAAAAATCAAATAAAAAATTGTCATCACAAATGCTTAATAGAAAGATGTCTTAATTGTCATGAAGATTACCAAAGGTTGTATAAACATAATCAACCTACCTTCTCAATTATGTAGTAGATTGAACAATTGTTGTAAAACACCAAGGAAGAAGCAAAATTAGTTTGGCAAAATTCCGACTCCTAATTTGCCCATGATATGGTTAATTGGCTCACTAAGAGGGCAAGAGTCAACCAAACCTGCCCACTCTTTAGCCATACCAAAAAAAAAACTCCCAAACACTGGATCAGCCCTTTTTTTTTTTTTGTGCAAAATTTGGTTAAAGGCTTATTGTGGGTAGTCGCCAATCAACCTACCTCACAAAATTGGGGGAAAAAAAAAAAACTCTGCACTGGATCATAGCTTGATCCTTGTGAGCATCCACTGTAGTTAATTATACCATAGTTCATTATTCTAATTTTCCTCTCTCAAATAGAAAGTATGCACACAAATAGGGTAACAACCTAGTTTGCAATATGAAACTTGTTTTGTTCTTCCTTAGTCATATTGTGTAAAATATTTAGGGTTTAGGGTTTAGGGGTTTAGGGTACCTACTACTACTACTCTACACACCATGCAGGATCCCCAAAGGAAAAGAATGGACCCCATGATCATCTCATGTTTCCTACAATACAATACAATACGATACAATGGTCGGTGATAATTTATTTATTGTCAACTAAAGAAGTAATGGGCTGACAAACTCTCTACATGGATCCTCCTGGTGACCCTCAACCAACTGGGGTATATAAGTTACTAGAGTGAAACACGAGAGTGGAATATCATCATCCCTCCCTTTAGAGGAGAGGAGTAAGTGCGTGTTTTCTTACAACACTTCCCATATGAAAATGTTTTTTGAACAAGCAATTTTGGTGTATACTACTTACTCACGACTCCATTGTAAGTAGTATTCACCACTCCACGGTTAAAGAAAGTGGCTTACCTAGTGTGAAATGGCCTAGCTTAGAAATCCATGAAATATGTCTAGTTCACCCATATGAGCTAGTGTGGAAACGACCTAGCTCAGAAACCCATATGAAATATCTCTAGTTCACCCATCTAGTGTGAAAGGACCTAGCTTTAAGAAACCCATATGAAATATGTCTAGTTGATCAATGTAGTGTGAAAATGGCCTAGCTTAGAAACCCATGAAATATGTCTAGTTCGCTCGCTCATCTAGTGGGAAATGACCTAGCTTAGAAACCCAAATGAAATATCTCTAGTTCATCCATGTAGTGTGAAATTTAACCTAGCTTAGAAAACCCAAATGAAATATATATTTCTAGTTCATCCATCTAGTGTGAAAATTGCCTAGCTTTGAAACCCTTGAAACATCTCTAGTTCATCCATTTAGTGTGCTAACTCTATCTCAGCTTTGAAAACCTGTCCTTGATGTCAGGCAAATAATGCTCAAGGTAGGTAGGTAGGTACCTAGTAGGGGTGCATTCTATTCATAGAACTCCATTTGGTACCAACTTGAACTACCTCCCCCACCCAGTTGCCACATTCTTGGTCCTTTTCTTCTTCTTCTTTTTCCCTCTTCCAAGGTCCCATGTCCTACATAACCTAGCCTTATGCCATGGAACCAACCCATTGAAGTCCCAAACACAAAAGAGATTTGGTTAGGGGGAAAAGAGTTAGGTACTAGAGTTGGGTGGTGGAAGGTTGTCTTCAACAACAACAACAACTTCTCCTATTGTAAAAGCACTTGGACAAAATTCCTAGTGCATTTGGAGGGCACCTTATAGGTATATCCATGAATATGCTTTGCCGGGGAGAGGGATATTATGCCTACTCCTTAAAAGCAGGAGGGATCTTACACCTACATGTATATGTAGGTGCAATAGGTGTGCATGTAAGAATGAAGAACACTCTCCTTCTTACAACTCATGATTTATGTTCAATACCTTACATTTAGGGTTTCAAAATTGCTTCCTTATTGTAAGCTTGATTGTTCCCATCATCAAAGGATGAACCAACACAAAATTAGACAAGATAAAAATCCTTAGAAAAGTTGGGGATTATTCATTGTTGCATCCATCATTCATCCATTGTGTGAGGTACTTGGGTACAATCCTTTTTGAGGTATGTATTAGATTTTGTTCCCACATCTATTAGTGAGGCAATAATAATAGGTGAGAGAAATAATAATAATAGTCCACAAATTCAAGTGTAAACCTTAGACCAATTGTTGCCTTTAGAAATTGAAGGTAGATGAATTTTAAGAAATAAATAATTCAATGTGATGATGGCAATAAGCCTTGAAGGAATGAATCAATATTCTTGTGGGACAATAAAGGAAATCAATCTTGTGTAGAAAAACCAAAAAAAGGTTTGAGAAGGTCAATGGGCACACCCAAAATGAGGAGCCCTACACAAGGTAGTAGTTAGTTACACACCCCTTATTTGTGTGCCTTATTATTTGACATAAATAATATTGTATTTTTGAATTTCTAAAAATTAATTCATTTTTTAAAATGGACACAACTAAGAAGGCAATTTTACAAACTATTACACCCCTTTAAAAGCACAAACTTATGCATAAGGTGTCTAGTAAGGTTCTTTTTCACTGCAAAAACATAATTGGTTTTCTATGATTATTTGTTGTTGGAAGTTGGGAACTTAATGTAAAAAGGGGTTTCAATTTTTTATTTTTTTTTTAAATTTTTTTTTTTTAATTTTTTGTGATTGGGAGATTTTTCTTTTGATGGAGAGTCTCTCTAAAGTCTCTCATCTTTTATTTTGTTGTTTAAAAAAAAAAATTAATCTCAAACATTTTGAATATACGTAAAACTTTGACAACATCAAATCATTGTTTTCCAATTCTCTTATACTTGTGTGCATTTTTTCATGTGTGTGCATTTTTTCATGTGTGTGACTTTGTTAGTTTTGATAGTGTTAGGTGCCAATCTACGTGAAGAATATCTCATTATACATTTACAAACGTCATTCCCTCCATGCTCAAGCCTTGCAAGAGATAACAAAGTACGAATTCATTCATGTTCTTTACAAGAGGTCCTTTTGGTGCATGTGTGTATAATTATCAAAAGTAGTCTAAATGGAGATTAGGTTTAATGAATTTAAATGTCAATTAGGGTTAAGGTTAGGGTTAGTTTAATCTGGGGCTCGACCCAACGAATTGGCCAAACCCAAGCTACCTCTTTCTCTCTTTCTCTCACTTCTTCCATGGTAGGTGATAAAAAGGAAGCCCCATAGCTTCATAGGACCACCACCCATCTACTACGGGGTCTTGGAAAACTCAGTGGTACCTTGAGTGTTAACACAATGGTTATATGGAAATACCTTGCCCAAAAAAAAAAAAACCCTAGGATCGGTCGGGTTAGGTGAATCCATGTATTCCTTCGAAACTTCCGGTATTGACGACTTGGTGTATGCCCGGCTAGAGTGGGGGAGTAGTAGGTACACTTCATGTCTTGGGTACTCGTGTAACAACATGAAGATTGAACATTGATCAAACGAAGCATTAATAAAATAAAATAAAAGTTAGCATTTATTTATTCTAGTCTCTAAGCATAATATATATTTTTAATTATATATATATATATATATGAAGGTGAGTAAGTATGTATTATTATGCATGAATACTAGTGTAGATTTGAATTTCTTGAGTTTGAAGAATGCGGTTATGAGGTTCATTTTTTGAATTTAAATCATTCAAGAAAATGCTTGAATCTACGTGTAAATTTTATGTTGTATGTGTTATATTCAATTCACCAACTTTTTTTTTTTTTTTTTCCTAAGTAGAGTATGAGTATCGTCAAGCCAAACCTAGCCATTACCAAAACACTATGGCCCATTTGCACACACATTTCGAAGCATAGTTTGGTAGCTAATCACATCGTTTTTTTGGTCATTTATTGGCGTCATTTGTGATGTGTAATTTCAATTGATGATGATCCTCCATTTGGATGAAACATTGTGACAAGTGGCTTGGACAATAAGTATGACGATAAGTACATTATTCTTTTACACTTCGTCACAACCAAAATTAAATTTTGTAACTATTTTGATTTGAGCTTAAATTTCTTATGTTTTCATATTTTTCATTGAGTTCGACAATTGTCCTAAGTTCCATGAAATGAACACTAACATAATGACTATTACCATTGGCAAGAGGGTTACAACCATTTATGCAACAAAGCACATGAATGAATAGTTCCAACCATACATGAAAATGTAAACAAGCACATGAAATGTACAAACATTCATCCAAATGAGATTTTGTTTATAACATGGAAAAAACTTGGAACATGAAATAAAGTGAATGAGGTTATGCTGCAAAGTCAAAATACATTACTTATTACCATATGCAATATTGTATAAGTAATTTCAATTTTTTTTTGTATTTATATATATAATTTATAGTGAGGTTGATGGACATTCATCTATGATATTATGATGATGTTGTGTGACATTATGATGATGATGCATTCATTTAAAATTTTAATAAAGTCTAAAAGTGTCTATGCTAATTGGAAATTCAAACCAATGTGATTTTCTTTGGATGCCAAAGGTGCACACAAGTTTTCATTTATATTGATGATAAATTTAGTGATGGTGCAAAGTTTTATAATTAATACTCTATTTTCCCAATTTTTGCAATCCAAGATACTATTCATTGTTGGTTTGACATATCGGGTTGTGCCATATATGAACTAGGTCCTAGGTCAAACCCCTACCACTCTTGGTATAATCTTTTTGGTGTATTCAAATGACACTTTGGCTTCTTGAGAAGCTCTATTCAAATTTGTTAATGTACATATGGATACTCAAAGATTTTTTTTCCTATGAGTGACTCCTATTCATAGCAAGGTTATAACAAATTTTACCTATGTCCTACTACGTGGAAGTGAATTTCAAAGTTTAATATTTAATAATGCATGCATTATGGGGGGGAGGAGTTGAGTTTCAAGTTTAGGGATTTCAATTTTGTCAATTTCAAATTTTTGACCTAAAAACCTTTAGCACATCCAATTCAATTTTGTGGATTTTGGCTTGTTGAACTTATTAATCAACAATGAGATACATGAAATGTAGGCATTTATGGTTTTTGAATATATCCAAGCATTGGACTAGTTGGTATGTAATTTGTGAACCTTCATTTTCATACTTAAAATCCTACAAGCACTTTGGTTATTGTTGACACAAACTTGGTATTTGAAAACCAAATTATTCAATCAAATGCAAAAAAAAAAAGAAGTATTGATACCTATATCAAACTAATATGTAAAAATGGATTTTCCCACCTAAGACTGGCACTTATCATTAATGTTTAGATCACACTTGGTTTATCATCTCTTGACTTGGTTTCCTTGTATCATATTCATAGCAAAAAAATGAAAGATAATTTTTTTTTTGGTTTACTATACGTGATTGACTTTACAACATTCAAATTTGCTGCAATTTTTTTTTAATTGGACACTTCACAACGTTGTTATGGGAGTTGCACAATTATTTCCCTAACTATATGCCCATTGGGGGGGGGGGGGGGGGGGGTGGTTTTTTTAAAATAAAAATTTTTTTGTTTTTTTTGTGTTTTGGTTTTTTGAGGTGGGGGGGGGGGGGGGGGGGTGGGTGAGATGGTTAGTTTACATAATGACATGGTTTTGGTTTACATACATAACATCTAGCATGGCCTAAGTGTAAATTAAAACCTTGTACCATGAGTTTAAAACACTTAACAATTAGATGTTTAATTCCACATGGCAAAGTCTTTGAATGAATATAATGCAATAATTGGATATGTATTACAAACAAGCCATACAAATGTGCATGTATTACAAACAAGCCATACAAATGTGCATGTTGTGGAAATATACATCCTTACATATTGTTATGAAATTAGAATTCAAAAGTTGTGTAAGACCATTGAATATAATAAGAATACATGGACAAACCTAAAACTCAATAAGTTAACCTCACATAGATGACCATTCACTATCTAGAAAAGGACTAAAAAATGCCTTAGCTAGCCTTTGAAAATAGGAGCCTCTCCATCATTTTGCCCCTTATCAAGGATGGGTCTCATACCGGTCACTTCAATGAATATTACAATAGTTTAGGCCAATTGAAAAGGGCAAAAGGTAAGAGTGAAAGGAGGAAAGTGGTAGGGCTTTAAAGGGGGATGTCAACCATGTTGGTTAACATTAAGAGGAATATGATATTTAAGTTGTTGTTTATTCAAGAATATGTCAAATAGTGATGGATCAAATATAAAAGTGTAGATGGATTTGTAGATTCTAACATGAGAAGTTGAAATTTGAAAGATGAAATTGTCTTTGCAAAGAAGGGAATTTGTGCAGAATTAATCCTCCTCTTTGACCAAGGTGAGGATTAGGATAAATCAACTAGCCATCCACACATGAATGTATGTTGTTCAAGAGGAGGTTGTATTTGTGAGTTTTCAAAGGATAATAAGTTATGGAAATTGGTTATGCTAATATGTGAATTTGATGAAATGATGTGAATTGAATAGGTGGGGCTAGTAGAGAAACAATGTCATGCATTACCAATTTGGCACCTATACCTATTGATGTTCACACACATCAACCAAATGATAGAAAACCCTCCCACATGGTGTCTCACAACAAATTTCAAAGAAACCTTCATCTACAAAACACAAACCACTAGGAACCCAAGAAAAACAACCAAATTTTTCATAACCACTTGGATTACCAAGGAAAACCAAAGGTGTGTTTGTGCAATTTAAATGGTGTAGTCTCAAATCACCAAAACTAATTTGAAATAGACAACATAAGGGCTTATACCCCCACACACACAACAAAACATTTGGAATCCTATATACACTAAATTGGTTATAAAAACTCAAGAAATCATAATATGATTCATTACATTAACCCATCTTATATATTAATTCACTACGTCTGTCAATGTGTGTGTCAAATCTCCTGATCTCCCCAACAACATGACAGTTATTACCACTACTTTCTAAGGCAGTTATTGTGGCAAATAATTAAAAAAAAAAGAATTTTTTACATGTCTGTCTGTAAAACCTGATCTCCCCAACAACATGACAATTATTACCACTACTTTCTAAGGCAGTTAATTATGGTAAATAATAATAAAAAAGAATTTTTTACCATGGCATTTAAAGTTTTGTTTGACCTTGGTTACAGCAGTAATAATATAATGAAAGTAAATAAAGTAAATGAGTTGTTATGTAAGCAAATGCAAGTAAGTAATTACGTAAGTAAAAGGTAGTAAGTTAAAACAAGTAAAAATAAAATTGAAGTAAACTTAAGGTAATAAGTAGCCTAAGTAGCTCATGGGGTAGTATGAGCCCTAGAAGACTTTTGCAACATTCTTTTCAAGGGCTCACAAATTTACACGTCGATATCACTAATTATTTATTACTGAGGGGCCTTGAGTGTGACGGTGGGCCAGAGGTGCCCAACCCACCCATGCTGGCCCATCGTCTGTGCCTTGCAGGCACGGGTTACCACTAGTTTTATGTTAATCCAAATATGACTTAATTGGGCACTTTAACAAGAAACTTTTAACAAGGAGAATGTATGGGGCAACCATATAGTAGGAAGATATATAGTCTTAATCAAACATGGCAAAAGCATTTGAGGTGGGAACAAGAGTGCGAAAGTAGCCAAAGGGGCATAGTAGGTTTTATGGAGAAATTGGTTTAAATGGAATCATTAACAACATTGCCATCTAGTATAATGTAGGCGAGGAAGAAATTTTGAATGTGCCATGCAATTTTGTTACAATGATCATGTAATATTAGGTGTTGAAATTAGGAGAAGAGGTGTGGCCAGGTATCTATGTGGGTTTGAATTGGTTCACATAGCTTGCAATCAAGGATGGGAACATGATAGATTAAAAGTCATATTTCCAACAATTTCCCATGAATTGGGCATTTTGAAAACATGGTATTTGTGTTATTTGCACTATTAAAACTAATGGGTCATCTAAAAGTGATTGGACAATGTATGATTAAGGGTTAAGTTGTTGAACCATTTGTGGAGTGGAGTGTGTCGTGAAGAATATGATGGATGGTTTGGTGGATGAGAATGAAAGGAATGTGTATTTTAGATTTAAAACCTAAACAGAATACGTCACTTTGTAGGCAATACAAAAAGGGCTAATGTAGAGAAATATGACATTATAATTGAATTGTCGATGTGATTGTAAGCATCCAAATTTAGTCAAGTTGTCAACAATTTCATTGCATTTAATACTTGTGTGAGATCTTACTTTGAGGAAATGGATTCAATAATCATGTTAAAATACATTGAAAATGATGGCATGTATTATAATGTATTTGTCAAGGTGGTGGTGATGTGATATTGAAAAGGAATTCTTGGAATTATGGAAGAAATAAAAGGTAAACAAGGTTGTTTGTAAATATGTATGGGAGTTGGTTGGTCATTAAGATGGAAGTTGTTTTATGGAAGGTCATTAGTCAAGCTCAAAGGATATTTCAACAACCTAGGAGGTGGAATATTGATATATGGATGTTATAAGGTGGGGAATAGATAACATATATTACAAAAAATGGAGGTCTTGTCCTTGATGCCAAAGCCATCTAAGTACATATATGTTGTGCGCCATATGGTCAAATTTGAAGGGTAGGGGTGGAGGGAAAGCAATTATAAGAAATAAAAGAGGAAAGGCCCGAAACAGTTTTAGTCTTTAGAAAGGATATGAATCTTCTATTTTTTGGAAAAGCACTTTTGGGAATGGGGTGTGTGTGTCTTGGGGAAGGTTCATGGCCATTGGGATGGATATGGTGAGTTTTTCTACATTTAGGATTTTGAAAAATGATGGTGGTTTGAGGAAAGATGATGGGATGGTGGAACATCCATGGACACAAATGAAGAAAAGGGCATTTGGTTCACTTCTATGTAGGTAGAAGCAAAATGTTGGAATTTGCTACACCTAAACATGTTGTGTGAAAAATGGCATAAGGTTTGGATATTGATGTGTGGTTGAAAGAAAGTGTCTATAATAGTGCACCAATCTTGGTGTGATATGAGTATAGTGAAAATCAAATGTGGGTGAAAGGTTGTAACAAATTGAACCCATTAAAGAACTTGTGGGGCTTTTATTGGGGATGGGTGTGCAAAGCCCCATCCCATCCATTGCATTTTTTGTATGGCATCTCAAGGATGTTGGGAATAATACAAAGTGTGAAAGGTAAAACAAGTGAACAGTGATGAATATATGACTATGACATTTGGTGATTATGTCTTAAACTTTGGTCATGTGGTTGTATGAATCATTTAAATTGTTTATATTGCCACTTTTTGTCGTCATTTCACTGAATGAATAAAGTAAAAATTTTAGTTTTATGACATTAAAGATACAACTTTTTCACATCCCCCTTCCCCTGTCCCCCACCCCCAATTTGACCAATTTATGCATTCCAATTTTGATCCTAAGCTTGATTACATGAAATTTAAGGGTTGTATTTTGTTTAAATTTTTTGAAAGAACATAATAAAAAATAGGTTAGTACTATAGTTGCACTATATCAAATAGATGGGAAGTTATATCATATTATTACATAAAGCTGAAATTTCAATATATAATAAAATAAATTACTTAATTGTTATAAATGGTCAAACTTTAAATCTTCATTTAATTGAACGTAAAAAAAATATAAACAAAATTTACCATGAAATTGCATGGTTTAATCAATGGCACATGACAGTGTGTTTACATAATTGATGTGTAATGATGTCCTAAAAAGAGGTAATTTCATCTTAATTAATTTGTTTGCACTTAACTTGACCCAAGTGAAAAAAAGCTTAGCAAATGTATAAATGATATATCAATATAAGTTAATTACGTTACAATAAAAATGTGGGATGCACTTGCAATTCAACCAAAAGTAAGGTCATAAAGTTTGAAACCATGTGATTTTCAAAAATCCTAAATAAATGGTTAGTTATTAGATATTTTGTTTAACATAGAGATGACATCAAAGGTCCAAAATGTCCATATTGACCATAATTATAAATGCCATGGCATGCCATGGTCAATAGGACATGTCCATATAACTACATAGTCCTATAGTAATGTTTGTCACATGCAATTATAAACATAGTCATATATGTATTCTTAAAAACCATGTGTTTAGCCTAGTGTTAGGCCATGTTGGGAAATGATATAGTTTAGGAGAAAGTTAGGCGTTGTGGCATGGGGAGAAGTTGTACTGAGCTTATGTGGTGAAGAGGGTGGTTTTAATGATATGTGGCTTGAAATGCACTAGTAAGGTAGCAATCCACAAATGAATTGACTTTTCTTTCAAAGTCTTGTCATGGTAGTGTAAATTTTGTGTTCATAAAGAAGAAATTGGTAGATTAGTGCCAAAGCCATGATAAGTATTCATATGGAGGGGTTGGCATAAATGTCCAAGATTCATTTTATTTGGAGATCATGTAGTGGGAAGGGTGGTCATAGGTTGAAAGATGAGGAAAGCAATTGAGGTGAGTGGTAGGGGTTGGTTCAATGGGGGTAAACTATCTAAACTAATTATAGTTTTAATTTTATAGATCTTATGAATGAAAATGTGGATTACCCTTCAACAAGGTTATTGTTAACTCACAAAATATGTTCAAGTTATGATATGATTTCAATTTACAAAATTGTGGTGGTGAGTATGGTTTGCTTCATAAATAAAACAATAAATCTAATAATGTTAACATTGATTAGCCTGTGAAAAAACCCGTTCACCTTATTATTCTCCTTATCAAATAGTATAACACAAGATTATTTCCTATTTATAAAAATTGAAACAATTACATTTTCGTTTCATTTTCAATTTTCCATTCATCCCACCACATGTAGAAGAGTGCCTCAAAGAGGCCTCAAACTTCCATGCTTTGAAACACAAGAGTTCAAATCTCGTGCATCTACCATTTCATCACCAAGGCTTTTCATATTTAACACAATCAAATTTTTTTCTTTGGCCCCTCAGCTACACCCTTAATAAGGTTTTGCCATACCAATTGAACTCTTCTCCCCTCCATCCCCTCCCCTTCACTTTGTTTTTATTCATCCTTTTTTACAAAAATGATTTTTTTTCTTGAATTCTCCCAAAATTACCAAGGGGTAAGATTTAAACTTCAAAAAGCAAAAAACAAGGATGCTTAATAAAGTGTCAATGGAGTAGCATGTGATTTGTCAAGGTGAAATTCATTCCCACTTCCTTTAGTGGAAACAAGATACTCCATTGATAATAAATCTTTTTGCACAACATTTAAACTTCCTCACAATGGAAATAAGGTATAACTATCATGATATCCACAAAATAGAAACCTTTTAATATTTTAATATTGAGTCAAAACCATACAAAAACAACATGTAATGGTTGAATGCAATGTTTTCCATTTAATCACAACTAATGTTTTCACCTTGTCGTGTAAAGTCCATTATATATAGGTTGGCCACATGGTAACATTGAATATGGCATCAAGACTTTGATTCAAAGACCAAAGTATTTTAATTTTTCATTTCTTTTAACAACTCACAATTCTCAAGTTTAAAAAGATGTGACCCCAATGTTTTTTCAAGTTAACCTTTTAGACAAAAACTAGGGACCATTTTACTTCAATTCAATTAAGACATATCATGTTTAACTATTGGTTATTTTGAAAAATCACAATGCATGACCTACAAAAAAGGCCATTTGAATATTTTCGGAGCACAATTCAATGACAATTCAAACAAAGTTGTTGTAGTTTGGTATGCCTAAAAATTCCAACTAGTCTATTTCATTCATGATGAAAAGAACAAGTGAAGCGCCAATTGGAGGGCTATAAAAATGAGAAATGCATTAATTTCTTGTTCATGAGTAGCCAAATGTGGATTCAAATTGAGAAAAACATGTTTAAAAACGGTTGGAATTGTGGAAAGCTGGGGTTATAGTTGTTAAGGTGGTTTTCTTTGTTTAAATGGGAGGAAGAATGGAGTAGTAGGATTTTTGTTGTGAATCAAATCACAATCAAATGAACCAACATAATTACTTTATAAAAGATTGTGAATCATTTTATAATTTTTTAAAAAAATTTCATAGAAAGGATTTTTTGGATGAAATTTTTTGCAACTTGCTACTAAAAATATTTATAGTTTCCCCAATACATCACTTTTTTTTTGTTAACATTTGTTGAATAACTGTGAATTTTTTTAAAGTATGCAAATTTTTCATTTCATCTATAAAAAAAATCATAATTTAAATTATACAAAAATATGTGTTAACTATTTTAGGCTTTAGTTGTTTGTATTTTGAGCTACAATTTATTTTGTATTTCATGTACATTACATCCCATTTACATGTGGTAAATGATTCTTGAATTTTTTATATTTTGAAACATATTTTGAATTTTCTAAAATTTCAAATTCCACAACTTTATAATTGTTAATGTTTTTGAGTGTGGGTATTAGGTTATTATTATCTCAATTTTTTCCCACCAAATTTTTTTTATTAAAAGAATCATTAATTAATCCTTTGTAAAATTATTCTTATATAAAGTAACTATTGTTTAAATTCAAAAATCCTTTGCTAAAACCAAATCCTGAAATTAAATGCAAATTTTTTATTTCAATTCATTAACACTTATATTAATAGTGATTTAACAAAGAATCCTATGATTAACATGGCATTAACATTGCACCACATAAAACATATCTAACAAAGTTTCCAACATGGTTTTATGGCTTGTTTGATCATGATTTAACCCTTGTGAAGGCTTGGTGAATAGTGGTTGAACATGGTGTTTGGCAATCATTTTGTTTGTTTGTTTATGAAATTTGGTGCAAGCAAGAATCTTGGAAGCTAACTAATGTGTGTGTGGTGTTGTGTTTTGGTTGGAGATGGTAGGAAAGTGTAGGTTGTGAAGTTTCATAAAGATGATTTTTTAACAAATGTTGTAATTAAGTCTCATTTTTTTTTTGTTACAAAATGTTGATGGTGTGATATGTGTGATTGGCAAAACACATGTATCTCAATTATTTTTGATGTGATCAAATAGAAGATTGGGCCATTTATTCTTTTATTTCATGATGTTGTGAGGTTGCGATGTTCCTTAATGCTAGAGATGCTAACTACATATGATGATAATCTTGATATACTCAAAGCTAATGTGAAGTGCATTTATGGGTGCATGAAATGTTTCCAAGAAAAGGGCATGATCGTACTAGTAGTGATGTGTGGGTTTCAATTCTAGGTAGTAATATTCTAAGTTTTTGGAGATTATTGAAAGCAACATTTTAAATGTGTGCAAGGTGAAATTGGTATGTGAAAGATTTGAATTTTTTTTGGGTGATCCACAAAGACTTTGCATTGTAATCGTCAAACTATCAGATGTTGTATTTTCAATATCATGCATTTAGTTCCAAGAAAGAGTGATGGCGATAATAAAAAAAGGTACCAAGTTGAGGTCCTAGGGTTGTAATGATATTGTTGTGAGATCTGAAGAACAAAAATAAGAATATAAATTTAAAGGGAGGGAAATTAGATGTGAAATTGGATACACAAACCAAAATTGGACATTCATGGGAGGAGTAAAATGAACAATTTGAATCAACTTGGAAACTTAAAATAATTAAGGAATAGAATCAATGTTCATGCATGTTAAAATATGCATTGTGTCCAATTGTCCAATTTGGCAACATATGCATACCATCATTGATTTGCATTGATTTGTCAAACTAATAAAAACCACATGTGTTTTGTACAATATTTGTGTGATGTGAAAGTTGTGTCAATAAAACATTTTAAGAACATTGTATTAGTTGAAAGCAATTGTTATTGTTTCCCTTTCTTTTTTGTTACAACTGTGAAATAAATTGAAATAAATCACATAGTTGATAAAGGGAAAAAAATTACCCATTAGAATATTATTCAAGTTATGGGAAATTGCACCAATGTACATGTAGTGCATAGTAAGACTAGTTTAGTGTGATGAGGCCCATGGCGGGCCAAGTTTTGCTTTGGAACCTCAAAATTACTCCAAGAAGCCAAGGATAATAACAGTTGCAAGGTAGGGTGGTTCATTTTTTGCATCATAATGCATTTTTTTATGAAGTGTCATGCATATATATGTTATTGACATGCCATAATATCAACAATATGCCAAATTTGTGATTACATTTAAATTGTGAACTTAAATAAGAAAACATCTATAGTTAAAAATTATAACATATATGTACCAAATATATAGTGATGGGCTTTTGAAATTGAAATATGGAGTGACATTTTGTTTGTGCTTTTCTATACATGCATTTTTGTGTATGGTTTTTATTTGGAATATCTTATAGAGATTCAATATATGTCAAACTAAAGCAATAGGAACATATATGGAAATAAATTGCTAAAAAACCCTTAACCAAAAAAAATTATGGACTTTTAAATGTTCTAGAATGGGCCATATTTTCATAAAATCCATATCATAATCATTTTTTCATGGATTTCAATTTATTATTCTTTTAACATGTATGTTAAAAATTTGTTTAAAATGGCTTATCTTTGTATGGACTTTTTAAGTTCATTAACCATCATGTAATTCCCCATTTAATTAAGGATATCACAATAGACTTCCATTTTAACATTAACATATGGATTTTAAAGGAGCATTTGTCGAGAAAAAAATGAATCATCCTAGCTTGCAACCACCCATAAGTAACTTTTTACCCCTTCTGTTTTTTTGGTGAAGGAGGTTGGGAGAGATGGAGTAAGTGAGGAGGAAGGAAAGATAGATTTATAAAGAAATACATAAAGAGGGAGTGTAGGTTTGTACATAGGTATGTACTAGTGTTGGTGTAGTATCTACTTTTGAACGTACCAACTTGGTCTTGGTATTGTTTAGTGTAATATTTATTTGTCATATTGGGTGGTAGTGGTATTTACACAATATTTGATATTTTTAAAACAAAATGCACTAGTAATGTGGCAAAACTGTATCTATAAATAGATATTACACATTGAACTATTATTCACTCACATAATTTTTTAAAAAATTCAAACCACCAACTCCATCACTCCTTAATGGCCAAAAAAAAATCTTTTAGCTTACACATTATTAAATACTACCAATAAATCAATGAGAGAATATAGATTAATAAAATACATATTTTCAACAAACTCTCCACCCACCCTTAACATCACACAAATTGCTACAAACTTTATCTTCCCCTTAATAAGAGGTGAGCATCACATGTAATTAAATACTTAACTAACCTTATTAAAGTATTTCATAGTTCCAAAAGTTATTGCATACATCACAAATGTTTAAGGTTAAAAGTAATTTGATAAGATGTTAGCATCCAACATCCCCATTTAATGAACTATCCAATTATGCATTTGATCATGCCCATCAAACATTAAAAAAAATCATGGTTGTTGGTAAATAATGCTTTGGTCAATATATTTGCAACCATGTTTTGTATATTGGAATTGATGTTTTTATTTTCAAATTTTTGAAGTAGGTGGATTGGCAATCATGCAAAAGATTATAACTTAGTTAAGTTTAGTTAGAGGTCAAAGGCAAAGGTGAAAAAAAGAAAAGGATTCCAACTATAATTTTGCAACTTGTCAAAACATATTCTTTAAATACAGCAAATTTAAGATTTTTTTCTTCATAATGTGGCGACTTGGGCCCATTTTTTCTCAAAAAAAATAAAAACCCTTTGTAACTTTCACACCTTCCCTTTTTTTCATGAGGTTGTAAAAAATTGCTAAAAGAAAAATACTAATTGCAATACACCAACTTAATGAAACCATTTTCAATTTTGTTCCACACCAATTGATGATGAATTTCAATAGGTTTTGTGTGAGCATGAAAGGTGGGGTTCTCTAATAAAAACATATCATCTTGATTACCATCATATATAACAATGGGTTTAATTGACATGGTTAACCAATAGTTTTCAAAAATGATGAAAACCACATTGATTGCATTGTTGCTTGGGAAGCTACCACGTGTTCAACTTTTGTTAATGACATAACAATACAAGGTTATTTCTTATTATTCCAATTAATAATTCCATTGTTTTTTTAATTTAAAACTTACATAAATCAGCAATCATCAATATTGTTAACCCTATTTGCATCACAATAAACATACAATTTGTGTGTTCTTTTAGACAATATCATAGCTCCCATTAAAATGGTGTCTTTGGTAGGAATTTATTTTTAAATGTGTTAAACACGTTATACAACATTGGTCAATTCTTTAGTTATGGTAGACATTTTTGTTGGAACACTCTTGGCCCCAACTATGGTTTACAACCCCCTCATAATGCACATGGCCCAAAATGTTCATTTTAGAACCTTTGCTATGGTAGACATTCCCATTGGAATGCACTTGGCCTTGGCTAGAGTTGACATTCTTGGTAAAATACAATTGGCCCCAACTATGGTTTACACCCCTTTTGGAATTCACATGGCCTTGGCTATAGTAACATCCTTGTTGGAATGCATTTGACCCATCATGTTCATGTCAAAACCTTGGCCATGGTTTAAAATCAAGCTAGTGTGGGGCCCTTTTTTTACTAATTGCAAACTTTCAAAGGATATGGGTCATCTCAAAATGCTTTTGGAAGTTTCATGTATGCAATGGTATGTACAACACTTCATATTGCTTAGGCAATGGGGTTTGTGAACCAATTTATGGTTAATCTTACATAAAACTCATTGGATTATAGTTTAAAGGAATTTTCATTATTTGAAAGGCATAGTTGATTTTGGTTTGCCTTTTAGAGGAATTATTGATGATGCATTGATCCACTAAGTGTGTTTTAAAACCATGGGCATAAATCATACCCAAGCTCAAGTGTGTTTTTAAACCATACCAAAGTGCCTCACTATACTATTCATTAACTTAAATATATCATTATGTCTTGTCAAACATGATTCACATATTCCAAAACAATATTAGATCTCACCTAGATCCACCATTTGAAATTTCTTTGAGAATTTTTCCTTTGTTTTTTTCAACAAAGTCAAGTCGTTAGATGCCAAAATGAGATCATCAACATACAAAGTTATGATCATAGAAAAGTTGCTTTCAACTATCTTGAAATATTACAATCAACAAAGTTATTTTCAAGTCAAGAAATAGGCATCAATCTTGTGCTTCAAAACATAAAAGGATTTCATAAGCTTGCATACCATGTTTTCATTACCTTTTGACCACAAAGCTTTCAAGTTGTTGCATATGTATTTCTTTTGAAAGATCTCCAATAAGAAAGACACTTTTAACATCCACGACTTTATGCACCTCAAGATCTTGAATTCTTACAATTGCAAGGACAACTCAAATTGATTCCATTCATGCAACAAGGCAATAGGTTGCATTGAAATCAATATTTTCACCTTGTGAAAAGCTTGTGGCCACTAAATGAATTGTATGTCTTGCCATAAAACCATCAACATTATACTTGATATTGAAGATCCATTTATAATTCATTGGTTTGCAATTTGATAAAAGAAGTAAAAAATTGTTGTTTTGAAAATATTGAAATTCAAAATCCATGGTCTTTGTCCACTATAATCTTCATTGTCTAAAGCTTCTTTAAAAAAACGAGGCTCATTGATGTCAACCAAAAAACATATGTAAAATTTTAATTTTTCCAAACCAACAATATATTTTCTTCCATTTGTTGAAAAAAAAATTATCCTCTTTCTTTAGCTTCTAATTGTTGAAAAAATCCTTCATCTTCCATCTCTAGCTTTTGATTTAGAACCATTTGTTTCAATCCAACATCTAAACTTAAAATAATCATTTATATATTAAAATTTATAGATTCATCAAAGATGACATCACAAATGATGATCACATATTGGCTTATAAGGTTGCATAATTTGTAAAGTTTAGTCTCGTCATTATAGCTAATGAATATGCATTTGACGCCTTTTGAATCCAATTTTCTCCTTGTTTCATTTTGAAAATGAACAAATGCAACAAAACTAAACATACACAAATGATTTATGAAATGATTGTTGTCACATGAAACCTCTTTTTGTATCATGCTTGAAACTACCTTGGTAGGAATTTGATTTTTGACATATGTTGTAATTTCCATCACTTTTGCCTAAAAGTTATCTATTCAACTTCATGTGTTGCAACATGGATCACACACTTTTAACAAATGTTTGATTCAAGTCCGTTCATCTATTTCATTTTGCTTTGTTGTGTATGGAGTGGTTGTTTAGTTTATGTCATTATTTTTGTAAAAGACATTGAATTTTTTTGAGCTATAGTATCCACCTCCATCACATTTAATCACCTTGATTTTCTTTCCAATCTCATTTTCCACCAAAAATTTGAAAGCCTTTGAATTTATCAAACATAATAAAATTAGATTTCATGGTGTAAGTGAATGTTTTCTTTAAAAAATCATCAATGAAGGTCAAAATATTTTTCCATTTGATGAAATTGCCATGGATATTGTTCAAATTTATCCTTGCACAAAACACCCCCCCCCCCCAAAAGAAATGGGGCATGGTCATGTTTACGATATTCACATCCATCATAGAAATTCAAATCATGATTTCCATTGAGATCTATGCTTTCAACAAGGTTATTTATAGTCATTATTGTTAGGCCCTGCATAAAACCATGTCCAAGTCTTTGATGTCATGTATCATTATTTTTAATTTGGTGCTACAAGTTGTGACCAAGGATCGAATTATTCCAACCAACTTGTGTAACTCCCTTCTTGGATGGCCCCAACAATCACCTTGTTTGAGTAAGAAAATGTCAACTAACATTTAATGAGTTCAAATTCCACTTCAAAGCTTTGCCCCCAACCTTGTTTTGTTAATTAACTAATTAATAACAATTTGTTTGCCAACTTTGGGACATACAATACATCTCCAATTTGCAATTGGAAATCCCATTTAGCAATTTGAAAATGATAATGCCTTTACCACACACACCAAAGGTCTTGTTTTTTCCAATATATATTTTGTGATCCTAAGGAAATTTTTCAAAGATTGGAAATACTTCCTTTTAAAAGGTGAAATGGTGTGCAAAACTCTAGAATCAACATACCAAGTATATTTGCAAATTGAATGTATTGACAAAGTAGTCACAAGAAGTTTAACCTTGCCTACTATAATTGCATGTGAAGAACTTTCAAACTTGTTCTTGTAGTTTTGCTTTTCCTTGTGGCATTTTCTGTCAAATGACCTTTAATATCACAATGTTTAAAAGAATTGTCCCATGATAAAACTTGTTTTTCTTTGAATGAACAAATGATGTTCTTATATACTTCCTTCAAAAACAATTTCTCCAAATTTGATTTTTAATGACAATAACTCTCTTGAAATGATTTCCCACAATATTTTTTCATGCAAGGAAAAATCCTTCCAAAGTACTATATTAGTACAATAATATTACAACCAAGACAAGGTAAATTAGTTGTGTTTGCCTCATACATGCTTGGTAAAACCTAAAATCATAAATGCATGCCTATTATCTTAGGGCAACAATATTTTCTTTATAACATAGAAGGCAACAACAATACAAACAAATTAATCAAGTAAAATTGACATGTTTTATTTTAATCGATTCTTGCATTATTTTTGAAAAATCAATTTTTTAAGAATCTTATTTTTATAAGATTTAAAGGAATTGAAGCTAATTACTTGTATGCTTATCAAACAAATTTCATTAAAAAAAAAATAGTCATATGAATTTTTTTTTACATTTCATAATGATATGAAACCTGGTGATACAATAAAGGCAAGTGACAACTGAAAAAATATATATATAACGATATAGAAGCATGATTAAATCAGCTATCCAACATTCATATTTTGAGAAGAAACCCAACAAGTAGATGGGTAGACTTCAAAAACAACCCATCAATTGGATGGGTGCACTCAAAATCTACACATGCACGGCCATTAGCTTGGGGCAATATAAACTTTCTTATGAGTCTAGTCCTCATATTACCTCAGAAGTTGGTAGTCCTTGAAAGAATCAAGTAAAATGTGAATCAAGCAGCCCTGAAGCCTGCTCTCAAGAGTCAGCCTTTTCTGCCCCAAAAGGCTGGCTCTCATGGAGGAGGGCCAACCACCACCCTTGTTTAGACTTAGACTCTGGACCTCGACCTAATCTATTGACTTACTATGTTGAAGTTTGTAAGTGACTTGGAGCACCACCCAATTTGGTTTGCCCCTTAAAAGGCACTTGTGACCTACCTAACCTACCTTAATCATCATGTGAATGAAAACCCTAGAAAGTAATGGCCTCACAAAAGGACCACTTGACCTCACAAGAAGATACATAGAACATACCTTTTATTGCAAGAAGGTCCATGAAAAAAGCTTTACTCACTTGACTTCCTTCAATAATGTTGAATTGTGTGGTGGAATGAATTGTGGTGGTGGTGGTGGAGGTCTTGAGCTCAAGAATGCAAAAGACAAAAAAAAAAAAAAAAAACTCAAAAATTTTTATTAAACCAAAGGGGGGAATC
>Ga0116227_10006819_pt1 | contig 22828 bp, 14 predicted proteins | sample S1TSphgellanicum_FD_89693 | JGI IMG/M metagenome (GOLD analysis project Ga0116227, IMG submission 89693) | Host-associated microbial communities from peat moss isolated from Minnesota, USA - S1T2_Fb - Sphagnum magellanicum MG | ecosystem: Host-associated > Plants > Peat moss > Unclassified...
CACCCTGTCTTTGGGCCTCTTTTCACCCCTCTATTAGTGATATCCATAAAGTAAGGAATTTTTTAAAAATTTCAGTATGAATGGCTGAAACTCAGTACAAAATGCTGAATCTCAGCATTACCTTGTGAAAGAAATTATAGTAGTTGTTGTTACCCAATAAACAAGAGTTGACTAAAATGATCAAGTGCCATTCCTAATACTCCTGAATTATCCATGATATTTGTTTGCCCAAAAACAAGAAAATCCATGGTTTTTTCTAGACTTCTCTGGAATGATTAACTTTGATCATGCATTATGCATTCAGTTTAATTCCTTTTTGGACACTTGTTTTCCATATGATTCATTTGCATTCCTTCTATCCACTACCAATTTTTTATTATAATTGGAGCACAGCTTGATCCCCAAATATCCAAAAACTTGCAATTTGGAAAATTGTGCAAAACTAAAATATATAAACTTTTTAATGGTGGCAACTTTTCATTTTTCATCCAATTTTCTTTTTTAAAAACATTCAACTTAAAGTCCTCTACAATTCTACTAAATCTAATTTTTAAAAATTTGACATTTTGCATGACATAAGTCATATTTGACAAATGCTTGTATAAATTAATGAAATTGACCACACGGATGAATTTGAATTGATGACATTAAAAAATAAATCATATAAATTGAACTCACAAAATGGTTGAAGGTGGAACACATGGATGAAATGGGACCATAATCAATATTAAAATAATGAAAAACATTGATGATCTGGATGAAATTATACACATGGATGAATCACAAGATGATTTTGATAAAATCCTTTACCAAGTTCCGTAACACAAACCCACCCTTTTTGTTGGTGTTTTCCTTTTACTACTTGTTATGCATTGCTTAAAATAGCTTTGTCACTTGGGCAACTCTTATTTCAAATCTCTACAGCAATTCTACATTTTTCACCTTTTCAATCATGCATAACCCTGCAAACTTACTAGTTGCAAAATTCATGATTCTTGTTAGTTATAAAGAATGCCCTTTAATATCATTCAAATGAAATGACTCTTGCATGCTTTTCCAAATTTGTGTTTCTCCTCTAACCATGGTTAATAGATGTTTTCATGTTTTATTTCACTAGATTCCCATTTCATTGGGACAATGTCAAAACATATATTAATGTTGAATGCCTGGGTTGTTACTTAGACGTTTAAATCAAACTATACACCATTATTGATTAAACAAAAATTTGGTAATTCTAGATTCTCACATATAAATCTTTCCTAGAATTAACTTGCAGAAATACCTTGCAACACACATGTGCATACTTTTCTCATACTTTTCAATCAAATTTTACATGACCACCCACTCTCCAAGCCTTGTCTCCACCCCAACTCTTGGGAGACATGGTTTAACAATCATTCATATTTTTTAAATCTTAAGGTTTGGAGTTTCTAGTTTCTATGAATATGGTGTACGAATTTATGTGTATGGTAAGGAGCCAGAATGAGGCTGTTCTGAGAACGAGGGCCTCAAAAGAGGCAAGACCCAAATTCCCAAAATAGATCCATTCAAGGTCATTACAGAGCCTGAAGGATTTGTAGAACTTTTCTTTTGTAAATGGATGGCTGTGATCCATTTGAAAGAAGAGAGAGCACCTTACTTGTAGGTCCCTCAAAATTGAGAAACCTTCTGTGTAAGGTGCCATCATTTGTTGAGGCAAAAATTAACTGAGACTCCATGTACACTAGAAAAAGATTATTGGTATTGTCTTACTAAATTGGCATTGAGAACATTATTGAAAGGAAAAAAACCCACACATCAAAAGATATTACACATAAATCATAACATGAAACTCATTTCTTAATGTAAGAATCCAAGGCTAGAAAACAAGATAAGTGTGGAAAAGTATAGGGAAAGTCCTTTTACCTGAGGACTTCTGCAGAGGCAATGAACCCAAGGGCATTAGCCTGAGTAAGTCCCCAAGTGAGGGACTGAGAGCATCTCCACCCATGCTCAGTATGTCACACTGGATAGTAAAATTAAATGTCTACGTTTAACTTTTTTTTTTGGCAACCCCACCGATAAAACTATAATCGGAACTGCATATACGTGGGGACTACTAATAGCAAATCACCTGGACCAATCATTATGATCAACCAATCAAAAGTACTGAGCCGCAGTCAGGTCCAATTTATTACACTCTTTTTTGGAGGTGCACAATTGTGCGCCATTCACCAGCCGCAGCAAGCTGCACGAATCTGGTGCTGAAAAACCAATTTCCTAAGCTAAACCAGCACATTTTGACTTTTTAACAATACATTTTATTGTTTGGAGTCACATATCGAGCACCGGTGAAGATGCTCTTACCCTGCATAAAGAAATGGGATTTTGTTTCAGGGGTTTCTATCTTTCCTTTGCACATCAATAGGTCTTATAACATACAGTTGGTCATTCGAGAAGAGAAAGAGCCTGTGAACTTGCCTTATGAGGAAATTCCACAGATGATTGCTTTACAGAAAGACAGGTGAGGTCCCAATTCTGCAATTTTAACACTCAGGTTTGTATAGGGGAAGGCGCCACTATCAGTGGCTTCCGCCCTTGGTTCATGGGGTGGAAGGCACTGATAGTAGTGCATAACAACCAAGGCATGATGTGATGTTGCAGATTGCCTTATGCCCTTAACCTTGGGTGCTTACACACAAAATCCTTGTTCCAAGCTGGAGCTAGATCAGGAATTGCACTGCATTCCTCCCCCAAGTTTGTCACACATAGGAAAAGAAATTCCAAATTCTTTTTTGATTGGCAAAGCATTGGCATTACCTCCAGCCAATGACATGTTTTTCAATTTTTTTATGTTTTGTGACACATTGGAAAATAAATTCCAAATTTTTCTTTGATTAGCAAAGTATTGGCATTACCTTTTATTTTAATTTTCTCATTTTGACAAAATTTTGCAACCAAAAGAAAACATTGCCTTCACCACTTTTTCCTCAATGTGCAATGGAATCTCCAAGATGGAACTCCAAATAGATGAGCTAGGGGACAATAATCTTTAAAATGAGAAAGCTAGTTCTAGCTTTGTTCACATTGAATTGGGTCAAGCACAAAAGAATTCTTGTAGAAAATTTTTAATTACATAGTATATTCCTGACAATTTTTATTCATTATCAGATTCAACTCTTAGGTATAGAAATCTTTTGCTGCCTTATGGTTCAAGCCATGGAAGAAAATTTGAAAATTTAAGACCGTTTGGGCTTCAATTTTTGACAAAATTTCCCCTTTGTGGGATGGGATTTGCCCAAGTCTTCAACTTTGATCCATGAGAAAGAGTGAAATCTGGTTACAAAGAAGCAAAATTCGAGGACACGTATCAAAGGGAGTGAATGGATCCCAAAAGACAGTTCTTCAAGAACCTTGGTAGCTTCTTGTGTCATTTCTTTGAAGGCACAGTAATTCTTATGTTCCAGTTCAATTTTTTCTACCAGCTCCTTCTCCTTGTCATCAATGTAGCCAATACAAACAATGTCAATGTATTTCATTCTTTCAACCATTTATAAGAGGTAACACAAATGCAGAAGCAAATGAGATGAGTGGATAGCTGCTAAGATTCTCAAACATCACTAAAGAACCAGCAGTATATTCGCAGCAAAGAGAATAGTACCTTAACATTGATTTCATCATTCACCACCATTGTTGCCAGGATATGCACATGGACACACGGCACAGTTTTTTCTGGTTGTGAACCATCCATCTTGTAGCCAAGACACAGAAGTTTAAAGAATGTGATTAACCAAATGCAAGGATCCCTCTTTGTGTACAGCAGGACTCAAAGTTCTTATCTCCTTTTTTCATGATCTGGTCTTGTTCGGTGTCCACTACGGACTGAATGTTGAAATTGAAAAAGATTTTCTCTTGGTGGATGCTCCACATGATACTAGATCACTATCGATAGCCTACAACCAAATATAGTGTTGAAACAGTCACCCGCCAAGGCAAGCAATAACTCTGTAATGGGGAGACAAGTCAAGTGAAAAGCACATGCAAGCCTTCAAATCTTGAGGAAAAGCTTCATTATTCATGATCCTGATATTTCAGCACAAAACACTGCACCAATGTCTACAAGAGAAAGCAATGTAGATAAGTACAACTTAGCTACTAAGTAATCGTAACATTTGTATCAAAATATCTTCCAATGCAACCAGATGGTTCCTGAAGTTGCTTGCAAAATCTCCTTTCTAATAAACATGAGTTGTTTTCGCATACTGTTCTCCTGATTGCACCAGCAAAGAATTTTATCAAGGTGATAGAAAACAGGCTCTCTTGTGGTATCCCTCTATTATGATCACAATTTTTAGTTTGAGATAATTCATGAACCAAAATCATGCAATCTTGTTTCTGATCCAGAAAGCAGCAGCTATTTAGAGAAAACTGACTGTACATAGCATGGTGAGAACCCACCTCTAGATCGTCTTTCAGTGTCCATTTCTAACTATTTTCTTTCTTGCACCAAAGTATGTGTAGCATGCTATGGGACAATCCTGGATTAGGCATAATCTTCTTTTATGTCGGATCTAAGGGGTCATCTCTGTTAAGGACTCTGATGATCGCAGGAAAATAATCTTGTTTTTTCACAACTAGGCAATATTCTGCTACCATCTCTGAGATATTGATTATTTCTGTATTCAGACTTTCGTGTTGGAGATTGTGTTGGCAGAATGTAGTTTCTTGTGTGTGGTGAAATGCAAAAACTAATAGCATTGTTGACAACTTGTCAAGCAACAAGTTGTCAACAAGAACATTGCATCACAAGAATGTTGCATGCAACTGCAAAAGATTGGCAATCTATATCATTACCAGTTGTGAAATCTTACAATCTTCTAGATGCTCTTTGTGTGTAGTCTTGAAAGCAGCTCTAGTGCAACAATATTTAGTGTTTTGAAAGTATAATTGCTGGACATTCTCATGTGCTACAATATGTGCATCCATAAATGGTTTGATGAGATCCTTCAAGGATAATGCTACTGGACATGGTGATCACTGCCCAAGGCAGTGGAGCTCTAGCCAACTTGTTGGTTGAATGGAGGGAATCAGTGATAGAGCACCCTCTTGTGCAGCTACTGTTATTTTGACTGTCTGTTTCCTTACAATCAAAATGCACATGGCCAGAAAATGTAGGGGTTTGTCATCCTATCTCTCAAGACCAATTTCTAATGCATTTCAAGCCCTCCAAGGGAAAAATTCAGTAAATGTGAGCTGTCTTCATGAAGTTTTCACATGCTGTCAGAAAATTGTTGTTTCATTCAATTAATATACATTGTACACAACACAGAGTTGTAACCAGAGAGGCAGTCAACTGTGGATCTACATTATGCTCCACATACAAAATTTTGAGTGTTAACTTAACAACCTAATCTTAATGACACCTGGTGCAAGACTAACCTCTAGACACTTGAATCAGCTAGTCTTACATGAGGTGCATGAAGGTGTTTTGAAGCAAAGAGATGACACAAGGAGGTGACAAGGGACAGATCAAATCATCCAGCACTTGGCCCATGCACTCATATGTTTGTGTATGGTCATTGCATGAGATGGGCTTGATGGTGTGTGTTTAATACTTGGCATTGGGATTACTTTGCCTTTAATGGTTCACCTCTGCAGTATGTAAGCAACCTATATCTTTTTACTTTGTGAGAGAAATGTAAGATGAATTCTCAATTGGTAATTTGATGAACCACAACCACTCATCTGATTTGACATCTGAATTTCTGAATACTTATTAAGCAAGAACATCATTTTTCACTCTTCTGTTTTCAGGGTGCTTAATGAGCTGTAAGAAAAAATTTCTCTGCAGATACATTCTAAATGACCATGCTGTTGTTCTAAACTTGTTTCAGGTGCCTTTCCATACTACCATACTCTTCATAACGATGAGGGTAATTATCATGGTCATTGTTTCTCCAGTCAATCAGAGTAAGTGCACAATAAGATCTAATCAAAGGCTTTCTGGTGATGCTTTCATGGCATCTTGGAAGTTTGAAGTTGAGAACCAATCTTCATTCATGTGCTGAGTTGACTCCCTGTATTGTCTAGTCTCTTGAAGATAGGTAGGGCCTAATTTCTCAAGATTTCTTTCATCAGTTTGCACCTTCATCACCTCTCTCCGCACATCAGTATCCTGTATTGGCTCCTCCTTCACTTCTTGCATTGAGGGATGTCTCTGCTAATGGCTTCATTTCCTCTCACAGAAAATCACTTCTGGAATGTCAAGCAAAGTGCAACTGTTGTTGTGTGTGGACAAGTTTACTATTGAGTCCTGAACAAAAGTGCCTTCAGGCATTTGCTCACTGAAAAGTGCAAAGGATCCTACAACCCATGACCAATTGCTGATGGTTGCAGGATCCTGCAATTGGTCACATTTCAAGCATTGTTAACTAGCATTGGTAATTGGATACCTTCATTAACCCAACAAAATCTACATTGTTTTTGTATATGACTTAGGAGCACATCTGAACGATACACTCCTGCTTCTGAAAAGGATATGCACACATACCAGTTAAGTGGCTGCGATGCCCTCTAGTGGTTACATACACTGTATGAGAATCACAAATGTTATGATTATGGTCTCATCTGTATCTAGCAACTATGCACATTCAGATTTGGGAAATATGATATATTTGAAGCACACTAGTCTGTAAAACAAATCAAACTTTCATGTTAATTTGTCATTTCTGCTGGATTTCCATTTGGAATTTAGAATCATGGAACTGCAGCCATGTAAAAGGTAACTTCTTCTGGTATTTGTACATACCTTCAAAAAGCAAAGGCTGCCATGATGGGGCTTTGGTTGTCACCTTGTCTCTACAAATTAATTCCTCCAAGCCTTTAATCCAAGGTGTTGATTTGGATGATTGTTAGCTTTGCGACATTGAAAATTATCCTTTTAAAATCCAGTTTTCAATTGCTTGAATTGTACTAGTCAATTTTCAAGTTGCATGTTTGCTCAACACACAAAAACAATGAAGCATAAATGGGAAGACCCCATGTAAGCGAAAAGAAGAGGGGAGTAAAATCTGTCAATCTAATTCATATTTTATTGATGACTTACGTATGACAAAATGTGATTCTCTATTTGATGACTTTGGTGATTTCACATTTCCAACACAATCAACATTACTGCTGAATTGGCATGTCATTTGCCCCAAATAAATACAGCATACACATGATTTAACACAAGACCCCTAATACATTATGAAACTATTGTGGCATTTCATATTCTTCAGAATCCAACATGGATTCCTGCTCAAATCTGTTGAATAGTTCCCAACTTCATAGCAGATTATTCTGAATTCATCAAATTGTGTCACTACTTTTGAATCATACATTCATTTTTCATTTGCTCACATCAACAGCTCATCTCCTTGCTTCCATTCTTTTACCCTACTCCAGAGACCAATGAACTTGACAATCTCACTCAGCTATCTTCCATAAATCCACCTATGAAAACAATTCCATAATCAAGCAGCAATATAAAATCTCTATTCCTGTCACCCAACCCTTCATGTCACATGCCAAAAAAACTTTCAACTCACAAATGAAACCGGTGTACATTTCCACTTTCTTCTCAAAAGAACTCTATCAGTGCCTTCTCTTACTCAGTCCAATTATAACGTTATCTTTCTCCCACCTTTGCTTGTATCACAAATTGAAAATCCAAACCATTTCCCACGAACATTGCTATTTTTTCTCTCTCCACAAATCATCACCTCCACGTCAGTGCCCACTTTATTTCATGCAATAGCACAAGTTCTTGACCTAATTTTATATAGGAGCACATTGGAAACAATAAATTTTCTATCCAATGAACATTTTGAACACTGCAATTCAAAAAAGACAACGAGGAAAATGTGCATCTACAAAGCAAAAAAAAAAAACTTCTCAAAACAAAACCAACACTCCCCTGTGCATTCTGCTCCAGTCCATCTTCTGCAACCCATTTTATTCACCCACACCATAACCAAAACCTTTAGAACTTCCTGCCAACCAACTTGCCAAAAACACACAAACGACACTACAATTCAAAGTAGCATCAACACTTGATAATCATGCCACCATGTCCAGAGTCCTCCTCCATCGGCACCTTCTCAAAATCACCTGCAAAACCAAAAAAAACACAAAAAACACAATGCTTGCTAGAGGACTCATGATTGCACATCAAACCACCATTCCATCTTCCTTTCTCCACTTACATCCTTGATTGCACTTTCATTTACTTGACATCCATTTAGGGTTACACCCGTCATTCATAAGTGTCACATGACACGGCCTTAACTTACTAGCATGGCATGTGCCGTTGGCCCAAGTGTTACCCCATCCTCAACTGATTTTTCCTTTCAAATCCTGGTTTTTTGAAATTTATTTGAATTTTCAGCAGCACAAATCACTTAAAAATTAATATCTCTCACATTCTAAATCCAAATCCTACTAAATAAATTCCATTAAATCTTCCTCATCAAGATCTTTCCAACAACACCAAATGCACATTCCAATTCCTTCAAAATTTTCAGCTACAAGTTAATTAAATTTACAGTGAAGAAATCATTCAATATTCAAGAACTTTTGCACCACAAATACAAACTTCATGGAACTAAGCCCATGCACCCCTCCTCATTGATAGCTTTCCAAAGACACCAAGAACACAATCTAAAGCATCCCAATTCGGTGGATCTCATAACTACAAAACAAAACAAAACAAATTACTTTCCTTGATAGATAGTTGATAGGTATGTATTTAGGACTTTTCATAAAGATTCAAGTGACACCTAGGTCCTCCCCGCCTAGTACCAGTGATACCATCATATGAAATTTTGGGAATATGTATGGTACGATGTCTGCGAATAACTTACCTATCAAAGATGAGCCTTTGAATTCTTTCATAACAAGATGGGATTAGAAATTCTTTCCAGTTTTGTGAGCTAGGTGGGTTGGCCACCATCCACAAGAGATCTTAGCCAAATTTAGCTATAGGTCAGAGAGGTAAAAGCATCTCCACTGGGGTACATTAACAACCCCAGCAACAAGCCAAAAAAAATGTTCCAAATCACACCCCCACCATTGCATTTTCAAACTAAAAACAATCAAGTCTCCAATAAAAATTAAGAGTCTGACCTTGTCATCTGTGATGGATCAAAGGGTCATGTTACCTTGCATGTATGACATCATCATGTGCAAAATGATGTTATTGAACACTGTCGAAGCATTTACAAATAGTTAATGGCCTTGTGCAGTGGCAATTAAAAACAAAAAATTGTAAGAATTTTCTTTTGAAAAAGGAGCATCAAACATGTTGCTTCTTTTTCAAAATATTGCACAACAAGCAAAAGTTTACAACATTTTGCAACATGATTGTCTTGTCTTATTGATTATGCTCCAAGATTTGGAAGGTCTTTGGAAACAAAACGAGGTGTCATTCAACAAGATGTTACCAAATTCAAAGGAAACTACCCTATTGTGTTTTTCTTTGTGAATCAAGGGCAAGGACTAAAGATGCATTTCAAAAGTTCTAAATTTGTACAAACCAAAGCACCCAAAGCATAGTGCATTCAATTTCATTAACATTGAACATGTGTTAAAAAACGTATTTTAGTGGTATAGACTTGTGAGAAGAAGTGAAGAAAACATGGCCACCATTAAAACAAAAATTAATTTTGGTATTTCTAACAACTTCAACAACAATGGGTAACAAATGTTTGATGTTACAAGCATTGCCCCTGATGTGACCCCACCTTCAAAATTACCACAAGGTTGTAAAAGGACAAAAGAAGACTAAAAGGTCATGACATAAACAAAAAATAACATAATCACTATTTGAGCTTGTGCCATCAAAAATATGATGGTAACCATTTTGGAGATAACCATCATCATAAACAAGATTAAAGTATGATGGCCCTATTTTCCGTGCCTAACAATCAACTATAAAATAAAAACATGGTTAGGTGATTCATTTTTGATAATTTGAAACTCTACATTTTACATTAACTAGAATTCTTGTAATTAAAATAATTATTCTTTTTTTTAATCAAAATTATTAGTAAACCACCTTTAAAATATCATTAATATGTGATTGGTTCAAAAATTGATGTGAAATTTTTAATATTTCAATGTGAAATGGACTATAAAGGATAATAAATAACAAAAATATGGCATTATAATATTTTTAAAATCAAAATCTCTTTGTATTGAAAAAGCTTCAATGCATGTTATTATTAAAATTTTCATTTGATGGTGGTTTGTTTTTCAATTTTTACTTTATATTATCATGACATATTTTTTGAACCCACTTTTTCCTTATATTTGTGTGACAAACTTGGTGTTATCATTTCAAAAATCCACTATAAATGTACTACTTTCTTTAAATTCGTTCAATTTTTTAAATATGATTCCCATTAAATTTTATTGCAACATAGATATTTTAGATTTTTATCATACTAAATTTCAATATGGCTTTACATTTTAAGTTCATTTGCAATCCAAAAAAATTACAATTGTGATAGTTCAAATAGTCTTCCTAATATGTTTTTGCCTTACAATTACGTGAGGCACATGAATAATTTTCTCTCCAAAGCCAAAAAGAATTACAACTACTTTGAACTCATCTCAAACTCAAACACAATAATGCATAAACCAACATGATGACACCTCAAACAAGTGATGCAACAAAAGGTTCCATCCCTATTGCACACAATTTGACAATCAACAAGAAGTAAGCAATCAAAATCTCATAGATTTCACAAGCTAGATTGAATAGCTAAAATAAATGTTAAACACAACAAAATGCAAAATTTGTATGAATTAATGAGAAATTAAAGATGGTTGAATCCTTTCAATGGTTAGAAGTGATCAATCAAATAATTTCTTATATTGTAGTATGCATGTTGGTTTTGAACATTTTTTAATCTTTGAACATATTCTACAAACATCAACCCCCTCATCTAAATGTCATTGGGCACTTCAATGGTTGGCTCCACATCCTCACCCCAAGGCTTGGATTAATTAATTAATTTATACTCATGAAGTAGGCTATGTATCTCACAATGTTGTTTAATATGATGCATGACATTGGCATATCTATGGCACAAGATAATCGCACATTTGATAAGAGAAGTTAAAGCAACATTCAACATCTTTACAAGCTACCTTTTGTAGTTTAGAAAAATATTGACATTTTTTCCCCTATGGTTTATGGATGGTATCTATATGAAACACAACCACTAAGGATAGATGCCATTGATAGGCAAGTAATAACAAGGCAAAAACATGGTAAAATAAATCGAAAAAATAATTTGTTCAAAATTTAATTTATATTTGAAACAATTTTGGACATAAGCATAAAAAATCAAAATCAAAATCAAAAACCTTTATAAGTAGAATCATAAAGCCATTTAGACCTCCATTGAATTTGTGGTAAATTAAATACAAAAAACTTTAATAATATAATAAAAGTAGTTAAGAAACAACTTCGAAACTAACTAGGTAATATGGTGTTTAAAGTTATTATTACATTAAAAGTTTAATACATTATGATTATAATATGCATAATTTGAAAGCACATAGTATTTTTTAAGCCTTTGTTAATTTGAATGTTTTGTTAAATCAATATTTGATCTATTTTCATTTACTTGCAACCAATTTTGTAAACCCAAAACATTTATTTCATTTAGTTTATTGAAATTTATTTAAATTCATATTCAATATTTTTTAATAAAAAATTAAAATAAAATATAATCCTCAAATTAATCATTGAATAAAATAATATTTTTATTTTCAAAAAACCAAAGTTTACTTATGGCTAGTTGAGTGCAAATACAATAAATAACCCATTTTAGGAATAATTAGTGGTCATTTTACATGTTTTAAAGTGGTAAATAATTTGGTGTATTTATAATATGACAATGTTTTTGCTATATTATGGGAACATGTGAAAAAGTTTGAAATGGTTTTAATGAATATGAAGTACTCCAAAACAATTCTAAAACATTATAACCAATGTTTTAAAAAAATAAAATGATTTCGAAAAAGACTTGAAAAGAATTGAAAACGATATGTTTGGAAATATTAACCTTAATATAATAGTATAATATTTTTAATTTAAAAAAATCAGGAATATTTGAAGAATATTCTATGTGTGTTGTGGGATAAGCACATGACAAAACATTTGGTCATGGATCATTTTATTGTATATACACCCACTTGTCATTTTTTGTGACAAGGAACAACAATTATCTACTTTATCATGTTTTCTACCCAACAAAGATGCACATTGCCATTCAATTCAAAATTGAGGTTGATGCATGCACACCCCCCAATAGATCCCAAATCAAAGGGCTCCTATCAAAACATTCAAATCATTGTTTCATCCTAGAAATCCATAATACACATGCCATATACATTTGACTTGTTCCCATCTTCGTTTATGAATGAACTTTGTTAAACAACAAGATAGTTTTTCCAACAAGAATGTTTATTGTCCAATGAATCAAACATGCCCAAACCAACCCCTCTTTGCATGCAATTTCATATTTTTCTCCAAATCTATTCATGTGTGTTGCTTGAGGAATCCAAGTTCACAAACTTTTTTCATCGGTCTCACAAAGTACTTGAAGCATTTGAAAGTTGTGGCATTTCCAATTTTGTTGTAGTTGTCACAAGTATTAGCAACTTGATTGTATGCAAACATGCACAAAGCACTTTTGGGTGTCTAAATGGAGTTCAATCCAACAACACCACATGCATATTTCTTCTATACAAAATAGTTGTCATGTGCATAAATATTCTCCATGATTTGGAGGAGCAAAGGGTGATGCAGTTGATATTAATGACAAAAAGGTGATTATGCTAAATCAAATGTTTTACAAAATAACCTCACATAAATTCGACGATGGTTAGCCTTGGGCTTTCAAGCTATATTTGATTTACAATGTGGGAGGGATTCCCTATGCTACCTTCGTGCCTACCATTGAAGATTCGGTACACATAACAACAATGCCACAAAGACAACATCAACCAAAGTTTCATCCTCAAGTGCATGTGCAATCCCATCATATAGTTGTTGCCATCTTGCCATCTTGTTGCAAAGGTAACAAGTTATGAAATGAGTTTGATAACGACCTTGCAAAGAATGTCAAGTTGTAAGGAAACAAGTTACTAGATGATAGAGATGGGTCTCCTCACTAACAATAGGCCATGATGATGGGGGATGGGTGGGCTTCACTTTGGATTTCTTTTTACAAATGAAAATTGGGCATCAATGCCACTAGTTTTAACATACATGTTATTTTCATAGTTGCTAGGTGGAGATGCTTTAAATAGCAAAAGTTAGGAACTTGCTATGTTTTGGTAGCAAGTTATGAATCAATGTTTAAATATGGCGATTTGAAAATATTTCTCTTTGAAATCTAAGAAAATTTTTGAAATAAAAAAGGAATTTTGCAATTTAAAAAATTTCTTTTGGTCATATATGTACAAAATTTTGCACTAAAAACAATGGTTGTCCATGGGATCCTAAATTTGAAATAAGTTTCTTAAATATCATCTATGAAATTACAAACATTATATTACAATAGCTTACATTGATGTCAAATTTGACACATATTAATTCAAAATTTCCTTTCGAAATTTTTTTATACTTTTTATTAATATGTCTAAAATTTTAAAATAATTATATGTTGACTTGTCTAACAATGAAATAACTCCAAAACATACAAACAATTTTTAGCATAACACCAACCAACAAAATTTCAATTAAATAAATGGAAATGCCTCTAGAAGATTAGTAAAATTTGGTGGTGCAAAAAACCATCAAAATAAAAAGCCATAGGAAGAATTACAAGGTTTGTTAATGAGAATTATCTATTAAATAATAGATGAACATGAAATGCAAAGGAGAAAAGAAGAAGAAACATCACTACTCATATCACATGATAATATACCACTTTGGAAACCAAAGTTAGGGCAAATTCATAATCTTCCCATAAGTAAATGAACTTTCACATTGCTAGTGTCAAATGTAATACACAATATTGTTACCTAGTGTAAATTGGATTTTTGTGTCCTAAGTGCCACAATAAACACCACCTATTGTCCATTCTAATGGATGAAACCACATAGTGTACTTCACATAAATGTCATGAACTACAATGTTTTATGTGACAAAAACCACTTTCTCTTGTTGTGATAATCACCTCAAAGTTTTAAGAGTCAAACATTGACCGAGTGTAAGAACTATAAATCTAACTATGAATCACCATAAAGTAACATCTTTGCTCGAATGGTGGGGTCCATGATGTTTTGGTCATGATGCAAGCCACACCATCCTTATTCAAGAACCTCACCAAAGTTTGAAGAACTAACAAATCAAGTAATGTTGATAATCTCCTCTCATGTTAAGTCCACATGTGAGCATCTTCGGCTTCAAAGTTGCATGATTAAAATTAGATGTGGGTTTAGGTTTCATTTTTTGAGTTAGAAGTTGGAACTTAGGTATGAGATTAGGGTTTACAGTTTAAGATTAGGGTTTAAGAAACTTAGGTCTAAATTGTTGGTTTAAGTTTGTAATTTAAGGTTAAGGTTTCAATATTAAGGTTTAGGTTGTAGGTTCTAAGGTTTTCATTTCAAGTTCATAATTTAGGGTTTCAAGGTTGTACTTTTGGCTTTAAGGTCCAAATATAAAGGGTTTGAATATTAAAGTCCAAGTTCTAGGATTTGAAATTAGGGGTTTCAAGTCCAACATTTAGGGTAAATGTTTCAAATTTATCAACCATGCCCTAGTGGATGAAATCCATTAATCATCATCACACAAAAGGGTTGGCTTAGGTAGCCAATTGAATGAATTATTAAGGTGCCTAGGGTTTCGATGGAACATTCATTGAAATCCAAAAATTGATTGTCATGGCAAGATTTGAAAGATCGATCATGGTTTAATGGATGCAAGAAAATATATGCAATGTACAACACCATGATTTGAACCATCATGGATTGTTTATTTACATTGACTCAAGTTACCTTATTTGTTATCACAATGTAAGCATTTTTCTCCACTTGGCCATCTATTAAAAGTGGCAGCAATATTTCACCCATCAAGATGAATATCTAAAATATCTTTTGAGGGATCCAAAGTATTTGGGGGATGTTTGTCATGAGGAGGATGGGAAAATGAAATTACCACTATATGTGGACCATGGTGTTCTCTAGGCTTACAATAAAATGCATGCAAGGTTTAGGGTCCAAATGGAATGGGGAATTGGTGGATTTAAATGAAATGGTGATGCTTCATGAAAATATTTGATTTCACAAATTTAAAAAATTCATCTTTTCCAAGCTAACATTTTCCTTCACCAACTACCTTCATTATTGTCAAATGCCACATATGAAATAATTGGAAATCACAACCTTAGCCCTATTTATATAAGGGTGGGTAAGAAACTAGTAGGTAAAAGTTTATTAAATACAAGTTTAAACTTGTGAAAACTTATAATTTAAGATTTAAGGTTTGAGGTAAAAAAATTGGAGTTCAATTAGGTTTTAAATATAAAATTAAGGTGCAAGGTTTAAAGGTTTGGTGTTAAGATTTTCAAATTTGAAATGAGGGTTCAAAATTTAAATATCTATAATTATGGTTTAAAATTTAAAATTAAGGCTAATGTTTTAAGGCCTAAAATTAGGGTTTTAATCTTGAATTTTTGGGGGTTTGAAATCAAGGTTTTAGGTTCTAAAATATGGGCTTAGGTTTTAGGGTTTGAAATTAAGGATTTAAGGTTTAAAATTAAGTTTTATTGGTATGAAATTAAGTTTTTAGGTTTATATTTTGATAAATGTGTGGATTATACAATCACAATGTTTTTACATCAACATGTTAAATACAATTTCAAAATAGCCCTAACTTCTATTATAAACTCCTTTTGTGAAATCATATTTAAATATTTAAGCATTTTCAAATGGTAAATTTTAACTTTGTTCTTCCTCTCACAATTGATATCCATCTTCCCTTATAGGAAGGCAACATGGACATTAGATGTAAGGGAGAATCAATTTGCCATAATTGCCATGCTCTTAGAATTCATGGTCATAATTTCCCCCTTGCATAGTTTTGTTATAGGGCCTTGCATTTCAACACTAGTGGTCAATGGGGTAAGATTTGAAGAACCAACATCAATGGAAGGTCTATCTAACTCATTAAAAGGAAGGCTATGACTAGGGCTAGGGCTAGGAAATGAGGTTGGGGTTATGGGTGTGTGATTAACGAGGTTTTTTTGCATCTTCAAAATATTCCAACTTTTAATGTCCATTAATGAATTTCAGTCATTCCAAAACCATCACATTGCAATGTGGTTTGTTTTGAACCATTTTCATTGGAATCATTTGTCTTCAATTCCTTCAAAATTTCTTGTATATGGTCCTTCAATGTGTTTTCAACAAATTGGGGCTTAAGGTAAGTTTTTAAATAACCTTAATTGATACATTTCCACATCATATTAAGGATCAATTGAACCCCATTTTTTTGCTAGTGTTATATATGGCAAGGGCGATGTTTATATGATGCCACAAAATATTAAACTAAAATGTGTAGATTCCACAATTTATTAAAGTAATTTATTTTGACAAGGTTTGACCTTGTGCAATGCCATTGATTCAGGCACTTGAATTTCAACCATGAATTCATTAACATTTGAAAAGTTTGCTATTCATTAAGAATAAATCCACACACCCAACACTAACACTTAGATGTAAATATAAAACTAATAAATGATGATTATTAATTAGTTGCTAAAAATATAATTTGTTTTCACCCATAATGACTACAAATATGGCCAATAAAAATATTCAAGTAAACGACAAAACATACCATGACTCGACATCAAAGAGGATTATTAAGGGGATTAATCTAAATCTTAATTTTTAAGAGTTGTCTTCACTTAGTAGCACATAGATATGACTAGTAAAATATGACTTAACCAATAAGATGGAAACCCTACCCACCAAAACCAACTTGGGGAAAAAAACCACTTGCACTTACTATTTGAAATGTTTCAAGTCTATTTATTAGTTTCATTCAAAAATAATCTTACTAGTATATTGGTTTGGGTATGTGGTGTCACCAAAAAAGTCATGTAAACCAAAAATATAATTAACTAAAATTGACCTTTTGCTTTCACCTTGAATCATAATAAAATTGCCCAACAAGATGGAAACCCTACCCACCTAAACTAGTTAGGGGAAGGAAATCACCTACACTTACTATTCAAAAAAATAAAACTAGTAAGATGGTTTGGGTATATGGTGTCACCAAAAAGGTCTTGTAAATCCCAAAAACATAACTACCTTAAATTGACCTTTTGCTTTCACTTTGATTCACATAGATTTGACCAACAAGATGGAAACTTTGTCCACCCAAATAAACACCATGAAAAAGGTTAGTTACACCTATTATTTGAAATGTTTTAGGTTTTTTCAATTTAATTGAAAAAAATCTAACTAAAAATTAAAGTTGGGCATGCAATGATACCAATAATGTTAAAAAGACCAAAAACAAAACTAGCTAAAACATGGATTTTACTTTCATGATCAATTTGCTTTCAAGTTATTGAATCAATGAAAATCAAACCAACAAGATGGAAATCCTATTCGCTTAAACCAACACCATGAAAAAGGCTAAATGGGTCCAAACTCTTTAAGGTGTACCATTAATGACAAAAAAAACTTAGTCTTTAGTGTAATCCTTTTTTGATCCCTATTAGTATTAATTAATCAAAATGTGTCAAGTATTTTATAAGTACCATATTTTAGACCACTACAATTCTAGATTCCATTAATTTCATCCATTTTGTGTTTTTAGATGGTCAAATAGGACTATGTAAAGGAGAATAGAAAGGGTGACACCATGATAATATTTTGGTATTCCTTAAAGAATTTGGACCCAATTACATTGATTATTTTATTCAAATCTTTTTTCAATTTCATTCAAGAATAATTTAACCAACAATTAGGTTTGGTATGTGATGTTACTAAAAAGGTCAAAAAACCAGCTAAAACGTGGTTTTTGCTTTCATGACCAATCTACTTTTTGAATCAAAACCAATTTGACCAAGAAAATGGTTTGGGCATTCAATAAAAGTAAAAAGTTCAATAAATTAAGAACATACAAGCAGTTGGAATATAACCCTAACCACTTTGAAAAAGTGGATATAAACACCATATTCAAGGCTATGGGGTAAACCTCACCTCAAAAAATAAGAATTGTGGGAGGATTTTTAACCTTGAAGAATAACAATTGTAAGTTGGGGGTAATTTCCTCCTATTCAACACCCTCCACTCTTTGATTCCTTCCACTCTTAGCGCCACACCGTCATTGGAGGTCATTCAAGCTTCACATACAAAAAAGTTGGTGTTACAAGTTGTCAAATTGTCATAGGTTTTAGAGGTAGTTGGAGCTTCACATAGGTGATAAATAGCCTACAAGTTGTCAAAGTGTCATAGATTCTAGAGCTAATTGAAGGTTCATAGAGGTGAAAAATAACCTACATGTCATCAAAGCATCATAGACCCTAGAGGTAGTAAAAACTTCACATAGGTGAGAAAACAACTTTTAGGTTGTCAAAATATCATAGGTTTTGGAGGTAGTCAAAAATTCACATAGGTGAGAAAAGAAAGGAAGGCTATTACTACATCTGCTTATAGATTTTGAAGCTTCGTGTTTTCACATCATCAAACCTTTGCACTTATAAAATGTTGGAGTTATGCAAAGGAGAAAGAGGAGAAAAAGTTGTTACCAAAGCTTCACATAGGAGAAAAAAAAAGAAAGGTATAGTTGGAACTCCTCAAAGGAAATAAAAGAAATAAAGTGTTATTGGAGCTTTTTAGAGAAAAGAAAAGAGAGAAATGCATCACTAGAGTTTTTCAAAAAAGAAAAATGAAAGAAAATGCACGTTGAAATGAGATGCACAAGGTGGTAACAATGGGCAACAATTTAGCACCAAACTTGGTTGGTGTCAAATTAAGGTGTAAAATCCAATTTCGTGCGATGTTGGGGCACAATGTAAATTTTTCATGCCATATTGGGCATTATGGGTTAGATTTTGAACAAATAAGGGCTATTGGTCCTTTGTTTGGTGAACTTTATGAAAAACTTTGTGATCCAAGGAATTTTTTAATTTTCATAAAGGAAGCCACATAAGGGTCTTACTCAAGGAGTTGGTTGTAGAAAACGCCTTGACCACCTTAGTGTAAATTGCTCATTATGTTTGTAGATTTTATGAATGCTTGTATTTAATGGACCCAAAACATGTTGAACTGTAACCAACAAAAGTTACAGAGTGTCCCATGGAAGGTAATGGATTTCATGAATTAGGAGTTGGTTAAAGGGAATACATTTTTAAAACTAAAGGTAGTAATCATTGCATTACCTTGGGGGAAGGTGTTTAGGCAGAATGGGCTCCTAATGGAGTTTTTCCTAAACAATTTTAAAGACACAAGGCAAGATGTACTTGAAGTGTTTTGAGTAATGTGAAAATTTGACCAACTTTCATATTTTCTTATTAAAGGTTTGATTGTCCTAATCCCTAAGTTTGGCAACCATTCCTTTATTGAGAATTGGTAGCCCATAACTTGTTTAAAAACATATATCAAATATTTGCCAAGTTGTAATTGAATTGTTTATAAGCTCATTTGCCAAACATTATCCACCTAAACTAGATTGGGTTTGTGGTGGGCACACTAGAAAAATTCTTGTCCTTTGCAATTAAAATCCAATGATTAAAAATTTTCAATAATCATATAAATGATTAGAATAAAATATAACTTTTAATCTACATGAAAAAATAAAATCATAAATGATTTTTTTTGTCACTAATGGATGATAATATCACATATGATAGTAATGAAGTCATTAGTACACAATTTTTTTCATCATAAGACATCCATGACAAAGGGAAAAAAGATGTGAACTTCTAATTGTCACTTATATGATTATAAAATGGCCATTGTTTTAAATGATGTGGGTGGTTAAAAAAGAGCACCATCAAATGTTGTTGTTGCTCAATTTTGAAAAAACAATTGATTGACTCAATTGGGAGTTTCTATTTACTACTATTTAAACCTTTATATTTAGATAAAAGTGTGTGCATTGTGTTTCAACATTTTACAAGGTCACAACCTCTTCAATCAAAATCACTGGTGAGATCAAAGACATGTTAATTAATTTGTTTAAATCAATTTCATAGGGTTGTCCACTCTTGCCATATTTGTTCATCTTGGCAATTGATGTTCTTACCTATTTGCTTGCAAGTTCAGTTTATTGTGTGTGTGACTTGCATGTTTGGGCAATGGCTAACTCACAAATTAATCATTTAAATATCAATTGGGAACTTTTGCTTACTACTATTTAAACCTTTATATTAAATTAAAAGTGGACTATTGCATTGGTCACAACTTTTTACAACTTAGCCATAGTCATGCCTTGGGATTCATGGTCCATGCCTTACACCTTTTTCAAGAGAACTAAATGATTCCTAGTTTTGGGGTGATTCAAGGAAAAGCTTCAAATGGGTTTATCCCTTTGATCTCACACGCTTGATATGCCAACTAACAAAAATCAAATGAATTGAAAAGTTGGTCATTCTAACTCTTGAACATAGCCATGTCAAACCATTTCAACCGAGCCTACAACTTGAGTTAGCTACCAACAAACAATCAAACCTTACCATGTTTCAATTGGGTGACATTGAGGGACCTAGGCAAATGGACTTGGAAAGTGGAGAACAACCTTTACTAGGTGCATTTCTTTAGTTATTTAGTTAAGCAAAGGTATCATGAGAAACGCTACAAGAAATCACTATTTTTTTTACCCAAAAAAATCAGTCATAAAGATCCCCATGTAGTACCACACAACAGCATGATTTTTGGCATTATGTAATTTTATTTTCAAAATTTGAGTCATTTGTATGCAATTAGCAAAAAAAATGAGTATTTATTCAAAGTGGGCTGAATTATTTTTATGATTGCTCAATCTTTTTCCTTCAAACCTTAATGAATTTTTTTAATTAATTATTTTTGACTAATTGCATACAATAAACAACTTCATCATGCAAATATCACTTCAAATTTCATAACATTTGGATGACATGAGAAAAAGTTATGAATGTTTATTTTAAAAGACATAATTCAAATAAAGACCCCAAAAACTAACTTAAAATGAAAAAGGTTTAAGTAAGGGGTTAATTAGCTGAACTCAGTCCTAATAAGGATTAAATATTTAAGCTTTTGCCCCTGCATAGGGGAGGCGACTAACACTTCCCCGTGTGCATCCTACGCTAACCTTAAGGTTTGTCCCTTTTGCCCAAGGGGATAATAGGGGGCAAAGTTGGGAAACTTGGGACTCCTGTCGGAAGTTCATCTGTGCACGTGCCGGGCCGACAGCCAGTTCTCACCGATTCAGGATTTATTTAGCCAGTGGCCTCACAATTCAACGTTCATAATATCACCATCAATGCATCAGAAGTGTCTCAAGAAGAGACGCCCATTTGATATTCCGGAAACATAAAAGAACTTTCCAAGTTGCACCTTGGAACCAATAGCATAGTCCCGGAGTTATATGCTATTGGTTGTCGGTATGTATGACTTCCAACTTCCCACCACGCTGACAATAATAGACAAAGGCATTAGTTGGTAGCCCATAAGTCTATGGAAGCCTGTCATGATATACATGTCCAGGGCCAGGAATCACAAATTGTGTCCTTTTCTGGCCTAATTATTGTTGAACTAATCAGCAAAGACAGCGATGAATCTGTTACACAGGGAGAGGGGATGGCACCAAACAAAAGGTCTTGCAACTTGCAACTTCACAATGACCTGATGAATAATTGGTCTATACTCTCACCACAATGTTACAGAATCTGCATATGGACAATGATTGTTCTATTATTGTAGAAAACTCAAGCACATATACAGGTGTTGGAATAGGCTTGTGACTAACTCTGAAACTAGCTTAGATGACAAATGAGCTTGTTAGAACCAGAGCCTTGAATTGATTTGAGGAGTTCCCTGTTGTAAACTGGCCCTTATGTGTTGTAATAGTCTCATTGCTTGTGCCTAGGTATTAAGAAAAAAAATTGTGACCAATGAATTGAGATCCTTTGAATTCATGCCTTGAATTGTTTTTCGATGTTCTCAGCTTTTTGACCTAGTACTTAACCTTCAATTGACATTTGGCCAAAACAGTCCCAATACGAAAGTTGGACAAGTCTTCACAAATGTACCCAGAAGTCATGAATTCTTTGATTTTTTTTAAAAAAGGATTTGATTCAGAAATGAGAAAATCCCCACCGTTCAATTTTTAAATTTTTAAGTTTTTGGAGGATTGCACCAAGATACCATGCTTTATCGACAGTAAAAATTATAAGGTAAATAGAAAGCATCTATATGAATAATGTGAAATAAATATTGTGCAAAACCAGGTTGAGATGAGGAAGAAATGGATGGTTGAATTTGATCATCCAGTGTAACTCTACACAAAATCATACAAAATTCATCTATTTTTGGGCAGAAAAAAATCACCAGTGTTTTGGACTGTTCTCAGCCTTCTGATGTTTTGTGCACCTATTATGAGCTGACCCCTCTCACGTGTGTTCTTCAGTTTTGTAACATGGGCAAAGAGCAAAATTTGGAAGTGGAAATGCTAGACGCTGCCCAAGCTTGAAAAACCTTGCCAGCTGGCTCAAGAAATCCAAATGAGACATCATAAGTGTGAAAAAGATAATCTAACATGTCCCCTATATCATAGGGGTATCAGTTTTTAGCCTCC
>Ga0116227_10006821_pt1 | contig 22826 bp, 18 predicted proteins | sample S1TSphgellanicum_FD_89693 | JGI IMG/M metagenome (GOLD analysis project Ga0116227, IMG submission 89693) | Host-associated microbial communities from peat moss isolated from Minnesota, USA - S1T2_Fb - Sphagnum magellanicum MG | ecosystem: Host-associated > Plants > Peat moss > Unclassified...
AAAGTGGGAGTTGCCTTGGGAGTGTGAGGGTTCACTCCCTCACACTTTCTAACACTTTCTCACACTCCCGGGAGTATGTGATGTGACTCCCGGGCTTCCTCTTGCCTTAACTCCCGGGCTTTCCTTTGGCCCGCACCCTTGCAATTCCCTTTGCCTTGGTCGCGAGCCCAAAGCTAGGGTTGCGACACCCCATCATTGTTGCATGGAAATGCATGGTTGCCTTATTTTCTGAGCTGTGTGGTGTGTGTAAAATTGGGCATGGCGGTTGGCATTGATGGAGCTCGAATTATGAAGGTGACAAGGTTGAGGACGGAGCGGGGAGAATGGAACGGCGTTGGAAAATTGGAAGAAGCTTCGGGAGGAAGCCAACGGAGAACTCGAAGAAAAAATCAGAAGTTTGTTTTTGGAGGGGCAGTGAAGATTATGCAAGGAAGAGAGAGAGAGAGAGGTGGGGGAGTGATCGGCAATGAGGACGTTTTTGTTTTTGGGAGGAGAATAGCAGAGAATGTGGTAAGAGCGAGAAGAGTGAGTAGCTCGGTAGCAAGGAGTCTTGGCCAGGATTGTGAGTTTCCGCTGCGTCTGATGTGTGGTCTAGCTCATTGTTGTAGGAGGACATAGGGAGAGAGAGAGGAAGAATTGGAGGGACAATCAGCGCCTCCTATTTTTGTAAGAAATTGTGTTCGAGGGCAGTGCTTGCGCTCTCGGACTATGTATACAATCCATGAATGATGTCTGAGTATTTTTCGCTCAGAGGCATCTGTGTGTAATGTATGACCAGAGCTGTGTGTGTTGTGTCGGGTGATGCGTTGCTGGGTTTGTCAGTCTTCAAGTTGCAAGTAGATCGATGAGCGATGGCAAGAATATAGTCCAAGTCAAGAAAGGTGAGGTGCCTGTGGATCTGAGGTGGATTGATAGAGTGTGAGAACCAGGGTCCGTGGGAGATCGCGTCAATTCTGCGGGTTTTCTGGATCCTCCTTTTTGGTTACACCACATTTTCAAAATCCATAATTTTGAGGGTCAAAAACATGTTTGAACCAAATGTGCTCAAATCGGTTGTATAAATGATTTTCATTAATTCAAGTCTTTTTGCCCCTCTAATCATCAATGTTAAAATCATTTCCAATTTTTAGAAGGAATGATGAACATTTAATAGGAAAAAAAGACATTTGAAAAAATAAGGACATCCACTCTCAAGGTTTGGGTGCTTTGATATGCAAAAACATTTTTGATTTTCGTTAAACTATGAACATATAAACTTTGCAATTAATGACAATCCAAACTATTATGTTTCCCTTGTGATATTTTAAACATACAAAAATTTAGTTTCAAGGAGTGTCCACTCACTTGGGTGGTTCCTTTGACTGTGTTTTTACTCTAAGATTTAAACCATTCAATTGGATAGGTAAGTAAGTAAGTAGGTCATCTATTTAGGCTAGGTAGGCCATTTACTTAAGTATGTATGTAGGTAAACAATAAATGGTAGGTAGGTAAATATGCCATCAATTAGGGTTAAGTAGGCCATTCACCCAGGGGGTGAATTAAATAAAATCAAAAGAGCTAGTGGGTGGACATTCTTTAAAATTATATTTTTATATTTTTGAAACTCACAAAAGAAACACAATAGTTTAGATTTTCAATATTTTTTTGGATTAAATTCCATTATTTGCAAAGTTTCGATGCTCAAAATTTGATGAATATCAAAAGTCTTTTTACACATTTACAACATTCAAACCTTTACATCACAAATTTACAGGCTTCATGGGTTCATTTCAAATTTGTGTGAAATTTGTTTTCTCATAGGTTTGTATTATTTAAATATGAATGTCATGCCTTATTAAGACATAAAAATCATGTGCACGATTTTTATGTGTAAACAACACAAATAGACATACAACATTTGTGTTTAAACAATACAAATATGCATATAACATTCATGTTTAAACAATGTGCACAACATCGATGTTCAAACAACACAAATAGTTGAGTGACATCCATGTTTATTCCATATGAACCTATAAAAAACCGATTTTACACAACTATTATTGCCAAATCATGACCCATTAAGTTTGTGATGTAAAGTGGACAAGGTCAGCTTTTGTATATATTTTAAAAACAACTTAAATAAAATGGTATTTTTTTAGTTTATTATGAAAATGACATATTTTAAATATATTTTAAGTATATTTAAAAACATGTTAGGTATATTTTGAATATATTTTCATAATGAATTATAAGGCCCCTATTTATATTTAAGTATATTATTACTTTTTTTCTTAATAAGTTGTACCTTATATTTTTTACATTCCATTTGGAATAAAATTGAATTGATCTCATTAAGGAAGTGGATGATCTTTTTTTTTCTTCCAAACATCATACTGCCTTATCAAATGTGCACATTCCTTTTCAAAATTGAAGAGGATTTTAACAACGATGAATAAAATAACAAAGGAATTGAAATTGGTGTAATTTGTTTTATAACACATTTGAATGCATTTGGTTTAAACATGTTTTTGGCTTCAAAATGTACGAATTTTGATAATGTAACTTTAACAATTTAAGTTATTCACTTTTATGTGGGAAAGGGTATTGATGCATAATATACATGATATAGGATCAAGATGTAGTAAAAACATATTTATATTTAACACATCATGGTGAATTGGGTATGAAAAATATAAAATTTAAAATTATAGACCAACACAAAAATGCCATGTGTTAGATGCAATCCATCAAAAATGACTACTTTAGCACCCTGGCTCCTTTCACCATATTTTTACCATAGGTAGGTAGGTAAGCCACCTATCTATTTACTTACATATCTACCCACTTGCAAGCTACCTCAATATTACCTACCTTCCTAATTACTCACATAATTAATTTGTTTCATTAGAAAGGACATATTCATGTAAGGTGCAAATTTTTTAAGGTGTACCAAAATCTTGTCACACATCACCATTTTTTGTTTTTTTTACCTCGTCTTTTTTTACAATGAAAAGACACATTTATGGATGATTATGATGGAATCTAGAATTGTAATAGTCTAAAATATAGTCCTTTTGATATTTTTGACAACTTTTGATTCATTATTTTTTATGGGGATCAAAATATAAGGTAAAAAAAGACTGCAATAAAGACTAGGCCCTTTTCGTCATGTGTGGTACATTTTAAAAGATTTTCACCCTATAATGAAACCTTCTATTCAACTATAGGGATTTATTAGTCCTAGAAACAATGATAGTTGCTTGCCATAGCATGGAAAAGAATAAACAAAGTAGACAATAGGAGGAAGTCCTCTTAATGAATAAGGGTTTTGGGAAGAACCTTAAATTGTAATAATTTTTTCAGAATAATAAAAACATGTAGAACCATGTTACAGGGATCAAGGAGGAGATGGGGCCAAGGGGAAGACATTCCCTGAGGAAAAGGCTAGCCCAGGGAGGGGATGGGGCTAGGGAAAAGATATTTTTTGGGGAGAAGATGTGTCTTTAGGGAAAAGGTGGGCAGGGGGAAAAGATAGGGTTAGGGAGAAGATGTGAGCCAAGGAGGAATAACAAATTAAAACAATAGCAAAAGTCCTTTAAGGAGGGCTTTAAACTCTCCATGAGGAATGTTGCTCTAAACTTTCCCTAGGGAAGTCCAATAGTTCCTTGGGGAGGGTTATATAACAAGATGTCAAATACATAAATTGACAAAATTCATCATTGTATAATTGTGTGATGTAATGGTTAAGAACTTGGTTTATTTTCATGTAAATGAACGGTTCAAGTCCTTATACTTGCACACTAAGTATAAGCATTTTAAGGTGAAACAAAAATGACAATTCATGAAGTCCATCAAAATCCATTTCTTAATGTAAAAGGTGCACTATATTTTGGTGTTGCCTAGTTATTGAAAGACAAAATTTATATAACCAACTTTTTGGAATATCAAAATCTTGGTCTTTTTAGAGAATTATGTGTTTTATTGATTTTTTAAAAAATGAACTCCAAATTGATTATTTATTGTTGATAAAGGATTTTATAGATATTTTAGTACTTTTTTTTTTTGTTTCCACAACTTTCTAGTAATTGTTGAGTCACTTGTTGTATTTGGATTTCCAAGTCCAAGGTAACAAAAGCTTTGAGGGAAACACCATTAATGTAACCCCCCCCCCCCCTCCCCCCTTGTGAATTGAGATTTGTGGAAGCTCAAGTATGTTGTATTAAACACTTATCCATTTCCAAATCACATTGTCTAGTAATACAACTTGGTAGATGCATTGTTTTAATCTACAAATTTGAAGGTTGAAGTATATGGTTGATTTTTTCTTGTTTCCATGACTAATCTTATCATGGTTACTACAATTTGCAAACTGTCATTGGAGGTGGGGTAGGGTGCCAAAAGTTTAAAGGATGCTTTTAGTTTATTTCCCAATTGCAAATTTAGATCTTTAGAACCTATGACAATTAATACATGTATTATTAGTTCGATGAACTTATTTATTATATATTTCCTTTCTAGTATAGGTTATCCACTTAGATTGTTTTGTATCACCATGGTACGTGGTTGAGAAAATCATTATGACAAAGTCTTGAATGTGGCTTGTTTACATGTAGATTTAAAAACCAACTTGATGAAGGTGGACATCTTTGACCTATTTAGCAAATTCACATTTGCAATAGGAGAAATATGTGGCATGCCAGGCATGAAATTCCTTGGTACTCCTATTCCACCTAGGTGTTGTACAATAGTTGTTATAGGTATTAAAAAAAGGGCAGTAAAGTTACCATTTCCAACCTTGATTGGTACAAAGGTGAAAGACATGGAAAATGGCATTGTCCTTTGGTTTTAGAAAGATATAATTATATGCAAGTAAAACATGAACTTGCAATTTACTTAAGGTAGCTAATGATATACATTCATTAATTTATAATAAACCATGGTTGAAAATTGTTGATACATGGGACAACTTTTGAAATTACAAATGTTAACAGCATATTGTTGACATGTTGGCATTATATGTAACTTCAATTTCAACTAAATACCTTTGTGACAATTTGAACATGTAAACTTCTTATTCATTTTTTACCATTTGTAAAATTCAAATAGTTGTTAACCACATGTTATAAACCAACTTGAATTAAAGTGAACATATATATCATAAGACCAATGCCACTTAAAACCCAATGTAAAGTTTGTGATCTTTTAGACCATGAATGGTTAAGATAAATACTACTAGATTTCAATTTTGGCACTAGGGTTAGTAAAAAAATTTAGATTTGTTCATACAAAATGTAATTGGGAAAAACAAATGCCATAGGGAAAAAACATTAAAAATTAGTCAATTTAAACATTAGCATGTGTGATTTGATTTGGTCAAAAATGTTTAATATGTAATTATCATCCAATATCTATCAATTAAAACATGGATGTATTTGATGAAAATTGGTCAAATTAGACAATATGCTTTCATCCAAATCTAGTTAATTTAAGTCCTAGATAGATGTGACATGATTTAGTCAAAAAGGTCTTCAAATTATCATCTAATTAGCTAGTTATGAATGGGATGTATGATAGAGTTTGGTCAAATTGAACATTATTTTTTCATCCAAATCTACTCAATTAAAACATTGATAAATTTGATGTCATTTGGTCAAATAATTCAATTATTGCCATCAAAAACTAGTCAAATAAACCGTGGTCTATATGATGTGATTGTGTCAAATAAGTCATCGCATTATCAACCAAAATTAGTTAATAACAACATGGCTATTCATGACATGATTTGGTCAAATAAACAATGTATCATTATGAAAGGTCACACAATCAACACATAGAAGCCATGATTATAAAGCATAAATATAGTAACACGTGGTAATCAAACATTAAACTACATGATGACACATGGTAATGAACTAATCCACTAGCATCCAATGACAAGTGTCAAACAAAATGCACCAAGATTATGCCACATGCAATGGCCATTTTGACTACCATGTTGACCATGGTCAAATTGTCATTTGTCCATGTTGGTTGTTAATCAAATTTGACATGCGATCAAGTTAACTAGCCAAAATACCCATCCCTACCTTGGAAAAAAGACCATCAATCAAAATGGCCATGTTCATGTCAACTTGTCCAATATGATTAACTAGTCAAGTTGGCAATTGTCACAAATAGGTTGATTTTAATTAAAGTTTTGGTCAAATGAGCCATGATTTCTTATAGTTTGATGCATCACTTTAGGAATGGTGTCCATATTAGCTATCATGTGTTCTTCAATCAAAATGTGGTACATTTTTTCCTTCATGAACCTCAATAACTTCATTTGCCTTGTTCTTCCCCTTATCCATTGAAAATTTATAAAATCAAGAAAAAAAACAAAAAGTAAAATATACAAAGACTATTTTCAACCAAAAAGAAAAAAGTAGTCTTAGTGTTTGTAGTGGCTACAATGGACTAACATAACATTAACTTAAAATAAAAACTAAACAAATAATGAAGACCCAAAGAGCCAATTGTACCATCATAGTAGGGATATTATGTAGGATTCAAAGTCCCCAAATATTTTTCATGTGCCATAACCTATACCATTAGTTTTATAAATATGATTAGGAAAACACATTTAAATATTGTTGCAATAAGGCATTGTATTTGAAAGAGGATTCTAAAAGATGATTTTAAAGGCCCAAGAACCACATTATGTGGTGATTTACAATTTGTTAATGTAGTCCATTTAAGAAATATTTGTTATTTTGAAGATGCCGAAAAAATTGATATCACAATTGGCTTATTTGGTCTATCTTCCACATTAAAATTTTCAACTATAAAACACATACAAACCAAAGACAACATGAAATTTTGACTACATTTTCACAATTGGGTTGTTAGAGGAAACCGTATTGTTTGACAAAAGATTTTCAAATAGGATTTAAGATTCAAATTTTGTGGTCTTTTGTAAATTTAACGTAGCATGGCGAAAAAGCCACTTGCTATGGATAATTTTGAAGTTGGATTAAAGAGGCCTCAAGTCATATTTTATGGTTTTTTGTAGAGCCATTGCAAGGGCATTAGGAAATGTTTTTACCTTGAAGATGGCCATAAAGCTTCTTGCTTTGTCACAATTGGTTTAGTTGCATGTCACAATTACACTATTACAACATAAATGGATACCATGGTATTTGAATGAAAATTTTGAAATAGGATTGTGAATGCCCAAACCTAATATTTTATGGTATTTTTAATGTTGTTGTAGGTGGCCAAGGTATTTTGAAGATGACACAAAAGTCTCTTGCATTGTTATTAAAACATAGTAACAATAAATTCACAATTGATTATATTAACTTTAAAGCACATTGAAAATGTAACAAACTTGAAGGTGAAATTTTTTTAAGGTGTACCACATAGGATGAAAAAGGCCTACTTTTTATTGTAGTCCTTTTTTACCCTATATTTGGATCTTCATAAAAAATGATGAATTAAAAGTTGTCAAAATTTCAGGACTATATTTTAGACCAATAAAATTATAGATTCCATCATATTCATTCATAAATGTGTCTTTACATGTTTAAAAAGGACTAGGTAAAAAAGATAAAAAATGGTGACACTGTGACAAGATTTTGGTACACCTTAAAAAATTTGCACCCTTAAAAATCTTGTTGGGTTGTCACAATGGGAGTTTCAAGTTGTTTTACAAACCCATTTAGGAAGCCCAAAAATCCAATTACAGTGGATCAATTTAGTTTTTGAATCTTTTCCAAAGCCTTCGGAGTCCCACATTATATTATAATTAGTTTGCAAATTTTGAAAAGTTATAAATTTGAATTTAGTCTATCTAATAAATTAATTACATAGCCTACTTAGAGTTAAGTAATAATTAATATGAAAACACTATCACATATCAACACAATATAATTTTTACATACATACTAATTACTACTTAGTCTACTTACTTAATTAATTACCTTACTACCTAGCCTATTTAATAAATTAATTATATGGCAAATGCATTAAATTAGTGAATTTTTGTGTGTGTGGAATTTGTAATATTCTAATATCCTAAACAACCATCAATCATAACTCTTTTTTTTTTCATGACTTTATATATAACTTAAAAAGTTAGAAATGTTAATTATGTCATTTTTGGGAGATTTTTCAATAGCTAGAATTTGACAAAAAAATTTAAAAAGTTAGAATTTTTTACATGTTTCAAGTAGGTATCCAAAAATATGAAAAGATGTTTTAAAAAATTATTTTCATTTTTTTTTGTAGCCAAATTTGGCTAATTTGTTTTTTAATCAATGGAACTTTGGTTCCAACACAAAATTGGCAATTTGAAAAAAAGTGCACTTTCAAATAATGTGTAAAAACCTTATCCAACTTAAATGACAATTACAATGAATTGTTAGATTCATTCAAAACAACTAAAAATAAAATAAAATCACTAATCCAACAATCCCATTTAATGTTTAGAAAACAAACATGTTCATACCTATGTACACAAAACCTTATTATGCTAGAATTTGCAAATAATGGTCCATTTTTAACATTTTGATTAATCCTATGAAATCTTCACAAACACACCAAACCTTATTGCACATCTAACACTTAATTCATTTGAAAACACTAAAGGAAAACATTACACCATTAAATCTTGCAATGTCATTTGCCAATTCTTTTTTTTTTCACATTTAGTTACATGTATATTTGCAATTAAGATCTATAGTTGCAATTCAAGTTGAATAAGACATCACATGGTGTTTAGTGGGTGAATGCATGGTTGAGTGCCTCACCTTTGCGACAAAATGAACAATTGTTCTTAGGTACCTTTCATTCAAATGCATATGGTGATTAATATATTCTTAAATCTACTAATTGGGACTTAGATTTAAACTAACAACTTTATTATGAAGATAACTATGTGATTGTTTATTGATAAAAAATCATTTGCTAGAAGTAATGGACTTTTGAAATTGAAAAATATGGACTAGTTATTTGATTAGAACATCACAAAATGGAAAAAACTTATATTGATGCACATTTTAAATTTGTTATTGGGGTTCAATGTATGATGTATTATGAGATGATAAACTCAAATGAGGAATCTTATCTTTAAAAACCTTAACCACTTAATAGTTAAGGACTTTTGAATGGTTAAAATTGAACCATATTTTCATAAGTCTTTATGACTTGCAATTTTTCTTTTTTTTCAATTTTTTTTGTCCCAAAAACATATGTTTTTGAAAGTTTTACTTGGGGCATTATTCATATGGATTTTGTGGGTTGTCCTTTTAGGATTTCCAAATTGAAAACTAACATCAATTTCTATTAATGTAAGTGTTAATGTAAATTTGTGAGGATTTTTAGATGATTGAACATTTATTAATGAAAGATTACAATAATGACATTTTAAAAATTAATAACCATGTGCATTTGAACATTTTTATGAATTTCCTAAGGACTTGCAAGGAGTTTAAATTGTCCAAAAATGAGTCACTATAGGTTGCATTTACCTTAATGGCCCATGAACCACATCATGAATCACACAAACAATTACATTCTCATCTATTTTTACCCAACTACCAAAAATGAATGCATTTTTCATTTTCATTTTCATCCAAATTGATATTAGTCACAAGTGGTAGTTGCATATGCAACTTTAAATCATTTTGTAGTCAAATATGTGATTACAAGTCATTTTTACTATATGTCATAAATGACAATTGCAAAAATGGTTGATTTGGACACAAACAAATGGGTTGGAATGGATAGGATTCCTTGTAGTAGGTCATGTAAGTTACAGGGTTACATAGGCTACCTAAAGGTCATGTAGGCCTACCTAGAGGCTATCATAGGGTTATGTAAGCTACCTAGGGTCTATATATTGAAGGCCAACACAATAATCATTTTGTACTCATAAGATAACTACCATGTTGTTTATTTTCAAAGTCATTTTATAGTTGTAATAAAATGCTAGATCTTGTCATTACAAGATAATTAAATTATGTAGTCATATAACAATTGCTAAGTCAAGGTGGTTGTAGTCATAGTTGGGGTACACAAAAGGAATGTCTTGCCCCAAAATCATTTTCAAGACACACCTTTGAATGACCATTACATTTACCAAATAATTTATTTGGTAAATGATTCTTTTTCATTAGATATTCACATACATCTTGATTAAAATGGTGGTGATTTTTTGTGATTTGAATGGTTAAAACATGCCCTTATGTGTCGTGAAAGATGGCTCAAAAACCATGTCCCATTATGTAGTTTTATAAAAAAGGACTCAATAGGACTAACAATATTTGTTCAAATTGCTCCATATTTTAACCATAGATAGAAGAAGTATGTTTTATATGATGGCACAAATTTTTCATATGATAAATCACCAAATTTTTTGGAATTGATGCTAGATTTTTGGAATTTTTCATAAAAATGATATGTTAATGAGGACAATTAAATTAATTTTGATAATTACAAATTTATATTCCAATGGGTTGGAAAGAAATACAAGAGACGTGGGTGTAAAAAATAGGACATTATTTAATGTTTTCAATAGGATTTAGCACTCCAAATGAAAGTATATCATTATAAAATGTTTAGGTAGTCTTACATTCCTTTTTGGTTTATGTTTGAATAGGACATTCAAAAAACTTTCAATTGATTTGAATCATTTCTTATAACATTTATTTAAACATACATATTCACTTTTCATTGTTTAACATATCAAAACATTCATTTTGTTAAGTCTTTGTTTTAGAACTTAGGACACAAACAAATAGGTGTCATGGTTCTTGTTATGGTACCCCAACCATGAATGCACCCGTGCCATTTTCTAATCATTTTACAATTGCACTAAAATGTCAAGTCATCATTATCCATGTCCTTTCCACATTAATCATTTTGTAGTCATAAAAATAATAATTAAGAGTCCACATCATTTTGTTTTCCCTCATGGATGTCATAAGGATGAAATACATTCAATGAAATAATGACTGTGTGTTTTCATTTATAACATCATCATTTATTAATGACATAATCAACTAATTCATGACTACCTTAGAATTCAAAGTTGTATTTTATGTCTATAGTCATTCATAAAGTCAGTGAGAATTTCTAATCATTATGTTTTTTCTTTTTGCAAAGGACATGATTTTTTCTAGTACAAGCTTTTTTGAGGGAAAAATTTTCTCTACATTTTACATGCAAAATTTCTCTTCGATTATAGATAAAGAAAACTTGGGGAATTTTCGAGCATGTTTTGGCAAAAAAACTTAAAATGTGGAAATAGCCCCGAAAGAAGACAAAAAACCTACCATTGCTAAATCTTGCAATTATGATGTAATTGTAATTTTTAAAAAAAACTTACATTCAACAAAATAAAAATAAATTGTTGTCAAAACCTTTTGGTCCACATAAAAAACTTGGCATGGACATTGTCAATAATCTACACTAATTAAAATGTCATATGTATAGGGTAAAGCCCAAAGGTCAGGGGATTCTCAAAATAAGGGGCCTAGGACAAGGCAACAACCAAGTCCAACCTTGCATTTGTGGAACTTACCTAACCCATCTATTCTACTCATCATAAAGCATTAGGGAAAAGGTTGTTGTGAACCTAACATATGTAAATCATAAGGTGTAGGAGAGGGAGAGTTCTTACACCTAGTCAAAAGGCATACTCTTCAAGAGGAGTGTGAGGGATCTTATGTCTACCACTAGGCATAATTTATCTTCCTCTCTCAAAGGGTAATCATAATATCCTTTTTCTTTTCTAAGGTGAATATTTGTGGATATAATGTACCCTCCAAATGTACTAAAACTTTTATTGGAATGCTTTACGAGTTCAAATTTAGCTTCATTAAAAAATATAATTCAAACATTCCAATCTTTATTGTGTTTCCAATTCATTATTGTTTTAAGAATCAAAATGCCAATGTTAGATAATTTAATGATCAAAATCATCATTGTAGGAAAAGGTATTTTGTGAATTGACTTGAATGTGAGCTTCCTTTCTATTGTTGTTGATTGGACCAATTTCAATATGGGGTTAATTATAGTTGTTTGTTCTCTTCAGAATCATTGATAGACACTTGAGTCAATCTTTTGCATACATGATTCAATAAGGTTTGAAACAATTGTAAGTTGTTTATGCAGTGTACATCAAACAATGTCAATTTATCTTGCCTCAATTTTATATAACATGCAAAAATTAAGAGTGTTGAAAAAAAGATGCAAACAAAGTAACATGTAAGGTAAAGCCCTAGGATGGAAGCATTCCTAAAATAAGGGGCTTAGGATGAGGCGGTAGTTGAGTCTAAGTTCCTATTTTGCAAATGCCTCCACCCATGGGCTTTACCCATAGTACAACCCATGAGGTGAGTGTCATTGTGAAAATAGAGCCTCATAGAAATTCCCTAATGAATTTCCCTAACTTCATTTTGGTTTTCAAATGTTTCACAACAATTTAGCTACTAGAGCCATACTTTCCTCATCATAGCTCTGGTGTTTGTGTGATTTTCTATTGTAGAGAGATTGAAAATATTTCTTTTTGTGAAGAATAAAAAGTTGTTAACTTTATTGTTTTGGGTCTCCTTTTGTCCACTAGCCTTTTAACATGGTGTTAAGTGTCATATCATTCCATGTGGCAGGTTTATGTACACAACAAAGTTGTTAATGATTATTGTAGAACATTAATGTTCAAAAATTGTTTGTTGTTAAATCTCAGTTCAATGTGAACAAGGTTCCAATTTCTTTTGTTTTGAGGAATTTATTCCCAACTTGTGTCTATGGAGTCTCCTCTTTTGTGTTACAAATCAAACTCACTTGTAATCTTATGAATCCAAGTACAAGTATGCATTTTGGTGTCAAACCACTCTTGCTTATCAAAATCTTTTGTAAAGTAAGAATTTGTGAACAAGAGCTCGTGATGCATGTATATCCTATGTATGTTTTACAAGCCCTTAAATTCTACATTTTGAACTTCTAGAAGATCAAGGTAGGAGCCATTATACATGACTAGTAGCAACATTGCATACCTTGGCCAACTCTATTGTTGGCTAATAATGAACTAGATGCTCCTCCTTTAGAGATGCTGATGATGAACTACTCACAAGATTTTCTCCACAAGTTTACTTAGCATTAGACTGAGATGTAATATGAGATGTGGAGGGTAAAACTCCATAGTGAGGGCATTCTTGGAATTAGGGGCCAAGGCATTAGGGTTTAAATCATGGAATTATTTAATTTATTGGTAGACGATTTGATTACTTTACGAACACATTGATTAGAAATAAATTGGCTGGAGTAGAACTATCTACATTATCAAAACAAAAAATAACCAATCACTACATTAATTGCAAGTAGATGAGATTGGGGGAGTGGTTTCAATTGGAGATGGAATTGCACATGTTTGTGGATTAAACAAGATTCAATTAAGTTGGGGAAATGGTTGAATTTGCTAGCAATGTGAAAGGAATGGCTTTACATTTAAAATGTGAAAATGTAACAATTGTTATATTTGGTAGTGATACTGCCATCAAAGAAGGAGATATTGTCAAATGCACTAGATCTATTGTGGATATTCTTGTAGGAAAGGCCTTGCTAGGTCATGTGGTTGATGCATTTGGAGTACCTAATGATGGGAAAGGTGTTTTAAGTGTTGCAACATGAAGACATGTAGAAGTTAAAGCCCTTGGGATTATTGCACATAAATCTGTGCATGAACCCATGTAAACATGATTGAAAGCAGTAGATAGCTTGGTTCCTATAGGTCATGGTCAAAAGAAGTTATAATACGAGACAGACAAATTGGAAAGACTACTATAATTATTAATACCATATTAAACCAAAAGCAAATCAATGCACAAGACATTTCAGATAGTGAAAAATTGTATTGTGTGTATGTAGCAATTAGATAGAAATGTTCAACCATGGCATAATTGGTTAAGATTATTTTAGAAGTGGGTGCTTTAGAATATCACATTATTGTAGTAACCACTACTTTAGATCTTGTTCCCTATAATTCTTGGCACCATATTCAAGTTGTGCTATGGGAAAATATTTTCAAGATAGTGGAATGGACACATTAATTATTTATGATGACTTAAGTAAGTAATCAATGGCATATCGTTAAACATTACTACAAAATGTGGGTGCAGTTCACTAATCCCTATTCACTAGACTAATGAATTCACTGCTTCTTCATTAATCCTTGTTCACTACAACCAGTGAATTCACTCAAAATCCAATGAAATCACTTGGTGTACATGGACACCTTTTGTTGTAGTGAAATGTCATTATTGTTACGTCAACCATTAGGTTGTGAAATATTCCCAAGAGATGTGTTTTATTTACATTCTCGTTTATTCAAAAGAGTTGTTAAAATGTGAGATTAGACTAGCAAGTAGCTTAACTGCATTACCTGCAATTGAAACACAAGTTGGAGACGTGTCTACTTATATTCCTACTAATGTTATTTCCATTATAGATGGACAAATCTTTTTAAAAACATAAATCTTTTATCGTGGAATTCGACCTACTATTAACATAGGATTATTTATAAGTCGTGTGAGTGGGGCGAGATCTACATGGGATCACTAGAGTTGGAAAACTTTGCGTAGGATCCTTTAGCATGTAATCTGCCTTATCTGTTTAAAATTGAGTTGAAAGCAGGTGAGTTAAAAATTAACTATCGAAAGTTTAGGAAAACAAACCTTGATGATGGTCGTCTATCACAACCTTAGCCTTGGGCTTGCAACCAAGGCAAGGGCTTGTAAAAGTGCGGACCAAAAGTGAGTTTGGGAATCACATTTCATGTTCCCGGGAGTGCAAGAGAGTGTGAGGGAATGAACCCTCACACTCCCAAATGAGCTTCCACTTTGGGAGTTGGAGTCCCAATGGACTTCCAAATCTTCAGAGGGTGATCGTAGGGGTCAAAACTCATTGGATTGAAAAGTTCTTTATGTCATTGGAAAGTTCTTGGAACATAAATGTTTAACATGGGCTCGCATGACTCATTTGAGTACTTAAAACACAAGTTATGGCCAAAAGAAAGGCCGGGAATCAAATTGCCAATTTGACTCCCGACCATTAAAAGTTAGGAATTGCCCTAATTTCCTTGCATGTAGGTGGCGTGCCACATACCGTTGGAAAGCTCTCCATGAGGGCTATAACTTTACATTAGACCTCACTTCAATCATAAGTTTTTGCACAAAGTTATGGGCCTCCAAAGTTGCGAGAGTCCCAATTTCAAGAATTTTGGGACTTTCACTTGGGAGTCTTGAGACAAAATGACATTTGGGTGTCGGCCTCGTGACCAAGCACAGAGAATACTATAAGGGGGAAGGTGGTGGCTTCCCCCAAGTCCGGGCTATGGTGAGTCTTATGAGTTCGTGTTTGCCCGTGGTTTGTTTGTGCATCAAAAGTGTTCCAACTATGCAGTAACCAACTTATTGTTTGGTTTGTGCAAGTCCATGTGAATAATTGAATTGCTTATCATTCTTCCTAGTCCCCATCTCAGAGCTCTAGCATGCCCCTCTATCCCCAAAATGTTGCGAACTAAGGAGCATGCCCCAATTCCTTATCCTTCCGTTGTTTTCACATTTAGACTTGCAGTTGACTTTACCAAGGAGTTTAGGGGTGCATCACATGGTATCAAAGCTCTAGTAGAGCTTGATCCACCTATTAGGGAGTTCCGATGGCACCAAAGAAGACGTGTAAGTTAGTACAAGAAGCCATGGTGGAAGAACCCACCTAGGACTTAGATGTTCCATCTGAGGCCATTAGGGAGGAGGAACAAAAGGATTATGAAGAACAAGAAGACCATGAGAACCACAATGATCATGAAAATGAAGAGGAATAACCAACTACAGTCCTTTTCATTCCAGAACAATTGGAAATTCTACTTAATATGAATAGGTTCGATTTCACTGAATTGGTTGCGACCTTTAAAGGAGGATTATCGAAAGGTGTAGGATTCAAGCATGCTAAACTTGGGAATTTTGACAAAGTTTGTGATCAAAAGGTCATAGATGTTTGGCTTGCGAAAATGGAGGACTACTTTCATGCCGCCAAAGTTGGGCAACATTTGGCTATGGACTTTGTTCAATCCTACTTAAAAGGTTATGCTTCCACATGGTGAAGGATAGTACGGTAAGAGGAAGGGAAGACCCATGGTTACACATGGGAATTCTTTAGGAACGCATTGAATTGGAATTCATTCCAAAACATTATGACTACATTTCAAGATGCAAACTCCATGACCTTGTGAATGCAACAAATGACAACTTTTGACGCACCTCTAGGCTCCTTAATGGACTCAAATGTGAATTCAGACTGAAGATAGCGAAAAAACAAATAGTCGGGGCACGCTCCTTCGCTTGTAGCACTTTGGGGGGTAGAGGGGTGTGCTAGAGCTCCGGGATAGGACTAGGAAGAATGACAAACACTTAATCACTCACTTGGATCTACACAAACCAAACAACAAGTTGGTTAGTGCATAGTTGAAGCACTTTTGGTGCTTAGACGAACCACGGGCAAACTCGGACTCACAAGACTCACCACGGCCCGAACTTGGGGGAAGCCATCACCTTCCCCCTTATAGTATACTCTGTGCCTCCCCACGAGGCCCATATCCAAATGGCTTTTTGTCCCGGGATTCCCAAGTGGGAGTCCCGAAATTACCAAAATCAGGACTTTCGTGACTTTGGAGCCCCATAACTTTGTGTGCAGACCTTCGATCATGATGAGGTCCAAAGCAAAGTTATAGCTCTTGTGGAGAGCTTTCCACTGGTATGTGGCATGCGACCTTCACGCAAGGAAATCGGGTCAATTCTTGACTTTTAGTGGTCGGGAGTCAAATTGCCAATTTGACTCACAACCTTTCTTTTGGCGATAACTTGTGTTTCAGATGTCTAAATGGGTGATGCGAGCCCATTTTAGACATCTACGTTTCAATATCTTTCCAATGATATAAGGAACTGTTCACACCGTGGGTTTTGACCCCTGCTCCTTGAAGATTCGGAAGTCCCGAAGGATTCCAACTCCCCAAGTGGGAGTTGCCTTGGGAGTGTGAGGGTTCATTCTCTCACACTCTCTTGCACTCATGGGAGTATAAGATGTGCTTTCCGGGTCTCCCTCTTGTCTTGCCTTCGTGCAAGCCCTTGCCTTGGTCGCGAGCCCAAGGTTAGGGTTACGACAACTTGCGCTAATATGTGAGGGCGTATTCTAAACTCATGCTTGAAATTTGGCATATGCATGAATTAAAGTGTGTGTGCCATTTTGTGATGGGGGTTCCGACTTGGGCCAAGTGCAAGCTTGAGGAGAATTGGTTCGCCTCATTATCTCAGGCCATCATGAAAATGGAAGGCTTTTCGGATGTGGAACAAGGTGAAAAGTCCAGATTCAAAAAGGACAACAAATTCCTTCACAAGAAGGCACGCCAGGAAGGTGAATGGAACTGAGGGCAAAACACCTCAAGAGGGGAAAAACCTAAATAATTTCAAAGCTCGGGTTTCAAACCCAAAGGAAATTTCGTTAAGAAGGGGGCTCCTTTTAAAACCAACCAACCCAAGGGGGATGTTAGTGGGAAGCCCAAAGGAGCGTGTTTCAATTGTAATGAAATGGGGCATTACTCCAAAGATTGCCCCAAACCCAAACCGGGGAATGGGGTTTCTAGGTAATTGCCCTTACCGCCAACCTAGCCTAAGGTGAATGTAATTATCTTATTTAAACAGGACGTGTTATGTTTTCATAACTTGAGAAAGTGCCGAAAGAATGGAACTTCAATTGGAGGAGCTCAAGGCACCTGTTGAGGTGCACTTTACGGATGGGGTTCCCCATCCCACCACATTGCAAGCAAAAGATGTGCCTATTCAACTAGGGATGGAGAAGAAAGGTGGATTTATTGGTTTTCACCTTAAAGGGGATGGATTGCATTTTGAGAATGGAATTCATCACCCATAATAATGTGCTCATAAAAGGGCACAATAAGCTAGTTAGAATCCCATCCAAAAATGGGATCATTCAGATGAAGGCTCATGAAGTGCTTAGTGTGGGTGGATCGACCATCCACTTGATGTTAGGAAAGACTTTGGAAAAAAAATGCGTGGGAGGTTATGGCATGTTGTGTGTAATGCGTGTGTTGGACGAGTTTGAGCCAAAGGAAGCTACCAACTTGGTGAGTCTTCCCAAGTGCATTACTAACTTGGACGAGTTTTGGACGAATTCCCAGATGTGATGCTTGAAGAGTTGCTCGATGTGTTGCCCCCGAGAAGACAAGTTGACCATGCATTCAAGGTCATGCCGGAAGTGGCACCTCCCGCTAAAGCCTCATATCAAATGAATCATGATGAGTTGAAAGAACTTAAGGTTCAATTTAAGGAATGACGCGCTCCCAAGCTCCTTGATAGATTCAAATGTAAGTCTAAGGTGAAAACAATGGAAGAGCAAGGAGTTGGGGCACGTTCCCTGGTTTGTAGCACTTCGGGGTAAAAGGGCGTGCTGGAGCTCCGGGATGAGGACTAGGAAGATTGACAAGTAACACAATTACTCACACGGACCTGCACAAACCAAACAACAAGTTGGTTAGTGCATAGTTTGAACACTTTTGGTGCACGAACGAGTCACGGGCAAACACAAACTTACAAGACTCACCACGGCCCAGACTTGGGGGAAGCCACCACCTTCCCCCTTATAGTATATTCTATGCTTGGCCACGGGGGCAGCACCCAAATGGCATTTTGTCCTAGGACTCTGAAGTGAGAGTCCCGAAATTCTCGAAATTGGGACTTCCGCAACTTTGGAGGCCCATAACTTTGTGTGTAGACCTCTGATTGAAGTGAGGTTTAAAGAAAATTTGTAGCCCTCATCAGAATCTTTTCAACAATATGTGACATGCCACCTACACGCAAGGAAATTGGGGTGATTCCTGACTTTTAGTGGTCATGAGTCAAATTGGCAATTTTACTCCCAACCTTTCTTTTGGCCATAACTTATGTTTTAAGTATCCAAATGGGTCATGAAAGCCCATTTTAGACATTTATGTTCCAAGAGCTTTCCAATGATATAAGGAACTTTTCAATCCAATGAGTTTTGACCTTTGTAATCACCCTCTGAAGATTTGAGAGTCCATTGGGACTTTAATTCCCAAAGTGGGAGCTCATTTAGGAATGTGGGGTTCATTCCCTCGCATTCTTTTGCATTCCCAGGAACATGAAATGTGACTCCCGAGCTCGCTCTTGGCCTGCACCTTCGCAAGCCCTTGCCTTGGTCGTGAGTTCAAGGTAGGGTTGCGATAAGGAACTCTTTGCAAAGGGATACATAAAACCTAATAAGTCACCATATGGGGCACCCGTCCTCTTTGTTCACAACAAGGATGGGATGTTGAGGATGTGTGTGGATTATAGAACCTTCAACAAGGTGACAATGAAGAATCAATACCCGTTACCTGGAATTAATGATTTGTTTAATTGACTCTCAAGAGCTAAAATGTTTAGTAGGATTGACCTATGTTTGGGGTATTATCAAATTCGAATTGTAGAAGGGGATGAAGAAAAAACCACTTGTCACACAAGGTATGGTTCATATAAGTTCTTAGTGATGCCTTTTGGACTTACTAATGCACCTGCCACATGAATGACATTTCTCGAGAGTGGCTTAATGACTTTGTGGTCGTATACATAGGCGACATTTTGGTCTATAACAACTCTATGGAGGAACATGTGGAGCATTTCTGAAAAGTGTTCCAAAGGTTGAGAAAACAAGTTGTAGGCGAAGTTTGAAAAATGTGAATTTGGGGTGACAAAAGTGGATTTCCTTAGACATAAGATCACCCAAGAAGGCTTGAAGATAGATGACCACAAGATGAAGGCAATTTTGGATTGGGAGCCACCTAGGTCGGTCGTGACCTTAAGATCATTTTTAGGATTGGTTTCTTATTATCGCAAGTTCATCAAAAACTTTACGAAGATAACCACGCTTTTGATAAACCTTTTGAAAAAGCCATCCAGAACCTATGAATGGGATGAAGCATGCAATGAGGCCTTTGAAACCTTGAAAGGCATTTTGATGAAAGCGCATGTGTTGAAGTTGCCCGATTTTGACAAAAATTTTGAAATCCATTTCAACGCCTCTGACTTTGTGATCGAAGGAGTCTTAGTGTAAGATGGAAGGCTAGTGGCATTTGAAAGCAAAAAGTTGAACGAGATAGAACGAAGGTGGTCAACACATGAAAAAGAAATGTGGGCTGTGATACACTGCCTCAAGACTTGGGGCCATTACATAGGCTCCAAAGATGTGGTGGTGTGGACTGATAATGTCACCTTGAAATACTTTGCCATTCAACCAAAGTTGTCATCAAAACAAGTGAGATGGCAAGACACATTGGCCTTGTTTAATGTGGACATTCGACATAAGTTCGGGAAGGAAAACGTGGTGCTCGATGTGCTAAGTCAAAAACATTAACTTACAGTGGCGTACGTGGGGGAAACAAAGCTTCAAAAGGAAGTTCGACTAACGAGCCACCATGATGGGTTGGCCAAGGAAATAAAACAAAACATTAAAAAAGGAATCAAGTCACACTTCCATTTGCGAGATGGATTATTGTGGTATAAACAAAATTGACTTTATGTTCTGAAAGGGAGGCTTAGGCATGTGCTTTTGAAGGAGTGCCATGATGGGCCATTTGTAGGCCATGGTGGTGCAAAGTGCACCACAACATTCCTCAAGAAGTTCTACTATTGGCTTAATTTGAAAGACGATGCAAAGGAATACATGAAGACTTGTTTGACTTGTTAATAAAATCGAACACTCAATGAGAAACAAGTAGGATTGTTACAACCGTTATCGATTCCTGAAGGGCCATGGGAAAGTGTGTCCATGGATTTCATGGTGAATTTGCCACCATCAAAGGGATTTGATGTGATCATGGTGTGGTTGATCAATTTAGCAAGATAACACACTTCATTCCCACCAAGGAAAGTGCCACGGCCCAAGAGACGGGAAGGTTGTTTTTCACACGTGTTCAAGCATCATGGCCTCCCCAAGGACATTGTGTCGGATTAAGATTCAAAGTTCACAAGCAAGTTTTGGTGAACTTTGTGGAAGTTCATGGGGTTAAAGCTCAAGATGAGCACCTCATTCCGACCCCAAATAGATGGACAAATCAAAAGAGTGAACTTGGTTATCCCACAATTCTTAAGGAATTATGTGGCGGTAGATTAACAAGATTGGGTAAACCATTTATAGTTGGCTGAATTTTGTTACAACAATTCAAAGCATTCGGCAACAGGTTCCACTCCTTTTCAAATGGTGATGGGTAAGTCACCAATTGTGTTTACAACTTGGGCTACACATGGGCAACCTTCAAGTGATGCAAATGACGAAGTGCCAATGGTCACACAATTTGATGAAGAGAGGTCGCGCTTGCAGGAGATGGCTAAGGCCAATTTTGAAAAGGCACATAAACAGTAGAAGGATTTTGTGGACAAGTCTCGATGAGAGGTGAATTTTGAAGAAGGAGATGAAATGTGGTTGAACATAAAAAATTTCCAGTTGCCAAAAGGTTTGAGCCACAAGTTTTTGGGCCCATATGTAGGTCCATTCAAAGTGTTGGAAAAAAACATTCCCAACATTTACAAATTAGAACTACTGGAAAATTTTAAGGTTCATCCATATTTCATGTTTCACTTTTGAAGCCGGTCTCCCTTGATACCTCAAGGCCTAATCAAGAACACAATTCAAGGCTTCCGCCTGACCTCATTCATAATGAATCGGAATTTGAAGTGGAAGCTATGTTCAAGTCAAGGTAATTAAGGGGGCGAGATCAGGAGTATTTGGTCAAGTGGAAAGGATACCATCCAATAGAGGCATCTTGGGTGAATGAATCAAATATGGAACATGCCCAAGAAGCCATAGAAAAACTCTACAATAGACCGGCAAAGAAGCAAAAGAAACATAGAATGTGATGAAGACATCACCTTTCTTTTAGTGGGGTAGGGGATTACACAAATGTACCACATCAAGTTGTAAGTGGAATAAAGGTTAAAAACTTTTAAGAGATTGCATCATGAACATAATGAGTATTACTAAAAAAGTGGTCAAGTGGCATGGACAAATGGAACTTTCTTGTGTAAACCTAAATCAAAATTGGACTCTCATTTTGGGGTTAAGAAAAACCTTGGTCCTAAAAGAGGAGGCAAGCAAGGTGAGCTTGTGGGGATGCGCACATGCTTAAAGTGCATCCCAAAGGGTTGGTTGGTAGTGGCGACCAATGCAAAAGTTATGACCCTATTTGCATACTATAATCACATAGCTTGGGACTTAGGTTTTTGCAAAACCTAAACGTCGCTTTTTGTACCTTGATAAACATACTTTTAATTAGGCTTGATTGTTGTGATTGAGATGCAAGGGTGGGAAAGGAGTCATGTCAAGTAACTTAGGTCAAGATTAGACTTGGTTTGAGTTCCTCATGAGGGGAAGGATGGAATAATTACCTCCTAAATGAGGGCTTTCTCAATTAGGCTAGTTTAGGTCTTTTAACGAAACAAAGGTTAAGGGTTTTTTAAGAGACACCCTTGGATTTGCCAAAAAGGTGTTGGAAACTTGGGGATGCCTAAGTTAGCTTGAGGCAAGGTCTTGTTGTAGAAGTCGGCAACCAATGGCCAAGGATCCAAATGAAAGCAATTGCATTGAGGAAATAAATTCTAAGTGTCAATGAGGACATTAATGTTGAGAATTCAAGCTCAACTAGTTAAGTTTCATTAGTTACTGGAGTAGGAAAGTAACTAGGTTACTTTCACAAGGTTGAATTACTTTCTTTACTTATTTTAGTTTGGTTATTTGTG
>Ga0116227_10006822_pt1 | contig 22820 bp, 14 predicted proteins | sample S1TSphgellanicum_FD_89693 | JGI IMG/M metagenome (GOLD analysis project Ga0116227, IMG submission 89693) | Host-associated microbial communities from peat moss isolated from Minnesota, USA - S1T2_Fb - Sphagnum magellanicum MG | ecosystem: Host-associated > Plants > Peat moss > Unclassified...
AAAAAAGTTAAAAAAAAAAAAAATTGTAACTAAAAAAATATTTTTTAGAAAAAAATTTCAGAAAAAAAATAAAAAAAAAAATTAAAAAAAAAAAAAAAAAAAAAAAAAAAAAAAAACCCATCTGTTTTCTCCAAACACCCCATCCCACACCACTTTAAAAAAAATTCCTTGGAGAATTAAAACAACCAAACTTTTACCTCCCATGCCACCCAAGAAACAACCCTTTGACTTAAATCCACATCCCCAAAACAATTCACCTATCCCAATCCCTTAAAAAAAAACCTCTTTTGGAATGGGGTGAAATTACCCCATCCTCCCCTCTTCACCCAAAAAAAAACCCTTTTGCAAAAGAAAAAGAAAATTAACCCTTTGTCCCCTTTTTTTTAAAACTCCACTTACAACTTGTAATTCTTTCAATTTAATTAAATTATCCACTCCTTATACCTATTAAAACCCTATAATAAAAAAACAAACTCATGAGAGAGGAAAATAAATAAATTAACACTGTTGCTCTCCTTAAAATTTCACCTATAAACCCCAACGTACCCCCAACCCAACTTTATAAACTAGCGGTGTTTACCCCATGCATGCTTGTTAAAACCTAAAATCATACATGCATATCTACTATTTGAGGGCAATAATTTTTTTTATAACATAAAAATTTATTAAATCTTCACCAAAGCCTTATTGAAGGTTTTAAAATAACATCAAATTAATTAAAAACATTTATATCTCAAAAAAATTATATTAAATTATATATTTATTTTAAAATTGACGTATTTTATCTTAATCAATTCTTGCATAATTTTTCAAATCTCATTTTAATAATATTTAAAACAATTGAATCAAATTATTTGTATGTTTATCAAACAAATTTCGTTTAAAAAATTAGTCATATGAAATTTTTTAACATTTCATAGTGATATTAAACCTCCTGATACAAAAAGGCAAGTAACAACCCAAAAATAATAAAATGATATAGAGACATGGTTAAATCAGTTACCCAACATTCATATTTTGAGAAGAAACCCAATAAGTAAATGGGTAGATTTCAAAACAACCCATCAATTGGATGGCTGCACCCAAAATCTACACATGCCCATCCATTTGCTTGGGCCAATATAAAAAACTTACACACAAACCTGTAACCTTATCCATTCACCCAACTTTTGATTCTCCGACCCCTATACCTGCTCAGAAGGTGTTCCCACAACAGCCTTTGTAGGACAGAGCCAAGAATGAGTGAATTGAAACCAATTAGGATTTTGAGCTTAAAATCTTAGAGCTATTTTTTCAAAAAAACTGAAGTAAACTATCACTCATCCTCTTTCTATGTTTTGCTCCTTTACTTCTCATGCTCAAAGAAAATTTGTAGACCTCAAGTTTGTGCATCCAATGACACAAAAAAAATTTCAATTTGATTAAGGAATGAGGAAAATATTGGAAAGTGTTTGATGATAAGTATGTGCTCGGTGATGGGTGGTTCTACCCTCTGTAGTGTCAATTTGAAAATTCTATAATCATACTTTCTTTAAAACATCCGAATATTATGACTCCACTTGTATTGGGTCTTACTTTCAATATTTATACCTATAATTTATACACAGGATAATTGATTGATCACTCAGAAACACAGAGACAAACAGTGGTCTTGGTGGATCTTCAACAGAGATCTTGATCTTTCAGAGAGAATTTGCATACACAATATACATACAATGTTATAATAACAAACCATAGCAGAACTTTCTTGAGAGAGACTTGAAGCCTGCTGCCCCATTTGTGTTCAGAGATAAGACTCAGACATGATGATCAAACCTACTTAAGGTTGAAAGCTTTCCAGGAATCTGGAGAGTTTTTGCTCTTGTAATCTGCTGCAGGCATGATGATGCAACAGATCAAGCAAAGTGGCCATAGGAATCATGCTGTATTATCATTTTGGTCCTGTATTTCTTCTTCAAAGAGCTTCTTCACATAATCTTGTGGGTCTTGTTGCTGGCTATCTGTTTCTCAAAGGAACAAAGCAAATTTCCCACCACCAGTAGAAATGTTGCCTAACAAAGAACATACTGTAAATGTGCAGGACGAGGTGAGATGGGTGGTGGGCAGGGCTGGGACTAAAAGAAACATCAGGGCCATGAAGAGCAAATCTACTCATGCCGTGTTTTTCTTGGAGTGCACACAATATGCATGTAAAGGAAGGAAGCATTTCTCCACATGCTTTCTTTGAAACTGTACATATCCCAATCTGTGGTTTGGATGCACTCAGATGCACTTCAAAAACCTTCTTACAAGGGACATCTAATAAGAAAAAAACCACACAATTCAGCTGATTTGATTCTCCTGTCAGCAGAGTGCTTCAAAGTATGATTGCAACAGTACACCCCACATGCAGGACATCATCATCATCATCATCATCATTGCAGACACTCAGGTTAAAGACCTGCAGCATCTTTTGGTTGTCAGAACATTGTATGAAGAGAACATCAAGTTCACAGTGGATCAAAGTTCTTCTTCACTTGATGATTGATTCAAACCTCCCTGCTTCAAGCAATGCCAAAACCAACAGTCGTTAGGATTCACTGCATACAACAAAAATCCAAATTAGCAAGGTCCATAATCTTCTAAACAATCCAGGAGCAACAGGAAAACTTGGTCCTGACGTTGTCTAGCACTCCAGAGACCTGGCTAGTAAATAAAAAGCATCAATAGTATCATGCTCATTCAAGCTGCAACAAGCTTGTAAGGGTAAGCTTCATTTGATATTAGCTTGTCCCTTGTAAACACAAGCATCCAAGCTGAACAAATAGAGAGGCCCACATAGAAGGTGGTGGTTGGGGCCTTCTGCACCCCTGAACATATCCTTTACTTGCTCTGACAATTGACATAAACTTGGCACATACCTTATATATACCAATTCACAGAAACAAAATCACAGCATTTGTCACTAATTCAAAGGGAAAAAAAACCAAAGACCATTACATTCAAATGGCAGAAAGGACTCTTTGGTAGGAGATGAGCAGGTTCTGTTGATTGCAACATCTCTGTGTTTGCAGCACCCCCCTCCCCCATCACTGTCTGCACATAAACATTACCATGTGCCAGCAAAGTCAAACCCTAGGGTATACAAATGACATGCAGATAGGTGAAGAAATGAAGGCACACTTACCTTAAAAGTTTATACCAGTGCTCCGCTGTGAATGAAGCAGTTATCTGGCATGCACCAGACATCAATCCAGACATACAATTCCTTCCTGGGCCAACAAAACCCACAACCCCTCCTCATCTTTGTCCTCCACATCCACATCTTTTGCTCCTTCCCCTCAGAAACAGCTGAAAACATGAACATGGATAGATTTGTTCCAGCCAAATTCTTAGGGTTAAGTCTTCTTTTCTTTTACTTCAGAAGAATAAGGCCATTTCAGTATATTTGTAGCCCTGCAGATTGCAAGCATCCAGTCTCCTACACAAGAGACTCCACTACCTACATTGTCAAATTCTTCATGAACGAACTACAAGCCCTGAAACATGGCAGCAATGTAACAGAACAAGAAAACCACAAACAGTTCACAAAGCTTACATAACAACAGAATGCCCAGAAAATTGCTACTGAAAATGACTCTGTGAATTGATGAATGTAGATTCTGCCAGAATGCTCATTCTACGGATTCCATTGGAATTCTTAGTAGAAAGTTCATTTGTTTTTCCAAAAGCTTCTTCCCAAGGATTTGAGTAGCAAGGATGGGCTTCATCACCAGCTCATGCCACAATTGGTTGTTTCTTCTCGATATAATTGCCCATGGTCTATACCAATTCATGCCCACCAATGCATGTGATTTTGAGAAAGTGTTAATTAATCAGCATCTAATGTGGTTGCTTGTCTGCAGCTGGCTGTTGAGTTAGCTACAAATGTTGGCATGGGTTGAGCAATCAAGCAAGCCTCTTGTGACTGCAGGTGCTGATGAGAAGGATAATCCCCTTGAAGTAGGACAATCCTGCTGTAAGTGCCCACCCAAGGTGGAGTCAAGGGGGTGTTTGTTTCCTGAATGCCCCCACTCTGAGGGCATTACCCAATGTACAGCACCAGGTATCACTGACTGAAAAGCAAAAAAAAAGAGGCAAGGCATTTCAAAAAACGAAATGTCCACCCCTATTGTGTAGGAAAAATTCCACTTAATAACATGCCCTTCAGATACACTAGAAATCTTCTGCTGGTGCTTTCTGCATTGTTGTAAACCCAATCTGTGATTAGCACTTAATCATGCATTGGACTTTGAATAAAAGGTCACCAAAACAAAGAATCCAAAGAAGACGATTGTGTCTGCTTGCAAAACAACCAAGCTTGAATTATTGGAGAGATTGATTATTCAATCCTAATGCCTTATGCTGTGACACCCAAGTGGTGATGTCTATGTCTTCTACAGCTTCTCACAGCTTACTTTTATGATGGTCATGAGATTGCTTGCTCCAAAGAAATGACAATTCTCCCCTGGAATAATGGCCCCAATGAAAAATGAACATGTGACACCCCTGAATCAGATAGACTTGGGTGAGAAATATTGATCCCTGATGGGATATTCCCTACTCCGCATCTTGCTAGGGGAAGGAGTGCGTTGTCCATTATTTGGACCACCAATCACACCCCAAGTTAGGAATTGCTCATGTCGTGCTCTGGCCCTGCTCTTTTCTGCATCTGATTTTGTGTAAAAGCAATGAGGACATGAAACACCTTCTTCCCAAAGAGGAGATGTTGCATCTGTGTCATCAATAGGCTTCTTGCATGCATAACATAACCTGTAGCTTCCCTGCTTCAGCCCATGACCTACAGACACCCGCTTATCAAAGACAAAGCACTCTCCTTCCCACAAACTTTCTGCACGAGGCATTTCCTCAAGGTACTTCAATATCCCTCCTTCCAGATGATACACCTGCAACATGTAATGTTCAAATCAGCACATCTGTCATCAATACCAGCCAGATTGATGATTGATCCAAGTGTATCTAGAGTTTTGGAGCCAAAATAAGAAAGACATTAAGTTTATGAACTCCTTGTATGGTTTCTTAGAACAGCTTTTGATAATACCATAGTATGGCAAACAACCATGTCAGATGACGAGACATAATTTGAAGATCTTTCTTAACAGAGTCTTTGTGAAAGAAGGTAGCAAGTTCATGAGTATGAATGGAATAACCTACTTCCTGAAACCCCTGATTGATTAGAAATGAAGTTGCCTTCTCACAACGAATCCCACCAGTACAGTACATGGCAATTCGTTGGGGATTTGAAGACTCATTCATCACATTTATGTTTGCCTCTTCATTGAGAAGTGCCTGACTCTCTGCCTGCGGTTCTCCATGATCATCTTTGCACACCTCTTGACTGCCACTGGAAAGGTGTTGATTAGCCCAAGCAGGAAAGTCTCGAAATGAGTCTGTCTGTGGGTCCACAGCTCCTTTGAACTTCCCAATACGAATCTCATATGCATTTCTTACATCCACGACCATCTGCAATCAGTGCCCATACAAGAATATGCATTCAGGAGTGCTATTAGGAGATACTGATCCCCAACATTAACAGCCTGGTCTCTCTCTTGAAGAGCAATGATTATTAGCAGAAAAGCACCACCACCACCACCTACATCAACTACTCCAATAAAACACAGAAAGTGCAACAGATCCAAAACACACAATAGCATACTAATATCATTGTCACAAAACGGAAAGTATTATACGCACTGTGTTTGGGTCAGATATGAGCTCATTCCATTCCTTGGGTCTCACATACTTGCCAACTTTCTTAGCAGGGTCCACACCTGGAACACCCAGCGGCACCACCTGTGATGCAGCAGTGACCAGTCAGAAATGCCACACAGATCCACCACACTTCCCACCGACATGAGCATGTAGCACAGACTAGCCTCACAAATGGATCTCAAGCCTTTCTTGCATTGACAAAGGAAGGAGGATCACATGGGTTATGTTCTGAATTGTTGCTATGTTGTCAACCATACAGTAAGTACTGCTGATGTATAAGGGAATGAAGTCTTCTTGACAGAGCTTCTAGGTTCCAATGTGCATTACACCTGGATGAGAATGACACAGCAAGCAAAAATCAACAATATACCTCCTTCTTCAGCTTCACACGAACATGATCCCAGCGGAAAGGAGCATCAATGCCAGCACCAAGAGGAGATTTATGAGTGTGACCATGGTGCAGTATTTCATCATCCGGTCCTGCTGGAGCTTCAGTGCACCTTAGATTAGATAAGCGCTCATCACTTTGGATGCTTGACATCACAGTCTCAACTGCCACTCGTGTGCCACAAATGCTTCCATTTATCCCTTCATGTGCCAGAATTATGCTTCCTGACACCCGCTGCAAAGTACATTGGCCCATCAGTAACTTCAGGCAGTAACTTGCAGAAAGTGGAACACTTCAAAGAGCCTTCTGCAGACACAAATACGAGTACTATGTATACTTGGATAATGCGAGCTTTTCATTGCCAGATTTGGATCTGGCCCATGTTTTTTCTTTGTTGCATTTGTCAGGCTTCTACGAGAAAACTGTGAGTATAGATATGCAGGCAAATCTGCATCTTGTGCTTGCTATTCTTGCACTCGGAAGTCTTAGGGTTTAGGGTTTAGGGTAAGAATCACAGATGGCAAGGCCAAATTCAACATCTGCATCATCTTCAGGCAAAAGCCATTGCAAATCTCTTCCTTGCTCTTTGTGTCTTGGCATCCAAAGTTCTGATCTTTGTCTTTAAGGTTCGATCGAATTTTCTTTGTATTGATATGCAGAAGAAAAAAAATGGTAAGCACTTGAGAGAGAAATCCTACAATAGAGCTCCAAAGTCACATATCAAAAAAGAAAAAACTGCAATTGTAACAAAGTCCTTTTCGGTTAAGAGCTTGGAGAATGGAAGACGGAGCTTACATTGGCCTCACAAATCTCCTTCAACGGAGCTCGCATCTGCTCACAATCTGGCAAATTCGCAAACTTGTAGAAAGAAACCACGAGCAAGGAAGTTCCAGCAGGGTTTGCTGCATCATCGTCTCCCCCCGTGCCCAGGCTCCTCGCAGCAGGCGTCTTCTCCTCTACTCGCCGCCCAGACTCGCTACTACTAGCACTAGCACCGTGTTGGAGATACGCCTGCGGGCCATCCACAAGTTGGAAAGAAGAAAGAAATCCCGCAGACTTCTTCCCCCAAACAGCGATTTGTGGGCTGCCGGATGCCTTCCCGGACTGGAATCCTCTGTCATGCGACAATAGCATGGTTCTGTAGTTGGAGGAACGCATGACCTGATGAGAATCCACGCTCTTGCTACAGAAGGCGAAAGAAGAAGACACAGTAGCGCGCGTCCGCAAGGCCATCATGGTAAGATTGGCATGCTCTACGCTTGCCAGTGCATGAGCCACCGCTCTGTGCGTTCTCAAATTGCAACGCACGCGCATCAAGCCCTTCCGTCCACCATTCCCAATTGCACACCAAACAAAGAACACAAGAGAAGCATGTCAAGAGCCAAGCAAAGAGCTTCCTAACACGGAACAAATGTTCCGCAAAGGGCTGGCGTCAGGGCATTAGGGCTGGAATGCGGAGGTCTGAAATCTAATCTTGAGAGTGCTTCTGCTGTTGTTGTTGTTGGTGCCGTTGCTTTTTTTAAATCTTTTCTTGCATCAGATCAAGATGTAGTTGCAAATCTCTGGTGGATCTTGGTGACATATAGGTAGGTATTCACAAGTGAGAGATTATGAGATGCTAAGAGATCTTGGCTGCCAGAGATGCAGACACACATGTAGTCAATCAAAACCTGAATACTCTTTATTGATATTCTCCAGGGTTCCGTTCATGAAGAGGACAGAGAGGAACAGAGAACAGAGGGATAGATAACAATGATGGGGAAAGAGATTAGTGATGGAGGTATGGTTCTGAATGTGGAGAGGCAGAGGTGAAAGGTATGTCAGAGGAGACCACCACCCTTAAGATAACATCAAGCAGACAAAGGGTGACCAAAGCAGGTAGCAATTCATTATTTGCCGCACATCTGTTTCTGTACTTATGGTTTTCTTTGTGTCATTTTGTGAAGGCCTGCTAGCACCTGCTGTTTCTATAATGCTCACAATTGTTCTTCTGGTCAACTTGCCAATATAGCAAACTCTTGCAAATGGATGAGAAGGTTGCTTATGGTGAAGTCTGGGTTGGACCTTGATCACCGGCAGCATGAACATGATCATGCTCATGAGCAAAGGCACAGCTGCTGGTCTCATTCTAGGTCAGTCTCTACAGACAAGAAAAGGTACATTACAGGTTTTCTCATGCTCAATTCTGGTCATGTGTGCAATATTGTAGGTGCCTGCTTGCATGCCAGGCAAGCTTTGGCATGTCCCTGTTTTTTAGTCCTTCTCATATTCTCTTGATAATGCTAGAAGGGAAAGGTTACAGGGTTAGATCATGGCTCTGGATATTGCTTGCAAAATAGAGAATATGCATTCCTTGGAAGAGTTCTTAGGAGTCAAAAGGAAACCTGATGTTGATGATGTTGTTACATTAATGTCTTTGAGCTGTACAGTTTTTGGTGAAACCTGAGTTGTTTCCAAACCTTATTCAGTTTTGGGTTGATGTCTGGCAGCAAATATGCAAGAGACTCTGTTGCGGCCCTTTCTGGTGCTACCATCATGATAGGTGCAGCAATGTCAGGTGTGTGAACTTCGAAGCTCAGGAAATTTTTGTTTCAGATGTATTGGAAGAAGCATCATATACATTTTGCATGGTGTCTTTTTTGTTTGTAAACTTGATCGATTTGGTTATGGGTTGCTTGTGACTTTTCTATTTCATTTTTGAAGTCTTAATTGGCTCCTATTTGACAGCTTACCGTTGAGGAGTCTGTTCGGGCATTGGTTTTAGAAGTCTCTCAGGCAGTGTAGAAATTCAGAAAACTAGAACATGAACTGAAGCAAGAAATCCTGACATAGTAAAACGCTCTTTCTTGGCAGTCACTTAATATGGATTGGAATGGTTCACACATAACTAGTTCCACACCTAATGCAATGTGAATTGTCGTTTGTTTGTTTTTCTTTTTTTTCTGCTTTTTTCTTTCACAGCTAATCTGTCGTGGATCTTTCTTTTGTAATTTCTTTTCTCACATGTATGTATTATGGATCTGTAATGGTTTGCCCACAATTGGGTTCATGCCTACATAGTATGGAATCAAACTTTGCCGTGATTGAATACACGTGTAAAATTTCCTACTATTGTTTGTTTTGTTTCTTCACAATTGAGATCTCCCAGACCATAGGCACCTCAACTATGTTCTTAGTATTGGACAAGTATCCTACTATTAATTTTGTTTGTTTGTTTTGTTTCATCACATTGAGATCTCTCAGACCGCAAGGCCCTTTGTTGTGGTCTTAGTACTAGTGGAAAGCTCTTGATGCGTAGGGGGGAGGCTAAGGTGATTTTACAATGTTGAGACTTGCAATGTAAGAGTATCTGAATTTCGAGTTTTTTTTTATCATTAAAAATTCAACAAAAATAAAAATAAAAATAAAATTATTATGGTAATTAAGGGTGTGCTCTTGGTTTTGCTAGAAAGCTCTCAATGGGTACATGTACATTGAGGTTGTTTCAGAACTTTGAGACTTGTCTTGTGGAATATATTTTAATAAACATTATTACAATTTTGATAAATAAATTGGGTCTAAAACATATATACTATGTTACTCGCAATGTTTTTTTTTCAAATTTGTCAAGTAGGTAGGTTGGTAATCGTTCACAACAGGATTTAGCCAAGTTTGGTTACGAGGCAAAGAAGAAAGTAGAAAATTTTAGGAAGTGTTCAACATTTTGCTGACATTTTAGAACTTATTGTCTAAATATGATGATTTCAAATTACTTTACACCATATTGTGGCAACTTTGTGCAATTTTTTTCCAAAAAACCTTTGAAGTTGTTGCCTAAACTTTTTTGTTTATTGTTGAAATCCAAAAATTCACTGAAAACAAAATCAGCAATTACCATAGTATATATAACATGAGTGGTGTGTTTAGCTTAGGCCTAAGTTTAATTAGGTTCAACATAAGTCTACATAGGTTTCAAAAATGTTGAAATAATTTGGGAATTTTGGTGTTCAACTTTTATAGGTGTGGGGCACATGAGGGTGAATCCAACCACCATTGCCCCCTTAAGTGATGTCAATGTGGCATTGAAGTGAAGATGAATTGTGGATTTACTTCACCCCTTGGTTCATTTTGTGATGGCAAACCTTTGGTTTCTCATTGTGAGAATCCAAGAAAAATCCCAAGTTTTCCTAGAATAAAATTATTTATTACACCACTATTCTTGGAAATGATCATCAAGATTCTTGTTGTATTGCAAAAATGTTTTACAAGGTGTGTTCTAGTTTCTTTGATTTAGGGTTCTTTATCTTACAAGATGGATGCATCAATCTTCTCACCCAATTATTTCTTGAACATTTTCATGGATTATGAAGGACATTTTTTTTCCTCCTTTGAAAAAGATTTAATTTTTATAAGACTTCAAGAAGATATAAATAAATTATGAACTAACTCACAATTCATTTCCTTTTGGACATTTATGAAAAAATATTGATAATAAAATTGCAAGTTTTTAGGGAAGCAACCTAAAGGATTGCAAAAAGTAACTTGATGTAAATTTTATGGATGATGTGCAATGGAATTAAAAATAGGTGTGACAAAAGATATTTCAATTGTTTTAACAAGATTATTGTGAATAGGTTATTATAATAAGATAAATGCAAAAAAAATTGATGCAGGGTTTGCAAATGTTTCCTACAAAGTGTTAGGTGATTTGGGATATCACTATAGGAATGTAAAAAAAGAATGTGAAAAATTGACAAGTATATTGTTATGAATATCTTTCTACAATTTAACAATGTTATTCTTCATATAAATTTAATTGTTGTTGTCATTAAATCCAATAGGTTTGTACTCATTGTTATTCATATTAGTAGATTATTACATTCAAATGCAAACCACATTTTAATTATTCAAGAAGTGGGTATTTAACCCACAAACTTTCATAACATACATTATAAATAACAACACATTCATTTGTTGTGTTGTGAGTTTTCTATACAAGTTTTTCACTCTCAATTGTTTTGCTCCACCTTGCAAAAGATAACAAATGTGGCTTGTCGAACTTTTTCAAAACTTAGACTTGTACTTTACAGTTCAAAAAGAAAATAAAATAAAAATTATTAATGCAATATACTAAGCAAAAGTTAAATATTGGGCACAAAGGAAATTCTTGCATGACTACAAAATGTATGCAAAATATATTTATTGAGGATTTTTTTAATAACTTACGATAGCCACCAGGAGATTATTTGTGGTCGACACTCAACAAATCAAAATTACAAAATTCGACTTTTTAAGTAGTTTAACTATCTATTGCGATTTGTATTTTGAAATAAGTATTCCCTTAATATCACAATCAACAAGAAATGGTTAAAAAACCAAAGTAACCAAAAAGAAGATGAATATGAATCATCGAGATTTATTTATTGTAGGGAGATAAATGTGATGGTCACACTAATGAAAATTGTCATTGATACTTTGCTTAAAATGGAAAGATTTTAACATGACAATGATGATGAAATGCCAAAAATTAGGGAAAAATGAATTAGTTTTAAACATCAAAGGCTATTCAATCCTACCACATATAATGCTATTGATACAATGACATTTTAGAATTGGAAAAAAATTAAAGAATTCTGGAAACAATTGTATAAAAATGTAATTTGTAAAACCATAAAATAAACTAACATCAATGAAATGAAAGAGTTGAACTAATGTAGGATGTGCATTTATTTGTGTGTGTTAGGTTGTTTTATCATAACAATTTGAAAAATATTATTGTTTAAAATTTCAAATCCACTAACAATTTGTAATCAAGTTTGCAATTTTATAAAAATTTAATTTGAAATTGAAAAAGTACATCATATGGGACATTAGATATCTAAATCCACAAAAACTAATAAAAAAAAAATTGTAATTTCATATGTAAGAAAGTACTTGAATTATTTTTTAACCATTATAATCACAAAAATTATAATTTAAATTGAAGAAGATGGAAAATATATTCACAATTTTTTAAATATTTTAAATATGACATTTGATAATTGATTTCACATAGTTATGTTGAACACATCAATAATGTACAATATAAAAGGACACTTGAATTATTTATGGCCATTTTAAAACAGGACATTTGGAAATTTATTTCAAATATTTTCAAAATTATATTCGTAATTGACCAAAATATTTCAAACATGAATATTGTGATCTAATTCCATTACTACAAAATTAAATTGGACTACAATGCATATATAAAAATATATTTCATCTTTGGATGTGGTTATTCAATTATAAAATTTGTGATTTGTTATCAAAAAAATTTTAATTTTAAGTTCATAACTAATATAATACTATATAATTGAAATGTTTGATTTGTTACTAGCATAACCATTTTGATATATATATATATTTTTTCTCATTAGGCTAAAGTGCTTGGCGCTTCCTTCTTTATGCATGCTTACATAGTTCAATTATTTCTATTCTAAATTTATGTTCCTTGTTTGCCAACCTATCATGCTTATAATTGCCAACCTATCAACAACAATGCATTTATAAAAAATATTTGAATTATTTTTATAAATTTCCAACTATGTGATATGAGATTTATTTCCAAAACATATGTATAATAAAACTTTGAATTTTTGGGTGAAGGGATTTTTGTTTCACCACAAAGATGTGGCAATCCTCCGATGTTTTATTGTGGGGTTTGGGTGGACACCTCGTGACGAGCTGTATGACATTGCAAACCAATGGATCGATCCCGATCTTGGTCTGCATGAGCCAATTGGCATTCCCGAGCTATCCACCTTCGATCTATAAGTGTGCATGATCCTCTCTGCTTATAGTACCCCATCTGTGACAGGGTTGTACAAATTCCTTCAAGTTCTTATAAATTACTCATTAGGTTTTTCGGGGTGAAATGATTTTTGCTTCACACCAAAGATGTGGCAATTAGCTGTTAGTTCCTGATATGAATTTCTTGTAAGTTCTTGTAAATTGTTCATCTAGTTTTTGGGGGTGAAACGATTTTTGCTTCGCCCCAAAGATGTGGGAATCTTTTGTTATTTTGTTTGGGGCGTGGGTGGACACCTCGTGACGAGCTGTATGGCATTGCAGACCAATCGATCAATCTCGATTTCGGGCTGCACGAGTCAATTGACATTTTCGAGCTATTCACCTTCGATACAAAAGTGCGCACAATCCCCATTGTGTGTAGCATTGATTGTTTCTTTATGACAGGGAGGTCCAAATTTTTTCAAGTTTTTGCAAATTCTTCATCAGGTTTTTCGGGGTGAAGTGATTTTGGCTGCACCCCAAAGATGTGACAATCTTCCATGCGTAGTATTATTCAAGTGTTTTGTTTTGGGCGCTGGTGGACACCTCGTGACGAGTTGTATGGCATTGTAGATCGATCGATCGATCCCAGTCTTGGTCTACGCGAGCCAATTGGCATTCCCGAGCTATTCACCCTCAATCCAAAAAAAACCATGTGTCGATTAAAATTAAAATTTGACTTCCATCGTGCGATGTAGATTCTCAAAAATAAATGCAAAGTTGATCAAAACATGTAGACATATAATCTACGATTGGCATGCACAAAATGTGTTTGAACCCATATGGCATGCCAATTTTTTAAAAATTAATTTTCTTTTCAGAAATTAACAAATGAAATTCTTGATTTACTTGAACATTTGTAATCATCATTTAAAGTTTGAAATCATTTTTAAAGCTTAAATATATAATTATACACCTTTCAAAAGACAATGGTTTTAATTTACACCATGAACAACCTTTTTAAATTCAAATTTAAAAATCATAATTTAACATGCAAATTGTGATGTAATCTTATCAATATTTTTTAAAACACATATGGAACAACATATTAGGGAAATAAATGTTTTCTTTAGAAATAATTAATGAAACTTGTGATTTTTATAAAAGTTTATTTCAATCATTACAAGTTGAAAATCATTTATAAAACCTAGATACTAAATTATATCAATATCAACTAACAAATGATTTATTGTGCATAATGCAAACATATTTCATTGCGCATTAAAATGTAATTAAAACCTAAAATTATTTTTACAACTTAATATAAAAACTTAAACGTAAATAAAAAATACCTAAAAAAACAAAAATTATAAAGGTAAAATCATTATAACAAATCATGGTTTATTTGATTGAAAAACTAAAGAAAGAAACTAATCATTTCAACATTTGGTTAATTTGACCACTTAGTCATATTAAACAAATTAATTTGAACATGTCTAGCTTCATTGTTAATTTTTTGTGATTGACCACAAAATGATTTTTTGACTAATCAAATCACACAAAAAATTAGGTAACCAAAAAAAAATTAATTAAAAAAATTCAAATTTTAAATAATATAATATAATATAAAAATAAATACCCATCCACCTTCTATGGCTTCTTAAAACCAACCAAAAGAACCATGTGTTTTTCATGCCCCGTGCTTTTGGTTAAAATGAACATCCTTTTGGTGAATACAAACATTTTAATCAAGTTGAACTTTTTAAAAAACCATGATTTGTTGTTTTGATTTTACAATTGATTTCAGAACCAAAGTAAACTCATGATAAGTTTTTCAATATATATGTGATTGAAATGATAACATTATACTATGATTTTTGTGTGACAATGGTAACTCCAACATTATGGTATGTACAATATTTCATTAGAAGAAAAACATGAATTTTTTACTACTTTTTGTGACTAAATTTTAGTCGCAAGAAACATTTTGCAACTAAAATCCTTTTCATCACCTAAGATAAGTCGCATGTGATAAACTAGTCGTAAATGACAAAGGGTATTGTATGAAAGAAAAAATTCAACAAATACATTTCATCTTTTGCCTCCATTGTATATGTATTGTCACATGTGACTAGGATGCAACTATTTTGGTCACAATTGAGGGCTGCCACATGTCTTAATATTTGATTATTATTATTATTTATTATTTTGAAATAATCTAAATGTTCAATTCAAATACTTGCATGATATTATATTATGACACATGGCCTAATTTAAATATGCCATGCGCCATTAAAAAAATAATTAAAATATTAATATTTGGTTGATAGGTATTTAGGTAGGTACATAAATAGGTGCTTACAATCTTTACCTACTTACTTACCTACCTACTTAAGTAAAAAAATAATAGGCAGGTTCTACCTTCCTAGGCTAAATACTTATTCATATAGGTTAAATAGATAAGTAGGTTGCGGTGGTAAGTATTTTAAAAATATGCATCATTTATTTTTTTGTTTTGGGTTGAGCCTTTTGATTAACTCATCCCATGTGCACAAATTTCTTAATGTGAAATCAGATGGTCACACCTCCCTTGTTTATACAGTGTTCAAAATAGGAATAAAGAATAAACAATATGAATAAGTTTTGTAGTTGCAACTTCCTTACAAATTAAGTTGTAATTCCAAAAAAATTTCATGCCTTACTTTGTTAGTTTTTATATTTTTAAATAATTCAAATATTAGATAATTAGATAATCATTTAATTGACAATGATTAAATTTACATATATTTAAATTATAAACTATACATTACAAATATTCAATATTCATTATCAATTATTTAAATAAGCAAAAATTCTTAATATTTAACAAACTAACTATTCACTTACTTATAAATTATTAATACATAATTCATAAATAATTTAATAATTTAAAAATATTTTATTACTTTTAAAAATCTCATATAAATTATATATAATATAATTAATGTAAAAATAATTTAATGATTATAGTTTTAAAATTAAATATTTATTTAAAAATTATAAATAATGAATTAAAAATATTATAGAAAGTAAATTCTTACACGAATTTTTAAAAAATTATTATTCAACTAATTACATTACTTATTGTATAATTACATTTATTGTTGTAAAATTATATTAGGTCAAGATTTTAAAGTAATGTCACATTAATTTAATTAATTAATTTCTTTTAATATAAGAATATAAATGATATAATATACAAATCTATGTTATAACAATAATTATTTAGTTTCATTTAGATTTAATAAACATAATCATTTGTAGTTATTTATAAAAGTGATTTATTATGGATAACACTAGTAGAAAAAACCCTTGAAACTCAATCAATATTTTTTTGAATTAAAATATAAATTTAAGATTCCAAAATAGTAATTCAGAATTCAAATACCAATTTTTAGATGAAATAAAGTTTTTGAAGTTAAATATCAAATTTCAACTTCAAATAAAAATAATTAAAATCAAGTTGCCGATTTTTAGACTCAATAAATTTCTTAAAATTGAAATAATAATTTCCTGATTCAAAAATAATAATTTAGAATTCAAATATCAAATTTTAAATCAAATAATTTTTTTGAATTTAGATAACAATTTTCAGAATTGAAATGTCAATTTTCATATTCAAAATTGAAATGTCCATTTTTAGATTCAATTACTAATTTTCAGACTTGAAATATTAATTTTGAGAATCCATAATAATAATTTGGAATATAAATTTCAGGTTCAAATCAAATGATTATTTAAAATTGAAATGCAAAATTTTCAGAGCTGAAATATAAATTTTCATATGCATATAAAAATATTCAAAATTAAAATGTCCATTTTTATTATTAATTAATAATTTTCTGAATTGAAATACTAATTTTTGGATTCGAAAATATTAATTTAGAATTGAAAATCAATTTTCAGATCAAATAAGTCTTTTTGAATTTAAATGGAAAATATCATATCTAAATCAAAAAATTCAAATTCAAATAATTTTCTAATTAATTGAAAAAAAAAATTTCAGGTTCAAATATCAAGTTTCAAATTCTTATGTATTTTTTAAAAACTTAAAATAACAGTTTTCATAATTGAAATATATCAATTTTCATATTTGAATAAAAAAATTCAAAATTCAAATATTAATTTTGAGATTCATTATATGAACAATATACATATGTTTGCATACTATATATATAATTTTATACATACATTAAAATACACCCCTATGTCATTGTAGATAACCTTTAGGATGTAACTAATTTGATGAGTATTGCAACTAATGGGACATATCAACCTATTAATGGATGAAATAAATGTAAAATTGATGCAACCAATAGGATGAAGTTTTTAATAATTGCATCACAGTTGTGAAAATTACCAAAATAGTTGAAAGTTGGTTTTGTAGTTCCAAATATTCTCAAATCTAATTACAAATGACTACAAGTTGCATGTAGTTGTAAATGGAGTGGTTACATTTTGGCTTATTTTTATTAGTGTTTTACACATTTAATAACTATGATTTTGAAATGTATTTAAAAATTAGCAAATGATGCAGTGATAAATTAATTTGGTTAGTATTAAATCAATGAAATATTAAAACAAGAGTTTCAAAAAGATGAATTAAAAAAAATCAAGTTTAAGAATTCAAATGTAAGCAAAGTCTGGTTCAAAACATGAAAAGTTTAATAGAATTTTCCACTCAACCTTTCGACCACCCAATGGGTTCAAAAACCCAATGATCCACCTTTCAGTTCAAAAATTAATCCTACATATCCTCTAATGCCTCAGCATCGAAGTAACTTCTAATTCTAAGATCATAAACACATGAAACTACTCATGAAAGAGGTGAAAGTAAGGACATTGGGGCTTGACCTTATGGCTCGACATATGATGGCAACTAGATTTTGATGGAAGGATCCTAAAACAATTCATCTAGTTTGAAGAATGAAAAGCTAATCAATGAAGAAAACATTTCATAAATCAAGTTAGAGAACAATGTGAGAGATATAACATAATGAATAGAAAGAATGTAAGATATTGAAACAAGTGATAAATTTATTCATGCAAACATCCTTTCGGAGCATTTTGTAACAAAAAAATCAATGTCAAAGTTATAAATATGGTTGAATTCAAGGTCGAACATTCCGTTACAGTAAATGGGTCCAACAATTACAAAAAAAACCTCCAAATTCAACTCCAAAGTAAGGATGTGGTGCCCAGTTTTGGCACACCTTAACATTATCACTTGCATGGAGAAAGATAATTAGACACAAGGGTTGATGCAAAGATTCAAAATGAGTTTTTTGATAAAAACATAAATCAATGCAATTAAGACAAGCTGTTTACTCTCAAACTACTACTCCTAGGATTTGCTTCTTTAAATCCCATCCTTAGGTTTGGACTCCCAAAAAAAACAAGTTTTCAATATTGACAACATTTATTATTAGATACATGAAGATAATAAATCATATTGAGGACTTTCCTAATAATCGAACCAAAATCGGAAATAATTCCTTTGAACAACTTAATCGTTTTAATCTCAAGTTGTAAAAACAATAGCGCTTTAATGATAAAAAATTTGAAAAAATATATAATTCAAAACTTAATAAATAAAAGTAAAATATTTAATGGTAGAAAGTTGCCCTGTGTAACCATTTATGAAATTGGGAATCAAAAAAATTGAACTTGGGGAATATTTCTTTTTTTTCAAAATAACAAATTCATTCCACACCTTCTACTCAACCAAGACACAATAATAAGTGAACATCTGAAGCTTTTTAGTCAACATCTCAAGTTTAAGTTCATGTTGTAATGAACTTGTATTTCTTTCAATAAATATGGACCTATGGATGGATCACATATTGGAAAATGCTTATAAAAGGTCAAGTAATGATCTTTCCTAACCTAGTCCATGGTTTTCTCCATACATTTTTGGAACTTCATTGGTGAACAATATTGAATGTTCAAGAACTTTTCATAATAATGTTTGATCACGACATCTCTAGTTACAAAACTCTCACGTTGCAAGAATAATGCAAAATAAACATTAAAAAGTAGAATACATAAGTTATAAATAATATGAATTCAAGTGAATGTGAAAATTTTAAAACTTTTTATATGCACTCAAAAAATTCATTTGAAATGAAGGAATGCCAAATCTTACGCAATTTGATTCAACATTTTTTACAAACATATATCGAAGGTACTTCTTTGAACTATTCAAGTGGGATAATCCCAATAGGCTACATGTGGAAAAATTTATAAACAAGGCTAAGTTTCACATGGTTTAATTTAACAGACCTAAAGAAACAAAAGCAGGTAATAAGAGGAAAAATCTTTGAGGTTTATTTGATGAACAAAAACAAAAAAAACGTTATAAACTTATTTATTGAAATCAGTCATCGCAATGAGCAATTCAACAAACCCATGAGAGGTATTTAAAACAATAAAATCCTTGGAGATGTGTGAAGAACGCTCATCATTGCGTATATGATTGATATATTGCAACTAAGTTTGTAATTTGTGATTACCATCCTAAATAAAAAAACATTTGTTTAGACAAAGACTTGAAGTCAAGATTAACAAACACAAAATTTTCAAATTTCTCATTCTTTTAAATTTAGTGTTGATTTTAAAAAAACAAATGTTAGTCCATAAATTCCAATACTTCAACAAGACAGGAAGGAGGAGGATTAAAATGAATGATAAAAACAAAATCAATTCAAGAAATAACATGTTACAAATGGCAAGAAATAATGGAAGGAGGATAATGACTAACAAAAAAAGAATCAATTCCAACGGTAATAGGTTGGGGGTAGCAATAAGTAACATTATCAAAATTAATATCACACTAGTAGAAAATGACAATTTTGTAATTCATCTTTGTGACTAATTTTTAGTCACATGTGACATTTGTAATTAAAATTTTAATAGTTGCTTTAAACATTCGCATTGAAAATAGTTGCAGATGACAAAAAAATTTGGATGAAAAAAAAATTCAACGAAATACACCTTCATGTTTTGACTTATCATAAATGTATTGTCACTTGCAACTAGGATGCAAATTGTTTGTGAATAATGGAATAAGTTATGTCTTGCCATGCGTCACAATTTTTAATAATTTAAAACATTTTAATTATAATTTTGAAATAATTTAAGACATTTAATTTTCATGTTTATATGTTTTTAGATTATGACATGTAGTGTAATATGAAGTTGCCATGTAACATATTAATTAAATTTGTTCAAAATAATTTAAAATCAATATTTAGGTATGTAGGTTGAACTAAATACCTACCTACCTACCTACCTACCTACCTACCTACTTACCCATCTAGGTTAAACACTTGTTTGAATAACACCTACTTACTTACCTTTGCCAAATACTTATTTAAGTAGGTAGGTAAATTAACGAAGTAGGTAATTAAATATAAATATATGAATATTTATATTTTATTTTGTGTTAAACATATTTTAATGGCTAATGTCATATGCCCATTTTTTTACTATGAAAATGTAAGTCAAAACATTTTGTTCATATATTTTTCAAAATGAAAATGAAAACCAAAACAAATGGGATAAACTTTTTAGTTGCAAGTAATTTATCACTATACATTTTCAGTTGCAAACTATTTGTGTAACTAAATTTTTTATCCCATATGTTTTGGCTTTTGTTCTCATTTAAAAAAAATACAATTAAGTAGGCAAATGATTAACTAACTAATTAACTAATAATTTAATGAATTAACTAATAAGATTATTAATTAATGAATGGAAAAAGACTAATTTATTAATGAAAATTCTAATTTATCAAATAACAACCAAACTAAAAAATTACATAATAGTATATTTAACAAATTAATTATATTATGAGTTAATTATTATAGATTATTAAATTTATTAGCTAAATAAATAGTAAAAATATTTAATTTGAATTATATATTAACTATAATGATCGATCCCAATTTAATTAATTAGGAATTGGTTCATATTGAAATAATTAGCTAATTATTAATAACTAATTAACTATTAACATTAATGAAATTATTATTGCAACTAGTTGGTAGCCAAGGTTAAATATTTTATTTTTATTATTCATATTTTTAGTTCATTCATTATAACTATTTATGAACTATTACAATAAATATTATTTATTTTTAATAAGTATATTTATTTTTCGAAAATAATTTTTGCATTTGTATAATAAGTTATTAGATTTCCTTACTAACAATTACAGTTAATAATATAATAAAATTGATTATAATCAATGTCTAATTAATATTTCGTAAATATTAATTATAAATTCGAATCAATTTTTTTGAAAAAATATATTAATATGTTAATAATTATTATAATTTAATAATATTTCATAATAGATTACTTATAATAATAATAATAATAATAATAATGATGTAATTTGTAATTAGCCTAGGTTAGCTATGTATTTTAGTCTTGTTAAATATATTATTATGTCACTTGTAGGGTTATTGTACGATTTATTATAAATAATTTTTTATTAAAAAAATCTTAATAAATGCATAGTCTTTATAGAATTTAATAATATAATAATAATTTATTAGATTTATTTAGTAATTATTTCAGTATTTAAAAATAAATTAAAATATTAAAATATAGTAAAATTATTATTGGAAATATTGACTAAGTTAAGTTAATTATTTTTTAATTTGAATAATAATTATTATGTCAGGTTTTATAGCTTTCTTGAATTATAAATATTTAATAAAAATAATAGTCTTAGTAAACATAATGGTTTTAATTTCAAAAATTATATTATTATTTTTCCTATCATACTAATATCATCATCATCATCTTCATTATGTAATAAAATAATATTACTTTGAAATTTCAATCAAAGATAATATTTATTATTATTATTATCTGTAATTAATAAACATTTATAATATAATATAATACAAATAATAAATGTCATTTGCAATAATTTAAAAAAGTATAATAATATAATTTTGATAAACTTGTAATATGGGCACAATATTTAATAAATATTTTAAATATAATTTTAATATACTCAAAATATACACATAATGTAACCATAATATTGAGGTTATTTATGCTAATAATAATATTTAAATACATATGAATATGGGTGTTTACATATATTCAAAGTAGACATTTGTAAATCTTAAAATAGGTAACTATATTCCTTAAAATATAAAATACACCATTATATACTCATAGGGTTGCAATTGAATTGGTCACATTTGCAACTAAGTGAAACATAAGTTGTTTTCCCTGGATGAAAATCAAAATAGTCACAAACTAGTTGCAATGTAGTTATAAATATGACCAACACAAAAAATAGTTACAAAAATGTCCAAAGTCAATTACAAATGATTAATAGTCGTATGTAGTTGCAAATAAAATAATTACATTTTGGCCTATTTCTATTAATGGTAGTGGATGACATATTACCTAGGGGATTAACGCCATTTACATTGAAGTTCTCAACATCCAAATAAATTGAAGGGTTGTAAGTATAATCAAACTAACCAATGTAGCATGAGAAGAATAAGAATGATCTACTTCAACTTGAAACTAAAAAAATTAGGAAAATCAGCAAATTGAGAAAAAATAACAGGTCCATTATGAGAGGGTGACAAATCATTAACTCTATTATTATTAGCAAAACCTGCAGAAAGTGTACAAGGTGTAACTAAGGAGTGGATGGAGATAAAAAAAACTAATGAAAAAACTTTCAAAAAAATCTACTAATTAAGAATGATGATTTTGGAGAAGTTTTCCATAATTAAACTTTCATCAAGCAAAGATCAAATACAAGATGTTTGATTAAGAATGATGATTTTGGAGAAGTTTTCTATAATTGAACTTTCATCAAGCAAAGATCAAATACAAGATGTTTGATTAAGAATGA
>Ga0116227_10006823_pt1 | contig 22820 bp, 15 predicted proteins | sample S1TSphgellanicum_FD_89693 | JGI IMG/M metagenome (GOLD analysis project Ga0116227, IMG submission 89693) | Host-associated microbial communities from peat moss isolated from Minnesota, USA - S1T2_Fb - Sphagnum magellanicum MG | ecosystem: Host-associated > Plants > Peat moss > Unclassified...
GTGCAGGCCCGTGTGAGTGAGTGAAGCTTGTCAACTCTTCCTAGTCCCATCCCGGAGCTCCAACACGCCCCTCTACCCCTCAAAGTGTTGTGAGCTAGGGAACGTGCTCCGACTCCTCCTTTTTCTGCTGTTTTCTACTTGGGCTCACATTTGAGTCCTTTAAAGAATTGGGAGTGCGTCAGTAGTCACCACAAATTCGAAAACCCTCATTCTCCCCCACCTTGGCAACTTTCATAAAATTCGTACAAAATAAAGGTGGATGATTCAAAAAAAGAAAAAAAGAAAAAAGAAAAAAGACTATTGCGAAAGAGGTTACTTGTTGCTTCACACATTCTCCACAAAACTGCAAACAAATGTAAATGTTCAAGATGGAAGCTCTAAACCACATACCTTATAATTCATTAGGCTTTGCATTTGCCATGCTCCATTAGCTAGTAGGTTGCATTCATTGATTCAATGACACATTGACTAAAAGCTCCAAGTGAACATTGCAAAGGTGGAAAGTGATTGTAGAAAGTGAAGGAGATATGCACGGTGCAAATTGCAAACACAAATTGGAAATTACAAAAACTCAAACCCCTAGCCCTGACTATACTAATAGTGTATAAGTGATATTAAAAGGGTATACGTTGAGTTTTTGGTAGATACCCTTTAGATTTATTTCTGTTGGTTTGGGCCTGGTTACAAATATTTAAAATTATAAAAGTTTTAGTTATGAGGCAGGGGCAAGCACAAACTTCTTGAAATGCCTGGGTAGGAGGTGAGGCCAGGCTTTTAAAAAAACCTGGTGATCTTATATATATACACCCGATTCAATACTCTGCAAGCAGTCAAATACCCACCCACCTGCCGTAGAGGGTGGAGTTATTATGGGATGAGGAGCTTGCTCTTGTGAGAGAAAGGGAATGGAACTCCAGCAGACTTGAAGTCAAAATTGGCCACTTATTTTAATCCATGCAAATATACCCCACAACACGTGTCCAATATGATGTGGTGTATGATTTGAACATCATACACTTGGCTTATGATTTTGGTCAGCCATTAAAGTTATCTGTAAAGTCATCCTGTCTTTGATTTGAGCCTTAGTTTGACCTACCAACTCTTATTTGATTGTAGCCAAAAAGTGAGCAAAATTGGGTATCATTAATGAAACTGGGTGCCAGTTAACAAGATTTGCATGATTTTTTTGTTGTTGTTGTGATATGACTTTGGATTAATGAAGAAATACAAGCAGTACAAAGGTGCATGTAAGGCAAGTCCAAAACTGGGGGTGAAATCTCCCCTAGAATCAATTTGGGTGAGAAAATCAATTTTGTCCTCTTTTTGTTTCCCTTGTCCTGTTTTCCTCCTGACTTTTGATTTTGTCCTGAGTTTCAATAAAACTGAGGCCCAGTAGCTGCAGTTTGGGGTACTTTATGGCTAAGTCTATTATCTAATAAGGCATTGCAAATTACTTTTGTAATCTGCTCATTTCCAAGTGAAATGTGAATGTTTAAGCTTTTGTACTATTGACAAGGTTGGAAAACTAGAAAAATCAAAATACTCAGACATCGATACATTGTTGGATATGTATATATGTATATTCCTAGTATCAAACAAGACTGTGGTGTTCAGTCTTTCCCATATCCTGTATACAAACCAGTGTTGGTCTAGTGTTGGTCTGGTGTATAGGTATGTGCCTGATATCAACACTCATACCAAGGTCTAGACTAGATTGGTATGACCTGAGACAATACCAGCCTTGTACCAATACCAGCTTCAGTGGAGACCTGATGTAATATCAGCCTTGTATGAATACCAGCTTAGTGGAGACCTGATGTAATACCAGCCTTGTTCTGGGCTCTTATATCAGTTACAATATCATGTGTATCCTTGCCTTGGACACAGACAAAAATCAGTCTTGGACCCAATACCACCACTAGGAGGCTGATATGAAAGTACACAAATTTACCAGGACCCAGCAGTCTGGTATGAAATTTTGAAAAAAGTACCCAGCATGAAGACAAGGCCAGTATGTTCAAAAGTTGATACCAGACCAACACTGGTACATTAAACTACTTGCAACAATGATCAACTTTTTTCCTTGGGACAAAAGCCAGCTTTACTCCAAGTTCTCCTGGAGAACAACAACCCATTATAGTACACGATGCTTTTTTCCTTTTGCAAATTGTCATCACTTGTTGACAGAAGAAAAAAAATCCAGTGCAACGACTCATACATAGGACACACCTCCACTAGGTATGGGAGGCAGACACAACAAGCTCACAAACTCAAAAGCCAACAACAAACGGAAAGCATCATATATCTGTCATCACGGGATGCTCAAAAGCTTTTAAGCAGTTCCATCCGAGTGGAATCTCAGTTTTCTAGGGATCAGTTCTGATCAAAGAGGCTGTACTTTGTTTCCACTTAGCACTTCCAACTTTAATAATAACTATCCTCCCCTTCTCTAGATCATACCGTTACTAGTGTGTCATTGCAGGTCACTGTTAAGACTGAAAGCCTTGAATGTCCCCAGGTCCGACAGACAACTGCCTTTGAAATGCAATTGTCTGTGTGCCGCAGGCATTTTGTGCTGTACAATTGGGGGGAGGAGGGGCCCCGGAGATAAATTAACCTGCCGAGGATAGAACATAGAACCCATTTTGAAATGCTTGAATTCTATTAAATAACAAATATCCCAAGGATAGAGCATAGAACCCACTTTGAAATGCTTGAATTCTATTAAACAATAAATATCCCAAGAATAGAACATAGAATCCATTTTGAAATGCTTGAATTCTATTAAACACCAAATATCGCTATGTGACAAAAGGGTGACAAGAAAGAAAAAACAATGAATTTTTAGCCTGGCAACAAACAACTCAGTCTCTCTTCACTTCACTGTAGGTATATGTGATCCTAGTTTGTGGACAAATTCCCTTTGCTAACAACACAAACACAAAAAACAAGTCCAGGGACAAAAATGCTGCAAAATCTTCCCCCAAAAACTCAGAAGCACCTTCCTAAGCTAGATCCGCACTTTCTGAATGTTGTTGTTAGGTTGACATACTGATCCCCCTAAAGCTCAGTTGACTGTTCTCTAGAACAATTTTTTTGTCATTTACTTTCAGCAACAAAATGAATATTGTTTTATAATTTGGCACTGCACTAAATAATGATGCTTAATGTGCATGAAATTTTCTTTCACATTTTCAGCATGGCAGGTACGTATTTTCAGAACTTTTTGGCAATTCCAAAAATAATTAATTCGTGCATAACCAGTCTAGGTACTAGGCTAGTAGAATCCAAGCCAGGAAGCACCGTGAGCAAGGCTGGGAACATGGAAGCCAGTTCAAATTACAAGGGCAAAGGTACTGGCAAGGCGAATTCTGCTACATGCCAGACATGGGCCCGGACATGTATAAGTTGAGTGATGTGGAGAAGTGGAATGGCAAGTTAGAACAGGCTTCAGACTCACTAGTACTTAGCACCAAGTAGTTCCACACTAAGCACTTAACATCATAAGTACATTGTAAATTTCATTCAAAATGTACCCTTCTCATGTTGGAAGAATCTGCAATTGCAGTGGAGAAAAGTAATTATAAAACTGAGTCTGTCATGTGGGTACTTACACTTTGCTCAAATTTGTGCACCAAAAATACTTACCTACTTGGCACCTGTGGAGAGCTCAAATGCTCTGTTGTCCAATTGCTTAGTTTGGGGGCAGACTCCAGGGCCCTGGGGATAGTCGGTCTTTTTCATTTACAACAAAAGAAAAAAAGGGTAGTTAGTACCATATTTGAATAGCAGATTTGTTGGGTTTCTGTTAAATAATTATAAAATTTTGAATATTCCACTTTGACAAATAAAATATTCTTGAATACTCCAAAAGACACTTCATTTGCTTTCACAGACTATTTTTTTTCTTCAAGAAAAATATGTTTTTGAAAATTTCAGCATGTCTAATTTAATATAACTTTTTTGTTGAACCCGCTATTCAACTAGGATAGTTACTAGTTTACATGCAACCCGACCCCTAAGTATTATTGCATAGTACATCAAGTACAAGCAGCAAAAAATTGGCTACCATTTTGTTCGTATGTCAGCAAAGAACTGCGAATAAGAAGTTTCATAACATTCAAGCCATGCTTGCAAAGTCTCTGTTATTCAGAAAAGTACATGAATATGAAATGAATGTTGATAACTAAAGGCTTATGCTCTTTTGAAAACTATAAGGGCCTCAGCCTATTTAATGTATTGTGGGAAGTGGCCCATTGTGCTGGGTTAGCCAGCCTTGGCGAGCCCCGTAGGGCCAGACAGGTAGTACATCCAGCATAATGGGTGGCCATGAGCCCCTTCCATTACTTGCATTAACATCTTTGGTGAATACTTACCACAAATGAATTGTGCATCAACAAGTAGGAAATAGAGTTCATGACATTCTCTTTATGACTAGACAGACAAGTGGCATTTGGAGTTTTATGTTTTGTGGGCACCTTGAGGCATTATCTTAAGGCCATTAAACCTTAAAGGTCTTCCATTGGCACATGACTTGCCTCAATTCTTAACATTTCAGTTTTCTTCATTCAAAAGTTTGGTGCTAAACTATCAATGTCATTTGTATTAGTTGTGAGAATTCTTGCATCAATTGAACTTATGAAAATATGTGTTAAAATTTTCAAACAATTTTGCATGAATGCATTGAATTGAGCTTAATTGAAGATGAATAAATTTCAATATTCTTTTCCTTATTGATGATGATGGAATGGTTCACTTTGAAAATATTTTCATTATCAAAGAAAGGAACAAACAAGAACAATTGTTTCTTATAATAGTTTAGTGAGAGAAATATTAAACAAAGAATAAGGTCTTTTGATTTATTTATTGATGATTGAAGGACATATATTATTTATAGATTTCAAAGGAAGCACTTTTAATGACATGACATTTTTATAAAAAAATGCATGTGTTAATAAATTTGAATGTTCTAAATGCATGTTATAATGAGATAAATAGCGTTATATATGCAACTAGTTGTGTTGCCATTTGTTGCACAATAACAAAAACATTTCTCAACCTTCAAATGCAAGTATTTGCTTCAATTTTTTTTTCATTATAGAATTCAAAATAATGATTTGTAATCATTGTTTTACCTATTTTTGTTAGATAAGATATGCACTAATTAATGGTTGCATAAGGGGTGAATGCATGGTAAGATGGTTCACTTATGGAGTGGCATTCATATTTCTATAGGGTACCTTTTGTTTAAATAAATGTGGTGATAAATGTACATTTGTTAATTGATAATTGATCCTAAATTCATAACTTGAATATGAAACTAAAAATATTATTATTTTTTGAAAATGTTACCTCTATTGTTAATAATGGACTTTTGAAGGGATAATGTATGGATTGATTTCCTAACTACAATGGCATAACATCAATGTATTCATAGTAAATTTCAATTTGATTGATTTTTAATGATTAGTAAATGTTGAAAAATGGAATAAATAACATATAGATGGGACCATTTTCTTGAAAACCTTAGCAAATATTTTTTTGTGGAATTTAACATGGTTAAAATTTGACCTTATTTTCATAAGTCTTTGTGAGTTACAAATTATTTTTTCTTTCAATTATTTTGTTCTAAAATTGAAGATGCTGGAATATCACACATTTTTTTATACCAAATCTTAATCCCTCTTTCAAACCCATTAACCCATTTGATAGGACTGACATTAAACCATATTTAAGTTACAAATTCACTAGAACACCAACATTTTCAACATATCAAATGAACTTCATATTAGTCCAAATGGTTTGACACATGAAAACACAATTCATAAAACACATGTAATTTTTTTTCACAACATTGTAACTCATTATATTCACAAAACCATGCCTAGTCCGAACATGTATGATATTAGGTGAATTACTAGTCTAAAGATAACCAACCAACAAAGCATTTTCCCATTATATATTCAAGGCACAATATTTAATAGGCATTAGTTATCCCACTTGTAGACTAACCATCTTACCTAATATAAACTACATTTAATCCAACATGGACCATGAACTTGACAATTTCAAAAGATACCAGCCAATAACGTTAGGATTTTTTAACGACATCACAAATTTATAGGCTTCATGGGTTCGTTCCAAATCTGTGCGAAATATGTTATTTCATAGGTTTGTATTGTTTAAACAAGAATGTCATGTATTATCTAAACACAGAAGTCATGTGCACAACTTTTGTGTAAACAACACAAATTGACATACAACATCTGTGTCGAAACAATATAAACATGCATATGACATTCATGTTTAAACAATGCACATGACATCAATGTTCAAACAATAGAAATAAATGAGTAACATCCTTGTCTATTCCATATGAACATATGAATAGCAAATTTTACATAAATGTTTTGCCAAATTGTGACCCATGAAGTTTGTGATGAATCGATACATAAATCCATCATTCACACACATACCAACAATAACCCAATCATGACCTACTCATAAATCACAAGGTGATCTATGGGTTATAAACACAATCACCTACTTTCACTCAAGACAAAAACATCCCATCCTCATTGGAGCCTCTATAAATGCCTATGTTTGTCATCACATCTGGTAATTATTGAGTAAACATGTTTTACAAAGTGATAGAAAAATAAATTCTATCTTTTATTGTAAAACTAAATTGATAACACCACAACATTCACAACCTAACATCAAAATTGTTTTCAAACACACTTAACTTCATTTGCTAGCAAATTCTCCCCCTTTCCACCAACATCCACACTCCAAATTTATTTTAAGACTTTTTTGCATGTTCCTCAAAATGGTTTGCCAATAATCATAAAGAAAAAACACAATAAATATAGGAAATAACATATAAGGCAAACTTATCATGATCTCTAAGAGTTTCCTACCAAAAAAACCTTCATTTGTGATAGCAACAATATCATTTAACAATTTGACGACCTAACACACATAACTTTCCTTTTCTTCCATAGGACAAGGAACACACAAAGCATGAAATTTTTCCATCCCCACCTAATAGAAATAGACATCCTCCTTCAACTCCATTTTTTCCATCATTCATCATAAAGGCATAATGTTTAACAGTTTTTAGTACAAATTTTGAAGGAGTAAAGTTTTAATTTGCCATGCCAAATGGAAGGTTGTTGAAGATTTTGTTTATGAAGTTGAAAGCTTTATGGATTTTGATATGTTTCATTTCCTAGCTTTCCAATTTTCAACAAATATTCCAAATTATGAACACTTATGCTCATGTAAGCAATTATCACATAAAGTTGGTTCATGGTTTTAACCCATGGTTTGTTATGACATTTATTGATGCAAGCTCAATGATGGTGGGTTACAATTTGTTGCAAGCCAAATCATATTATTAATCACATTGACTTCACACCCCTTGTTCCTCTAATCTTAAGCCTTCCAATTATGTAAAACATGTAATTTTCCATTTACGTTCAACAGATGAAATGTTTTTAGGGTTTAGGGCCCTTTTAGGGCAACATGGTAAGGGAAGAAACCCACATAGGTAGTTTCATAATTTAATTTGAGTTAGAGATCGCTGGGCATGTGTATTGATATTGCTATTGATATTACCAAATAGGTTGACTTGTAAGTCTTTTTTTCAATTTTGTGAAGTATGTTGGACTTGTGATCATCTCCAAGAAGAATGAACCAACTTTGGTTAGAGCTCAAGTAGGAAAGTAAAACAAAATTAGAATTTTGCTTTGTTTTACTAGCCTTAAAAATGTATTATTTAAATATGATAAATTTAGACATTTTCCACCTAAAAATGTGGCAATTTTGGTGCCTTTTTTTTTCCCCTCGAAAAACCTCCTTTGCACCATTCATGCAATTGTTTTTTCACCATGGTGCGAAATTTTGCCACAAAAAAAAGAAATTCATTTTAGATAATGTTTTTGCATTATACAAATGATACCTATATACAACCATGTATATATTGTACATGCAACTAATGTTTGGCATATGATAATTTTCAAAAGGGTATGTAAAATGAAAAACAAAACAATTGACCTCACGTTATCAAATTTTCCAAAAAATGAATTGTAAACCTACATAACATTTGGAACAACCCATTCCAATGAATTATATAGTAGCAAATTCAAAACATGAAAAAGACCTTGCATATTGATATTTGACTATTGAAATCTTGAAATATTTAAATTGAGGATATCAAATTGAATCTTAAGAAATAAAATTGAAAAATTCTATTGATTATTATTTGTAGGTACAATAGTCATTTGCACGGACCAAGGATGATACCCTACTCACCAAATCTTGATTTGGAAAAAATATGATAATACCAATATTGGCTTGTAATGAAATGTAATTATTACCCATTAATAATAAGAGTCAAGAATTAAAATGTTGATTTTATTAGAACATCATTAGTTTCAATATCCATTGCATTTGTGGCAAATGGTGTCAATCTTTCTTGAGGCCCTAAGTCTAGTGTCACAAAAATTATTCCAAACACATGAGCTTTATTTAATTTGGGGGTGCATAATTGTGTATTTTGTTTTTCATCAATCAAATTTGACTATGTAAGCTTTGTTTGATTTTCCTTGGTGCATTGAGTTGAAGCACTCCTCAAATCATAGTAATAAAATTTTAGTACATTTGCAAAAGTCTCAAGCACCATTTGAATTATCTCATGAAATTGTAACATCATGAAAATTAAATTTCTTAAGCTATTGAAAAATATCAAGGATAAATGGATTTTTATGCTTAATTTGGCCAAAAATGTGATGGTAGACTACAAAACATTATTGGTGAAAAGGGGCCTAGACATAGCCATGAACTTTTTCACACTACATTAACTAATTTGGAGCTCATTTGATTTACTTGACATATTGTCCTTTTCTATTATCCTCCTGTTGAAAATGGTGCATAACTTGATCAAGTTTTCTTGAAGCAATGATATATTTGTTTGTGATTTTGTGAATGCAATGAAGATTTGTCAAACATAATTACATGCCCTATTTGTTGATCTTGCCACAAAGTTTTATATAGGTGAATGTTTTCTTACCATTCTTTGTTGGATTTTGTTCATGAGAACATCACATTGAAGTGGAAGTAAATGCATGATTCTTCTTTTAAATATCTCATATTCAATTTGAATGGTATGGTTGATTTTCACCTTGTATAGTTGATTGGATATATGGTTTGCATATAAAGGGAAAAAATCTTTGTAACAAGAAAGGCCCAAGGTCAATGTGCCATTCCAATATTGAAGCAATCATGAAAAGTTAATTTTATTTTTTTTTCCATTCATTTTTGCCTTTTATTAGATTTTTAGGCTTTAGTTAATACATTGATCAAATATCGAGGGAGAAAGTCTTTGTGACAAGAAAGGCTTGAAATTGATGTGCTAATTTAGTGTTGAGGCAACCATTCATGACACTTTTGAAATTTTGTTTTTTCTATTTTGCTTATTTCAATTTTGTAACTTTAAAGTTAAAAGCTTAGGTGATGTATCAATGAATTATAATTTCATAGGGAATAGTTATGAAGGTTTGTGTTTCAATTCTATAACCTTAGAGGTTGGAGGTTTAAGTGGGGTTTTAATTTTATAACCTCAAAGACAATAGGCTTCAAGGTCCTTATTTTAATTTTATAACTTCATGTAGGTTCAAATTCACAAATTGGGTGCAATCACAATAAAATGAGTCACAAGGGGTGTGGACAATGTTTTTAAGAAAAAAACATCTTTTGAAAAATCACAAGGGGAGTATTATAAATTGAATTATTGATTTTTTTCATTTTAAAATTCCATTACTTGCAAAGTTTCAATGTTCAAAACCTGATGCAAATTGATGATGTTTTAAGAATCTTTTTGCATGTTCAAAATAATTATGGACATTTTTTTTTCAAACATCCTTTTTCATTATCAAATGTGCATAATTCATTTTCAAAATTGGAAAGAATCTTAATATTGATAATTAGAAAAAAAATACTTGAAGTTGGTGAAATTCACTTTAAAACACATTTGAACACATTTGTTTCAAACATGTTTTTGATCTTGAAAATTATGAATTTTGAAAATGTGTTTTCAACAAAAGTTATTCATTTTGATGTTATTCAAAGCTTGGATGCATAATATAAAAGGTGCAATAAAATATATTTTATACCTAGCACAATGTACTTGTAAAATGGGTATGAAAAATGCAAAACATAGGAAAATAGACCAACATAGGAATGCCATGTGTCAAATGTAGTCCTTGGAAAGAACTTTGACCTTGGCACCTTTGGTTCTTTTTAGTATGTTTGCACCCATGTGAACTTGTTTCAACTTTGTAATTTGAAAGGACTTTAAAGCTCACATGCATATGCAGTTTTGTAACTTCAAAGGTTAACATGTTTGTTTCAATTTTGTTGATTAAACGATTTCCATGTTCACATGTTTGTTTTATTTTTTTAAAACTTGGAGGTTTTGTGTGTGCTTCAATTATGTAATTCAAATGCTTATATATGTTTGTTGGCCATTAGTTCATCCCGTTTGTCACTAATGTCTATTGTGTGGCAGTTAAACTATGGTAAAGATTATCAAATCTTTTTCATCTAAGATGAAAACTTAGCTTCCTTTTCATGAGGTACTTGATACATATGGCATTATCTACCCATCATATTGGCTTCAAAAGGGAGTTGAGATATCCTTCTTGAAGCATCTTGCAATCTTGGAGCATTATTATGTAGGTTTGCATTGTCCTTGCTATGCAACCAAGTGGTGAGGAAATCAATTGCATGCTTGAAATTTTGTCTATTTTAGCACTTGACATTAAACAAGGGTTCGTTACTCTTTTCACCAAATAACAAGACCAATAGTCCAACTCATTTTGACACTTAACCAACCACTTATTTTGGAGAAGTCGTTTTGAACATGTCCAATTTGATTGGTGGTCTTGTCAATTTGTCAAATGGAAAATATTATGATTGGTCAAATTGAACAACAAAATTTGAGGAGCCAAAAGAAAATCTATAATTTTTAATTTAAAAAATGCCCATAATAATAAATATTTATTGATGAATAATCCAAAATATCTAACCCTAGGGTAGGTAGGTTTATCTCATAGCTCCCTATTTAAAAAATTTATGACCCAAAAAAAAATCAATAAATAAAAAGTAAGTACCTACCTACAACCTACCTATGTATATATGTGTACATTGATACATACATACAATGTGTATATATTTGTGTTTGTACATCATATAATAGATGTTGGTATCGAAAATAGAACCTTGGTCTCCACATGCTCAAGCCCATGTTTTTGTCATATTTGCACATGATGATGTTGCAACTCCATGAACATTACACCTATTCATTTTATAACATTTCAATCATTCAATATTGGATGATGGTTGCAAATCATAGGTAAATAGATGGATCAACTTCATGATTTCATTTCAAAACATTTGTACCAACACACTTTCATGAAACACATGATGTTCATTAAACATTTATCCTTTCATGTTCAAGCCTTGATTTGCAAGCATGGCTCATAGCTAAACCTATTCTTCCCAAGTTTTGTTCGTCTTTCCACTACGAATTGGGATTCCTACATCTTTCATTGTGGGTTTCTTTCAATGTGTATGTATACAACCCCTTGATCCATTGGGCATTCATGTTTTATGTTGTGGTCATGGCAATACATGCATAGGGACACATGATGCAATGGATCCATTGCACATGAATTTGACTTGCATGTGTTATGAAAGTAATTGCATATGCGGCTTTCAGATATGCTTTAATCATGTTAGGGACTTGACATTGTCTTCTCCAAAAATGGTGTTCACACCTTAATGGATTACATCATTGTTGATCCCACCACATGTAAACTTACTCCCTTATCAAAATCCGCATGAGAATTTGTAGCGTTGGAGGTTGCTAAAGAAAAGGGAATTAATTACCAAGGTCAATACCCAATGAATTAATTTTTCCCAAAGTAGTATTATATCTCTTTGGTTGCTTGTACAAAGGAAGGATAAGGTTTTACATGATTGCGACAATAAAGATTGGGGCATGAAAACTTTAGAAAGTCCCCCACTAAAATCTTGGTCACTTTCATTTGGTAGAAATCTCAATTACACTTCAAAAGTTGCAAGAGAGTTGTCCACGTAAAATCAAGTGGTCATAATGTGGTTGGCCACCTCTTGAATTCCCCTTGTGCACATCCACCTTCTATTACGATTGCCTACTTGCTACATGGTGGTGCCACTTGAATTATGATTTCCATTCACACCATGCGATTTTAGAAATTTCTATGCATATTTTTGGAACCCTTAGACAAAGAAGTGTAGGCAAGAAAAAAAAAAAAATCCCTTCCACCCCCCTTGCGCCCCCCAAAACCCAAAAGGAAATAATTGGGTCCTCTTGAGTTTATGTTGAGCCTTCTCATTAGCCACATGAAAATTATGGTCCTAAAATTGTTTGTCACCATTTTTGCCCTCCCTTGGGCTAATAGAAGGAAAGGGGGAATACGGGTGTATACTTTTGTTTACCAATGTTTATTAGTTGTATTAATTATATGTGGGCATTGGGGGTGCCCACAAAGCAATTTTTAATTTTCATTGACAAGCCTGAAAAAATTCTCAAGCTCACACTTGGTCAAAGGATATGGGATGATGTGTAGTGCTATTGGAAATAGCTTGGGGAGCACATGGGAACTTGGGAACATACAAGGAATACCAAAATCTCAAAAAATCTCAAGCCTCCCTATTGTTATGATTTTTGAGATGGAAGGCCAATACCTAGTGAACTCTTTGCACTATTTGTGAGTAAATTTTCATTTCCTAACATGAAAGCTAACATATAAAAGCAAAATGGGATAAGGGAAAGATAAGTAGTCCAATGTTAGCTAAAAATTTTCATTAATCTCATACTTGGATGTTGATCATGGAGGGCCCTTTAGTTCCTTTGGAAGGTTGTCGTGTCTTTGAGCAAATCATTGCCTTTAATTCAATCCATCCATGGTGTTGAGCTTAAGTAGCTATCACCAATGTCAAAGCTTTGCACAAAATGAAATAAAATTTGCTTAAATGAGAGTGCCTTGATGGAAAATCTCTTAACAATACCCACTAAGAAAAAAGCCACCATCGATATGTTATATAGGCCTATAAAATCACCAGGCCTTAACTACAAATGACCAACAGTATGGAACAATGCTTAAATGTTTTTACATTCATTTTTAGTTTTCGTCAAATTGTCTAACCGATAAGGGCCAGCAGGGTTTTTTTTTTTTTGGTGGGGAGAGGGGGCGGGGGGGATCTTGCAACTTAGCAAAACTTTTTGGGAGAAAACTTTGAACAAATTTTTTAAATTTTAATTTCGAAAAAATAAATAAATTGAGGCATTTTGGGATAAAAAATCTCCAATATTTTCAGAGCTCACAAAAATTGGGAAAAAAAAAATCGCGGAAAATGTGGGCTACATCCACAAAATTGAAAGAAACACTGGAACATTAAATTACCTACCTCCCCTAAGGATGGAGTTTTGGGGGTGCGCTTTCATGAGTATTTTAACGCTTGGTGCTGAGCATTGGCTATTATTAATAATACCTAAGTGTCTGACTTGGCAGACGACACCGCAGTGGCGAACCCCCCTTTTGCAACAACCAGCTTTGAAAAAGGAGAAAAGCCGCTACAGTTACTCCTTACTTATCTACCTACCTACCTACGTGTGTTGTTCTTTGGTAAAGAAAAACAGTGCAAGTGGGGAGGGAGAGGGGGGCGGTTCTTGGCTTCACTGGGCCCCAGGCAGCTTTCCCTGTCTCTAATATGGGGAGGAAGTGCCAAGCACCTCTCCCTCTCCCACCCTCCAACCCGCTCCCCAGCCCCTTGGTAGCTACCTCGTCTCTTCGACTTTTCTTGCCTTTTCTGGCATAGCGCCTGGCCTCTCAGGTCGCAGATTTCACAATAAAGACCCCAGTTCACTTGCTGCTTTCACAACATTCCTTTCTCATCGCATCGCTTCGCTTCGCTTCTTCTTGTTGCTGTTGCTGGTGGCTCCGCCACAATCGCTCGCGCGCCTGCCTCTTCGCTTGCTTTGTCTGTTGGTTTTTTTTTTTGTTTTTTTGGGCTTCTTTGGCCAGCTCCTAGTGTATCGCCTCCCCCCCGGGCCGGGCGGGCGGTTTTCTTGTATTTATCCTCAAATTCTCTACTATCTAGTCTCTCCCTGCCCTCTCATATCTGGCTGGCCCTCATATCTGGCTGGCCCCGTGGTGGTTTGGTTTTGGCTTTGTGCGTTGCAGTACACGCACGCGATGGATCAGATCTGTGTTGGCGCGCGGAGGAGGCGGCTCCCAAAATCCGTCCCTATGTTCGGTTTTGGACCGTGGTGGCCATTCTTTTGAAGGCCGTTTGTTTGTCTCGTTTTCCTTGTCCGTTGCTCTTTTTTTTTGTTGTTTTTGGTTACATCTGCGAGAGCTGTTGTGCTACTGCTGCAGCAACTCTCATTGCGGTCTCGGACCATGTAGAGATCATATCCGTGCTCCCTTCGGAACCAAACCTGTTGCAGCAGCGGTGATTAAAGTCGGAAGAGATCTGGGCTTTTGACACACAAACTCCGTGTGCAACAGGTCCAACGATCCTGCAGTGGGATGATCGGTGGTTTTGGGGGCACGGGTAAGGACGGGGGGTTAGTGACAACGAGAGAGAGCACGCTCGAATGCATGTATACAGAAATTCGCATATGTGTGTTCATGCGTGTTCTCTCCCGTTGTCGCGCAGTTCTTCTCTTGCATTTTCCAGCTTCTTTTGCTGCGTTGTTTCTATTTTTTCCAGTGTACAAAGTCGTTTCCTCTGTTCACTAATAACTGTAATTTTATTATGCTTGACTGATCATCTGTGGAGGAATTTTGAGTCATGAACACCCTGCACATATATAACGATCGATATTCAAAACCCGTGAGCATTTTTGATCAACTTGTTTTTTGGAACTTTCAGATTTTTCAGGTCTGCGCACGTCCAGCACTCGAGCAGTAATGCCGCCTCACGCTTTTGCTCGTCCAACCTTCCCAGCGGTCTTGAACATTTTGTCCAAGTTTCCAGGCAGTCTTGAACATTTTGTCTTCTGTTGTAAGTAGTACCAGAGCCAGTTAGTTTGGATCGTGCCTGCAGCTCATTTCGGATTCACCGCTAGTACCGACCAGCACAGCGAGCGAGAGAGTCTTGTTGTTTGCTGAGTAATAGCCAATCGTCTTCTATTTGCATGCACTCTCTATGTAACGTGGGGCGGTATGACAATTTATTCAGAGCATTTGCAGAAAAGTGTGAGCAATGCCCTTCTAACTCATGCGGAAAGAAGCTCCCGCTAGTAGCCGCCGTTTGCTTCTTGTCCTGATCACAATCCCTTGGTACTAGTCCTCCTCGGAAGCTTGACCACGCTGAGCTCAACACCAACTGGTTGTGTCACTACCGAGCTACAAGATGTTGCAATTTCTTCTAATATAGATGATACGGCTTGTATAACTCTGGAGCTTTTGGTTGCATGTGGTGATAATCGTCTTTATGTGCGTGATGCTTTCTTTCTAAAAAAGGACGAAATGCGTGCCCAAAACAAAAAACACACATACTGGGACTCAGATCACTGACAGGCAACTAAATCTCTTCAGCCAAAGTGGCGACCGACAGACATGATTGCATTTTATTTTGTTTTGTCATTCTGATTTTCTTGGGAGCAGGTTTTGTTGCTTGCATGGATCTGGATCGACAGGTACCTAGTACCTACCTACCCTGGTTATTTCTTTTTGCAGTGAATCTGGTGGTGGTCGTCGTAGTCTTTCCTGACTGAGAAGAGCGAGGCGCAAGCCACGACGCGTATAGCTAGCTAGCTACCGTCACCTCTCTTCCTCTTTTCTGCGAAGGAGCTCTCTCGCTGGGTTGAACTAGTGGGTTTCTAGACTTGAATTTATGTTTATTGATAACAAAGGCGATGATGATGATGATGATGATGACCAATTCCTCGCACCGATTCCTCCGGTTCCAATTGATTTCCAGGCCGCCTGCGGAGGCCAATCCTTTCTTTAGTCATGTGTAACGGTGATGATCTGAATGCTGATGTTACAATGTACTCATAAAATGTACTTAGATCATGTCGCAGGGTAGGTCGGTTGAACACCTGATTTGCGGGGGCGGTTCCTGCAGGTACCTAATAGGGTTCAAGAAGCTGCGAACCTGCCTCTGCAGCCATGCGCAGCTGATCAAAAGCACCTTGTCATCATCATGTTCATGAAAGGACCCAAGTTCAGGTATGGCTTCACTTGCTGATCGCATTACAAAAAAATTGTTGGCTCTAGTGTCCTCCATTCTTCAGGATAGAGACATTGAGATGCACCCAGAAACAAACGGGCCCAAAATTTGGTATCCCTACATACATTCTCTAGAGGGGTTATCTGGAGTCGTCCACCATAGAAACATATATTTCAAGCATAAGTGAACCCGGATCCAAGTGTTACTAGTATAAGTGAAGTTGGATCCATTACCTTGGGCTTCGCCATGCTAACCACAATGTGTTTCCAATTCAGTATGTTGAATACTAATTATTGTCCTTATGGATGTTTTTTGAAGGGCAGAGCCATCATGTGACTATCGCCACTGGTTTACGATTCCCTCTGCCGTGTGCAGCTCAGAAGCACCTTGCCATCATGTTCATGACAGGACCAAGTTCAGGTACGGTTTCACTTGCTGATCACATTATAATTTTGTTGGCTGACTCTACGCATCTCCCTTCAGGGTAGAGGCATTGTGATGCACCCGCAAACAAACGGGCTCAAAGTTTGGTATCCCTACATACATACATTCTAGGATCATGTGGAGGAGTCCACTATAGTAAACATTTCTTTCCAGCATAAGTGAACCTGGATCCACTACCTTGGGCTTCACCATTCTAACCACCATGTGTATCCAATTTAGTATGTTGAATAATACTTATCATCCTTATGAATGTCATTTAAAGGGCAGAGAGCCATCATGTGACGGACTGTAAGCCACTTATTTTACAATTGTCCAGATTTTTTTTATTGACATAATAATAATAATAATAATAACATTATTATTATTATTATTATTATTATTATCATCATTACTCCTTAATTCCTGCTTCTAATTTTTTTCCAGTTTTTGTTACTTGGGGATCCAGGGCTTTGGGTTATCCAACAACTACGTGGACTCCTGTAGCCACAGTCCACAAGCTGGTAATATTGGAGCATCATATTATAATGGCAAAGGGAGCTGGAGCAAAGCAGAGTACAAAGGGCAGTAGCTGTGGGTCAGGAGCTGCTTCTCAAGGAGAGCTGCAACAGCAAGGACCTGATGATGAAGTTGCTGCTGCCTACTGCTGCTGGGGCATTATTAGGTACATCAGGAAGAAGAGGAATAATTTTATGGGTTGTAGCAAGCTCAAGGTAGTCATTGCAATAGTATGTGTGTGTTCTTGTAATCTATGGTCTCTCCATAATGATTCTCAGTCCATGGCATGCAGTCAAGTCTTCCAGAGTCCATGGATTGCAGTCAAGTTTTGGGGCTCATGCAGCTTGCCAAATCATTGGATTCTCTGCCAAATTTGCTCAAAAAACAGCAGGCTGGTCATGATCAGCTACAACATCAAGTCTCACAATATAATCACAAAGCTGCAGATCTGCATAATATTCCTCCAACCACTAATTCTTTGACCTGTGGGCAGCAACAGTAGAAGAAGACGAAGAAGACAATAGAGACTGATAGATCAAGGATCGTGTTTGGGATTGCAGCATCAGAGACATGGGCAAAGAGAGTATGTGAAGCAGTGGTGGAAACCAGAGATGAGGGACTTTGTTTGGCTGGAGAAAGAAGTGAAATTAGAAGACGCAGCAACAGCTGGGGGCAAATCTTCTGCATCATCATGGGGCAGCAGGGAGCATCATCCACCATTCCAAGTCTCACAAGACACCACCCACTTCCAATACACGTTGGCTGGGGTGTCTGAGATGCACTCAGGATTTCAAGGATTGTGGACCGGAAACTTTCAGGCTTGGTTTACCAAAAAAGCATTGGTGGGTGATGAATGACACCATTATGTTCATCGCACACAATTTGGTGCAAGTCTTGTTCAAGTACAATCACACCCAACCTTTCTATGTGGGTTATGCAGGTTATGCAAGTGGAAATCCATTGCCAGAATATCATCTTATGAAATGGCTTTTGGTGGAGCTGGCTATGCAATCAGTCGTCCCTTTGCCAAGGAGTTGGCCAAAATACAGGATTCTTGTATCCAAAGGTGCTGCAATACTTTCCCTCAGAGCTTTTCTCTTGTTCAAGGGTATCTATCATGCTTGGTTTATGGTTTAAGGTTCAAGCAATAATCTTAGCTACACCCCCATCTGTGGGAGATAGGGTTTGTCTTCAGATGCTAATTTTGACGGATTTTCTTGTGGAGTGAGAAAACCATTAGTTAGAGATTCTGCCACCAATTTGGGCTAACGTGAAAATTTCTTAGGAACAGCTTTTTTGGTTCTGTTTTCACAACTGTGCTGCCAAGGCTGTTGTCACTGATCATTTCAACACCCCATTCACAGATGAACTCAATGATGATGGTGTGCGCCAGGTACCCGCATTTCTTTTGAGGTGATGATCACATTTATGCATGTGTAGCAGAGCTTTGAGTTCCTCTTAGAAAAGAACCCAGTTTTCATCAGGTACTACCAGAACCCAAAAAAATTCTTCCCCATTCCTGACATTGGGTGGTTTTTTCAGAATTTTCTGCTCTGTCTTGGGTGAAGGCATGCAATTTAATTCATCTTCAATCGCACACCTAAAGTCATTTGTAAAGAGAGCAACAAAGCAGCTTACCAGATATGGTTGACTGGGTAGTGCAGCTTGACATAAGAAGGGATGAATTGGGGATTCTGGCTGCCAACCCAGTAACTCCACTGGTGTCTCTCCATCACTTGGACTTCATTGCTGAAATCTTCTCCAAGACAACAACCAAAACCCTTACCAAAGTGGAAGCAGTGAAGTACTTACTGGATGCAGCCACGCTGGACCCGGCAAGCATTCTCCAGCAGTCAATTTGCTATGGCCGAAAAGCAGGAGTGGTCAATAGCTGTTTCCTGGGGTTATGTTGTTGAAGTGTAGAAAGGGTTCATAAGTCCCTTAACCCTCCAAAGACCTGCCAGAACATTTTTGTCATGGTACCATGAAAATGACAAAGGAACATTGTTTTATCAACACCTGGAAGTTTGTCAAAGACTTTTTACAACAATTTCTATTGCTTCTCTTTGCAAAAATGAGACATAATGTTCCACCAAATCATAAGGTATTAGAATGTTGTCATGGTGGACTTGCTTTACAATGGTGGACTGCTATGAAGCAAGAAACTCCTGGGTTTCCACCAATTTTTGTATTTTTCCTTCCCTTATAATTTCCTTAGATTTCAACATTTGGAACAAACAATTTCAAAACAAAATTCGAGATTTCAAAAAATGATTGAATTACAGCCAAACCTGAAAAGGTCATATTAGTGTGTGTTGAGTTGGATGGTTACTCTTGGTGACAAACACACTAACAAAGCAAAACCATGCTCAAAACAAAAGTGCCAATTCTGGAGGCTTTCTATACCACCCCGTGGACCAAGTTTGGGCTGAAACTTGACATAATGGACTACTTCAAACAAGTAAAAACCAACATGACATGCCAAATACACATCAGCCATCACATAGGCCTCACAACAGATGTATCTCATGTTTGTTTGTTTGTTTGTTCCAGTGTTGGGCAGTTATTGGAAACAGGAACAGGCCCCCAGTGATTATCAGGGCGGTTCTTAGGACACATAACCATGGTTCTCAAAAATCAAAGACCCAGTTCTGGCATATAGTTGCAGTTCTCAAAAGAGTTGAAAAAATCAAATAACTGGCCAGTTGCTGGTCCTTTCATGAAACCCACAGGTTCTTTTAAGGTTTTTGAAATAACCAGGATCCACAATTTTTTTGATTTCCGATTTTTTTTGTTCTTTGAAAGGACTGATCCTGAAATATTTTTAAAAACTGGAACTGGCAGTTCTTGAAAATTCAGATAACTGCACAACACTGATTTGTTCATTAGCTCTAACACACACAAGTCATCTTTAGCAGAGCAGAATTTTAAATGGATTTCATTTCCAGTTTGAGATAAGTCAACTAATATTTGATTACAAATAGGACTGGTAAAGGATTTCAGGCATGCAGTAAAACGAAAAGGCCACCAAGTTTGATTTCGTCTTTTCATATCAGTAGTCATGCCCATGATTGAACTTGATCTTTGACAATTGAGATTGCAATAGAATTCAGTCACCATATGGACAACCACTTTCGTGTATGTATGTAGATACATATGTACATATGTATATGTGAGCTGTGATTTGAATGGGACTAAATTTCAGTTGCCACTTGGAAATTTCAGTTGCCATTTCAGTTGACATTGAATCACATGTTGTACAAAGTTCTCTTGATCTCCCCAAGTTCCAGCCATGTTTTGAGTCTCTGTTCCCACATTGTGGATCTATGTATCAGCCAGTGTTGTGCAGGTATTAGAATCAGCACCAGATAACTGTCACCTAGATACATGCCCATTTACCCAGTGGGTATGGAACCTTGATTCTCAATCTTTTTTGAAAAATTCAGAAACCCGCCTTTCTAACAACCTGTTCTTTGATGTTTCTGAAATTCCCGTAAACAATGATTTTTTAATTCTGTTTTTTTCTCGAAAAACCAGAACAGGTGATTACTCCATTCTGAAATTATTGAAAAACCAAAAGCGTCAGTTATTTTTAAAATCAAATAACCACACAACACTGGTATTGACATTCATCTTCACACACACATGCATATATGAAAACTTACAACCACATGACACATGAGTTTCTGCTACCCTCAAATGTGGTTGTGTTGTGTCTTTTAGGTTGACCTAGATGTCCTCTCAACCTAGCAATTCAGTTTTGTTGAAAAAAATTCTCTGAGTTTCTTTTGGGGGCAGGGGAAGCAGGGGCAGCTGTTGGATGATATAAAAAGTTGTTAGAGCCATATTGGAAATCCAGGCCAAAATAAGGGATTTTTTTTAAAGCAGGCTGAAAACGGGCAGTAATTGTTTGAAGTTGGTTTGTCCAATAGGATATCAATGGATCTCTTTGATGATTTTGAGCTTTGTCCCAATGAATTTGTGAAAAACAAAAAAGTCATGTTTTTCTCAGGTAGTTCTAAAATATGAATGCAACTTGCAAATGCGAAATTCATCCCCTTGTGTAATAAACAAGCAAGGAGGAAATATATATATATATATATATATATAGTCCTATGGATGAAGGAAATCCAATTTGCTGTTGCCGAAGCAATCACAGTTAGCAATAAGTTCTCTGTATCTCATGTCAAAGAAGGGAAATTATAAGATCTATTGTTAATTTTTATCCATTGAAACTATTCTACAGGTCTGTGCATTGTGGAGAAGATACAAACATGGCGTGTCTCACCCACATATGAATAAGTCAAATATGAAGTGATTTTGAACATTGACATGCACCACAAGGATGAAGTGCAAACCAAGAATTTTATAATTATCTTTTGGCTGATTCCAATTAGTTTTTTCTCACTTTGCAAGGACATATCCTTTGGCCTAGCCAACCTCAATCTATCACTAAAACAGTTGGTCAGTTATGCAATTTATTTTTATTTCAGCATAATATGGGCATCCTTGCCCATGGGCATCTACATAGTGGTGGCTTCTCAAACCACACAATCTAGCATATGTATCCTTGGGGCATTTAAAGCTTCCCACTAGCTAAATAAGCTCCAAACCAAAACTTTTCAACCCTAAACAACATTGACTAATTATAATTTTCATATCATTGTTATGGGGAACAATAAATTATTCCAAAAAATCATCCTATATTTTGAGGTAGGAAAAGTTTAGTTTTTAAATGAGATCTTAAAACTCAGATTGCCAGATTGGGGCTCTTGTATGTAAAGAGAAATCACATATGAACCATGAGAAGAAAAAGTAAATATTCTCTAGGCATAGGCCTCTGGGTTGGCCTTCAATTCGGCACCAATCACTTTGCACACTTGGATATACATCTGCTTGTGGCTTTGGGGAGGGCCTGCGTTACCAGCTGCAATGTATGTGACTGTCCAAACTGCATCGGTGCTGCCCTCAACAGCTCCAGGGCTAACCTCTTTGATGGTCTTGAGATAAGGATAGCGGGGATCGCCTTTCAAGGTCGATACACCCATAGTCTTGGTTGCATCGTTAGAGAAGTCCAATCGCTCCCACAATTCTCCAGCCATTGGGACAGCTGCACAAAGTTATATCATACATAAGGAAAACAACTATGCAAATCGCATGTTCACCTATCACCAACTATTTCTATGAATATAGTGTAAATTATATATTTAATTACCAAGAATTCCAGGAAAACACTAAATGGGTAATGCAAGAACCAACAGCATATGGTTTATTTAATTTGTAAGAAAATTCTTAGCAAAATATTTTGTTTGGAAAACACATGGACATGGAATTTAGGTTTCATGAAAAAGGTATGTGAATCAAAAGCAATTTTCCATACCAGGACCAAACTTGACGATGCGGATGCCACCAGGTTTACCGTAGTATTGTCCTGAGATGTTTGTAGCAGATTCAAAGACATCAGGCAGGTACTTGGGCACGATGTTGTCCAAGTTGTGGACAGCCTTCCATACAGCATCTGGGGATGCATCAATAGTTTCGGTGTGGGTCAAAGTCTGTCTTGACTTAACTGCCTTCTCCAAAGTCTTCAA
>Ga0116227_10006825_pt1 | contig 22810 bp, 20 predicted proteins | sample S1TSphgellanicum_FD_89693 | JGI IMG/M metagenome (GOLD analysis project Ga0116227, IMG submission 89693) | Host-associated microbial communities from peat moss isolated from Minnesota, USA - S1T2_Fb - Sphagnum magellanicum MG | ecosystem: Host-associated > Plants > Peat moss > Unclassified...
AAAAATATTTTTTTTTTTTTGTTGTTTTTTTAATTGTTTATATTCCATTTTTTATTATACCAAGAGATAGCCCTAAAAAGGTGCAAAGCAGTTTTTTTTTTTTTTTTTTTTAAATTTATTGTTTTTGAAAACTCCCCCATGAAAACTTCTATAGTACCCAAAATCAGCAACGACCATACCAAAAACTTTCCGAAAAGTGACTGCTGATAATTTCCCTCAGTGGGTGTTCTCTGGAGCAAAAGTTGCTGAGCTCCGTCACACATAGTCCGGACCGGACCCGGCTTGGCACCCCGTTCTTGACGTCGGCTATCCTGGGTCTCTGTTCCACACTAGAATGTCGTAACCTAATTTCCTCCAATAGCTTTGCCCACAGACTGGAAACAGGAAATTCCGCCCTCCGATTAGTGACGGGCCCGATCGGCCTGAAACCTGAGCTCCGTCAGGGACGTAGTGAATTTATATATAAGATGTTGTGATTTTTTTTTCAAAGTTAGGCAATTAATCATTTGTATTGTTGTATGATTCATCTTGTTAAACAAATATGGTTTTGATAATTAAATGGTTATATTGACTACTTGATTTTATTTTTTTTGGTGGTTAATTTCTGCCAATTTAATGGCACAACAACATTAAGAAATTTTTTTTTTGAAATTTAAAATACATATTGTCAACATTTTACAATAAAATACAATTAATAACTAGATATTGAAGGATTTAAACAATTTCCAACTACACAACTTGTCTATAACCAAATGTGATAATTTTTTTATGGATGATTACCATTTTAGTAACATCACAAAAATAGATAAGAAATTGCATTTAATCATATTGGGGAAAATAAAAACTTGCAATTCTAAAAAAAAATACATATATTATGTATTGAAAATAAAATTGTAAAAGATTTAATGAATGCTTTTTTGAATTGACATTGAATTTACAAAGATTTGAGGTCAATTTAAACAAAAAAAAATTTGTAAATTTTTTGATGGCATGAAATTTCGAATTATTTAAGAAAATTAAAATTTTAATTTTTGTAAATTATATTTGTCTTTGAATACATTATTGATTAAAATATTAAAATGCTTAGAACCCAATGTAAAATTATATATTTTTATAAAAAATTTAAAATGTAATATAATTTTTTTTTTTGTTGCATCATTAATATTTATTTAAATTTTCAAAAAAATTGATAAGGTTACGATGATATCAAAGATCAAGTTTAAATGTTTTCAAATAAATTTGATGTTGGATGTGTTTACGGTTGAAATTATTAAAATTAATTTTAAGTTTCTATTTATTAGTAGTAACATTTTGCAAGTTTTTTTTTGTTTTTTACATTTTTCCTTGAATTTGCATTACTGTTTTCCATTTTTTTCCCAACAAAAATTGTTAAGTTAAAAAAATTTGAAACTTTAAAAACATGTTGGTTGGGGGGACGAGGGGATTAATTTAACTATTAAAACCCAAAATTTCATCAAATTAAATCTCTTTACCTTTTACAAAGAAAAAAAATGTAATATATATTTTTACATCATTATATTTATATATATGTTGTGATTTTTTTCCAACGTTGTGTCATGAATCATTGATATTAATGTATAATTAATCTTGTTAAACAAATACGATTTTGATAATTAAATGAATTTTAAAAAATTAATTAATGATTCTTTTTATGACCAACTTACTCTAGTAATTTAAGGGGGCAACAAAATCAAAAAAATATTTATTTGAAAGAAGAGTTTTTTGGGCCAAATTAAAAATATATATTGTTAATTTTTTACAATATTTTATCGTAAATAATCATAATAAATTGAAAGATTTAAACAAGTTTTCAAATGTGGTAATTTTTTAATGGTTGATTACCATTTGAACAACATTGTAAAAGTAAGTAAATAAATTTATACCTGATCATATTGGGGAAAATAAGAACTTGCAATTCTTTGAAAAATGGACATATTTTATGCAATAATTTTCTTAAATAAAAGACTTAATAAATGCACTTTTGAGTTCACATTGAATTACAAAGATGTTTTGTCAAGTTAAACAAATGTTTTTTTGTTGATTTATTCATGAAATGCTATTTTGAATTCTTTTTTTTAACATTGTAAATTTAATTTTTGTAAATAATAATAATAATTTTTGAATATATTATTGAATAAGCTTTAAAATCATCTTTTCATTTGTAGCATTTGAATAAATTTTGGAAAAAAAAATGTATGTTAAATTTTGAATTTCTTAAACAATTTCATGCCAAACATGATAAAGTTAAACTTTTTTTTATCATTATTAATAAACTTTTGAAGTGTTTTGGTGGTCAAGACTTCAATGTATTTCCATGAGGTCTTGGGTCAATCCTTGATGGATGCATGCCTTAATGTATCTTGTACAAATGCAATTTAGAAACATATACATCATGGTGAATACACAAACATGTACATCATGCTAAAATGGGGTGTCAAAACATTTTTGTCAACAAAAAAAGAATTTCTTTTTTTGAATTTTTTCACGACATGTAAATTTGTCATGCCTTGACAAATTTGTAATCCATGATTCCATGATTTGAGGAAAAACAAAATTGAAGAAATTTTTTAGCACATTATGCCATGTCATATTAACTTGGGACCTCATATATCCATGTCATAATTTTTTAATTAAAAAATATCTAGTGCAGCATGTGACTATCCAAAACGACTAAAAAACATTTCATCAAAAACATCCTAATCAACTAATCCTTTTAAACCAAAATCATACAAGTTGCATATTAGTGAATTTGATTCCTTTTCATTAAAAACCTAGTGTATTTGGATAATGAAAAAAGACAAAATTTCTTCTTGCGCCTTGTGGTGATTCAAGGGTGCTTTTATTTAATGTGCAACTATTTATTTTCACAAAGTATGCACATCCAAGAAAACCAACTTTGGGGAGATTGACCCATGCACCATTAATTACAAAAGATGTATTATCTATGGTATGTGTGATTATTGCTCCAATTAATGAGGAGAGTTGAATGTGATTTTTTTCAAAATTCATGAGTCATGAAAAATGTTGGGAGAAGTTCCAATGTGTGGAGGTGGCAATACTAAAGGAAACTTTCAAAATCTTCAAGAGAAGAATCAAAACTCTTGCAACATTGCATTGGAGTTAATTTGGTGATCGGTGTGGAAGAACCAAGAAACAAAGAAAAAGAAGTTTGTTTTCTTAGCATCACATCAACAACATTTTGAAATTGAGATTTTTCATTTTGGTTTTGATACCAATTTTGTTGATGTGTTTTTTGTTTCATTTTGACCTCCACATCAACATTACATAGTGTTTTTTTAGAACACAAAATTTAATGTGTACAAGAAACAATTGCTTTGTTTTGTAGCTAACATGAACCATAAGAAGGAAGGGTCAAACATCACCTCAACTTGTTTTTAAGCGATTTCAATGCAAAGATTTGTAAAAACCCATCATTCCATCATTATAGTATATCAAGTTTAACATCTACATGTGTGGAATGATGTGGGCTATGGAGAATGTGTGGAATGATGTGGGCTATGGAGAAGAAAGAGGTAGCTTGGTTTGAGAAGCTAGAGTTAAAACATTTTTGAAAATTTGATTGCACAATTGTGGATGTCTACACAAATGTAAAAGAATTGATTTGAACTATTAGTATAAACTTCATTGTGAAAGTAATCCTAGTTAGTGATTTATTTGGTTTATTTGGGATAATAGTCACATGTTATGCATAAAGGTTGGTTCTTAAATACTTGTTTTGAGAATGGACGATTATACTACAAAGGTATGGTAGGTTTTAGAGTTTAGTTTCTATCGTGACTCCAACTATGGGACAAAGAAATGGACAATACTTGGAGAGGTTCAAATTGGAACATTTATCATTAAAGACATCGATTCAAACACAAAGGTGACTTGTGACTGAAAATAGGGCGCCATGTCTTAAGGATTTCATGTCACACTAGCTTCTTTCCCAATTAGTGAAAAATTCTATGAGTACAGGCCCTTCCATGATTTGAGATTTGTGCCCAAGGCCAGTAGGTTGAAGGAACAGGTTGAAAATTGCGAAAGGGCATGTACTTTTCCTACGTAAAGCAGAGCTGGGATTTTAGCACTTTTTTAAAATAGTGACAGCCTAGATGGAACCTTCCGCTGGTCAGAAGATCTCAGTACAGGCTGGCTGTTACCTTCCACGGCAGAAGATCTGATTCGCTGAAAACAGGTTTCTTCAGGAAGGTAAGGGAGCTGAAAACACTAAGGAAAAATCCTTGCAGTGCTTTACGTGTTTATGGTTTCTAGTTTGGTTATTCTAATGGGATTGTGCAAGGATCTCAAATTTCAAATGCCTCCAAATTCTCTCAACAATACCCAATCTTTTTCAATAATGATAAAGTCTATGTGCATGTAATTTCAAAATTAATAACTTATGTGAATGAAAATTCCAAAAATCCAGTTTGGTTACAAATTCATAAGTGTCTTTCTAGAATTTCTCTATGTTTTTCCCGAAGACTTTTTACCCATTAAAACAAAAATCAATAACCACATGGTAGGATATTAATAACCAAGTGTTTCCTCAATAACCCGCCAACACAGGTAATGACGAAGGTAGGTGGGTATGGCGGGAGGCCCCTAAACACTCCATTACTCATCCTGGTAAGGTAAATTAGTTACCAACGTCATGTCATAAAACCACGTCAACATATGTTCCCTGTTCTTTTTCTTTTGGCTAGCCTGGTGGGCCTTCATACAGCTGACCTGTCACTGAAGGAGGATAAGATATTTTCCGCGTTTTCGTGGGAGAAGGGGTTTCAAGTGGATAGGGTTCAATCGCTTTTCCGAGCCTAGCGACATCCGTTTTGCAGGAGCCCTGTAGACAGGCTAGAGAAATTCGTGGCGAGGTTCGAGACAGCTTCGGAGGCTCCGTGGGTGGTTCGTGAACTAGGCTCGGACATCGTCTCTCCCCTATCGTCCTGCGCTCTCAGATAACTTTCCATGTCACGCACGCAAGCTTCTCAACTTTGTGAAGTTGCCGAATCTCTCTCCTTTCTCTTGCTTTTCCGGGGATTGCGAGGATTTTTACAAGAGTTTTCAAGCGCCTGCGACATCTCCAAATCGTTTCGCGTTGCTAGTCCACTTCTTAGGGGCATAGATCTGAGAGCGACGAATGGTATTTGTCACTGAGAATTTCGGTGGCAAGCAGTAACTCTGCCAGCTTTGGGACGGCTCTTCAACGACGTAGAAAGCTTTTTGTTTTTGGCTCTTTTTATTCTGATGTGAAAACAGAGCCGGATGGCAGCTCCATCGTCAGGGCAACCGCGTCTTGCCATGGTGTCGCCTCTCTCCTCCTTGCCGGCCCCTTTCCAATTCTCATCGTCCTCCTCACCGCACTTCCATACTTGGACACGTCAAGACAACGACGACCTATTGTTCGAAAATTCTCTCGCCGTTCACGAAGAGCATGAGGTTCCAAATCGCTGGGAAACTGATGTTGCAGCGTTGATTCCTGCAGCGAATCCTATTGCAGCCTATGTGAAGCGACATTTCGAGATTCTACAGGAAGATAATGTTTCCAGGGAGGCATCGGGACGAATCCTGATGCCCAGCTACACAGCCGTCGCGTCTCCCTTCACATCTGATGATGTGCCTAGCCTTGGACAATCCGGGTTCCAAGAAGGGAGAGTTTTATCCAGGGAGGCATCGGGTTTGTTAGGAAGCCCTTCACTGGTAAGGCCGGGTGTAACACCAAAATCAGCGGATCAGGAGCGCCGTAAAGGCATTCCTTGGACAGAAGAGGAGCACAGGTTAGTCTCCTTTCCATTCTCTTTTACACCGTGTGTAGAGCTTGTTATAGAAAGGCTTGAATAGAGTACAGTCTCCGTGTAAGGTTAAAGATTCTGGATGTACAAAGATTAATTAGGAGCATGTTCTTCTTTTGGAGTAGTGCATAACAGAGATCTTCTTGTCTGTAACATGATTTGCTACTTCATGACAGAGATCTTCTTGTCTTTCATAGCAATCATTTTGCAATCTGTAAATTCTCCACTGCAATGGAACATTACGATATTTTCGCGGACACTGAGATGTATACCATGATCAGATCACATCTCTGTTTTGTGAATCGGTGACATGATATCTGAGATCCTGATCTCCTTTAGTTGCTCATAATTTCTCGCAGGCTGTTTTTGCTAGGACTGACGAAGTTCGGTAAAGGTGATTGGCGCAGTATTTCCAGAAACTTCGTCACATCAAGAACCCCTACCCAAGTAGCAAGTCATGCACAGAAGTATTTCATCCGGTTGAATTCAATCAATAAGGACAAGAGGCGCTCCAGCATTCATGACATAACTAATGTAAATAACTATGGGCAGCAGATGCTGCAACCAAGCCATGGCACGATTATTACTGGACGTGGAGGACTGGCTCCTGCCTCAGGCCAACAACCTCTTCCTAATCCTGTTCAGCAGGGTTCAATTCAGCATGGGATGGAGTATGGACGACAAATCGGTCATCAACCAGCTTTAGGAACTGCTGGTATGCTTTCAGCTTTGGATCCTGTCCCTTTTGGACCTAATAAGGGCCATATGCAACAGCCAACAGCCATGCAAGGTACTACTCTTCTATCAATGCAGCAGCACATTGATATGGCTTGTACCATGCAACAGCCAGCCATGCATCACTAATGGAGTCATGTGATGAACATGCTGCTTGACTCTTCTTGCAAAGCTTGGATCCCTTGCACAAAGGATTCCAACTGCTAGCTTTGTAGCTTGATATCATGGCTCTTGTACAACAATGTATTCTTCAAAGTTTGCAATTGCAGTTTGCACTTGGTTGCCTGTACCATAGTTTGTTAATATATAACCTATAGCCCTAGTTTTACAGCACTGTTTCCTCTCACCTTCATTGTGAAATTCCAGGAGATGTGGAACTAAGACTCCCAGGGTGAGGGACTGGAATTCTAGATTCTTTGTTGACATTAATTCTTCTGATTTGGGAGCTCTAATATGTAAATTAGCCATTTCACCAGGAATATTTCAAGTCTGTTTCAGCCTTTCCAACGGCTGATCTATTTGCCTTGCTACTATCCCAGCCTTCAGATTCTACGAACTTGCATTTGCTTCCAGAGGTGTGCACCAGTTTTTGTCATGGTTTTCTGGTCTTCCTGTTAGTCATTTATACAGTCAACATAAGTGAAGAGTTCTTCTCCAGATTCAACAGAGGAGAGGTATGCACTTCTGCACAGTCCTGATATAATTTGCCAAATAGGTTTCTTCCCCATGTAAACTTAATCGAGAGAAGTCCTAGCTGAGCCATGATTTTTCAGTGGCCTCCTCTTCCAATTGGATCTTCCAGAGTCTTGTAGAGGAGAAAGTGTGGTGATGGGTTTACTGTAATAGGGTTATGTGGCATTACCAAATGTCAAATTACCATTTTGATGTAACAAATGTCACAATAAACACCAAAAATTGTACATTGTAATGGATGAAACTGCAAAGTTTACCTCACGCATGTGTCATGAGCTGTGACAATTTGTGTGAGAAAAACCAGAGTCTCTTGTAGTACATGTAGCTGGTTAGATGTAAGTGGGGCCTGGTGGGTTGTTGAAGGTAGGTAGTGAAAACAGATACTGAGCTAACCAGCCTAGTTAGCTACGTAGCTGGAACCAAATAGAAAAGTGTTTCATGTCCACCCACGATCCATATCTCATACTGTGTTGGTGGCTGTGGGTTCAGTCTGGCCACTTCTCTTGTTTGGGGGAGGATCTTGGATTTGTTTTGCTCATGGTTGTGTCTAACCCTTTTTTTGTTCTTGCTATTTTTCATAACCATTGTGTAGGAGGAAAGGAAATCCATGGATTTTTGTTTCATTCATGCATAGGTAATCTTTTTTCCAACTTTTATTGTGTTCAATCTTTTCTTGTGAAGGACTTTTTACATGCATTATTCTCATGACAGTAGTTCTCAAATGTTGATATGGACCATTGGTTGCATGTTAACAAGCAGAAGAATTTCAAATACATTCATGTTTTAAATGGATTTAGAGTTCAGACGTTACATATTATTTCCCAATGAGATCATGCTAACACCATTGTTGGCTGGTTATTGCGCAAATGGCATGTTATCAACAGGGGTTAAAGGGCAGGTTTTTCATAACAGACTAGTTAGGTCTGAAATTGATTGAGCACCAGCCAGAATCCAACCTGTCTAGTTTTTATTGAGACCCCATCTGTCCAGTATTTATTCTGTAGAGACCTCACAAGACCTTTAGGGGTGGGGTATTGCTTTGCTGAAGAGCAATAACCAACTTGTATCCTTCCACGTTTCCTCCCAACAGGTTCTTGAAACCCTATTCCTTAAACCCCTTATCAGTTTTCATTTGGCTGCACTTTCTCAATTTCAGTTCCACTCTGGAGTTAAATTCTACAAGTTGTGAGTTGGCAATTGAAATGATGCAATGAAGTGATCCACTATTGCTGAATGCCAAAAAAATTTCATGAAAGCGCCGAGCATGGATAAAATTGGTATTAAGTATCATCATGACAACCTCAAACTAATGGCCTATGTGATTGGGAATCAGGGCTGCCTTGCAAGTGATTGTCATTTGATTCAAGTTAAGCCATGCTAGATGTTGGCTATGAATGTGAATCTCACAAGCTAAAGTTTGTCAAGTTAACTGGCCGCATGGGTACATGGGGTCAAACTTTTGGCAAACCACCTTTAAAGACATTACCATGTATGGTCGCAGATTACATCATTTTCTTGATCATATTATATGACATAATCTTCCAATGATGATCACGAAGTCCTAATAGTGACCAAAATGTGTCTGTGGAACATGAGTTTTGTGTTAAATCATTGAATCTGACAGCAAAGACCTTAATCCCATGGATGGGAATCTCCCTTGCCCATAATGGATGCATGGTCTAGCTCACTCTAACAGGCTAGCTAGTGTCTTACCCCACATTGATGGGCATGGGTTTGACAATGCCATAGTAGGTAAAGACCTAGCACAAATCGGGGAGCCCCTTATCTTGGGACTGCCCCCGCCATAAGTATTTACCCTACACAAAAGTGTAAATGGTACAATATCATTTTCAACTTCATTTATATTTACACAATTTTACACTACTTAAAATGAATTTATGAATTTACACAAGGTTAGGCATTTACATGGAGGTGCATCAAAAGTTTTATGGTTATGCAAGATTAAAATAAGTTTGCTACTTACACAGAAGATGTGTCTAAATCGAATACACAGACAACACTTTTTTTATACAGATTGTAGAATCAGCCTTTAAAGTTAACTAATTAACAGTGTGCATTTCTTAACCCTATTTCTTAAACCCCTTATTAGTTTTTAACTTGTTTTTACGATTTGTAAGATCAACCTCTAAAGGTGTTAATTAATTTTCTAACTTGTCTTGAAAGTTTGCAGAATCAACCTTTAAAGCTATTAATTAATTAACTAACTTGTTTTTAGAGATCACAGAATCAGTGTCTAAAAGATGTTAACTAATTAACTAACTTGTTTTTACAGATTGCAGAATCGACCTCTAAAGCTGATAACTATTTAACTAACTTGTTTTTACAGATTGCAAAATCTGCCTCTAAAGCTAAAGCTGTTAACTAATTAACTAAATTTCATACTGTTGCAATTGCGCAATAGAACGTTGAGCAGTTGGCTTGCAGAATGTCCTCCCCCTCCATTTCTTCGCAAACACGGGCTTTCATGGAACAGGAGTACTTCGGTTTGTGTTTTTCGTTCTTCGTGCTTTGCTGACGCGTTTTGTGCACGGTGGGGGTGGAGCGGGGCGAGCTTTGTTGGGAGAAAGAGAGAAGAGAGGACGACTGCTGACGCGAGCTTTTGATGTTTTGAGCGTCAGTCGGTTTCCTTCTGTCTCGCGGTACGGTGGGGGCTTGTTTGTGCCAGTGGGCGGTGCCATGAGGATTCCTGAGGAGGATCCCAAGGAGTATGGAGAGGAAGGCGACGTTTTGATCACGGGCTTGCTGAAGTCAGATGTTTACAACATGTTGGATAATAATTCGGTTATTGGGTTGGCGGAGAGCAACCCGCCGCGTAGGAGGTGGCTCAAGCATTGGTAACCTGTTCTCTTTCTTTTTGCCATCTCCTCCTCTTCTTTTCGCGGATGAATCTTTCTTAGGGTTTTCTGAACCTCGCAGCGTTGAGAAGATGTGGGCTAGAGAAGGAAAAAAATCGGCGAAGATAATTGTAGCGGATAAGAAATGCGCATAGTGCAATTGTTCGGACTTTTGCAGGCAATTGTCGTAGAGATGGAAAGATTCTCACTTCCGACAGGTTGAAAGTTAGCTTGAGAGTTCTCAGGGCAACTTGGTTTAGGTCATCTAGAAGTCGGGCTCTGCTGCTTCGATGAGTGGCATATGGTGTCTCAGGCATTGTAGAATTGAACACTTCTCAGGAAGGAACCTTGACTGGATCAGGTTTTCTTCTTTAGGGTATCAGGGTGTCAGTGCTCAGGAACTTGATCTCAGAAAATCTGAACAATCCTGTTGAAAGCAATTTTTTTTGTACTACATACATGAGTCAAAGGCATATGTGTCTCCTCTCAAAAACTAGTAAGGTGTTCAGTTCTCCACTGAATTTTGTCAGTGACAAGTTTGGGGTGTATGACAGGGTGCCCCAAGATACAGTTTTGAATCCAGGAAAGCTGCGGACACTGAAGTGGATACCTGGTTAGCACTCTTCGATCCCACTCAGTCCATTTTATTGTGGAATACCCTATAACCAGTCGGATGGACACTTGCAGTCCAGAAAATGTCTCTTGTTCATTAGCTGATACAGGTGTTCACTATTGTTAGAGCAAATCTTGGTGAACAGTCAGTCTCTGCGCTTTTGGAAATCTGTCTATCTGAGATGTTCTTGTTGGATGATGGCAATTAGGTGATGCAATACCTGAACTAAATGATTTGAAGGTATCTGAGGAGGAGGAACATGAACCTGAAGAAGAATATGAGAGCATGTATCTGTGCAGCTTCGAGGGCTGTGGGAAAGTGTTCACAGAAATTGCTGCATTACGTAAACACTTGCATGTCCATGGGGAGAAGCAGTTTATGTGTCATCACAAAGGATGTGGCAAGGTATCTATTTTCTTGGTCTGAAATCCCGGTGGGGTCCTTTTCAGAAGATTGGTCAATTTAGTTATTAATGAAGACCCTATGTCTGATCACCTGAAATCCTAAACCTACAAGCAGGCCATCAATCACTTTTGTACATGCATTTCTCTATCCATAACTGATGGGACAATGTGACCAGGCCTTTATGTTATGCAGATATGGTGTCTATGTACATCAGAATTTGAATGAGAACTTGGCCATAGGGTTAAGAGTCCTGTGTGGAAGCCTATCTCAACACTTAACTGCATGCCAGAAAAACTAGCCATAAGCTGGCTGGGCTTGTGAAACAGACAAGTGGATACAGGGTCCTGACACCTAATAGGACAGTGTGCCCTTCCTTCATTTTCCACCTCTGTAAATTTGTGCTTTGGTGAGCCTGGGTCTGGATTTCACAGTCATGACAATGTAAGTTTTTGCTGGAATGTGCAGGGCTTCATGGACAGCTCAAAATTGAAGAGACATTTTTTAAGTCATACTGGGGAGAGACAGTTTGTTTGTCCCTTGGAGGGCTGTGGCAAGGTTATAAGTGCTAAGCCCTATACTCCACTCCTGAAACCTTCTATCACAAGTGCCAACCTCAACTGTAAAATCTGAACCAAATCCTAGATCTTTTGACTTGAAACCAGTCTTGTTGCTCAATCTTGGACACCCATTTGATGGGGGTTTCAACATTTGTGGAGTAGCAGGTGCCTTAATCAATATGAATGGCTCTGTAGGTATGAATTGAGGACATGTCAATGGAGGTATTGTATACTGTCACATGCAGTTGTGTAGGATCCCATATAAACTCCCAGTGCAGTTGAATAACAAGTTTTTGCCTAGGCCTAAACTATTATTATGATGCCTTCTGCCAGGCATTTTCTTTGGACTTCAATTTACGGTCACATATGCGCACTCATACAGGGGAGAAATATCATGCTTGCCCATTTGAAGACTGTGGAAAGCGTTATGCCCATGAATACAAGTTGCGAGCACACATAAGAAGCTATCATGACAAGGTTTGTTACTGTGTGCCATTGCTTTTGTATGTTGGCTCAGTGCACATATATTACATCTGCTTTTGAGTCTTAGTAGACAGGCTGAGTATAGAGAGATTGGTTCATACTAAGTTTCTATCAGTTTTTTTCATAGGTCTTCACACATTCACATGTCATAATATGTTGTTTTTAAAGCCAGGAGAGTTGCCATAACATATTTTGCTTATGGTGCAGAACCGACCAGAGACAACTCCGCCACTTCAAGTTGAGAGAGAAAGGGAGGTTGTAATACCAAAGCCAGTTGCACCATCACGTCCTGATATGAGTGTATCCGAGCGCCCATTTGCATGCCCTCATGCAGGCTGTACAAAACGTTACATTCATGAATACAAACTGAACCTGCACCTTAGAAATGCACATCTTGATGAAGAGCTTGAGACTGAACAGCTGCAACATGAGAAACAAGGAAGTGATGACAATGAAGAGGAGGTTGCTGGAGGCAGTGATGAAGAACCACCTCCAGTGAGACCAACTGCTAGGAGCTCAGGAAAAGGCAAGCTTTCTGTGAGTTCAAAGAGTTCAGCATCGAAAGTGAAACGGAAACGCCCAACAGGGTCTGCACAAACAGTTCCTTCAACCATCAAGGTCCCCATAGGTACAAAACCTTTAAAGCGACAGTATCAAGATGATAGTGAGGAAACAGAAGATGAAGATGGGGAAGACAATGACAATGATCATTGGCAAGGGATGCAGAGGCCAATAGCAGTCCAGGATGATGAAGAAACAGAAGATGATGTGGACTAGGTGTCCTTGGGATTCTATTTATTTCCACAGGCTGCTAAATATGTGAAGGAATGGAAGTGAAAGATATGTTTGACTCAGGATGATCATTGGCAATTCAAGGGGGGCAGAATAGCAATTGAGTATATTGAAGAAACAGAAGATGAAACTGACTAGATTTGGCAAATTGTACTTTATTTTCAGAGGATCCTGAATATATGAGTGTAGACTGCATGCTAGATAGCTTCAGCACTGTCCATCTGGTTTACATGCATGGTTGAATTATTCTAATGGAGATAGGTTTTTTGTTTCTGGATCAGTGCAAAATATTGTAGTCTTGAACTTGATCCAATTTGAAACATACAAGGGATCCCAATTCAAGACTGTGAAACCAATGATTCTCAGATCTAGTCACCTTCTGTCTACTGGTGTCCAGTAGGCTCCTGGTAAACCAAAGGCCAGTTCAACTTTCAGTAGACCATGCAGGATAAAAAACTAGTTTCTTAATTCATTCCATACAGGCCAGTCACTGGATTGCTTAAATGTTTTGATTTTTCCATTTGAGACCATTTCCCAAACACAAGCATCCAAGGGTTAGGGGTAGGGAGAGCTTGCTCACCTGTTCTGAAAACACATGCTGAAAACACAGATGGAAACCAGGTACAATGGTCTATAGTCCTTACCCCAAGTACCTTGGCCCTGAATTCCAGGAATGCGTATTCCAGTCAATGAAACATGGACTTCTGATTTCCCACTCCTTCATTACTCCTTGCAATGTGGCTCCAGAGTCCACACTGGAAATGATGTGTAGTTTGGCAATTTTCATTATGTGTCCAATGAAGATTATCTAATATGACTTTATTCACCTTTTTTTTCCTTGAATATTCACCTGTATTTTTTATTCTTTTTTTCAAATTTCCAAAGTTGCATCAAGAAGGATTTAGCTTAAATGGGGACAGGTTGCTACAACCTGTTCAAATAGTTTAAAAAGCTAGCACAAAAAATGCTCCCCCTCTAAAATCCAAGTAGAAATGTGGCAAAAGAATGTCAAAAACTTTCTCTTTTTTTTTTTCAAAACTTTTCCTCAAAAAAACAGGGAATATGTGACAGAATTTTCCTATTTTATTTTGATTTTTCACATTTGTGCAAAATTTCGAACAAAAAAAAGAGACTGATGTTCATAGTGTCGTAAATGTTAACAATTATTGGAACATGTAATTAAATTAAAGTCAATTCTAGATGTTACTCTATATTGACTTTTCATTGAAGGATAACAAATTTGTAAAGCTTTCCTTAGAAGTCAATGTAAGGTGCTTGCACTTTTTGTGGGGTGTAATGGTGGGAAAATGCATCCGAGTAGATGGGTTTGAAACAGCATGGTTGCAATGAAGCACGGATATCATATCCTGTAAAATGCTTCTAAACAATTGAGAGTTTTTGCGGCAACAGAATATAATTGATAGTGTTATTGAAGATTTCATCTTATGATATTGTCTTAAATTCTACACGGTAGTTGTATTCAACCTGGACTAACACACCCATTATAACGTATAACTGGGGGTACATGTTGTAATTGAATCACAACATCAATACAGACTTCCACAAAATCAGTGTTTGCATAGTTTATCTCACTGAAAAATCATTCAGTTTTGATGGGTGAAAATTTATTACTTTAGTCACTACATCATGCCATGGTTGTACAGTCATATCCAAAATTGATTTTAAACCATTTGCAAATATGGTGTAACATAAGTATGTATTTAATTTATTTTCAAATTGAAACACTTGTTAAATTAACAAATTCACATATATTAGGAATCTAGGATTAGTTTTTTAGATTTAGAAAACGTCTTTGCATCTCAAATATCAAATAAATAATGGAAAACCTTAATTGGATGATGTGTTATTTTGCCACACCTTCTCCAATTGGGCAGGTGTTGTCCCTTGGTGCAGCAACTTGGCCATACTGCCCTGGGCAAGTGCAGAGATTTGCTTACATTGTTTGAGGTTTGTTGCTGGAAGGCCCCCAAAACTGAAGACCTTGTCTAGTAGACATGGATTGAGAATGGTAAACATTAATCAGTAGCAATGAGTTAAATGTAGCACTAGACTGGATATAATTGTAGTATAATATAGTAAAATGTCTAATAGAGGAAAAAAAATAAGATTTTTTTTTATTGTCCTCACACAATGATTAATGCTTCAAATTTATTTTTTCTTATATTATTTTGAAAGGAAAAAGGTAATGCAATGGTTAAAGACCTCATTTGCAATCAAAATATGCAGGGTTCAAACCTTTTCTTGAATTCTCTTTTTCAGCCACGAATAAAATGGCTGAATTTTTTTAATCCTTGGGCAATTTTTAAAGTTAGTTGCCCAAGAACAACTTCCTTGAAGAGAACCATGGGGAGCAAGGGGCATAAGTTGCCTCAAGGAAAAGGGTATTAAGTTACCCAAAAGGACAACCATGTTTCCTTGGGGCATAAGAGGCTTAAGTTGCCCTTGGGAACAATTATATTCTTAATGGAACAAGGGGCTTAAGTTGCCTTGGGGAGCACCCATGTTGCCTTAAAGAGTAACGGGCCTAAGTTGCCCCAAGGAATAAAAGGCTTAAGTTGCTTCAAGGAGCAACCATGTTCTTGGGGGAGAAAGGGCTCAGGTTGCTCGTAGGAGCACCCATGTTGCTTTGAAGAATAAAAGGTTTAAGTTGCCTCAAGGAGTAAGAAGCTTAAGTTGTTTTAGGGAGCAACCATGTTCCCAAGGGAGAAAGGTTTAAGTTGCTCCTTGGGGCAACTTAAGCCCCTTACTCCCCAAGGGTAACCATGTGCCTAGGGAAATAAGAGATTATCTTTCCCAAGAAACAAGATAAGTTCCTAGGAAGCGAATGAAATTCCTTAAAAAACAACTTTCATGAGGAGTTGGAGAAGTTTTCTAAGAAAAAAAAAAAGCAACTTCCCAGAGGAGCAATAAACTTTCCCCAAGGAAGGGCCCAAATTCCCTAGGGAAAAATATGTTTCGAATCATTTTGCAACCATAATCACCTCATTTTTATTTTTTAATATATGCTTGTGACTTATCATTAAAAAAAATTTGAGGAAAATTGTAACTTTGTAATTGAAACACTTCAATCAGAATTGATATGAAAAAATTATAATCACACAAAGTTTTTGACACATTTGTTCCTAATGAACATGGTTGCTCTCTCAAACAACTTAAGCCTTTGCTCTCATGGGCACATGGTTGGTCCCAAAAAGTTTTTCATGTCCTCTAAAGAGAAAGGACCTAAGTCGATTCAAGGAACAACCATGTCCCCCATGGAAAAAGGTTCTAAGTTCCCATAGGGAACAACCATATCCCCTAGGGAGAAAGGGGCCTAAGTTGCCCCAAGGAGCAACCATGTTTCTCAAAGAGAAAATGTGTTAGAATCTTTGTGTGATTGTAACCTTTTCAAATGAATTTTGATTGAAGTGATTTCAACTACAAAATCATAGCTCTCCTCAAGACCTTTCTAATGATATATTGCAAGCCTATATAAAAATGAGCATGAGATGGTTGTGGTTACAAAAAGGCTCGAAACATATATTTCCCCAACAAACTCGGGCCCTTCCCTGAAAAAAGTTCATTGCTTCCTAGGGAAGTTGCCTTTTTCCTTGGGGAAAATTCAATGCTCTTTGGGGAAGTTGCCTTTTTCCTTGAGGAAAATTCAATGCTCCTTGGGGAAGTTGCCTTTTTCCTTGAGGAAAATTCAATGCTCCTTGGGGAAGTTGCCTTTTTCCTTGAGGAAAATTCAATGCTCCCTTGGGAAATTGCCCTTTTCTTTGGGGAATGATTCTTATTATTTATGAAAGTTGGTTTTCAAAGAACTTCTTTAGTTCCTTGGGAACTTAATTTTGTTCTATAGAAAACTTATATTGTTCCTTTGAACAACTTGTTTGGAACTAGCACTTAATCTTCTTTTCATCGAAGAAATTGCTTCTTAAAGGCAATTAAATTTTAAAATTGTTTATTTTTTAATATTCTTTAATCCATTTTGTTTGTTGACAAAAAAATTTGCAAAAAGGATTGAAAATTGAAGCTTTGGGCTGAAAGCAGGATTCTAATCATTGCATCACATTGTGTTAAAAAAAAAAAAACTATTGTGTAAAAAAGATACTTATAGCATTAATCATTGTGTGAATATAATAAAAAAATCTTTTTTTTTTTTCAAGTTGGGCATTATATTGCAAGTGGGTTGAACCTATTGTCATATTTAACTTGTTGATATTGTTTAGTGTTTGCCATTGAAAATGTTATGCATACATTAATACCTTTTCAGGTTAGGTGGTAATTATATTATTTTTTAAAATGTCATTTTTCTAAAAAATTATCTATTCAATATGTCAAAAATCAAAAAAATCACTTATCTATTGATTTGGAACTTGGGATGATTGTGTACATTATATTTAAGGTTGATCATTTTCTTTGTTTTTGCTATAACTCAATATTTTCTAAGTAGATGATTCACCAATCACTTACCTGCTTATGTTTTAAAACATCTTCCATTGTAAATTACGATTCACTTAAGTTGCTAAATAAAGTGCAATCCTTGTTGCTTACATCAAGAAATGTGATGACAAAAAAAAATCATGCAATAATTTTCTTTTAATGATATCTTTTCATGAACATTAACACAATGATCGATCTCCATCATTAAATATTTTTATTTCAACATAATATCAGGCTGAAATTTTCATAAATGATTATTTTATTGCCAATATTGATTTTGAAAAATGAAGTAATTATTTGACAAGGTAGTACAAAACCAGATAAGGTACTATGGTAATCATATTTTGTTTCTTGGGAGATTGAAGTTAGCATGATAAAGTGACTTGCACTCTATTAGTGTAGGGTAAAGCTTGAGGTGATGGGCTTTACCAGAATAAGGGCATGCATGAGGTGGAGAGTCGATGGTAGGCCTGAATCCAGTAAAGCCTCCTGCCAAGGGCGTTATTGAGCATAAAGACCTCCTCCAAGTTTTTACTTTTATAAAAAAAATTCCTGGGGGTATCATGGGGAAAAAAACGAAAATGAAGGCAGGGTGCTGAAAAATTATGTTAAATATGGTGTCCTACAACTACATTAAAAAATGTGGAGCAGGTCTTTAGGAATTTGTACTTACTTATTTCAGAAGGAGACAATCCACATTATCAATCATTTTTTTTGAAGGTCAAGAAAGAAACTAACCGTTCTCTCTTAACCTGCCCCTTTGGCTCAACATCCAGCAAATTTTTTCTTCTGTTCAGTGAACATAGCCTCTAGTTCATCCTTGATGGGCCTTGGGATTCTGTAGTAATTCACATTTCAAACTCTCCTCTGGAGTCCCCTTACCAATCAACATTCTCATTAACACTATGCATACTAATACCGACAGAGTATTCCAGATAGTAAGCTTAATTTAATGAACTTCCTCCTTAGACAATGGAGACTCCAGAGTCCACAGTGCACAATACACACCCAACACGCTTAGACCACCGACCTCAGCCAGCTGACTTTACAACCTCATTTGTCATATTGTCTACTCCGGTTATGTATTTGGCATGGGTCCATTCCACCACCAGTTGTCACTTGCCACTTAGGAACACGTGAAGTGGGCAAGACGAGTCACAGCTTTCCGAAGGTGGTGCTGTGGTCTACCAGAGTTCATTCTATGGTTTTGAATTATGAATTTCGATGTACAAGGAATTCTCCATTTTCAGCTTTTTTTTTAATGTGCATGAAGGGAAGGTTTCTGAAGAGTGGAGCTGGCAGATCACTGCGAGGAGCCCACCTAGAAACAAACTTCGAAAAGAATAAGGTATTGCCCTCAGAGTGGGGCAGTCCCAAAATACGTGCCTGCCACAGGCAGAGCCAAGGGGTGCTTATTTCAGGAACACCTCACTTCAAGGGCATTAACTGATGTAAAGCGCTGGCACAAAATAAATTTTATTCATTTATTTTGCATGATACCTGGCAGGTATATTCATTTTTTGCTTGTAAGACTTGACCGGTATCATGGGACAAAGAAAGAAAAAATGGCATGCTTTTCAAAACTCCCCACCTTGTTTGGAGGAAATTTTTTGCTTCGTAAACAATATTCTATAATTTTTTTTGTCACTGCTTTATGTGTAGAGGAACACCTGAGGAGTGGGGCATTCCCCAAAATAAATGGGTGCTGCCCAACATCATGACCTGCCAGAAATTTTGCAATGTATCTGGAGGTAACCTTATAACGCATGTTTTTTCATCAAGGAGCAGGGAGGGCATTTCGTCAGGTAAAGCCCTCAGTCCAGGGCAGGGCATTACCAAAATGGGGCCTGCACTCTGCTATCACCTCATGTGCCCCTATTATGGTAGTGCCCTCGACCTAGGGCTTTACCCTACACGGAAAGCACATGACAGAATTTTATTTTTTTTCATTATTTCCTTTTGATACCTGATACATACTCCTTGGGTATCACCAGAAAAGTGAAAAAAAGAGGTGAGATATTTTGAAAACAGGAACACCCGCACAGGAATGAGCATTTCTCTTTTTGAAATGCCTGACCTTCTGTGGAGGAAATATTTCATTCAAGAAGGCCTGCCGGTGGTTTTCGTGTCTATTACTGAAGAGACTGGAATTCAGTTACTTACACTAGGTGACTCTTATGGGAGGGTTCCATCCTGACCAACAAATGAAACACTAGCACAATGAAGTCAACTCTGGAGAAACAGAAGTGCTTGGAAGGAAAATCATTTTGTGACCAGCTGAAATTTCAGTAGGGCCAGGTGAGTTTTGGCTGCTGCTGTGCGTGTATCTTGCGTCCGAAAATGCCTCCACACCAAACAAATAGTCAAAGAAACTATTCTGACAAACGTCACTCTAACGGCGAAATTGGTGGTCACGAAGTAGATGGTCTCGATTGAAGAATATTTGTTGTCAACTCTGAATGTAGAAGTTTGAAGCTATTCTGGTACCAGAGTTCTGATTGTCCTCCACAATGGGGAAAGATCCCTGGTCTTTATTGGCCTTGCCTACCAAGGCAAGGATATTGTGTTTAGATTCAATATAGAGTATAGTGGCTTAAGGGATTTTGGCCCCTAGGTAGTAGGTCTATTTTAATACTAGGATTTTTGAAAGATGATATTTTGGCTTGTGTTGAAACTTGAGAGATAGTTATAGAGTTATGGTATCTTGAAGGATTTCGAGAGGAAACTTTTGAAGATTATATTTTTGCATGGTGAAATATTTGAATTTCCATAAATCTTATTTAGCCTTAAGATACTTTTTAATGTAAATGGCAAGGCCACAGTGTGATATGCCCCTTGTTTAATTAAAGAGGAGAGGATAAACAAGGACTTTAAATGGGCCACAGTGAACCAGCACCCACCAGTGCACCATCCACTGGATGCCCGTTATTACTCAGTTGCGGATGAAACTCAACTGAGTTAATATTTGGTTTCACCTTGGTAACCAATTTTGTAGGAAATAGGTCTCATATATAGGTATATAGGTTGGAAAATAGGTAACTACTAAGTAACTAGATGGTTTATACAGGTAAGGGCTGTTTTTATTACCTACCTACTAACAACCTGCTTGTGGGCCGTTAGTAAATGGGCAGTGTAAAAAAGCAACTGAGCTAACCACCATGGTTAACTAGGGAACTGAAACTCAACAGAAAATTGTTTCCTGACCACTTATCATCCATCCTTCACGGTCCCCTGGTGGGCTGGTTCACTGTGGCCCTTTAAATGGAGTTTTCTCCCATCAACAACCAGTCTTTAGCTCTTGCCAGTCCTCAATATTCTCGAGACCATTTTCAAATTTTTTGGAATGTTTCTTTCATGCCTTGTTCAGTTGGCTAACTTGCTATGATTTATTTTTTTGGTGGTGAATATTCCAGTGTTGGGGAGGTCTCAGAAAAGAGGTGAGAACTGGCCAGGGTTTCAAGCTGGTTCTCACCTTGAATATCTCAGGGTCTGATAAAGGGTGATACCCTCTTTGAAACCCTTTCAGAGGGTCTCACTGGGCTGAGAACCACCCATTTGAAACCCTTGCTCTTTAAAAAAAAATTGATACCCTGTCATAGTCAAGGTGTCAAGTGTTTGTAGTTAGTAAATTAGTGGTAGGTAGTAGGTAGGGTTAGAATCTCTTTTTTTAAATTAGGGTTCTAGGTTGCAGGTGTTGCAAAGGTAGAGACACCCTTAACCCCTAATTTTTTTCTCTTTTCACTCTCCTTATAAATAAGGAGAATGTTTGGTGTGCTTTAAACTTAGAATTTTATTTTTTTTTCATTTGCTTGATTATTGCTCATTGTTTTGATTTTAGTTGCATTCCTTGTTGCATTCTTACATTGTTCCATGTTGTGTTCTATTGGTGCTCATTAGTGCTATGTTTTATTGCTCTTCATCAATGCTCCCTATTTGTGTTTTATTGGTGTTCCTATTGTTTTGTTGTTTTTTTGCCAACGTTCCATTTCTATGCCTTGTTGGTGCTTGTTGGCATTCCTTTGTTGATGCTTGTCGTATTATGTTAGTGTTCGTTGGCACCCCCTTGCCACACTCTATTGGTGTTTGTCATTGTCCCCTTATTGTGTTTTGTTGGCGTTCGTCTACACCTTTTTGCTTTATTTTATTGGTGTTCATCATCACCTTTTTGTTATGTTTTCTTGATGCTTGTGAATCATACCAACACAGCCATGTGCGATAGTTTCAATTTTTAAAAATTGCATCAAGGATATTGGGGTGTGGTAAGGCTATTAAAGGTTTTTAGCAATTTCATGTTAAAATAAAGAATGATGAATGCGCATGGTTGCATGAGGGTTTTTTTCTTAAAATTCGATATTGGATGAGTGAAGTGTAGGGTTAATTTTTTTCTTCAATAAAAGTTAATAATCATAGTTTTAGAACTTCAATTGCATGATTAAGGGTGAGAAATCTCTAGAATGTTGGGGTTAGAAGCAAACACCAAAATTGGTAATGTTTGGCAAAACATTGGTCTTGTTTTGGTATTTAATGGGTAATCATGTAAGTGAAGATGATTGAGATTTGTGAAACAGTTAAGGGGGTGTCCATGAAGGGTTTAGTGGAAATAGAATAATCTTTAAACATTATAAACATAAAATTAATTCGAAACAACATAACGATTTCAATAAATAATTTGATAGGGTGGCAATGGCAACATGGATTTCATGATGAATGAAATTTTTATTCAGGTGATGGATAAATTCAACAAAAAACTACAATTGCAAATTGAATCTTGGGCTATGCCACATGATAATTCATAATTACATAAAATGTAGGATGCGTCGAATGGTGCAAACTAAATAATCTGCTTTGCTATAAGGAAGTAGTTAACGAATCGGATCGCACAATCAATGATAATGTTCAACATTGGGAATTTAAAAACATGCAAAGATGGAAATGGCTTCAATTTTGTAAAAACCTTCGCAAATTGTTTGAAGTTCATCACCAAAAGCGAAGTCAACCTGTAACAATCACCGAAGTACGAAAGTTCAAAGAAATGCGATGATACCAAACTTGTGGGGGTTCAATTTCAAAACGAGGGCACACCTCTTGCAATTCGGGATCTTCATTATGAGGGTGCTGGGTTAATGTTAAATTTAAAGATGACTCCTGGGGTGGTTATTCATTCACTTATGCAGCTTGAGGCACTTAAAACGTGGTCATGTGCAACGCCATGAATTCAAAAAAAAGAAAAAATCTTCGATCAAATCAACTTGACAATGAATGTGTGGAAGACTTAGTACATTGAGATGCGTAGTTGCAATTTAAAGGTTAAGGAAAATGAAGGAAAGGCATAAAGAAACAGTTTAGAACCATGGTAAAGTAAAACTTTAAAATCAATGAAAAAAATTTTAACTAAAATTTGTTGGGGGGGGGGGGGGA
>Ga0116227_10006826_pt1 | contig 22807 bp, 15 predicted proteins | sample S1TSphgellanicum_FD_89693 | JGI IMG/M metagenome (GOLD analysis project Ga0116227, IMG submission 89693) | Host-associated microbial communities from peat moss isolated from Minnesota, USA - S1T2_Fb - Sphagnum magellanicum MG | ecosystem: Host-associated > Plants > Peat moss > Unclassified...
CCCAATTTAAATTATAAGTAAAAAAAAAAAATTTTTAAAATTTTAAATTTAAAAAAAAAAATTTAAAAAAAAAAAAACAAAAAAAAAAAAAAAAAAAAAAAAAAAAAAATCCACATCAAACTTAGTCCTCTATGTAAAGAGTTTTAATTTTGTTGGCCTTGCCCACCAAGGCAAGGATATTGTGTTTAGATTCATTATAGAGTATAGTAGCTTAATGAATTTTGGCCACTAGGTTATTATTAGGTCTATTTTTATATGAGGATTTTTGAAATATGATATTTTGGCATGTGTTGAAACTTGAGATTAGTTATATAGAGTTATAATAATATCTTGAAGGATTTTGGCTTCTTTTAGAGGATTTTTTGAAGATTATATTTTTGCATGGTGAAATATTTGAGTTTTCGTAATTCTTCTTTTGCGCTTAAGATACCGTGTTAATGTAATGGCAAGGCCACAGTGCAACACACCCCTTGTTCATATCACTTTGGTACATCAAATGGTTGTACTCCGACCACAATACAATGTAATAAGTATCCAATGGTATGCAAACATTAAGCCAAAAATGTTCAAAACATGTTCCCTTCATCAAAGTATCACAAACCGTTGGGATATCATATTGAGATGCAATTCTCAAAGGAATTGAATTTGTGACTCTTTATGATCATATTGAGTTATTTCAAACCATTTGGATATTTGTAATTGGACTACGTAAATTTGTAGCTCACACAAGATTTAATGGCAACCATTTTTTGTCATTATCATATGATGAATTTGATTTGAGTGAATTCCTACTAGTCTTCACTTTAGTTTTTTTTGAAAATGTTGTTTTTCCTGTCATTTAGACCAATTACTTATGAGGGTTACATTCACAAAGAGTTGGAATATGATGTGTGCTTGTATTGCAAACTTCCCTAGTATAATTTGAGACATGTGTAAGATTAATCACACACTTTGAAAAACCTTTCATAAATATGTTAAACATAGGCAAATTTGTGCTCTATCATTTTCAAAGAGTATGTATGAGTAGTCCATATGCTACATGATACCTATGTCAACTTTTTTTTTTGCGATGGGCCAATCAAAATAACTCATTGTTAAAAAATAATAATTTAAGTTGGACTTGTGAGGCACCCCCAACTAATTAATATTGATCACACTATTACTCTTCTTATAATAGGAAGTAAAAAGCAATTCCGACTGGTTTACTCCCCCCTCCTGTTTTGATGATACTGGGCTATTTCTTGCAATCACCATTAGCCACCATGGCCACCATGGCCACCACCCACTCTTCATTTATGCAGAGAGTGTTTGTTACCAGAGGAAAAAAAACTACCTATAATTTAAAGTTGTAATACCTTTTTTTTTTGTGTTTTGAAGTCATGAAGTTGTTGTAATGGCCATCCTCCCAAGAAACCCAATTAAACCAAATCATTGATTGGCAATGATTTGATTGAAGCATTCAACAGGAGCATGTTTTGGGTGTTCTACACTTGTTTATTGTTTTGTCAGTAAAGCATGGCTAGCAATTTCTTAGGCCCCCCTTTACACTAGGAGTCAGGACCAATGCTCAACCCAAATCAAGCATTCCTATTGGTGCAAAAGTTGAAATCAGCCCCCCAAGGGCCTTTACACTAGGAGTCAAGGCTGAACTAGAAAAAAAAATTCTTTTCAATCTGCCCAAAGTTATTAATTAATGCTAAACTTTATGGCCTTGTATTGGCCCCAAGGCTGGAAAATGGATACCATCAAATTTGGGAGGCCAATTTGCAATCCTTGGGGCCAATGCTTCAGCATTTATTAATATCATGACTTCAATGTTCTAGCATTTATTAGTAACTTGGGGCTCCCCAAACAACAAGCCAAAAATGCTCAAAGTTGGCCCCAAGTTTTTTTGGTCCTCATTCCTAGTGTAAACCCGGCCTTAGTGTATAGGGGGGCTACCTGAAAAATGTAGATTCACTCTCTCTTCAGGGAAAGCATCTTACCTTCTCAAGGAGGAAGGAACCTTATGTTTTAAAATGCTCATCTGTACAAGACATAATGTTCCTTCCTCTTTTGCTTTTTCTAGCAATGCTTTATGTTCGGTAAGCCCCTTGGGTAAGGTTGTAACTTAGAATATGGGTACCAAGGCTGTTGCCTTGGGCAGTACCCTTATTACGGTAATGCCCTCATACTCAAGCCTTAACTAGGTACCACCCAACATCCCCTCCACATGCTGCAAACCTCATGAGAACAGCACAATTTGTGAATCCTGAATTGAAGAGAATTCTACATTAGCTTCTGATTTAGCAGAAATCACAAAGCTATGTCTGAAGCTTCACCCTCACCAAATTCATGAAAATCAGATGAAGCATTTTAGGGTTTAGCTTACAATAGTTTAATCTCCCGAGGGCTTCACAGTGAAATTTCTTTGAAACTTTTCTTAGTTAGGATTGGGGGTAGATGGGTGCTTGTTTGTGAGCAAGTGTACAAAAGTAGACTGTGAAGATGAAAATTAAAGCAACTGTTAATGTTGGCTGCAAATTTTCTCCATGCTAAAAACTCCCCCACCCACTCCCCAGAAAAAGCTTCAATGTAGTACATATCTTATGTTGGAAGTCAGGAGCAGCTCCCAACAAAATCTGGTCCACTCCAGGGCTGATGAAGCCTGGAGAGCTACAAACACATATGATATAGCTATTTCACACAATGAAGGAGAGCTGTATCAGTTCTAATCCACATAAGTCTTTGTGCATATATCCCAAATTGGTGTTTTCTTTCCAACAAATTTTGTTTTTCCTTTTCTTTTTTTTGCCCCAAAATGGAATTTTGAATTTTTTTTTTGTTATTATAGTGTTAATTTGGCTAATTCTGCTAATTTTTTGGAAAAACTCTCCTATTCTTTCAATGTCACAAATTGAAAAAAAATAAAATTAAAAATTGACCCAAACCCATTTGACACTTGACCAATCAAACTAAGGGGCATGGGGGATCATACTAAGATTACAAAGGATCCATCAGCTTTGCTTTCATAATGCTTTTGCAGATTTTTAGAGGTATGTTTTTGATCTGTTGAATAATAATTTTGATCTGTGGATGGGTGTTTTTTCTAAGAGTTTTTCTTATGTTGCTTAAGGGGCAATCATCCAAAGGAAGATGTAGAACAAATGGCAATCATCCTTAGGGAGATTTAGCCAAATCTGGCTGTAAACCAGACATGATGTATGTATAAACCTTTAAATCAACCTTCTACACTAATGGCTACCCACGGAAAACCAGATATAGAAATCTGGTGATTTTTTTTTAAAAAAATTTCCCCTCACTTCTGGCTACTGAAAACCTCCAAAATCACTCCATTTTCAAATCTTTTATTTTTAATTTCGCCAGTAAAAAACAGGCTGCCATGGAGAGTGGAAAAAAGGTTTAGCTATGGGGGCCATTGGGAGCAACAAGTAATTGATTGAATGACTGGATTTGTTTTTACTTCTGACAAAAAGATAGGACCTGCATCAACATTTGGTGAGTATAACATGGGTGTCATTATTTATTTATTTTTCTTTTTTTCCTTTAATTTGCAGGAATTTTGGGAGTAGGAGCCTAGTTGGTTTTTACTAGTGTTTTTTCCTTTTTTTTCCATTTTAGCCAACTTGGCTACATGTTGGCCCCTCTTTGTGCTGTAATTTTGGGCATATTCTGTGTTGAATTGCCCACCTACATGGCAGGGGAGTATGTGTCCTTTCCTTTAGCAATTAGGGGAAAAAATTATTGTTGGATGTGATTTACTTCAGGAGAGTTTTTCTTAGTAAGTTTTGCAGCTACAACTGTCAATTTTTTCCAAGTCTTTTGCAAATAACTAGTTTTTTGTTTCCAAATTTTGGCAGCAAAATTATATGCGGAATTGAACCCTGACCCATAAAGGCTCTACCCATTGCAGCAGAAAGCCTAACCTACGAAAATGAAAACATTAGTCCTACATCCTCAATGTGAAAGACAAATCTTGATTCCTAAAGAACCTAAAGGCGTTTGGTTGAACTTTCATGAATCATGGAAATAAAGGACAACTTCAAAATCCACTTTCACCTTCAAGCTTCCACACCATGCCAAGTTATACTATCTTTTTCAATTTTGAATTGTTACTCCAAAAGGGAAGTTTTGTATGCTAAAAATTTTCTAGCTAAACATTTTAATGACTAGTTCTAAATGCATGGTTGATCAATTTCTTAGTTTAGTTTTCATAAAAGTGACCATAGCAAAACATTGCTCATCTTTTACTAAACTAATAACTTGCACAACAAGTTCAACCAACTTGATGTACTCAAGAATTTTTTATTCAAGAATTCATGACAAGAAAAAGGTTTTGCACAACTTGGTAAGTAGGTCAAGTTCACATGGTTTCTACATCATCAATTTAGCATTGTTTTTCATGGTAAGGACAAACAAAAATCTTTATAGGTAAAAGGCAATGGCTGAAAATAGTCTAGGAACCCATATTTCATTGGGGCCCCACCTTCTTAGGTTTGCAAAGTTTGAGAATTGCCAAATGAACAACAAACCTCACTTTGGGTTTTGGTTGCAACTAGTATGGGAGGTACACAACTTGAAACTCATCCATCAAATCTTAAGCTAGGAATCAACCTTGCAATTCTATAATAAACTTATTAATGACTTTTGCTTATTATTGGTGCACAAATGCCATAACTTCTTCATACATAGGTGTTGTAACAAAACGAGATGCCCGAGTCTAATGTACAAATGTGGTTCACATATGTTGCCTTACAAACTCAAAAGCTCGGTGATTTGTTCTTTAATTTAGATTTGTAATCCAATTGAAGACTTATACTCTCATGAACAAAATTGATAAAGATATGAAAACAACTTTGAAAAGAAGAATGGTTGTCACAATACATCTAATATACATCCTGTTCACAAATTTTGAATATTACTATGAAATCACAAACACATCAAGCAACCTGAGCAAATTTGATCAAAGAATGAATTGCCTCCATGAGTGCCATAATGGCATTCAACCCCAACAATGTCTTTACATAAATCAGGAAACACAAATTAGATGTGGGGGAGGCTATGGTGGTTGCATTCAATGTCATCTTCATGAGGAGAGGTTGATATTTAAACAACACATGTTTGACATGATCAATCATGGATATTTTCATAGTTTTGATGTTCCACAATATATTATTACCTTTAGTATCCATGTATTTTACCATTTTGGTAAACTCCAAATGTCTTTCAATGCTGTGATTAAAATAAACACACAAAATTTGCAAACAAGTCTCAATGCAAGACACTAAGAAAAGGTTTAAGAAGGTTTGTGTTACCAAACTTGTCCAATGAACCATACAACGCACATTGGTGATGAATGAAACATACTGATGTTAAATCTAAATAATAACTCTAGATTTAAAACCTTGAAAGGTATTGATCCCATTAACACCAAAACAAACCAACCTTGAAACAAGTTCCTCTTCCTTCAGGGGTACCCCCCTTATGTTCATGATCAATAAAGTCATATTGTCAATTGTACATCTGAAAAACACATGTTGCACATCCAACAAGAAAGGTATGTGACACCAATGATCTTGCACAATATAACCATGCACACAAGAAGTTTAGAATAATTCCCAAGCTTGAATACCTAATCATAAGTAATAGACTTGACTTTGGACTTTGGAGGTTCAACAAAAAAATTGAATAGCCCACCTTAAATGTAAATGTGCAACAAGGCTCGAGTGTATCTAGTAGCATGCAAGTTCCCTAAACCTCACATAAGCACATCAAGTTTCAACAAGCTACAATAGGTATAAATGTTGACAATTTGCACATGCAAAATGTACATGCAAACAACAAACATCGAGCTCAACTACACATTTCAAAACACACAATTATATAGTTAGGAAAACAACCTTGGGCACTGGGAGGTTTGAGTTACACCAAAAACCTCACAAAAACTAAGCTTCAAAATAAAGCTCCAAGTTCCACCAAACTATGTTACTATGACATGTGAATTGGCATTACAAGTGTGTACATAAATAAACAAATGAACAAAATGAATAAAGGAAAATCATTAAGCACATTTTTTAAATGAAGATTCTAGACCATGAAATGAACAATCATCAAGGGTTTAGAAACTTCTTTGACCTTTGAAAGTTATTGAAACTTGAACATTGAACATTGAAACACCACCTAGTCATTGATAAGCAATAGCTTAATTTCAACAACTCCCCAATTGATTGGCCAAATCAACAAAACAATGTGCATTAAAGAATGAGCACCAAATGCTGCAAAGTGCACAATGCACATGCAAAAAGGGTCAATGGGTGAGTGGAAGCTAAAGTGGTTCACTTTTGGAATCACAATGGCAAGTTTTGCAAGGTGCATAATATTTAAATGTTTGTGGTCAATAACATAATGTTGAATTTATCAATCAAAAATTGGTTCTAGACTAACAACTTGATTATGAACAACACATTTGTACAACTATTTTTTGAAAATAATGCATTCATTGTTAATAATGTACTTTTGAAATTAAAAAAACATGGACTAATTGGCTAATTGGATTATCAAGAAATTTAAGAATTCATGTAGAGTGTCACTTCAAATTGTTTATAGTGGTTAAATATGTGTTGAAAAATGAAAAAATAAAGTAAAATGAGAAATATTTTCTTTGAAAACTTTAACCAAATGGTAGTTATAAACTTTTAAAGGATCAAATATGGACCTTATTTTCAAATGTTCTCTCAAAACTTCTTTTTTTTGTTTTTCCAAATTTTTTGGGCTAATGAACATGTTTTTAAAATCTCTAGTTGAGCTTTCATTTATGTGGATTTTATGGATTTTCCTTTTAGGATTTCCAAGTTGCATGCACCATAGTGGATGACATCAACATTTAACATTCATTTAAGTTTTGACCTAGATTTTAAAAGGTTTCGTAGGTAGATGAACATCTAGTAGTCAAAGATTAAAATAACAAAATCTTTGAAAGTAATAGCCTTGTCCATTTGGGAAATTTTGAAAAACCTAATATGGGCTTGTATGGAATATTGTATATGTTGTTTTTGAGCCACTATAAAAATGCATATACCCAAATAAATAGATTGCAAAGTCCATGGACCATGAATTTAAGCACCTTCATCATTTGTAACAAAGATCAAAGGCATGCAAGCTACAACTTTGAGGCTACAAGGTTGCAAAGCTTTCAAGTTGAGTGTTCATTTTCCCTGTGAGTGTATATAGTCAATGGTCAATTATAGTGCACTATTCTTGATGAAAATGGGTTAGAGGGACTCAATGAATTGGCAAAAACAAGTTTGAAGGAAGTGGTTAACATTGTAAAATCAACAACCATTATGGCAAAGATTTAACAATCCAAGTTTAAAGCAACGGGTGTCCTTTGTGAAATGAGGGATTTTCCTCAACAATGGGGAAGTCACATGTGTCCTCCCATTGTCCTCATTATGGTGATGCCAAAAGTTTATTCATTATCTTTTTGTGATGTAAGGGATTTTTTTTTCTAATAATATTTTTATATTCAATAACCCAAATTTTAGGCCACATTAATGTGAATTTTTGTTCAATAAAAATATATTATTTGATACATTAATTTTTACCAAAATTTTAATATCACGTGGCATACTTGCATAAAAGCTTTTAAAGTGCTAAGGATTCACAAACATAAATAATTGCAAAGGAACTTTCAATAAGCCCACCAAATTCAAAGTTGTTTTAGATGACACTAGGCCAACAAAAAAAGTTTATTCAAATTTTTTTAAATATAGGTACCTAATTTTATGTTAAATTCTTTTTGTTGTGTTTCATACCTAGATTTAAACATTATCCTTCTTTTGCAAATATCAATGTTAAACCAATACAACATGTTTCTTTCTTTATTGAAATGTAAATATAGTTACAATTTGATGATAAAAGTAAAAGAATTATGAAAAACTATTTACAATTTTTTTTCAAACACCACACTTGCATACTTTTAGCATAAGAGACCAACTATATTTAATTATCAACACTTTATTAATGCTTGAACCTAATGATCTAGCTTCAACTCTAATTGAAAAAGCTACTTGATTTTACTATTATTTTCATGATTATACAATCTAAACCTCCTATAAATGTCAAAGGTTGACACTAGGCAAGTAGGGATATTTTAGAATGTACACATATTTATAAATCTCAACTTGTAAAACATTTAGAAAAAATTCCTATTGTAAATTTGGAGGGCAATTTATGTCCATCAATATGTTTCCAACATATATTGGTGGGGTTTTATGCATGTTCCTTAAGACTGGGAGGAAAATTACATGTGAATAGTGGTAGTTAACCACCCTATTAAGTCATAATTAGGTTAATGTTAAATTGGTCTAATGTATGTTAGTTGTGTTTTAGCTTGAAACTAGTTCAAGTGTGAACAAGGCTCAAGTTAATTCATGTTTTAGATATAATTTCAAGTTGTGTGTTCTCAAATCATTTTTAGTGATTTGAAAATTTAAAACATACAAGTTTGTTGTTGTAGGTTTTTTGCATTTTTATGTAATTTTGTTTGCACATATTGTTGTGTGGATTCTATTGTGGGTTTTGGTCTTGGATTCATATATTATAAGTAATAAATTTTTTGAATCACCAAAAGTCCGATCTAGTTGTGTTGTGATGCAACTAGATTGAATAGTTTTTGTGTTGGGTTGAGTGTTTTGCATGAGATTTTATGTAGTAAGTGTCATCAAGGTTTCATTTTGCTTTCATGTGTGTATAGTTTGAGTTCATTTTTGTGCAAGCATTTGAAAACTTTAAAACTAAATAGGTGTTGTAACCGGGAGTGCTTCTTAGTTTGCTTTTTGGCCCAACAAAGTTTGTGTTTTCAACATCAAATTTGGTTCAAAAACTCTTTTGGGAGTTGAACCCAAATAGGGCATGGGTACATTAGAGTTGGAAGGAGAAAAAAAAAACTTGCAAAGCACAAACAAAAGGGTTGTTTATGTTACAAAAATCCCTCCCCTTCATTTTATATCTTGTTCTTATTTCCCTTACCCCTCTCTCTTATTCTCTCTCTCCCTCTTTCTCTTTTTATTTGTTGGTAGGCAAACATGCTAAAATAACGATAGTGACAACAACTAGCATCACTGCCACCAACATAATTCAATTAGGAACTCAAACGATGTTTGTCATTGATAGCCAAGTAAGGTGGGGGAGTCTTTTGCACATCAAGTCTAGGAATGATAACTACAACATTGGGTGCTACAACAAAGTAAAGGAGGCAAGGTGTAAAAAAAAACCAAAAAAAAGAAGGGGTATGAGTTGTTGTTGCAAATTCAAGCTTGGCAATGGCATTGCCAAGTGTTTTGGAGTTTTTTAAATCTCTCCAAAGCTACAAGGTTCAACATGTTTGGATCTTCATGAGCTTTGGAAATTAGCTAGGATTAAAGATTAGGGGGTCCAATATGAATCTCCCTTTTTTTTAATTTTATTTTTCAAGTTTTTTGAACCTAGAATCAAGTTCGAATCCAATCCCAACTTACCACGTGTTTTTATAAAAATCTTGGATTCTTACCTCTTCAAAATTTTCATCCAAGTGGGCCACTTTTCATCCATAATTTGGATGTAAGATTTTTCATCCATTTGATTTTCATTTTAGTCAATAGTCAAATAGTAGGTTAGTAATTTGACATGAATTCTTTTTAAAACAAAATTCATCATTTCATGTTGGGATGTGAAGAAAAATAAGATTTTTTTGGTGGGGATTGTTTTTCTAGAAATTCATATCTCCCACATATGTTGTTAAAATTGCAATGACTTTTACATTATTGGACTTTTGGAAAAGAGGCTTGTGTCCATGGGAAATTCAATGCATTTGGAGCCTAAGAAAATTGGATGGTTTTTCATAAGCATAGAGAAAGGTGTGCATAGAGCAAATTTTCATTGAATTTTCAACATCTCAATGTTTATCTCAACAATCAACCATTCCTATAACCCATAGATGGTGAAGTGTTATGCCACAAGTGAACGAAGAATGCCATGTCATCAACTTTTGAATTTCTATCATAATTTTTTAACAAGAATTACAAAAATGGAAATTCATGATGTATGAAAAAGTTCATTTACACTTTATGTTGAATTATGCACTTGTTTCATGTCATTATGTTGATTGGGCTATCATTTGATTTCAAAGGTAAAGGGGTTTGTTGAATTGTATGCCATCGGTTTACAACATAAACAAAAAGCACATGCTCATAGGTTGATTTCTCGAAAACTTATGTGTATTTCATAGTGGGAAACTGAAGGTGAAAGGCTACAAATTTTCCCACACATGTTAACTTCCATGGTGAACTTTGGGGTTGTAATTTATGGATTAATGGTCAAGCATGGGACAAGGTTGCCCACTAATTATAACCATTGTGTAAGTTTTAATTGACTTTTGATATGCCTAAACATAGTGATTAGGGTTTAATAAGGTTATGTTGTTAAAGGGTTGGCATTGTTGCAAGTTGCATCCAAAGGTGATGACTGAAACAACTTCAATTTTTGGTTGTGGTGGTGAGACCAAGTTGATGACTAGTATACCATATTATTTTGTTACAGTGAACTTCGCATTTATTTAACCTTCAATATGTTTTTAATGGGTGTAGGTTTCTTGAATTAAGGTCAGGTTAAGCTTACATGTTCAACATTTGTTAGGAATTAGGGTTTGGAACCCAAGGTTTAGAGACAAAGGCCACCATAAAAGTGCCATGGAATTTAGAAACAAAAAATACTTTGGGTACAACTAATGATCCTAGTGAGTTTACAAGGTGGGGGGTTTGGTTTTAACCACCAACACACCATCATCAAGAAAAGAATATTCATTTTTGGATTCAAATTCAAATTTTGGTACAAGGTAGTTATAAAGTGTTCTGCCATTATTGTGGGACATGGACAAACTTTATGGACCCACCAAGGCTCAATCAATATTTGGGGGTGGTTAGTAACATCAAGTTAAATGATTTTATTTAGGAAATTGATAGCTAATGTGATATGTAATTAATATGTAATCCATAGTTGTTTCACACCTTTCATGGCATGGAAAGGGTTGTTTTAACATTTGGAAAGGTTGTTGATGGACAATTTCCACAAATTTAAAATGGCCATGAAGCTCAAAATGCATAATAGCAAATGTATGGGTTGCCTGATTATGTTTCCATCACTAAGGGCATTATGGCCCCAAAATGTTGTTACAACTATGGTAATTCCCAATAACATTTTGATTAATGGAAACAATAATGTTAGTGGTACAACTGCCGAAAGTGGTGGTGTTGGCCCTTCCATTAATGGCCTTTGATGGCATTTAATCCTATTGTGGAATTGTTGTGATAATTGCATTAAAAAAATTACCAAATAGTTTGGACACAAAGTTATGGGGTTTGTAGGAGTTTCAATATAAACCACATGAAAGTTTGTAAAAGGTATATATAAACAAATGATAAGGTCAAAATGACTGTGACACAAGGAATCACAAAAACACAAGTAATCCAATTTTGGTATGGGATTTTGGACAAAAAGCTTAGGTGATAGGTGTAGGATGTTATAAACTTCAGTTCACATAACCTGCATTTGTAGATGTGTTTAAATTTTCAAAACACATTAAACTAAACATGGTGGACAAACATGTGGTGAATTTTGAGTTTAATGAGGACAACCTGAAGAACCTTTCAACACCATCAATTCAACAAGCATGTGGTTAGCCAAATAAGGTTACACCACGTAAGACCAAAGAGACCAAATTGGAACAAGGTAGTGTGTGTTCATCATATTTTGTTGAATAACGAAGAGAGGAAACATAAAAGTCCACTGACACTGGGTGAAATGAGCAAACAGGAAACATCTGGATGTAAAACAATGTTGGAGATGTGGTGGGTTTAATTAGAAAATGGTTTTTCCTAATCCATTTCAAGCCTTAACCCTAGCCAATCGTATTCCCATTGTAAAATTTATGGGCATGATGGGGATCATTGTTTTACATTTCATCCAAAACTTAAACAAGGTTAATCATAAACAACCATTGGTGGGAAAAGTTAAAATTCTAGAAAAGGCTAAATTGGGAAAGGTGCAACCAATAAAAGGTCAACCATCAAGTTAGTTCCAAGTCAACCCAACACCATGGAGGTGAGATTCACATGCTTGGAGGCTTTAGTGATGAGCATGGTGGCACATGTGAAATTTAATACATGTATTTTGAGCAAAGTTAAAGGATGAGAAGATTCTTTGTTTTTTAGCTTGAACCTCAAATACCAACCCAAGATCTTTTTGTCAAGCAAGATTTTTTGGCCCATTAGTCCCATATGTGGTGATGTTGATTCTTTCAAAAACCATGTGTTTCAAGCAATTAATAGAATTGTGTTAAGGTTTCAAGTTCAATCAAAATATTTTGACAATTGCATTTGTGACAATAACAAATGTGTGATTTGTGAAACCATGAAGTGCTAATGAAAAGGTTAAATCCTTGATGTGGGGAGTTTCAACTCAAAATTCACTTACCATAATCATTTGTGTTAATGGATATGATTTCTAACTTTATAGGGGTGTCAATTTCCAAAATTACACCGATGAAGTCGAAAAGCACATTTGGTTCCACTTTCAAAACAAAAGCATTAAGCAATTTGCTAATGACAGTAATGATAATGTATTGGGCACCATTGTTTTTTATTGAAACAATAGTTATTCTTGATATTCAACCAACATAATTTTTTGTTTGATGGCCACATTATCTAAGGGTGGGGGAACACCAAGGATGGTGATTATGTTGGATAACAATCCAATTTCAACCATGATCCCACATAATACTTTCAAGGTCAACCCAAATGAAAATTTCAAAATCTCCATTTTGGCATGCAAATGTTGCCAAACTTCAACAATTCTTAGCACATCAAACCATTAATATGGCATGTGTTGTCCCTAGTGTGGTTGTGGTGTGTAATGAAAAGGGAGTTTTTTAGTTGAAGGGAGCATTAGACAATGGTATTGACCTTAGAGGATTATGTTGGATTCAAATGTTCAACCCTTAATGTTTCACAAAACAAAAACAGAAGGTCTTGGATTGATCAATGCCGATTTCAAACCATGCCCATACCAAATATTGACATCAACCAATGGGTCAAAAAAAGTTCAAGGATTAACCAAACATGAGGTTGTGATCTAAGTTGACCCCAACAAACCAATGATTTATACCATAGTGTGGACTTAAACAATGGTTATGTATGTTACATCTTATGACATTTCTTTGAAGAGCGATTTTATACCCCTTAGGGGTTACCTTAAATCTTTGGGAAAAAACATCATCCTACCAATTGAGATGGTAGATAGGAAACAATTGTAAGGCTTTGTTGCCAATGAGGTTTGTCAAGGGGCATCTAGGAAAATCCAAAAAATCAATTATGTCAATTGGATTTTCAAACCTTCCCCATGGTTTTGAATTGATGGAAGATAACATCCATAATCAAGATGAACCCCCTAGTGCTGAATTTGTGATGTCAATGGTAGGTGGGATGTTATTCATTTAGGAGTTGGTGCTAAATCTGATGCCACCATGGGGCACATTGTTAGAATTACATGCATTGGCTAATCACTACATTCATCAAGCTTGGCACATTCTATCATCACCAAGCCCATAATTACTCATGGATGTTGGCAATAGGCCATTATGATTGAATACAATGCCCAATATTGGATGTGCATAATTATTTGGTAGAATATTCCCAAAGATGGGATATGTATATTGAAGTTTTTTGGAGGCATTAGTTCTAATTTGGTTGTAGTTTTACATTATGGCATGTAAGTAAAATAATATCATCACATGGAAATAGGTGCACATGTTAAGCAAACCTCCATGTGCCATGTTATGATGTTGTGACAACAACAACTTGGTTTGTTGCCCACATCAATAGTACATGGCAACCAACGTTCCCTACCAAACAATAGCAATTGTAACATGTAGCAATTTTCTATCAAATATTTTTTAAAGAAAATATGTCAAGTCTGACTATCACATTATTAAGGGCATAGGATTTGGACAATGTTGGGCTAATTGATTTAGTCATTTCAAGATGGTCATGTTAAGGTCTTTCACAAGTTGGCACATGTCAAAGCCTTTTAAACCCCAAAATAAGACTTTTATGGGAATTGGTCCATGTTCTATAATATTTATAAACCACACAAATGCACCAATGTGTATATTCATTGGAGAATGTTCCACCATTAAGAGATTATTGGAGCCCTAGTTGTGTTAATAAGATGGCAACATATTTAGGCTTAGATTGATATTGAGCTCGTGGAAGTGGATGAATTAACCTAACATTACCAACAATGATCCAACAATCATATCAGCCCATCCCAAGGTCACCCACATGCTTCATGGATGTCATATTGGATCTAGGATGATAATCGTGCACAATTCACCATAATGATTAACCACCTTTGGCAATGGTCAATAGTCTTTGGACTTCCACAAAAACCTTATTGACTTTTTAAAAATTCCACGTTATCATGCATTTTAAAATGGATGCCCATGAATGGTTTGCGACTTTAATTCATTTAATATGAAGGAACCCAATATCAAAGGGAGCAAGCCATGGGCTTTCACATTGACACCACAACTATGCTTATTCTTTTTGAAGGATTTCATAGGTAGATTTTGGGGCAAGCCATTGAGCTTAATTGCCTCACATGGATTTTTAATTTGGCATTGGCAAGACAAATATTTTGCCCAATCACACCCACCCATTCCATCCCATCCTTCACATGTTGCACCTTTAGCTAATACAACCATGTTAGTGCAAGGGAGCTCGGGTGCTGTTATGGCAAGCTAAATTATACATCCTTAGCAATTGTGGCATTAAGAATGTCAAGAGGATCTATGGGTGTTGAACAAGAAGTTTATAATGTGATGACACGACGTTAATTAAGTACCTCCCCACATTTTGCATAACAATCATCTAGTCCATGCCTTTAACCTTAAGTATTAAAAATATTTTGTCACCCCAAAACCCAAAACACTAATGACCACAAAAACATGGGAACTAGACATTAGTCAAATGGTTACATGAGATAAAGTGTGGGAAATACTTAACAATTAACTATATTGCAAAATTATAGGATGGTTTGCATTCAATTTCAAAGAATTAAGACAATTGAAAGGACAAGAGGTCCACATCATAATTCTATTTTTATGTAACCTTACAAGCTTATTGAGGTGGAGAAGGCCTTAGTTGAAGTTTGGACATCGTAACTATTAGAAATTGGTTTGGTAAAACTATCCAAGGCTGAATATGCTTTAGCAACAATGATGCTAACCAATAACATTTTTGGCAATTGGACATAACACTACATGTGTGGAAATTATAGGTTGGTTGGTGAACAAGTGGATGCATTTTGACAAATATGACATGCCCTATTGAAAGCAAGCCAAGGTTTTTTACGCCTTAGACTTACATTATGGCTACCATTAGTTGACATTCAAGGATAATGACAAAGTCAAAACAATGTTCTTGGGGATTGATTTTCATGGAATGGATTATTTGTACCAATGGTGGTTGTCACCATTTGGTTTCAAAAACACCCTTACATAATTTTAAAAAGTCACGGATCAAATGTTGGCATGTTTTAGTTTTGTCAAATGTTACATAGATGAAATCATTGTCTTTAACTTCACTCCAAAGGATCACATGCAACATTTACAAGAAGTGTTTAAAAGACTTAAAAAGAAAATAACTTTAAGTTGCATATGGGCAACTGCCAATTTTTCCAAACTCAAATGGAACACTTGGGTTAGATGATTTATCCTAGTGGATTAGGGGTTTAAAAGATATTGAAATCTATAGGTATCATGTTTAGATGTGGGATATAAGTTTAGTTCACAAGTTTTTGTTGCATCTTTTTCACAATATTTTATATTATTTAGTTGTGAGCTTGAATTACTAAATTGAATATGATGAAACACAATGGTAGATCAATTTGGATGATCCAAATGTGCGGTTTCAGGCATGTAAAATTTGAACAACTTTATTTCAATGTGTAATGCCAATGGATATGGAGAATCTTGACATTGTTCAACATCAAGATATGTTGTGTTATACCACTATTCGCAAGAAGAAATCTTCTCCTTTGTCATCCACACACATTTTGACTATTGTTCGATTTGACTACATTTCAATTACGTTTAGCCATCTTAAGTTTGCAAATGACTTGTTACATTAATTAATGGTCAATATTGTTCATAGTTGTTACATTCACTATGTTGTTCACTTATGAGTATAATTTAAACCTTATTTTATTTTTTAATAATTTCAAATTGTTGATGTGAAAATTGAGATAACCTTTAACTTTATTTACACAATGCATTATAATAGGTTAGTGATTTTTTTAACATCTCTTCAACTATCAACATGGTACATGAGTTGAACCATCAACTTTTAACATGTTAAAACCATTACTCATGAATTGCATTTTACACTTACCATAATTTATTAAAACACATGTAACAATTAAAGACCTCATATTTATATTGGAATGAATTAGTGATTTTTTTCACATTTCTTCAATTATCAACATGTGTACATGAATTAAACCATTCACATTTAAAATGTTAAAACCATTACTCACAAGTTGCATCTTATACTTATTAGAATATATTGAAACACATGTAACTCAATGTTTTGCAATTATACTTGAATGGTTTAATAAGTTGTTTCATATTTTTTGAATTATCAACATCTTTACATGAGTTGAATCATCCATTTTAAACTCATTAAAACCTTTATTCAAATGTTGCATATTGCACTTATTAAAATATATTGAAACACACATAATAATTTAATGCCTCACATTTATATTTGAACAAGTTAGTGAATTTTTTCACATTTCTTGAATTATTAACCTTTGCACATGAGTTGAATCATTTACTTTAAATGTGTTAAATCCATTATTCATGAATTTCATTTTACATTCACCACAATTTTTTGAAATGGATGTATACAAACTAAACATGTTTCATATTTATATTTGAATGGGTTAAAAATTAGGTTAAATGTTCATGCATGCAAAGTTTAAGATGCATGTAGACCTTTAAATTATAAATTTTTCATATATTAAATTCTTGCACATTCATGTAAATTAGAACATATGTTTTTGCTTAGTTTATTTTAGGCATCATGTGGACAAGTTTTTTATTATGAATGCTCATGATGCCACACTAAAAACCCCCATAAATAATCCCTAATTTTTTCCCCATTTTTAAAATTAGTGTATAAAAAACTAATTCATGTTAAAAAAGTGATTAAATTTTAGTTTTTTAAAATTTTCAATAAATTATAATAAAATTTTCGAATATATTATAAGTTTTAAGATCATGTTTTCATTGTAGCATTTGAATAAATTTTGAAAAAGAAAACATATGTTAAAGTTTGACTTTTCTATACAATTTTATGCCACACATAATAAATTCAAACTTTTTCTTCCTCGTTAATAAAGTTTTGAAGTGGTTTGGTACTTAAGGCCTTATTGTGCTTCCATTAGTCATAAGTTCAGACCTTGATGAATTCGCACACATCAATGTATCTTGTATAAATGCAATGTACGAACATGTATGTCATGATGAATGATGTCAAAATTTGTTTTTGACAAAATTAAAAAACAAATAAATTTACAGTATGTAATCTTTTCATGACATGTTGTGAAAATTAGAATCCGTGACTTCATGATCTTGGGGAAAAAAAACGAAATATATATATATATATACAATGAAGCATTTTATTCCACATCATATTAACTTGGGACCTCATATATCCATGTCATGATTTTAAAATTAAATTTTATTTAATGTAACATGTGACCATTCAAAACCAATAAAAAATATCTCATTAAAAATGTCTTAATCAACTAGTCTTTTTTTTATCAAAATTGTATAAGTTGCATATTAGTCAATTTTGATTCATTTCACTAAAAACCTAGTGAATTTGGGTAGTGGGAAAGAACAAGATTTCTTCTTGTGATTCAAAGAGGTGGTTATAAGCCTTGGGTTCATAAATTTGAATTAAGAAATTATGTGTACCTAAAACAAATAACCTTAAATATGTTAGATGTGATTGTAAGACACATAATTTATGCATGTGAAAGGTGTTTTTTTGGAGTGTTATTGTTGGGAGGCTAAGATGGTAAAACCTAAAAAAACCATGTGCATAATTGCACATTGTGTCATCTTCCCAATTTGGATGGCCAAATTGACCCATATGTGGTGGTTGCTCTTACTAGATCGTATCCTATGTTGTGTGGGCAATTTATTGGGGCTACCATTATGTTGATTTGTGATCAATGTTCCAAAGGTTGGCATATGGGATTTCTTACACCACCACTAAGGGAAGTATTGGTTGGAAAATGGTTTTTCTTTTGGTGCGTTAAGCATACCTAAGTACCTATTCTTGTAATTAGATAATAGGAATATCCTAAATTTTTCCCCATGATGATTCACCTTTGGCTAAATATTTGGGGGGATTGTAATTAGGCAACTAACAATGGGGTTCACATTTGCACATGGCCGATTAGTCCTTTCACCTTATAACCAAAATGTTCGCTATTGATGGATTTATAGAACAAATTTCCTATCTATGTATATGGCTTAAAGGGACCTAAACCTTGAATAAAGGGGCAGTTTGGAAATGAAGTGCCATTTAGGGTGATTTATGTTATTTGGTTTATGTGTGTATGAAAAATAATAATTTGTAAAGGCCTATATGGTAACACACAACAATCGTCAAGAATGTTAGTTTAATTACCTATTTAAATGCGAATTAGGTTAATGTTATGTCAAGTTAATGAAATTTATTATGTTTTAGCTTGGAATCAATTCAAATGTGAACGTGATTTGACTTATTTCATGTTTGGGATATAATCTCAAGTTGTGTGTTATCAGTCACTTTTGGTGATTTGAGATGCCAAAACACAAATTTATTGTTACAAATTTTTTTGCGTTTTTATGCAAGTTTTATTTATGCAAATTGTCTTATGAATTCTATTGTATTTTTGGCTTGAAATCCTACGGGTTTTGTAAGTGGGCCCTTGTGACCCAACACCCCAATATACACTAGTTGGGGGATGAAGCCATTGAGGTTGTTTTCATATGAATTTAAATTAAGGGATGTTTTCTTTTTTTAATTTCCTTTCTCGACCTCACCTTGCCCTAAACCTTAAACACCTACCTACCCTTCACTTCATTTTTAGTTTTTCCTTTTCTTCCTTCATTTTTTCTTTTCTTTCGCAACAACATTTTTGTAACAAATGTCATGTTGCTATAACTATTAGCTTCAAAGTGTGACATTATTATATCACTTCCATCATTAAGGTGTGTGTTGTTTTGTTGGTAGAAGGTGATTCATGCACCTCCACTTTCTACCATGACACTATGGTTACAATATAATGTTGCGTTGCTATAGGAGGAAAAGACCCGAACGCTTGGCATGTGGTTGCAACACAACATTGTGTTATTACAGGAGGAAGGAGACTCACACGTTTAGCATGTTCTTTTAGCATGGCATGTTTAGTGTATTGTTGCACCTCATTGAAGGAAACTTGCATGCCTTTATTGTTGTAATGCAACATTGTGTTGAAGGAGATTGTTGGACCAACAATAACCCCCCATGTCAAACCAACAACCCCCCACATTGAAGGAAACTTGTGCGCTTGGTAGATACTTGCGCTTATAACCATCATGCATTTCCAACATCGTCACAACAAACAAAAGGTTAAATTATTATTTTTCATTGTATGGTTTATCACCTCTTGAAACATAGTTCTTGTGTGTGTGTGTCACACACACACACAAATGTTTTTAAAAGGGTAGTAAGGTGAATAAAGCAACATGTGGGGACACCTTAAAGAGGCCAAAGTGGGTCCTTAAAACCCTAGAGAATGTGAGAATAGGAGGCCAACAAAAAGAATAGCCCAAGGCACACCCCTTTGTGTGTGAGCCTATGTGTGTATTTGAACAGCCCAAAAATGTTAGCATGTGTCCTTAGAACCCCAAAAAGATGTGTGTGAAAATAGGAGGCCAACAAATAGAATAGCACAAGGCAAACTTGTGTGTGTGTGTGAGCCCACAAAACCACAAATAATAGTGGAGTAAGGCAAACTTGTGTGTGTGCAAACCTAGCCACAAAACCATAGAAATTTAATATGAAGGTAGTAGGGCAAACCTAGGTGTGTGAACCCACAAAACCCCAAAACCCATGAAAGAATAACATGGTGAACCTAAACCAAAGAATAGCAGAACCAAAGAGTGTGTGGTTTGAACCAAATAGTAGTAGGCTTTTGTCAAAGGGTGAACCTAAATTGAAAGAATCATAGGGCATGTCTGAACCAAAGAATAATAGGGTAGTAGGGTGTGCTTAAACCAATGAATAGCAATGCAATAAGGTGTGTGTGAACCAAAAAATAATATGGTAGAAAGTTGTGCATGTGTGTGGCACTCAAAACCATAGAGTTGAACCATAGAATAACATGGCATAAATCTATAAAACATAATTATGTGTGGAAACAAAACCAAAGAGTCATAAGGTGCGTGTGTGAACTCAAAAGTAGTAGGGCACATAGAAAGTCACAAAGCAAAGCAAGCTTTGTCCCTATCTACTTGCCTCACCATTGTCATTCAATCCTAATTTGTTCAAAGAGAACCAAAGAGAAGCAAGGCAAGGCATGTTTTGTCCTTGGGTACCTTACCTTGCCATCGCCACATATAATTAGAAAAAAACAGGGCATGATCGGCTTTGTCCTTGTTTGCCTTACCCAACTTGATAAAAAAGGGGCAGGTTTTATCCTTGTTTGCCTACTACACATTTGATCAATTTTTCTATTTTATTTTATTTCCCTTTCTACAACATAATTCAAATGCACAAAAGAACACATAGGGGCACTTAAAAACCTCCCATCCTTGTGGGCAACCTATAGGAAGATGCATTAAGTATGATTTTTGAAAGTGATGTAGTTAATGAATTATCCAACCAGGACCACAAAGCTGAAAAAGTCCTTCCAACGGCCGCTGATGTAACATTGTTAAAGGCCCCTCCCTTTCTTCAAATTGCAAGGAAGAGTGTCAAATCGGTCAAAGAAGGTTTGAAATGGTCTTACAAAGTTGGAAAATGCAAGAAATTATATGTTACAAAGTGGATATTAACTGTGCACCTAAAGAAGGTGCATGAGTTCATTGTTAAAAAGAGATAGCCTAGGCAGCCTTCAACTCATGAAAAGGGCCTTCGACATCAAAATCATTTGGTCATGAATGTCCACATCTTGAATGATGCCTAAATCTATTTTGCAACAAAATAAGTAGAAGGCAATTGTTTGTGCATGAGCAAAAGCTACATTGGCATGGAATTGCTTAAAGGAAGTAACATAAGGGCATGTGGAGGTCCTTGAACCACCTATTGTCAAATTCACTTCAAAGATAATGTTGAAGATTTTGGGCATTTTTTATTAGGGTGTGGGATACATCTTTTGAGATGCATTATCATGAATTGAAAAAAACGAAAAGCTTGGTGACACCATCCTCCAATGTAAGTTATCTTCTGTGAGGAAGACAAAGCTAACATGGAATGCCACCTTATGGGAGTGGAAATCTAGCAAGTCCACTTGACTTGAAAAAATGCAATCAATCTTTGATTTCCATGCATCAAAGACCATTTATGGACAATATTTATCTTTAAACCCTTCTATTAATTTAAATCCAATTGTTCTATTAAAAATTTTTAATTATTTTTGAAAAATTGTGTAAATTCTAATTTAGGTTGCATGGAATTATGAAGGACCAATTTGTGGTTGATGTAGTTTGTCTTACTACACAACATTGCCAAATGTTCACCCACAATCACACAATATGGGTCAAATAGGTGGCTGAACCTTATTGTCAAGCTCATGGTTTTAATGATGATAGTCATTGAGTAGTTTTTAAAACAAAGATGTGCATTTTTGTAGTATTTTGAATTTTTTTGTACAAATTGATATGAATTACATTTTACATTTTGGACCTCCATGAGTCTTTTTTTCATTTTTTAATGTAATGTTTCATATGCCATATTAAAAAAATATTTTGAATCATTTTTTTCGCTAATGCAATGTTTTAATGCCTTAACTTTAAGAAACATGTTTGAAAGAATGAACCCATAATACCTCAATAAACACCAAAAACCCACTAATACCAAAGATGCAAACCTACTTTTTGATTTTTTTGTGATTATATAAATATCATTAGCAAAACACATACGAAAATTTTCTTCTTCAATTATAATACTTGCATGGGGCTCAAAGCACACGTTGGATTAGTTTTCTTTTTTTGAAATACTCGCATGGGGGTCAAAACCCACACTAGATTTCTCCTCTTCAATTGCATTACCCACATGGAGGCTCGAAACACACATTAGATTTTTCCTCCTCTTTTGCAATATTCCCATGATGGTCATATAAAAATATATGTGCTACATTCATCTAAGCATTTTAATATGGTGAATGCAAGTATTGCATATTGGAATGGGAATTCATCTAAAGGGGGCTTCAACTAATAGATAATTTTTTTGGCAAGCCCTATGTCCAAGTATTGCATTTAAAAATATATATATTGGGTTTGGTTTTAATGGATTTCAGGTTTATGATTTACAATTTAAGGTTTAAGTAGAAGGTTTAGATTTAAGGTTAGGTTTTAGGCATTAGAATGTATGATTTGGCTTTAGGTTTTAAAGTTTATAATTTGGGTTTAAGTGAAAGGTTTAGATTTAAGGTTAGGTTTTAGGCATTAGAA
>Ga0116227_10006827_pt1 | contig 22804 bp, 16 predicted proteins | sample S1TSphgellanicum_FD_89693 | JGI IMG/M metagenome (GOLD analysis project Ga0116227, IMG submission 89693) | Host-associated microbial communities from peat moss isolated from Minnesota, USA - S1T2_Fb - Sphagnum magellanicum MG | ecosystem: Host-associated > Plants > Peat moss > Unclassified...
AAGTAAATTGATAACCAGGGGTATTACTTTGACAATGAAATTGTTAACTCATGAGTCTAAATTTTTCAAAAAGATTGATACCTTATGTGATCCAAATTTTTAAATAGTATTACTATTTACTAATTTTCCCCTCAAAATCACTTCTTTTTCAATTTTTCAATTTTTAATTTCACTTTTCTGCGAAATTTTTCCAATAAATAAAAGGGTTGGCTCATACTTACATTAAAACGCTGATAATGTTTTTGTGTTATCGATGTGGGCCAAGATGAAGCTGTCCGTGGAGATATATTTGGATAAATTTGACCCACTTTTTATGGTCACACCATAAGGAGTGTTTTGTGTAAACAAGGGGGAGACTGATCCTAACAGGGTGAATTTGAAGCAAAATAAAACAAAAAGTCTAGCTAACAGGCAGGGCAACAAATACACCAAAAAGGTATACATACACACACGGCACCAGCAGATAAGAGTGCAAGAGAGACCCCCCCCCCCAAGATTTTGATATTAATATCAGCAACAAACTTAACATATATTCTCCACAATGCTTGAAGACATACAAGAATGTATGCGTGCACTCATTGCACAGCATGGTAGTGTTTTGGCTGCTTTGGCGGCCCTTCGATAGCACCTAGAAGCTCAGTAGAATGATGAGCAAACTGACTTTTTGGAAAATCCTGTTCCACATATTGATGTTCCAGCAGAATTCAATCAAGACACGTCAGAATCCGCACATGAACGTCGCAATTACCTATAGAGAGAACGACATGCCAAGCAACGTACAAAGTCGGTCGGGCCATCTAAAACGTCGCAAGAGCAAAGTAATTGTCTATGTCAAGAACAACGAACCGTACAATAAGCGGCAGCACGTGCACAACCTTTTCTTGGCAATGACTCATTACAATTATTTGGAGACAAATACGCGTCAACCTCGGGACGATGGGATTGTGGAAAAATGGACAAAATATGTGGATTCTACAACGCAAAAATGTGGATCAAAGAACAATTGGCAAAGTCGAGCTACAACAACCCATAATTTTCTCTATGTTGCGAGAATGGCAAAGTTCTATTGCCGAGTCTTCCTGTAACAGCACAAGAGCTGGAAGTTCTTTTAACTAGCAAAGAAAGCAATGCCGTTAAATTTCGAGATCAGATTCGCATGTTCAATTCAGTGTTGGCATTCACTTCACTCGGTGCCAAAGTTGATGAATCGGTAACAAGAGGCACTAGACCGTACTCTTTTCGCATTCAAGGTGACCTTTATCACAAAATCGAATCCTTATGTCCTGCCGAAGGACAATGTCCACAATTTGCACAGTTGTACATTCATGATACGAAATGCGAACATCAAAATCGCCATGCTGTTATGCCATCGTTTGATCCAACAACGTTGGATCAGTTGTTGACCATGATGTACAATATCAATCCCTATGTCAAAATGTTCAAAATGGCAAGGGATATGATGGCAATAAAAGGTGTTCCCATGGATCTGAAATTGCGTCTCATTGCCTCTCGAACAAAGGATGCCCGTCGATATAATGTGCCAACGGTCGATGAAGTCACTACATTAATGGTAGGAGATGGTTATGAGGCTGTAGACAGACGTGACGTTGTCGTTGCTTAGCAAGCTGACCCGTTTCAGCGCATTTTCGAACTACATGTGGGATACATGGCTTTACATTATCCGTTGTTATTTCCTTATGGTGAGGATGGATGGCATCCGAATATTTTGCTCAATGGTGTTATTGCTGATGCAAATTTGGATGAAGACCATGTGAAAGAAGCTGAACTTCAAAGAAAGCATTGCAATGTGACAATGGCTGAATTTTACTGTTATCGACTTCAACATTGAGACACTGATGGCATTGCGTTGCTTCGGAGTGATCGATTGAGGCATCAATACATTGTGGACACTTATGTGACTATCGAACAAAGTCGCTTGTAGTATTTACGTCTGAATAAAAAAAAACTTCGTGCAGATCTTTATCAAGGCCTTCAAGACACCATGGCTGCATGTGACAATAACGTTGTTACCATTGGATAGAGGATCATTTTGCCATCTTCTTTCACAGTAGGTCCACGACACATGGTTCAAAATTATCAAGATGCCATGGCAATATGTAGATGGGCCCGTTGCCCAGATGCGTTTGTTACATTCACTTGCAATCCCCAATGGCTTAAAATCAAAAGAGTGTTGCTGCTCAAACAACAACCTCAGGATTGATCGAATTTGGTAACCCGAGTGTTCAAAATCAAGTTGAAGGAGTTGATCAATGACATTCACAAGAAGCATATTCTGGGACGCACGATTGCGAGAATCTATGTCATTGAATTTCAAAAGCGTGGGCTGCCGCATGCACACATTCTCATCTTCTTTACCGAATACTGCAAGCCACACACGGTTGAGGATGTAGACTGCATGATTAGTGTCGAACTTCCAAATTCATAAACAAACAAGTTGACACACGAAACGGTTGCCAAATGCATGATGCATGGTCCATGTGGAGTTACGTTTTCAAATGCCCCGTGCATGGAAGAAATCAAATGCAAAAAAAAATATCCACGCAAGTTCCAATCCGAGACGGTGATGGATGTAAACGGATATCCTATTTATTGGCGCATAAATATGAGGCACACACTTTTGGTTCATGGCATTGAAATGGACAATCGTTGGGTGGTACTGCACAATGTTTATTTATCAACCAAGTACGATGCACACATCAACGTTGAGGTCTGCAACAACATTCGTGCAATCAAGTATCTATTCAAGTACGTATATAAGGACATGATCGTGCAACTGTTGAGATCTCACGCCTGAGTGATAATGCCACTGAAGGGAATGTGGTCGAAACTGATGAAATTAAAAAATATCTCAACTGTCGTTATGTATCTGCATCGAAAGCAGCGTGGTGCATCTTCAAGTTTGATATGCACAAACAGTTTCCTACTGTTGAGCGTTTGCAATACCATTTGCCCAATCAACAAATGGTGATGTTTGACGATGACGATGACGTGCAGGAAATGGCAACCCGGTCAGCCATTTCCAGAACGATGCTCACAGAATGGTTCAAAACAAACCAAGAATTGAAAGTTGCACGAAGCCTTACATTCAATCACTTCCCTCAGCAATGGGTGTGGAATCGGAAGTTGAAGCGATGGACAATGTGCAAGAGAGGCTTTGCCATTGGTCACATGTATTATGCACACTCGACATCAGGTGAATGTTATTATTTGTGAATGCTATTGAACTGCGTCAAAGGTGCCACATCCTACAAGCATTTGCGGACATTGGATGGCATAGAGCACGACACATTCAAAGATGCATGCACTGCAATGGGTTTGCTTGCAGATGACAATGAATGGCATCAAGCCTTGGAAGAAGCCGGTGTTTAGGCCTCAGGATGATAGCTACGTGACATGTTTGCCTCGATGTTGATGTTTTGTGAAGTCACGAATCCCAGACAACTATGGGATGCACATTGGGAGTCTTTGAGCGATGACATTGAAGCAATGACACGCTACGAGCGTGATGATCCAACTATTACCTTTTCTGAGGATGCACTAAAGGATCGTGCATTGTATGAGATCGTTCAGGATCTCATGCGTAACAGACACCACCTGGAAGATTTTCCAACGCTTCCCAAATCTAATTACATCCCTTCTGTTCATGGAGGAAACCAATTAGTCCAAGAAGAGCTAGCTTATGATCAACATTCATTGACCACAGATGTAAACAATGCAGAAGATAGGCTCAATGATGATCAGCGCAACGCATACGAAACTATTTTGAATGCCACGACAAACAAAGAGGGCAAACTGTTCTTTGTGTATGGTAGTGGTGGAACTAGCAAAACATTTGTTTGGACAACACTTTTGTCCCATCTACGAGGGGAAGGCAAAATCGTGCTTGTTGTTGCCTCATCAGGAATTGCATCTTTGTTACTTCTGGGCGGCAGATTCGCCCATTCAAGATTCAAGATTTTGATTAATCTGCACGATGAGTCAACTTGCAACATCACACAACAGATGAAAGTGGCCGAGTTGGTGCGTAAAGTTGATCTGATCATTTGGGGTGAGGCATCGATGATGCATCGTTGAGCTTTCAAAGCTGTTGATCGGACCCTGCGTGATTTGATGCAATTGGATGATGCACAAGCAACCAAAAAAATCTTTGGTGGGAAAACTGTGGTCCTTGGTGGGGATTTTCAACAGATCTTGGCTGTTGTTCCCAAGGGAGGATGAGAAGACATTGTCAGTGTTTTGTTGCCTCAATCGCATCTTTAACAGCATGTTACAATTCTTTGTATTCATATCAACATGCGAGTCATGGCAACCAATTCTGAAGAACAGTGAAAGTTTGCCAAATGGGTGTTGAATGTTGGAGACGGTAGTCTTCCTGCCATTGCAGAAGAAGAAGGTGTCGATCTAGATTGGATCAAGATTCCATCCCATATGAGGCTACCAACAGAAGATTATAGCTTAAGAGGATTAATCCGAACCATCTATCTGGATCACCAGTGCCACTCTGGAGATGCCATGTATCTTATGCAACGCAACATTCTAGCCCCCAAAAATATTAACGTTGATGAAGTCAACAATGCAATTCTAGAATCGTTATCTGAAGAATTACACACATACCTGAGTGCAAATTCTTTGACTCCAATAGAAGAAGGTGCAAGTGCTGCTGTAGGAATTTTAATGGATTCATTGTATCCAGTGGAATTTCTAAACATTTTGCAATTTAGCGGTATCACAAATCATAAGCTTGAACTCAAAGTGGGTGTGCCAATCCTTTTGTTGCGCAATTTCAATCAATCAATAGGATTGTGCAATGGTACAAGGTTGATTGTCAAGAGATTGGGTCAGAATGTCATTGAAGCGAAAATCATCACAGGGAACAATGTCAACAAACGTGTGTTCATACCTCACATCATCATGTCCCACTTCGGGACTGATTGGCCATTTGTTTTGCGTCGTCGTTAATTTCCTGTTCGAGTGGCATTTGCGATCATAATCAACAAGAATCAAGGTCAGACATTGGACAACATTGGGGTATATTTGCCGTTTCCGATCTATTCCCATGGTCAACTGTATGTTGTTATTTCATGGGTCACAAGTAGTGCAAACATCAAGATTTTCAACGGCCAGGGTCCCAATGGATACACGCAAAATGTCATATATAAAGAGGTTTTGGAAATGTAATTTGTAGTTGTAATTTTATAATATGTACCATCAAATACACACACACCTATGCATTAGGCACGGGGTTCAAACTAGTAATGAATGGAAAAGGGCATGCCTTGATTCAAATCTCAACCATAAAAAATTAAACCCCCATTGAAAATTATGTTTGTTAACAAGGTGATTCTCTTCCAAAAAGTCTTAGAATATTGGGATGCCATTAAGCTTTGTTAAGGGAGGCAAAAAACTTTAGAGTTACAAGGTCGTGTGCTAGATGCCCAAACATGGGCAATTTATAAAACTATTTGTGAAACTATGTTTCCCATTGTGAACAAATATATTTAAAACCAAACTTGAGGTTATTGATTAGTCTTTGATGCCTTAAGTGCTACATTTTCAATGAATATGTGTTTGCAAAGTGAGATTGAACAATTTGAGATCAACCCCACTAATTTTGTGAAGGAAATTTTTTATTTTGAATTGCAAGCATTGTGCACATGTCTGATGGCAAAAATCATTACAATCATGGTTCCATTTTTGTCATTTTCATCCATTTACAATGTTAACAAGCTTCATAACATGTTGGCATTGATGTTGGATTTGCAATGTCAATCTCTTGATATGATGAAAACATTTGTAAGGAGGGCAAAAATGATCATAAAATGGTGGAATCTAAAAACAAGACTTTGATGCCACTATTAGTGACGCGCTCCCAAGTCCCTAGTTAGCCCAAGTTGGGGCTAAGTCTCTCAAGTTACGGAAATGCGGGGAACTCAGGGCACGCTCCCAGCTTTCAGCATTAAAGGGGGTAAGAGGAGCGTGCTAAAAGCTCCAAGATTAGACTAGGAAGATGGACAAGCTACTTAGTTATTCGGTCCTACATCCAAATCCAACCAATAAGTTGGTTAGAACTCATTCTGCACTCTTTTAGTGTTGCGACAAGCCACGGGCAACCTTGGACTCACTTGACTCATCACGGCCCAGACTCGGGGGAAGCCACCACCTTCCCCCATATAGTATTCTTTGCGTCTCTCCGCCGCACTTGCATCCGAATGGCACTTTTTCTCAGGACTCCCAAAGTGGAGTCCTGAAACTGTCTCGATTTAGACTCTTGGGACTTTGGGCGTTCATAACTTCTCGCTCCAACCTCCAATTGGGATGAGGTCTGAAGCAAACTTATAGCTTTCCTTGAGATCTTTTTAACGGTGTGTTGCACTCCACCTACACACACCGGAATCGGGTCGATTCCCGACTTTTAGTGGTCGGGAGTCAAACTGCCAGTTTGACTCTCGACCCTTCTTTCGCCCATAACTTGTGCTACGATGTCCAAATGGCTCATGCAAGGCCATTCTAGACATCTAAACTCCGAGACCTTTCCAATGGTATAAAGAACACATCAATGCAAGGTGTTTTGACCCCCGCAATTGTGCTTTAAGTTTTCGGGAGTCCCAAGGGACTCCCAAGTCCCATTTTCGGGAGTGTGATTGGTGACCTCACACTTCCCTCAAAGTGGGGTTACAACAATTAGTGGTTCATTTTCAATTCCAAAATCCTGGCATTGTTGGCCTTATTGAACCACTTATCGTTGATGATGATGAATCTATTTTTGGAATAATGACATCAAATGATGCTACTTTGTATGGGTTGTTTTTATTTTGACATTTACATGTGAAACTTAAAGATTGTTTATTACCCCCAACCTAGTGGAAGTCCCATCAGGTATAATTTCCAAACAATTTTTTTGTTGCATGATAGATTTTCGAGATTCCTAGGTCCTAGATTGAGTCTAAAATAATCTTTAATATAACTTGAACATTAATAAGCATGTGACCTTGTAAATTGGGATTTGAGAACCTTAACAAATTTGTCATGATTATGAAAAATTGGTAAGTTGATGCATGGATCAATTACCTGTAAAAAGGGCAATCCATTGATGAAGTATTCATAAAAGAGGCAAAAATCGTTGATGAAAATGATACTATGTTGAATGTACTTAGTTGATGACCTAAAATGATGGATATGAAGTTTATGAACATTTTGGATTCTCAAGTTTGAGGAACTTGTATCCTTTGTTTTTTCATTGTGCAATGATTAACTCCTTCAAATCTTTGCAATATGTCGTTAGTCAACTACAATTTAATGAAATTACCATGTTGTAAGTTGTAATATTCCTTAATAATAGTTTGAGCAATAGAAGATGATGACAAACTTTAGGTTCCAAAGCTAATTGGGTCTTGGACTTGCCAGAAAAATGAAAACATAGCATAGTTAAGTATAATTTGGGTTTAGATGTGTGTTGTAAGGTAACAACAAAAAAATTGGGGTTTGCAAGACTTTGGGGTCATATTGTTTTTTATTGAAAGGAATTGTATTTAGTGACAAAAAGTTATATTTAGAGATATGGGAATGTTATTGATGGGGCATTATATGTTCAAATGTGGAATTATGGGGATTGTAAAGAAAATGTGAGTGTAGGGCATGAATGTTGAATGGGTTTATGTGTTGAAGTAGTTTTGACAAGATTCAAAGGTGATACCCCATGGCGCAAAGGTTTAAAATGTGTGGCAACATGAGAGTTGATCCCAATTGTTTCATTTCAATTTTTTGGAACATTGCATAATGTTGTAAGATTTTGTTGTTTAGCATTAGTCATGCTCCATGAATTTAAATCTACTTGTAACATTCATGTGTGTTATGGATGGTGAAATAAAATAAAATATTATTGTGGTTAAGTTCATGTTATCTTTGAGTTGTGATGAATGTGAATATTGACATTTAGAGGATTCAACTACAATATGAAGTACTTCATGATCCCTACAACTATACATTTGGTGTTAGTCATTTTTGTGACTTTTTTTTTCTTTTGCAAGGAATTAAAAAAAAGATTTTTTTGGGCTTAATAACCAACCTAGACATTGCATTGAATAGTTCTCAACCAATTCTTACAAAAAATGACCACTACGCACACCAAGCAATTTTTACCCCTTAGTATATATATGTATATATATAAATAACTTAAGTGATTGTTCATTCTAGTAAGTTAATACCATCCAAGTAGAAAAAATCTAATTTTAAAAATTGATTTGATAACCTATGTGTAAGTGAATTAAAAAATAATTGGCCTAGTGTATATTGAAAGAAACCAATAACTAGCCAACACTAAGTTGGTCACTTGGTCCTTCATTTCACCCTCATTCCTTTGTTTTTTTTTAAGGTATTCACATAACGAATAAAATTTATTGAAATGATTGAAGTTGGGTATCAAATGCCATGTTGAACACACCATGGATGCATATTTATTGCATAGGATTTGAATAATTAAATGCAACATTGAAGTCACATGATAATGAAATTGCAAAATAATGAAAGAAGTTTAAAACAAAAGACTAAATCATATTTATCATCAAATTTATCACAAAATCTTATTTGGTTTTTCATTGTATGCGCATGTTACCTTTTTGGTTCAAAATTTGGATTTCAATTGTCCTTTCACCCAAAATGTCTATTGGCACCCTATGTTTGGCTCATTTCTAGATAATTGTACTACTGGTTTAAAAGATCATCTATTTTTGACATAAGGTCCAAGCTTTCTTTAACATGTGGGTAATTTTATTTAGGTGTTTAAAGATCACTTATTTGTAACTTAAGGTCCAAGTTACTTTTAATTTGTTAAGGTATTGTAGACCAATGTGAATGGGTAGTCCTTGCTTAAAGGCATGGCCCAACAAATGCTCAATTGAAGGTTTTTTTGAATTTAAAAAAAAAGTTGGAATCCATATTAGAGGTTCTTTTGAAAAGCTAAGCTTGTGTAGCAAGTTTTTCAAAATGTTGTAAAGATTTTTGAGCAAAAAGGCTTTATCATTTTCAATGGGGTTATTGACATAATTTCATGGATCCCTTAGCAATTGTGTAACAATTGAAGATAGTGGACAAATTTTTGTAAGGTGATATGTAAAAATAATTAAAATAAATTTTATTTCTTTTAAACATGCAAAAATATTTATGGAGGGGGAGGCCCATTCATATGGAGTCACATCATGGGTGGTGAGTGAAACTTAATCTCCACCTTCATCTTACTCACCTCATATGGTGTAACTCCTTCATGAAAATGTTTCCTCCTATACTTTAAAATGGCAAAATTGATTGCCATTGCATAATTCCTACCTACATGTGCTACATAACAACCAACCTACACTAGTTTACAACCTACTTATGAACCTTTATGCCAAGGCACATTTTCTCATAAGTGATTAGATGTTGCGAATTATTTTTGCACTTCTTTAGGTTGAATTTTTTAAGTTGGGATAATATTATTTTTGTAATATTCCAAGTTGGCAAATTACAATCTTGCAATGCACCATTTTAAAATGTATGTTCTAATAATGGTTTAGATGTCAACATATAGGGTTGGAGTGATCTAGCACCCACCAACACATTAGTCCAACATAATCTATTGTGGGTTTTGTTGGGTGGATGAAGCTTTATTTTTAAAAATTTCCCCACTTTCTCACCGCCCTCTTTTATTTTCCTGCCCTCACAAACCTACTTCCCCTTTCTTGTTTTTCTTCTTGGTTGTTTTTTTTTGGTCTTTTTCCTTTTTTTTTCCCTCTTCTCTTTCATGTGCGTTGAGATTTTTAGCTGTAACAAGAAAAGGGTTTGGAGAGTGTGTGTTTTGGAACTTTAGATTGGAGGAAGAAAGGGTCTTGGGGGGCGACACTTAATGTAAAGTTTGGGATCTACATGCATGAAATGACCATTTTTAGGGGGGGGTATTAGATAAATGTCCAATGTGTATATTTTCTAGTTTTATAATATAGACATATTAAAGCCACCCTATATTAATTATAATCCATTATTTCATATTATTACATACCTTATATTATAATTAAATTGATTATTTCAATAAAATGTACCCTATTTTTTAACTAATTAACTTATAATTTTTATCCAACAACCAATATATTGCACCATATATTTTTATTCATGTATTTTATTTTATTTTTATTAATGTCCCCCCTGGGGAAAAACTTTGGGGAAATATTGTAAGTTGTAAGGGGTTGAGAACTTTGGCTTGAAACAAGATCCAATGCAATGTGGAGGTGGGTTTCAATGACAAGACTTGTTACAAAAATGCAACAAAGTTTGACAACTTTTCAAGTGAGTTATTTTGTGTTTTTTTGTTTTGGGTTTGTTCCCTACATTGATTTAAAAAAATTTCTTTTGTTTTGCTTTTGGTTTAAAAAAAAAATTAAAACTCTTTTTTCTGTTTTGTTTTGTGTGTGTGTGTGTGTGTGTTTCTATTCGTGCATTTTTTGAATTTTAAAAATTATGTCTTTTATTTTTGTTTTTTTGAGTTTGTGTGTTTTTTTTTTAAAAAAAAATGTATTATGTTTGTGTGTTATATTTTAATTTATTTACTAATAGAAACCTTGAAACCTTTATTTACTAATGCATATTTTTATTTGTGAATTAGATTTTGAGAAACCACCAAAGATGAATTTGTGGTCAACAAAATTCATTTTCACATCTAGCACCAACAATTGTACACGTATCACCATGTTACAAACGTGATCGAAATAGTTGTAATTTACCACCAAGTTCATGACATTATAAATGAGGACACTAGCTATAGAAAGGGATTATTTATGGAGAGGGAGTCACATGTCGTCACTTCTCTTTTTGTATTAACATGGGTTTGTTGAGTTGCATTTTTTTTAACACAATTCTTATGGTTTGGTGCATTTTGCATGCAGTTTATGTGTACATAAAAACTAAATTTTAGATTATGCCATTTGATATTTTAGCAACCAATGACATGTAAATGGTTTGCAAAAGATCTTAGTGAATTTTTGAATTTCAAGTTTACTTCAAAATTTACATTAATTCATGTAAATATTTCCTCTTTCCAAATTCAAAATTTGTTGTGTTAGTTAAACAAATAATATAAAACATTAACAATAAACATAACATTTTTTTGGACATGCAATACTTGCATATCAATATTTCATATTGCATTTAATAAATTTTTTGTCATGTAATACCCACATCAAATTCCTAAATTTTCATTGGTTCATAAAAACTACATTTTGTAGCATTGCCACCACGTCACATCACATTCCCAAATTCTTCATTGGTTTTTTTAGCCGATTATGTAATACATGCATATGGGTCCTGAAATGTCCATTATTGTATTAACCGGTTACGAAATATTTGCATACGTATATGTTTTCCCAATTTTAAATTCATTTATATGCAAATATTACATGTGTCATGTCTGACATGTGGTTTTGGCATAATATTGATCCATGTATTATATATTGGATAATTAATACAACTTGCAATACTTGCTCGCTTTCTTAATTCAAAATATATTAGATGCATGTATTACATATTGGGTAATTAATATAATTTGTTAATGGTAGGTGAAAGTATTGCATTGTCATTTAAGGTGGGTTATTGAAATTTATCCATTAAAAAAATATTGCTAATTTGTTTCAAAAGTGTGTTGAAATTCCATTCAACCCTGAATACATTGATTTTTCTAATACTTTCATTGACAATAATCATCACCTTTCATAGTACCTTCAGGATTATCTTATGTGAAAGTAATACAAAAAATGTAGTGATTTAGCCAAAAAGAAAAGGTTTTGTAGGTAGGTAGGTAGGTGGGTAGGAAGGTTTGGGTGGGGTTGGTTGTTAATTGGTAAGTAAGGCTAAGATGTAAGTTTATAGGGTAGCTAGGCCAATAAGATAACTAGGTCAATAGGGTAACTAGGTGGGAAGGTAGTATGGAGGTTAGGGTTGAGAAAAAAAAAATTCCCAATTTTTTTTTATAGGTTAGAAATTTTAAAAAGTTGACTGACTGAGGCTAGATGAAAAATGCAACCCTTCCCATAGATAGAACAATCAATTGGTGCATTGGTGGATGTTGGTTGATTATGGCTATCATATAGATCAAATGCTTTAGAATGATCCACAAAGACTAGGTTATGGCTAAGGTATTGCCTTAGAATGGGGTCATGTCTAAAGCAAGTGACCTAGGTGGAGATAGTACCCATGTTTAGTTTGGCATTTTTGAGAATGCCCTTCACAAATGGGCTTTACCCATGGTAAAACATAAGGTAAAGGGTAGCATGAAATTAAACAAACATTGATCTTAAGGCATAGGAGCAGGATGATACTTACACTTACTCCTTAAGAAAGAGGGATCTTACATGATTTAGGGTCACTATAAATGAGGGTCTAAGGTCTAAGGTCCAATGAAATAGAACAATCCTATTGGTTGAAAGCCATAAATTGGACCCATGGCCTTTAGATGAAGGTCCAAGACCAAAAAGTGGCAAATCAAAGCCAAATTTACATGGCACCATTTTTTTGAGAATATCAATTGGTTGGGTTCAAAAAAATAGTGCAAAAGGAGAGTTCATGATTTGGAGAATCAAGATGCAAGCTAAGAGGAAACCCAAGGAAAATACCCCTTAAACAATATGTCATGAATGGTTTCAGCATTGGGTGAACCAACACCTAAATTGGTAACATGGTAAAGGCCCAAAATTTGATTGTTTAGGGTTGCTTAGGAATATAGTAAATATCTCATCATAAGTCCAAATTGGGGTCTTTGAGTTTGGTTTTTCCCCCCAACTTTGTGAATTGGGCAGGTTTGGCGACTGTCCATGAGAGGTTTAGGGTTGGGTTAAGAAAATGAGTATGTACTTTTAATTTATTTCATAAGAAAAAAAAATGTTCACACTTTGAAATTATAGGAAGTTTTTAACATACAGTGAAATTTATTCTTTATTTTTACCCTAATTTTATGGGTATATCTTACATATAACCCAATGGTATTAATAGGATTTTGTTTTCAGATGTATATATTCCAAATATGTGTTTCATTAAGGTCTATTAGTTTTAAGAAATAAGTTAAGGTAAGTGATATACCTTGCCCATACCTCGTGTGTATATATGGGTAAAAGATATACTAATACAACATTGATTTCAACCTAACCTTATGAAAAAAAAACTTCTCAAAAAACCCATGAATGTTTAGGTCTATGAGAGCTTCAAGTACCTATGGCTTCCTCCCATGTTTTGTGAAACATTCTTGGGTTGTTGAACTGTCCATCAGCTCTTTTTAGGCTATTGCAATCTCTCCAAATTCATTTTAAAGAATATGGCAAGCTTTTATTAATGCTAGTTAATTCCTTTAAAAAAGGCTAGTGAATTGTTTATTTTTATTAGAAATGTAATGCTCAAATAGGTAGATAATTGGATAATAGATTGTGGATTAAGTAAGATTAGCTTTTGATAAGACATCTTGAAAAATTTATGGGTGAATTAAATTTTGACTTTACTTTTTAAATATTCCCATAATATTATGGATGAATTAAAAGATTGATCAATTTCTTAATATTGATAATAATGATTAATATGCTTTTTAAAAAATGAACAATGTACATGTGAACAACATACACATTTAATTTTGAACAATGTACATATGAACAAATGGTATCATATTCCAATTGGGTAGTATTATTGGTCCTAGTTTGCTCATCACACATTTGTTCATTGTTCTAATTTATGAATTCATTATATTGAATGATCTCTTTGTTATTTGAAAATAAGTAAATTATTTAGTTTATTGCACCTATATTTCCTTGTCTTGTTCTTAACATGTTGGACTAGCAAGCAAAACCATGAATGCACATACACACCAAAGCAATCCATTCTGTTAGGCAAGTAGTAAAATATTCCAAATATAGTGAAGGAATGAATTACAAGACCCTGGCCAAGGTGAGCCAACATCCATATTACTACCTTCACCTTCTTGAATTAGGTTTAAAAAGTGGTTACCTTTAATCGAAAAATGTTAAATTTAAACTTAGAGAGTTTACTTTAGTCTTGGGACATGATATTTAACTCTTTTTTTACACAATACCAATGTAGGTGTTGATTCACACAAGGCCTATATGATGCTACTTCAAGTATTCAAAATTGGAAGCTATCTTGTTGAAAACATCTTTTCCAATAGTTGAAAAAGTTCGTGTGTGATGATAATGATTCTTTCTTGATGCACACATGTCACATGGCCAAACACATTCCATGTTATCAAAACTATGGTTCCCAATAGGCTTTGTAAACCAATATCATTGTGTTATTTACTCCAAAGTTGTCATGAGCATGAAAACTATCACAATGAAAAGTATACACAATGAACATGAGGGCTATCACAAGCTACAACAAAAGATGCATCACCTTAATTCCCACCATACACACAAAGTGAACACATATAAGGATCCAAATGATCATAACATGAAAAATTGGAACATAAAATGGAACGAACAAGATTATGATGCAAAGTTATATTTCAACTAATGTTCATCATAATACAACTACTAAGTGGGACTATCAATATTTATAGATTTCATGGAAGTTAAACAAACTCCCAAATAAACTTTCATATTGGTTAGCATCCAAGGAATCTTTTTAAACAACTTCATAAATATCTATTATGCATGATAGGTGAACCCTAGTGATGAACTTCATTCATTATGCATGAAAAATTAAAATTTATGGATGAACCTAATTTATGAATGATGAACTTGGTGATGATGGATAATTTCATCCATGAACAACAAATTTCACTACATGAATTATCATGTGAAGTATCTTAGTATATCTAATATGATTCAAATAAAAATATAAAATAATCTTAAATATCAAGATATAGGATTTAGCTTGGGCTAGTGATCATGACAAAAGTGGCATGAAATTAATGTATTAGTGAGCACACTATAATGGACAACATAGATAACACCATAATATGTTAATTACAATGATTAATGACATAATATAGTTTGTAAATTATTGTTGCTTAATGGAGGTGATAGTGCAACTTCTTGGAGGCCCCCTTGACCTTTGAAGTTTGGAGTTACTAGGTGACCTTTTGCAACATAAAAGATACACCCTTGTTTACATTATGTAGTGATGATTGATTTTTGAATTTTGGAAAAATATTTGGTTTTTAAAGATATCAAGCAAATGCCCTATGCAACAAACTTGTAGGTTAATGATTCTTGACCTTTATCTTCATTTGATGAGACATTAAAATGACAACCTTGGTATAATAAACTAATAGTTTAAATCAAATTATTGGTTATAAATGTTAATTATAAAGGGCCTACAAAGATAATTTAGACCCTCCAATAATATATTTTATTTAATACTTGTTTTGGAGCCGAGAACAAACTAGACATTTCCCTTTAGACTTGAGGGTCGCATTGCTTACCACGGTCTATTGTTCACTATTATACCCATATTTATAATTTAATGGTTCTTGCCCTTTGAAAACTCTAGAAGCCACTTTTTATTTGAAAATCCTTTAGGGGGATTTTCAAGAAACAACTATTGTACCTACTACTAATGTTCAATGTACATTAAATTCCAAGAAGGTTAGCTTTAATAAAAAATCCTGATTTTATAGTGTTGAAAATTTTAGGGCATTAAACTCTAAACCTTCCCCATATTGATATGGATCCAAATTAGTGAGATATTTCCATGTTCATGATCAACAAGTAAGGGGACTTAGTGTATTTATTAATTATTGTCAAAATTATGAAATATTCAGATTGGGGTTGTTGGAACGTTTTTTTTCAAAAAATTAATTATTTTGTCAAAAATCTGTTGATTATCAATCATTGTTACAATATGTATTAATCGTTAGTGGGCTATTTTATAACACATTATGTATATAAATCATCAAATCTTTTACTTATAATTTAATTAAATGATACATTTCAAATTGTATAAGTTTCATTGTACATTACATTTAAAAATCAAATTCTTATTATTATCACGTTATTTCCCTTAGTTTCTTTTTTCTTTTTGTTAAATTGTATCCATGACACTTGGTTTTTGGAATTTGAAATTGAGTTGGGCTATCAAGGAGAAAAATTAATCCATTATGTTGTAATAAACCATCTTTTAAGTCAAACATGTATCAATCAATTACAAAGTTTCGAAGTCCTTGAATTTGGACGAGTTTTTAAAAATGGCCCTTAATGGCAATAGAAAAATAATCTTTCAAGGTAAAAACACATTAGAATGAGTCAATTTGGGCATAACCAATTTTTATTTAAAATGTTTACAAGTTTCATAAACTAATTTAATGTTGAAATGTTGTGTTTTACTTGTATAACACCCTTTTTAATATATCAATATAACATTTGGATAAGTTTGAAAGTAATCCAATGAATATAAAAATCTTTGAGCAACACGTTTCAAAGTTTTTGAAACCAACATTTTTCAACATAGTGAAATATGTAAAAAAATGTTTTAGCGTTGTTTCGACACTTTTTGACCAATTTCGTGTCACCACATCAACTTGTTAGGACTCGTCACAATGACTTAAAGGATGTTGTTCATTCCTATTAATGTGGTTTTATCTTTCACAAAAATTTCATGAATACATCCAGACAAAGAAAATGATTTTCTTAACAAGCCATTTTGTTTCCTTTGTTAAGTTTGTTCAAACTTGGTCCACATTGTTAGATTAGTCTTATATCACCATGTTTAGTCTTAACCTAGTATTAGAAGTCAATAAATTAGGAGGAATTTCAAACTTTAATTCATGGAAATCAATTAGAATGGAGAACATGTTCATGTAAGATAATCAATGGAGGTTCATGGATCCAACCACTACTAATTTTATACCCTAAGAATCTAGATGTAGTTCAACACGAGTTATCTTAATAGCAAAAAGTGAATGCATTAACCAGAATCATTTAGACTATGAAAAAAATTGTGTATCTAATACATGTAAGTTTATGAGGTCCATGAAAAGTGTGGAAATGCCTTTTAGAACAATTCCAAACCATAAACAATGCAACAAGACTTAGGTTAGAAAACAAACTTGTAACGATACAATTCATTGATGGAGTTTTAAGGATGAAGTGTTTTCACAAAATTCAAGAGACATAATACAAACTAGTATCGATCAAGCAACACGTAACACCAAAAAATTGCAAAATAAATGATCAACACTCTATCACTTAGTTATGAATACATTTTTCTGAATTTTAGTGTTCACATTCAATTGTCGACCTTTAATGAAGTGTTAGCTCAACTTCATCCAAAGGAAGCAAGACATCAATACCAAATCACTCAAATTAAGTTCATTTTCAAAATCCAAAAACAAGTATAAGACATGCACTAATATTAGGTATTAAGAAAAAATGTTGTAAATATAACATATGTACAAAGGACATAATAAGTATTAATCTTTAACATGCTCAATTAATAAGATGTCAAAGAGAATGTAATTTATATTAAAGGTTTAAGGTAGATGTAGCACCAATAAATTGATTATACTTGGTCAAAACAATAAGTTGATGAAGGGCGACCATGTGAGCATATTGTTGGTCCACTTTCTTGCATTGTAATGCACATCCTATTCACTTTGTTATGGAATGTTAAAGCCATTTTTTATTTTTTATTTATTTTCCCAAATGGAAACAAATAAAATGTTCACTATTTGTAATGGCTTTGTGGATGCCATACGTGTACATTCACAAATTAATGAACTGGGGGTGCACCTTGAAAGTTCTAACTTGAAATCTTGAGGTTGTATTGGCAGGCCAATGTGTCATCTTTAGATTGGCCAATAATGCTAAAATAATGCTTACTTTTAGTCCTAAAGTATTGTTAAAATAACGTTGAAATAATAAATTAAGGAATTAATTTTAATTACATTTTTTTGGGAATATTTTAGACAAATTGGATTATTTTCAGATTTATTCACCTTCTATTGCTAAATACCAAACTTGATAGCTCCAAATGGGGTATAAATGACTGTTGCTTCACACTTAAAAATAACTATTCATATATCATAGTGTTACTATTCAAAAGTTGCATGGAATGTAACACACTTGCAACACTATATGTTATGTTATATCAATTGTTATGGTGTCACTCCACTACAAGTTTGACAACAATTCACCCCATATACTTGTGGATTGATTGAAATGATTCAGAGGAGAACTCCAAGGATTCATGCCAGAACTCTACTCATAGTCTTCCAAATGCCCAAGAAAGAGTGAACCCATTTGCAGACAGCCCAAGAATCAAAATCAGCTGAAGCAGCAATTTACCCATCATATATGGAGAGTCATCTTATGGAGGCCAGCATGATTGCAAAGCTAAAACTTCAGGTAAACACTAAGAAATTTGACAAATCTGCGTCTCAAAACACAAATTGACATCAATGGAAGGTTTTGATTTCTGTTTGCTAAACTCAAGATCTTGTGTTGATGTCAATTCATGTTTCTTCTCAGGTGCAAATGCAAGATCAATGCAAGATCGCAGGTGTAATGTTGTGAATGGAGTATCTTGAATTGGTAGTCAGCTCACCTTGACATTTGTAGCTGAAGACTCTTTGGGAGGCAATAGCTATTGGAATGCAATAAATTTTGATGCACCTGCCCCCTTCACAAACTGAATGTTTCCCACCCATCCAGTGGTGGTTTCTCCTTCACTCTCTTTGATGCATTTTTGGCATTTGTTGTGACTCTAGACTCCATGGCCCTGGAGCTCCAACCTGGGCAAATGATGCACATCTCTCTTCTGAAGCATAAATTTGTCAAGTAAGTCATCACTCTCTCTCAGTTTTCTGGTACTTCCCAAAACTACAACTTGCAATTCCTCTATGTGAAGACAGCAACCTTCATTTGTCTACCTTTTATCATCTTGCTCTTGCAACCACCGGTAGAATCTTTGACTAAGTACAATCTGATACTAAGTTTCTCTAAAGAAAACTTCAACAAACCTGAGGGAAGTACAAGGAAGCACAAATTGAATTTTCCAGACTCTAGTCTGCACATACTGGCAGATCAGAAGAACCATATCTACACAACTTATCTGCAGGAAAATAGTTATCTGAATGTCTGGAAACCATCATCCCACATCTCTTTACTGAAGCTTGTTATGAGAGAGCAAATTAAAGGAGAATAATTTGAATCCATGAGCCACCCATTTGAAAGCAGATTGAATACTGGGTGTTCAGGTTCCAAAGCTTGTCTGGAAGCTGCACATGCTCAGTTCAAGCATCAGAAAGTAAGAGGTGAATGACTCTAACAAACTTTAAGCAGCATTACCAATAACAAAAATCGGTGAAGGTGTCATCACCACCAGTGCTGTCTTGGTCTTGCTGCAGAAAACCAACACAGATTGGATAGAGAGGAATGAGCTACAAGAGCCCAAAGCTACATAAGTTTGGGCCCCTAATAATCTCCTCAAAGGATGAAGGCAAGACAGATTGGGATCTGGAAGGAAAGCCATTCCACCTGAGAACACTGCATCTATCAGATCAGATCTAAGAGTGGCCTGCTGAAGCAGATTGGTGCACATTTGGTGACTAAATTCAGCTCTTTCAATCCACATGAAAGTCACATTGAAGTGTATAAAACACCAACATGAATCACAATTACACTTGCACTTTGAAGTCTAAGAAACTTCACCATATTCTCAGCCAGCAATCCAAGAAAGGGCCGAATTTTTAAAAAATTCCAATGTACATACAAGCAAGAATACTGAGCAAACTTTAGTCTTGTTGCCCTGCAAAGAAGTTCTGGTCCCCAATTCATGGCTTCCACCATAACAGGAAAGAAGATGGCTGAGTGATCCTACTCACATTAAACCCAGTGCTCAAGTTGTTTGGCCAATAGTGGGTCAAGAGATTTTATGAACAACATGCTTTGCTTGCTTTCTCCTCCTAAAAGGCTCTTCTGGCCAAAGCAAAAAGGAGGCCACCAAGTGCTGACAAAGTACGAGCAAGCTCCTATTGTGTAGAGATTCTTTCCTCAAACAACTAACTACCTATTTCCATACCATCATGGCTCAAACCATTCCAGCAAATGCAGGGTTGGCCAGTTCTCTTCTCAACAAATGTGACAGCGACTGGGGGAGGAGGAGACATGCTTTGAAGCATGTAAGTCGATACCCCTGTAAGCCACACAAAAAATGTGTGAACAAAGACAGAGAGAGAAAAGCATGAATGTAAAACAAAACCAAAAATAAAACACAAACTGTGAATCAAGAAAAGTGCTGCAAGAGTAGTATCCCTTACGTACACACACACACACACACAGAGCAAAAAAAACTGCTCAACACAAAGCCAAGTTTTCAATCTCTCTCTGCCAATGAATCACCATGATGAAAGACAATGATGAGATTCTTTGGTGTATAATGATCCACCACAAAACAATAACAAACAAGCGTGCCCTACGATTGATTTGTCGCATAATAGTGGCATTTCTTCTCCAGATCTGCCCTGTTTGCTCCAACGATCTTGTCAATCTGCTTCCCATCCTTGATGAACAAGAAGGTTGGCATTGCTCGAATCTCCCACTCAGTAGTCACCTCCTGCACAATGGTAGCCAAATTGCTTCTTGGACATTTGACTACTAGTTTTACACTCACACACAAACAAAACCCACAGCATTTACACCACCAGCTAAGGAAAGGAATTGACCTTTTAACACACACACACACACACACAAAAGAAACCCCTTTCACTAAAAAAAAAATAGCTTATTCATTCTTGCATATGTATTTTTGCAATTGGACACCAGAAGATGGCAGTGGTGACTAACATGTGGTTCAACAAACTTGGCAGAAACAAACATGTGAGAATCTGATGCACATGTCTGAGAGAAGCATTTGATTCTGATGCATGTTGCAAAGAACAGAAGATGGTGGTGGTGATCAGAAACATGCAGTCCAACAAACTTTGCAGAAACAAACAACATGATGTGAGAATCTGATGCACATGTCTGAGAAGCATTTAAATTTTCTTAATCTGATGCACCTTGCAAAAAGCAGAAGATGGGAGTGGCAGTAGCAACAAACTGTGTACATCCAACATGCAAGAATCTGATGCACATGTCTGAGAAGCATTTGGTTCTCTTTGATCTGATGCACGTTGCAGCAGTGCACTTCCAAAAGTTGTATGTGTAAAATTGTTTCAGTCCTCATGTCACAAAGTACAAAAAAAAAAAGAAGTTCTGGAAAATAATAGAAGAAGAAGAGGCTGTGGTGAAGAAGAGGTCATGGTTGAAATCAGAGTTAGCAAGGAAATGCCTGCTTGTCCGTGATCATGGATATTGAAGAATAAGAAGAAGTTCAGAAAGAAGAAGAAGAAGAAGAATCTCACCTGTACTTCATCAACATCAACCTTGAGGAAGATGAGAATGTCATATTTCTTGCTCAGGTCTGTGAAAACTGGAGCCATAAGCCGACATGGTCCACACCAAGTTGCTGTGAAGTCTACCACAATCTGTGGACAACAGTAGTTGTATCTTTGTATGTTTGAGAACCAGAACAAAATGAGAAGAAGGCAATGGTTACTAGGTACTCTTCAGACTTCTTTTTCTTCTTGCCACAAGTTTGTTTTCTTGTCAGAAGACATATGGACAAGAACAGGGAGTTGAAAATTGGATTGAGAGAGAGAGAGAGAGAGAGAGAGAGAGAGAGAGACAGAGACAGAGACAGAGACAGAAGAGATTCGCTCACAATTTTGCCACGGCTCTTGGCATCCTCGACCTTCGTCTCCCAGAGCTGCTTGCTGTTCACCACATGCACATTGCCATGATCAGCAGCCATGGTTGTTGCTCCAAGACACAAGAGTAGTGCACACCCCCTCCTCTTCCTTCCTTCCTTCCTTCCCTCCTTCCCTCCTTCCTGTTACCCTGGCTGGAAAGAAACACAAGAAGAGTAGCAGCGTGGGAGGAGGAGGAGATAGAGATACACGGAAACACAACCGTTGTTGACGATTGTGCGCACAACAACAACCAAAAAAAAAAAGACAAAACCAAGAAGAAGGTGTGAACCATTTCTAGCCAGACAGAATCTTTTTGGGAAATATTTCACTTCCGAAGAAGAAGAAGATGTCATCCTCTATTCAATTTGAGACGCTGAAAAGCAAAAAAAGAAAAAAAGAAAAAGAAAAGAAATGCTGTAAATCCCTGGTCAAGACCTTTACCTGAAAAGCCCAAGAAGATAGATCCTTCAGTTATTATTATGCTCAAATTTGGGAAAGCTTTTCCATTGTGAAGGACTCCCTCCATCCATCCACACAACAAACCTTAGAATGTAGGGATACCAAACTTTGGCTCATTTCTAGAAGGGCCCCCTCCTCTTTGTGTCTTGGTTACTTTTCTTTGTCCAAAAATTTCAATTACGGCTGGCAAAGATGCAAGCATCCTCCATCTTAAGTCAGGCAATAAATAACAACAAATAGGCTTGGCTACTTCCCGACTTTCGCCCCTTCAGAACACAACCCCCCATTGCCACGGTACCTATTACAAGCAGTCGATTGTTGAGATGGAGAGATTTTGATATCTAATTTGTGATGCCTTGACATCCTTTAAATTCTCCTTTTGGCTTTCCCGATACCTTGGTACATTTTCCAAATCTGCAGTGTGTTTATAAATAAGTTTTGCAATTTTTTTTGATGATTTCTGGATGCATGGCTATGTCTGTGAGGTGGGGGGGGGGGGGGGAGAAAAAAAAAAAAAAATAAGCAAGAACCACAAAAAGGAGGCACAAAAGCAACAACACCACCCATTGGAAACAA
>Ga0116227_10006828_pt1 | contig 22788 bp, 29 predicted proteins | sample S1TSphgellanicum_FD_89693 | JGI IMG/M metagenome (GOLD analysis project Ga0116227, IMG submission 89693) | Host-associated microbial communities from peat moss isolated from Minnesota, USA - S1T2_Fb - Sphagnum magellanicum MG | ecosystem: Host-associated > Plants > Peat moss > Unclassified...
GCGGCCGGCGAGGGCTGCCATCAGGCCGACCACGGCGCCGGCGCCGGCCATGTCCCATTTCATATCCTCCATGCCGGCCGCCGGCTTGATGGAGATGCCGCCGGTATCGAAGGTCACGCCCTTGCCGATGAAGGCGACGGGCTTCTCATCTCCCGCCCCCTGCCATTGCATCACCACCATGCGCGGCGGATTGGCGCTGCCCTGGCTGACGCCGAGCAGGGAGCCGAAGCCCAGCGCCTCCAGCTCCGGCTGCCCGAACACTTCTACGGTGAGGCCCAACGCGCGCAGTTTTTCGATTCGGGTGGCGAATTCGGCAGGGGTCAGGATGTTGGCGGGTTCGCTGACCAGGTCGCGGGTGGTGAAGATGCCATGGGCGACGGCGGCAAGCGGGGTCCAGGCAGCGGTGGCGGCGGCGGGATCGGCGGCCAGCACCGTCAGTTTCTCCAGGCGCGGCTTTTCGTCCGGCTTCTGCTTGGTGCGGTAAATGTCAAAACGGTAGCTGCGCAGGGTAGCGCCCATGGCGGTCAGCGCCGCCTGATCGGCGGTCAGCGTGTCGGCGGCGATCGTCACCTCCGGCTCGCGGGCCAGGCCGGCGATGAGCGAGCCTGCGGCTTCCTCGATTTTCCGCGGCGTGATGTCCGCCTCTCGGCCGAGGCCGGCGGCGACGATGCGGGTGAACGTGGCGGTCCCTTCCCGGACCGAGGGGGCGAGGATGGTGCAGGTCTGGCCGTCCTTGCCGGTGAATTCGGCGGCGGCAAAGGCGCGGGTGACGGCACCGCCGGTGGCTTCGTTGGCCGCATGCCACAGACCGGAGGGGCTCGCACCCTCGGGCACCAGCACGGCTAATACGCCTGCGCTGGGCAGCACGGGTTCAGCAAAACTCACATCCAACATACGGTCACGGTCCTCGAAGCAGGGGTTACGGCCAGATGTAGCCATGCCGGTAAAGCTTTGCCAGGGTAACGCGGCCAATCAGCTCCAGGTTGATTAAGCTTATCGTAATGAAATCGCGCCATCATGCCGCTTCAAACGACGGGAGGCCGGCACATGGACATTTTGGGCATCATGGGCAATGCACCAGGACCGCTGGTAGCCACAATCAGCCACGAAGGTGAAATTCGCAGCATTCGCATGAATGTTGCCCGCCATCCGGAGGGGGGATGGCACGTCCGCAAGCCGTGTGGCGGCTGGGGTCCGCGGTGCCATGCAGTTCCGGCGGCGATTTTGATGGAGGCGAGCGAAGCTTTTGCGAGCGAAGCGGTGGATATGGCGGCGTAGGGCGGAAAAGCGAAGCGCCTTCCGCCATGACGGCCGTATGCCAAGCTCAGCGATGATGGCGTTGTTGCGAGGTGGAAGTGGCGGAAGGCGCTTCGCTTTTCCGCCCTACGACCTGGCCCGCCGATTAGCCCAGGCCTCCATGAGCTGAAGCACGGTCGCTGCCGTCTCTTCGATCGACCGGCGCGTCACATCCACCACCGGCCAGCCGCGCCGCGTACACAAACGGCGAGCCCATAAAAGCTCGGCCTTGACCGTCTCCAGATCGACGTAATCCCCGGAATCCTGCTTCATATGGCCGGCGCCGTGACCCTGGGCTATCAGTTTCAGCCGGTGCCGGCGGATTTCAATGAGCGCATCCGGATCGAGCGTCAGCCCGATCACCGGGCAATGCGGATGATCCAGACCCGGCGGATCCGGCAAACCCGGCACCAGCGGCACATTCGCCGCCTTCACCCCGCGGTTGGCGAGGTAAAAACTGGTGGGCGTCTTGCTGCTGCGCGATACGCCGACCAGAATCACATCCGCTTCGGCAATGCCGGCCTGTGCCTGGCCGTCATCGTGGGCGAGCACGAAATGGATGGCGTCGATGCGGCGAAAATAATCGGCATCCAGCACATACTGGCGGCCGGGCCGCGCCGCCGCGGTGACGCCCAGCGAATCGGCCAGCACGGCGAGCACCGGGTCGAGCACATTGACCACCGGCACGCCCAGACGCTCGCAGGTGCCCTCCAGGTCATTGCGCAGCGCACGGTCCACCACCGTCGAGATCACCGGGCCCGGCTCGGCCTCGATGCCTTCGAGCACGCGGTGAAGCTGGAAGCGCGTCCGGATCAGGCTCCAGCGGTGATACAGGATGCGCCCCTGCTCGAACTGGCTGACGGTCGCGCGCGCGATCGAATTCAGCGTCTCGCCCGTGGCGTCCGACACCAGGTGCAGGTTGATCCGGTCGGTCATGGCAGGGCGGAGCGCATAAGTGCGAGGATAACGGGGATAACCGGCCTGAACAGGGGTGCGATGCCGGCGGCAAAAGAGAGTCGGGGATAAGTTTGCAACCGGGCGGCGGCCGGGACAAGTTTGACAGGTCCCTGCCCTATCTGTGGATAGGGCGAAAAATCACGCAGACTCAGGGGGCTGACAAACTGAGATGATGTGGACAGATCACCGAGGGCCGCCGCCCTGCCGGGGTACCCCATGATTCGCTCCACCATCTGCCCCTACCATTTTCTAAAAACTCTTATGACTCTAGAAGAGCGCGAAACATGACGGACCGACGATGACCGACAAACCGATTCTGCGCGCCCTGAACGGCGAAGCCGTGTGGCCGCCGCCGGTGTGGCTGATGCGCCAGGCCGGGCGCTACCTCCCCGAATACCGCGCCATCCGCGATACCGGTGATTTCATCACCCGCTGCACGACGCCCGAGCTGGCGACCGAAGTCACGCTCCAGCCGATCCGCCGCTTCGGCATGGATGCCGCCATCCTGTTCAGCGACATTCTCATCCTGCCCTGGGCGATGGGTCAGGATGTGCGTTTCGTGAATGGCGAGGGTCCCGCCCTGGCCCCGGTGCGCGACGAGGCAGCACTGTCGGCACTGACAAAGCAGAGTATTGCCGAGAAAACCGCGCCGGTGCTGGAGACGGTCCGCCGCGTGCGGGCCGCACTCCCACCCGCCTGCACCTTGATCGGCTTCGTCGGCAGCCCGTTCACGGTGGCCTGCTATATGGTCGAAGGCGGCGGCAGCCGCGATTTTGCCCATACGCGCGGCATGGCCTATGCGCAGCCTGCGCTGTTCGGCCGGCTGATGAGCCTGCTGACCGAGGCGAGCATCGATTATCTTGCCGCTCAGATCGAGGCAGGCGCCGAGGCGGTGATGCTGTTCGATACCTGGGCCGGCTTACTGCCGCCGTCCGAGTTCATCACCCATGTCACCGAACCCGCCACGCAAATCGTGGAGGCGTTGAACCGCCGTTTCCCTGACGTGCCGGTGATCGGTTTCCCGCGTCTCGCCGGCATGTATGCCGGCACCTATGCCGAGCGCACGGGCGTCGATGGCGTGGGTCTGGATACCGGCACCGATCCGGCGCTGGCCGCGGTCAGCGTGCCGGAGCAGGTCGCCATTCAGGGCAACCTCGATCCGATTGCGCTGATTGCCGGCGGTGCTGCCATGCGTAAACAGGTTGACGGCATTTTGGATGCAATGCGCGGCAGGCCACATATCTTCAACCTCGGTCACGGCATCCTGCCGCAGACGCCGCCGGACCATGTGGCGGAGCTGGTCGCCAGCATCCGGGAACGATAATATTATGACCAGGCTCGCCGTCGTGCTGTTCAACCTGGGCGGTCCCGACCGGCCGGAAGCCATAAAACCGTTTTTGCTCAATCTGTTCCGTGACCCCGCCATCCTGCGGGTGCCGTTTTTTATCCGCCCGCTGCTGGCGCAGATCATCGCCAGGGCGCGCGTAAAACCGGCGACGGAGAATTATGCCATGCTCGGCGGCAGGTCGCCGCTGCTGGAACTGACGGAGAAGCAGGGGCGCGCGCTCGAAGCCGCGCTCGCCGAGCCCGGCGTGGAGGCGCGCTGTTTTATCGCCATGCGCTACTGGCACCCGTTCAGCGACAAGGCGGTGGAGGAGATACGCGCCTGGGCGGCGGACGAGCTTTTCCTGCTCCCCCTATATCCGCATTTTTCGACCACGACGACCGGCAGTTCGCTCACCGACTGGCGGGCGGCGGCTGTCAAAATGGGGTTGGCGAAGCGTGTCACCACCCTGTGCTGCTGGTTCCGCGACCAAGCGTTCATCGATGCCACGGCGGCCGGTGTTCGTGCGAGCCTGGCCGCTGCCCGCGCCGACTCTCCGGCGCCCGTGCGCGTTCTGTTTTCCGCTCACGGTCTGCCGGAGCGGATCGTTGCCGACGGCGACCCTTACCAGTTCCAGATCGAGAGCACGGTCGATGCCGTGGTCGAGGCGCTGGACGAGCCGGGGCTGGATTGGCAGGTCTGCTACCAGTCGCGCGCGACGCCGCAGAAATGGCTCGACCCGAGCACCGAATCCGCCATCGAGAAGGCGGCGGAGGACAAGGTTGCTGTCCTCGTGGTGCCGATCGCCTTTGTCTCCGAGCATTCCGAGACGCTGGTGGAATTGGACGTGGAATACCGCGATCTGGCGGTAAAACTGGGGGTGCCTGGCTACTACCGCACGCCGGCGCAGAATGACGATCCCGGTTTCATCGCTGCCCTCGCCGGCCTGGTGCGGCGCTCGCGTGCCGGCGGGCCGGGTCTGTGCAGTTTTGCCGGTGGCCGCGCCTGCCCGGCGGTGCATGGCGATTGCCCGCATCTGCTCACGGCCGCCAATGAGCCGGGAAAACTCGCCGCGTGACCCCGCTGCCGCTCCGCCTGGTGATCTTCGATTGTGACGGCGTTCTCATCGACAGCGAACCTTTGTCGCGCCGCATCATCGCCGCTGAGGCTGCGGCGTTCGGCTGGACGCTGAGCGATGCGGATGCGCAGGCTTATACCGGCATGGCCTGGAGCGCGCTGATACCCGCATTCGAACGCGCGACCGGCCGGCGGATGGCGCCCGACTGGGCGGCCAGCGTGCAAGCCAGATGCGTCGCCGCCATGCAAGCGGGGGAGGTGCACCTTATGCCAGGAGCGGCCGAGGCGCTCGATGCGGTGTTGGCGCTGGGCTTGAAACTGCGTGTGGCGTCGAATTCGTCGCATGAGGAAATGGCGGTGAAATTCGGCCATACCGGGCTCATGCCGCGTCTTGCCGGGCTGCTGCACAGCGCCCGCGACGTGCTGCGGGCCAAGCCGGCGCCGGACCTGTTCCTGGCTGCCGCGTCGGCCGAGGGCGTGCCGCCGGACGCCTGCCTCGTCATCGAGGACAGCCGCCCAGGCATCACAGCCGCCCACGCCGCCGGCATGCGCTGCATCGCCTACGCGCCGGACGGGCTGGCGCCGGACCTGCTGCCCCTGGCCACGCCGATCCGCAGCCTGGCGGAGTTACCGCCCCTCCTGCGTGCCGCCATGCTCCCCCGCGCCGCATGATCGGGCATCTTTTCGCCCACCTCTACCCATGGACCAAGGCACTTCACCTGATCGCCATGGTGGCCTGGATGGCGGGGCTGCTCTATCTGCCGCGCCTGTTCGTCTATCATTGTGAAACGCCGCCCGGCACCGAATCCAGCGAACGTTTTAAGGTCATGGAGTATCGGCTCTATAAATTCATCATGACGCCGGCGATGATTGCCACTTTTACCTTCGGCATCATGCTGGCACTGACGCCTGGCCTGGTGGATTGGTCGGCTGGCTGGTTTTACGTCAAACTTGTCTGCGTCATCGGGCTTGCCGGCACGCATGGCATGATGTCTCGGTGGCGCAAGGATTTTCTGGCGGACCGTAACCGCAAACCGCAGAAGTTTTTCCGGATTATGAATGAGGTGCCTACGCTGCTGCTGATGGTCGCTATTGTGATGGTTGTGGTGCAGCCATTCTAGCGCTGTCGCCCGCATGGAGCGATTGCGGGACTCGCTTGCTGGTATAGAAGTAAGAAAGCAGTTCTTTTTTGAAAAAAAGAACCAAAAAACTTTTGGACCTGGGGCTTGATCACCGTCTGAACATGTGCCACGTGTCTGTCGTCGTCCGGACCTATGGTTCGCGGCACCTCCCTTATCGCTGTCGGCCTTCAGCCTCAGCCCATCGGCTTCTGCGTCATACTCTGCCGCAGCCCTCCTCAGCCCGATGGCCACTTCCTTATATCCACCAATCCGAGGCATGCCCATGCATCTCGCCGAACTCAAGGCCAAGTCACCGGCCGACCTTCTGAGCTTCGCCGAATCCCTGCAAATCGAAAACGCATCCAGCCTGCGCAAGCAGGACATGATGTTCACGATCTTGAAGAATTTGGCGGAAAACGACCAGGCCATCCACGGCGATGGCACGCTGGAAATCCTGCCCGACGGATTCGGCTTTTTGCGCAGCCCGGAAAGCAACTACCTGCCGGGACCGGACGACATATACGTCAGCCCAACCCAGGTGCGCCGCTTTGGTTTGCGCAACGGCGACACGGTGGACGGCCAGATTCGCGCCCCGCGCGACGGCGAACGCTATTTCGCGCTCATGAAGCTCGACAACGTGAATTTCGAGCCGCCCGAAGCGGTAAAACACCGCATCAATTTCGACAATCTGACACCGCTCTATCCCGAGCGCCGGCTCAAGATGGAGATGGAGAATTTCCAGTCCGTCGCCAAAGGGCCGCAGAAAGACAATACGCCGCGCGTGATCGATCTGGTGGCGCCCATCGGCATGGGCCAGCGTGCGTTGATCGTAGCACCGCCCCGTACCGGCAAGACGGTGATGCTGCAAAACATCGCCACCGCCATTTCCAATAACCACCCCGAGGTGTTCCTCATCGTCCTGCTCATCGACGAGCGGCCCGAGGAGGTGACGGACATGGCGCGCACCGTGAAAGGTGAAGTCGTCGCCAGCACCTTTGATGAACCCGCAACCCGTCACGTCCAGGTCACCGAAATGGTGCTGGAAAAAGCCAAGCGCCTGGTGGAACACAAGCGCGACGTGGTGATCCTGCTCGACAGCATCACGCGGCTCGCCCGCGCCTACAACACCGTCGTTCCCTCCTCCGGCAAGGTGCTGACCGGCGGCGTGGATGCCAATGCGCTGCAACGCCCCAAACGCTTCTTTGGTGCGGCGCGCAATATCGAGGAAGGTGGATCCCTGACGATTATTGCGACCGCCCTGATCGACACCGGCAGCCGCATGGACGAAGTAATTTTCGAGGAATTCAAGGGCACCGGCAATTCCGAAATCATCCTGGACCGCAAGCTATCGGATAAACGGACGTTCCCGGCGATCGACATCACCAAGAGCGGCACCCGCAAGGAAGAGCTGCTCGTGGACAAGGGGACGCTGTCCAAAATGTGGGTGCTGCGCCGCATCCTCAACCCGATGGGTGCGAGCGACGGCATGGACTTCCTGCTGGACAAGCTGAAATACAGCAAGTCCAACCAGGACTTTTTCGATGCCATGAACACATGACCGTAGGATGGGTCTTGACCCATCATCTCCGTGCGGCAGATGCTCGTTGTGTGCACGATGATGGGTCAAGACCCATCCTACGCTTGTTGCTGTTCTACGACGGCGACCTCGGGAAAAACCTGTCGCTCGCAGTCGGCAGCCTGGACGATCAGTCCGGCGTAAAGCCCGACCATCATTACGGTATCGAAAGCCGCCTGCCTTGGGCGGACTGCGGGCCGGACTGTGTCACGCTCGGGCAGCGGACATGAGCGTAAACGCGAAGGGCGGTGTTATCGCCGGCGTGGCGGACCGCGGCCGCGAAAGCTGGCCTGATGCCACCCGCGGCAATGCATCCTGGTTCACATTTTTTAGCAGTGACGTGACCTCGACGGACTCCATGAGTGCGGGCATCATGGAGATTCCACCGGATGGGGGTATTCTCGAACCTCACCGGCATGAGCAGGCGGAAATTTATTTTGTGTTCGAGGGGACTGGCCTTTTGACGATTGAAGGCGTAGCCTCAATGATTACTCCAGGGACGGCAGCTTTTATCCCTGGCGGTGCCGAGCATTCCCTGCGGAACGACGCGGCGAACGTGCTGCGGATTTTTTATGTGTTTCCGACGGACTCTTTCGCCGATGTCGTGTACCGCTTCCCAAACCAAACAGCCTGATTGCTGGGCTGTGGTGTGGAGTAGCACTTGGGCAACCTACCATGACGCAAGGCGGGCGCTAGCCTATACAGTTGGGGTGCAGCTCGCTTTAGCGCTGCACGATCAGGCCCGGCCACCCTATTGGTCCAACACCAAAGCGTATTGCACCCTATGCTCGCGGCGACTTGTGCGGTGGGCTGAAGCCCACCTACGGCCGCGGCGAAGCTAAGGCGGTAAGACGGTCAACGGTCAGTTTCCCTGGCATTACCCGTGAGAAGATGACCGTTACGGCACAAGTCACGCTCCCAGCGACTCTGTTGAAGCGTTGAGTCTGGCAGCTACGAGCCGTGCTCTCAGATCGTCTGGAATCAAAGCGCATACAAACTCGATTTCCGGAGGAACGCGGCCACCTGCGGCCTCCTTTTCGCACTGGTTACACATGTCGTGCTCCGTCAGAACTATTACCCGCTTTTTCGCCTCAACCATCGTCAGGAAAAGCATATCGGAACGTAGTTTGAGTATTTTGCCCACGGCATGTTTCCCTCCGGCCGTCTTCGAACCACTGGTCGAGATGGTGGCAACAATAGAGTGATCCTCGCTTACTGCATCGAAATCGAAAACACCGCCAGAGCGGAGTCGAAGTCTCTCCCTTGTAAATCGCGTTCCAAACTGTTGTACCATCCAGTTGCGGCGAACCCAGTCTTCGACCTCAAGCTGGATGCGGGTATCTGCCATGTGTCCTCCTGTGTCGCTTGTCTGAACGTGCCTATTGGAGTTGCACCGACGTTAACAAGCCTGGCCCGCATCATAATGCGAGCCAGACTCGTTTAGGTCTTGTCTGTCGCGCTCGTGCCGACTCGCTGCAGTGCTAGCTGAGCCTCTTCGGCCACGCCGGGAAGATCCTCAGCGGCGACTTTCCATATGATGTCAACGTTGATTCGGTCGTAGGCGTGGCGAAGCTGATTGCCCATGCCACGAATGTCACGCCAGTTCTGGCCCGGCATCAGCCGATCCGCGTGGTCGCCCAGCCTGTGCGCTGCTTCGCAAATGCGTTCGATACAGCGCTCGACCCCATCGCGCACCAAATCATTCCGCGCAAATCCATCCCTATCCATACCGGTGATATACGTGGCAACACGATCGGCATTCTCGATGATGTCCGCGATACTATCGGCCGGATCGTGCTTAGAAGGCACGGCAGCGGTCCCGGTCGATACTGGCCTGTAGCCGCTGCTTCTCAACCGGCTCAGGGACCAGATCAACGTCGCGGCCAAGCAGCTCAGACAAACGCCGTTCCAGCCCCACAACCTCGATCAGGCCGATACCCGCCGCCCGATCAAACTCCACCGCCAGATCCACGTCGCTCCCCGCCTCGTCATCCCCACGGGCCACTGAGCCGAACAGCGACAAGCGGCGGATGCCGGCCGCGCGCAGCTCCGCCTCGTGCGCACGCAGGGTGGCGATCACTTGGTCGGCCAGGGTCTTGGTGGTGGCGCTCATAGGCAGCAAGAAAGCACTTCTTTTTTGAAAAAAAGAAGCAAAAAACTTTTGGATGTTGGACTGGACCTATCCGGCGGCGGGACGCATGGATAAAAGTTTTTTGGTTCTTTTTTTCAAAAAAGAACTTCTTCCTTCTTCCGCGCCAGCGCACAGGTCAGGCCGGGGCAAAAACCCCTTCGAAAGCAAACGCTTCGACCGGGTTGCGGTCGCTGGGTTTTTCCATTGCCTGGTAACGCTCCGGCAGGACGGACGGGTCGCCGCGGCGGCCGATGGCGATGGCGGCTTCGACGTGAAACCCCTCCGGCACGCCCAGTTCCGTGACCGCGCGCGGCATGTCCATGCCCACCATGCCGTGCGCGTGCCAGCCGAGCGCCGTGGCCTGCAGGGCGATGTTCTGCCAGGCGGCGCCGGCATCGAAGGAGTGGCTGTAGCTGGGCATCTCCTGGCCGCGCGGGCTCATGGTGGTTTTGGAGAAGGCCACCATCAGCACCGCGGCGCCGCGGGCCCAGGCCTGGTTGGCCTCGATGAGCAGGCCGAACAGACGGTCCCAGGCCGGCGTATCGCGGTGCGCATACACGTAGCGCCAGGGTTGGGAGTTGTAGGAACTTGGCGCCCAGCGGGCGGCTTCCAGAATGCTCAGCAGGGTGGCGTGGTCCATCGCCTCGCCGGTGAAGGCGCGCGGCGACCAGCGCTGGAGGAAGATCGGCTCGATGGGATGGGCGGCGTTTCGGCCTTCGAATGCGGTCATGGTTTTGCGTGCCCTGCGTTTTGCGAGAAGCCTATGTCGGGCCGAAGCTGGCGCCTGCGCAAGGGGCAGCACCCGGCACGGGCCATCGCATTTTGATCACTGCATGCCCTAGCCCGTGATGAAGCGACACCAAAGTCCCGCATTCCGCTGCGCTGCATGCGGGCTACGAGGGCGCCGGACTTGACATGAGGGGCGCGACATTCTTCATACGCCGCTTGCGCCGCGCTGGCGCCGTGCGCGGGGTCGCGCCGCAGGGGTGTAGCTCAATTGGCTAGAGCGCCGGTCTCCAAAACCGGAGGCTGGGGGTTCGAGACCCTCCACCCCTGCCAGCGCAGCCCGTACTTCTGTACTACTGTAAGGATTGTGACTTGGCCTTTGCTCCTGCGAAATTCCTGCGCGAAGTGCGCGCCGAGGCGGTTCGGGTCACCTGGCCGGGACGGCGCGAGACACTCGGCATGACGGGGATGGTGCTGCTCATGGCGGTGTTCGCCGGCTTGTTCTTCTTCCTGGTGGACCAGATCGTGGGCCTTGCGGTCCGCGCGCTGTTCACCGGCTCGGTATAGGGGTTTTTCGGTGGCCAAGCGCTGGTATGTGGTGCATGTCTATTCCGGCTTCGAGAAGAAGATCGCCTCCGCCATCCGCGAGCAGGCGGAGCAGAAGGGGCTGGCGGATCAGATCGACGAGGTGCTGGTACCGGCCGAAGAGGTTGTCGAAGTCCGCCGCGGCCAGAAGATTAATGCGGAACGAAAATTTTTCCCTGGCTATGTGCTGGTGAAAATGGAGCTGACCGACGACGCCTGGCATCTGATCAAGGACACGCCGAAAGTCACCGGGTTTCTCGGCACCAAACTGCGGCCTTCGCCGATCAGCGAGGCTGAGGCTGAGCGGATCATGAAGCAGACGCAGGACGGTGTGGAGCATCCGCGCCGCTCGGTGATCTTCGAGGTCGGCGAGCAGGTGCGGGTGGCGGACGGGCCGTTCACCAGCTTCAATGGCACGGTGGAGGAGATCGACGAGGAGAAGGGGCGTCTAAAAGTGTCGGTGTCGATCTTTGGGCGGTCCACGCCGGTCGAGCTGGAGTACGGGCAGGTGGAGAAGCTTTGAGGTTGGTCGTCGGAAAGGCGGTTTTGGCCGGTAGGATCGCTTGCCGATTTGGCGTATGGTGACGCTGTCTGTTGTGGAGGGTTGGATGGTCGTCACTACCCTGGACACACATGAGCTGGTCAAACGGCTGACGTCGGTTGGATTTTCGAGTGAGCAGGCCGAGGCGCTGACCGCTGCGGTGCGGCAGGATCAGGACACAGACCTGTCGCATTTGGCGACCAAGGCTGATCTGGCGGAACTCAAGGCCGAAATCCTCAAGTGGATGATGGGCCAAACCGCCGTCATCATCGGCGCTGCTGTGGCGTTCGCGCACTTCGGCGGACATTGAGCGGCGCGTTTCCGGCATCGCGGACCTTCGCAGCTTAGGGTGGACGAAGTCCCATAGGTGTTAAGTTCAGCTCGCCATTCCTTCGTAGCGCGAGTTTAACCCACATCTTCGAGCGCCTCAGCGGGTGTCCGTGGGTTAAAAACCCACGCTACGGCGGCTAATTTAACCCATATGAGATGAATCCATCTTCCCGCCTCTCCAGCAGCGTATGGCCGTATGGTTGGCGCCGGAAGATGGACTTCATCAATCCTACATGGGTGTGCGAGGTGATCCTCAGGCCGCGACTTCCAGGCTTTCCGGCGCGTTGAGCGCGGCCATGGCCAGGCCCGCCTGGCTCGCCGGGTCGCGCATCATGTAGCCCCTGCCCCAGACCGTGCCGATCAGATTGCCGGCGCCGGCCTGCGACAATTTCTTGCGCAACTTGCAGATGAACACGTCGATGATCTTCATCTCCGGCTCGTCGATGCCGCCGTACAGATGGTTGAGGAACGCCTCCTTGGTCAGCACCATGCCGCGGCGCAGGACCAGCAGCTCCAATATGGCGTATTCCTTGCCCGTCAGATGCACCTCGCGCCCCTCGACCTGCACCTCGCGGCTGTCAAGGTTGAGCAGCAGGGCGCCGACCTTCAGCACGGGCTGGCTGTAGCCCTTGCTGCGGCGGATCACCGCCTGGATGCGGGCCACCAGCTCCTCCTTGTCGAACGGCTTGGTGATGTAGTCGTCCGCCCCCATCCCAAAGCCTTTGACCTTGGCCTGCGGCCGCGCCAGGCCGGAGAGGATCAGCACCGGCGTTTCCAGCCGCGCGCCGCGCATGCGGCGCACCACCTCATACCCCTCCATGTCCGGCAGAAGCAGGTCCAGGACAACGATATCGTAATCGTAGTGCCTTACCAGCTCCAGCGCCTCCTCCCCCGTATCGGTCTGATCAACGATGGCGCCTATCCCCCGCAGCATCATCGTCACAGCACGCGAAGTTGTCAGATCGTCTTCAACCAGAAGTACCCGCATCGCACTCTCCCGCGTCTTGATGATCGGGAAATACCACCATAACGCGTGTTACGCTATCGTTTTTTTACGTCTGCGGGCATTTTTTTCACGATATGACGCTTACACTCTCCAAACACCGTATTTCATAGGGCTAATAGCCTATTTTATGGATGAGTTGTAAAAATTGGAACGGTCTTCCCTGGATACCCTGCCGCTGACCGCCCGCCTTGCCAGGGTGGCGACCGGTGCCGCACGGGTGCCGGGCGCCATCATGGAGGGGCGGGTGGTGGCGGTGTCGCCGCTGTCCGTCGATATCGCCGGGCTGACGCAGCATCTGGCCGTCGGCGCCCGCCTGCATTTGTATGCGCCGGGGCAGGAGCCGCTGCTGGCCGAGGTGGTGAGCGCGCGGGGCGGGCTGGTGCAGGCCGCCCCGTTCGGCGTCGCGCGCGGCATTGGCGCCGGCACGGCGGCGCGGGCGGTCCTCGGCGGGCTGGAGGCTGGGGGGGTGCTGGCGCCTGACGACAGTTGGCTTGGGAGGGTGATCGATCCGCTCGGCCGGCCGCTGGATGGGCGCGGCGAGCTGGCGGCCGGCGCTACGGCGCGGCCGGTGCGCATGCCGCCGCCGGCGGCCACCGCCCGCGCGCGGCTGGGGCCGCGCATCGATCTGGGCGTCGCCGTCCTCAATCTCTTTGCCACCTGCCGGACCGGGCAGCGGCTGGGGCTGTTCGCCGGCTCCGGCATCGGCAAATCCACGCTGCTCGCCATGCTCGCGCGCCATACCGCCTGCGATGTGGCGGTGCTCGCCCTGGTGGGTGAGCGCGGGCGCGAGGTGCGCGAGTTTCTGGAGGACGACCTTGGCGCCGAGGGGTTGCGGCAGGCGGTGACCGTGGTTGCGACCTCCGACGCGCCGCCGCTGATGCGGCGGGAGGCGGCCTATGCGGCGATGACGGTTGCCGAGCATTTTCGTGATGAAGGCCGGTCGGTGCTGCTGCTCATGGATAGCGTGACGCGCTTCTGCCTGAGCCTGCGCGAAATCGGCCTGGCCGCCGGCGAGCCGCCCGCCACCCGCGGCTACCCGCCGAGCGTGTTCGCCGAACTGCCCATGCTGCTGGAGCGCGCCGGGCCCGGCCCCATGCGGGCGGACCGGCCCGCCGGCCATATCACCGCGCTCTTCACCGTATTAGTGGAGGGGGATGACCATGAGGAGCCGGTGGCGGATGCGGTGCGCGGCATTCTCGATGGGCATGTCGTGCTGGACCGGCGGGTGGCGGAGGCCGGGCGCTATCCGGCGGTGGATGTGCTGCGGTCTTTGTCGCGCGCGGCTGCCGGATGCCTCACGCCCGAGCAGACCTCCATGGTCCGCCGCGCGCGGGCGCTGCTGGCGACCTACGCCGACATGGCGGACATGGTGCGGCTTGGCGCCTATAAGGCGGGCGCGGATCCTGCCGTGGATGAGGCGGTGCGCATCGCGCCGCGGCTGCATGACGCCTTGATCCAGGGGCGGGACGAACGCCGCTCCTTCGAGGATTCTTTCGCCCGCCTCAGGGCTGTGATGGCGCCTAAAGCCGCATGAATCCCACGCTGCACACGCTGTTGCGCCTGCGCCGCTTCGAGGCCGACGCCGCCCGACGCGCCCTGGCCGAGGCGATCGCCGCCGAGGCCGCGGCCGACGTGCGGCTCGAAACAGCCCGCGCCGCCTTGCATGAGGAGGCGAAGAGCACGGATGAGGATACGCTGCTAGCCTTGCAGAATTTCGCGGCCTGGCTGCCGCGCGGCACCGCCGATATTCAGGCCGCGAGCCACGCGCTCGCCGTCGCCGCGCGCGCCTCGGCCGCCGCCCGCGCGGCGCTGGCCGACCGGCGGGCGGCGCTGGAGGCGGTGGAGAAACGCATCGAGGCGGCGGCGCGCACCGATCGGCAGGATGCGGCGCGGCGCGAGGCACATGCGCTGGATGAGATTTTTCGGGCTACCCGGAGTGGGGGGTAGGGTAAGAAAGAAAGCACTTCTTTTTTGAAAAAAAGAAGCAAAAAACTTTTATTTATTGGGCGACTGTTGGATCGGCGCAGGAGCGGTGTGATGCTCGGCATAGGTCGCAAGGCCTACGCCGGTGGCTATGCCGACTGCGAGCGTTGTCATGAACTGAAGCAGCACCTTCCACCTATCCATCGCGATGTCCTTGCGCATCTTTTCGATGTTGGTTTCCATCTGCTGGATGTTGGTGAGCATTTGCGACACCCTCAGTTCATGTTCGAGAAGCTCTTGCTCCGGCGATAATGCCACAGATCACCGCGTCGCGCACGTGAGCGGTGCCCAATGCGGCTTGCGGTCCTTCTCCACGACCATGGCGCGCACGCCCTCGGCAAAATCCGGATGCGCGGTGGCGGTTGCGGTCAGGCGCAGTTCGGCGGCGAGGCAGTCGGGCAGGGTGCGGCCGGCGCCGGCGCGGAGGATGTCGAACGACCAGTGCAGCGCGGAGGGGGAGGCGGCCTGAAGCTGCGCCAGCGCCGCCTCGGCGAAAGCGTCGCCTTCATGCGCCGGCTCGCGCAGGCGCGCGAAAATTTCCTCGACGCTGCCGGCGGAAAAGCAGCGGTCGATGATGTGGCGATGGGGAGCCAGGGTGAAGTGGGGCAGGGGTTCGGCGAAGGCGGCTACTGACGCCACGCCATCGGTCGCGAGTGCTTCGGAGAGATCCTGCAGCCGGGTGCGGCTGACCAGATGTGTGGCGAGCCCGGCGTGCACCGCGTCCGCGCCGGTCAGCCTGGTCCCGGTGAGGCCCAAAAACATGCCGATCTGGCCGGGCAGGCGTGGGAGTAAGTAGGTCGCGCCCACGTCGGGGAACAGGCCGATGCCGGTCTCCGGCATGGCGAAGACCGCGGCCTCGGTGGCGACGCGTATGCCGCCGTGCACGGAGATGCCGATGCCGCCGCCCATGCAGATGCCGTCGATCAGCGCCACGTAGGGCTTGGGATAGTCCGCAATCATCTGGTTGAGGGCGTATTCCTCGGCGAAGAAGGCGTGGATGGTGGCGGGGTCGCCGGCGATCGCTGCGTCGCGCATGGCGCGTATGTCGCCGCCGGCGCAGAAGGCGCGGCCTTCCCCCTCTACCACGACCGCATGCACGGACGGCTCATCGGCAAAACTTTGGAGTGCCGCGGTGAGCTGTCGGATCATGGTCTGGTCGAGCGCATTCAGCGCGCGGGGGCGGTCGAGCAGGATGCGGCCGATGCGACGGTCGATGCGGGTTTTGATCGGGTTTTCGGTCATGGAACGAAGGTACAAGGTACGTTAGAAAATCGCGAGAGGGTCGGCCGGTGTCGGCTCACTCGGCGGCCGAAAACAGCCTTTCGGTCTCGTCGAAAATCTCCGCCACCAGCCTCGCACCTTCATCGCCCGCCTGGCTGGCAAGCCAGAGCGCCCGATGCTCCTCCGCCATCGCCGCATGCGCATCCACCCACGGCAGCACCGATGCCTGGCGCACTTTGTCGAGCAAGGCTTGCAACTCAGCCAGCGGGTGAAGGGGCGGTGGCTCCTGCACGGGGGGATGAGCAGGTCAGGCTGCGCGGGGGCGAACAGGTCGGGCTGGGCGGAGGCGACTCGGGGCATATTGCATCATAGCCCATGTGGGGCGGCAAGCCGTACCGTAGGTTTCAACCATCGGCCACGCTGCCCCTACGCTCGCCACGTCACAGAACGAGATCCGACAACACCGAGCCGGAAGTGCAATTTTCACGCAATTGGAATCGGGCTACAATGTCGGCTCGGCGCCAACGGTGACGACGGACGATGACGGCGAGACGCAGTCCATTAAGAAATACGAAGACGACGGCGCACAGGCTTTCCTTGAAGAGCATGCCAATCATTTGTTGGAACCTGTTTTCGGCCCTTTTCCGGAGGCTGGCGCCGCCGAACGCCGTTTGACGGTCCGCGTTCCCGGCAACTTGGCCGACCGCCTGGAAGCTTGCAGCAAAGCATAAGAGCCTTTCGCTGAATATTTATGCTATGCGCTGCTTCGAAACATGCGTCACGGCTGATGGACAGCCCCCTATTCGGTCGTGAACCGCTCCTCCAGAAAGTTGTAAAGCAAGAAAGCGAAACCGCAAAGCCGCTAAGAACGCAAAGCTACGCCAAGGTAGCGTGCGTCGGATCTGTGGCCTAATCCACAGCCTTCTTCGCGAAACTTGGCGGCCTTCGCGCCTTTGCGGTTTTACCTTGGATGTTTCGGCAAGGCCGCATGCCCGCAGCCTTAAGCACCGTTCTTAAGGAGCAGTAGGGAGGGATTTCACCCATCGACTTCCGTTTCCACGCTAGGCGTTGGTGGGCTGAATCCCACCCTACTGCTTTGGCCCGCCAACTCTCCGCCGGGGGGCCAGTCGGCACAACGATGACGAGCGATATTACCGCTTGACTGACAGGGTAGTTTAGCGATATTTCACGATGTGAAAACGATTATCCTCACGCTGAGCGCCGCGAAAGACCTCGATGCGCTTCCCCGAGGCGCTCGCGAGCAGGTGGAAGCGGGGCTTCACCGCTACGCTATGACGGGCCAAGGCGACGTAAAATCCTTGCAGGGGCGTGATGGCTACCGCCTGCGCATCGGCGACTACCGTATCATCTTCGATGAGGATGCCATCACCATTCTGGCCATTGCCATCGGCCGCCGGACGACCACGGCTTACAAGAGGAACTAGAACCATGCGTGCGCCCCAATTTATTCGAACGCCCGGCGGCGAAGAACTGGTCGTGCTGTCCAGGGCCGACTATGAGGCGCTCGTCACGCGGGCCGAGGAGGCGGCTGAGGATGCCGACGATGTCGCCATCTATGATGCGCGGAAGGCCGAATTGGCTGCCGGTGGTGTGGTTCTTCCCCCGCAAGTGAGTGCGGCCATTCTCCGAGGCGAGAGCCGGCTTAAAGCCATTCGCAATTGGCGCCGCGAGACGCAACGGCATCTGCAAATCAAAACAGGTATCAGCCAGGGTTACCTCTCCGATCTCGAAACCGGGCGCCGGACGGGAACTCAAGAGACCATCGCCAAGCTTGCGCAGATTTTGAATGTACCGGCGGAATGGCTTTCGTAGGATGGGTCTTGACCCATCAACCCGGCCTCTCCACCGAATTTCGCGCGCGCAATGATGGGTCAAGACCCATCCTACGTTTCAAAAGTTTTTTGGTTCTTTTTTTCAAAAAAGAACTGCTTTCTTACTCATCCTCATGAGTCCGCCGAACCAGAACCTCCCGCTTCCCCACGTGATTGGCCGGGCTGACAATCCCCTCCCGCTCCATCTGCTCAATCAATTTCGCCGCGCGGTTATAGCCGATGGAAAGATGGCGCTGAATAAAGCTCGTGCTCGCCTTGCCCTCGCGTGCCACGACGGCGACGGCCTGGTCGAACAGGCCTTGCTCGCCCTCGCTGGCGGCTGCAATGCCGCTTAAGCTCAGGCCGCCATTGTCATCGACGGGTTCGGTGACGTCGTCCAGATAGGCGGGTTCGCCCTGGGCGCGCAGGAAGGCGACCACGTCCTCCACTTCGCGGTCGGTGACCAGCGGGCCGTGCACGCGGGTGATGCGGCCGCCGCCGGTCATGAACAGCATGTCGCCGTGGCCGAGCAATTGTTCCGAACCCTGCTCGCCCAGAATCGTGCGGCTGTCGAATTTGGAGATCACCTGGAAACTGATGCGCGTGGGGAAATTGGCCTTGATGGTGCCGGTGATCACGTCCACCGATGGCCGTTGCGTGGCCATGATAACGTGAATGCCCGCCGCGCGCGCCATTTGCGCCAGGCGCTGCACCGCGGCCTCGATATCCTTGCCGGCGACCATCATCAGATCGGCCATTTCGTCGATCACCACGACGATGAACGGCAAAGTCTCCAGCGTGATGGGCTGTTCTTCAAACGTGGGGCGGCCGGTTTCGGAATCAAAACCGGTCTGCACGCGGCGGCTGATGATTTCGCCATGCGCGCGCGCTTCCTCCACGCGCTCGTTGAAACCGCCGACGTTGCGCACGCCGAGCTGGCTCATGGCGCGGTAGCGGCGCTCCATTTCGCGCACCGTCCATTTCAGCGCCGTGACGGCTTTGGCGGGTTCGGTGACCACCGGCGCCATCAGATGCGGAATGCCTTCATACACCGAAAGCTCCAGCATCTTCGGGTCGATCATGATCAGCCGGCACTGGTCGGGCGAGAGCTTGTAGAGCAGCGACAGAATCATGGCGTTGATGCCGACGGATTTGCCCGAGCCGGTGGTGCCGGCAATGAGCAGATGCGGCATGCGCGATAAATCGGTGACGACGGGGGTGCCGGAGATGTCTTTGCCCAGGGCGAGCGGCAGGCGGCCCTGGTGGCGCGTCCAGGCTTCGCCCTCCATGATTTCGGCGAGGAAGACGGTTTCGCGTTTCGCGTTCGGCACTTCGATGCCGATGACGTTGCGCCCCGGCACGGTGGCGATGCGCACGGCGGTGACCGAGAGGCTGCGGGCGACGTCGTCGGCCAGGCCAATGACGCGGGCGCTGCGTATGCCGGGGGCGGGTTCGAGTTCGTAGAGGGTGACGACGGGGCCGGGGCGTATGTCGCGTATGGCGCCTTGCACGCCGTAGTCGGAGAGGACGGATTCGAGCAGGCGGGCGTTGGCTTGCAGCGAGTCCTCGCTGGGGCCGACGCTGCCTTGGGCCGGCGGGGTGCGCAGCAGGGTTTGCGGCGGAAAATGCCAGCCGGCTTCATCGAGCGGCAGGCTCTCCTGGCGCGGCGCCGGGGTGCGCTGGGCTTTTGCCGTGACGCGCGGCTTGGTGGGCGCGGTCCTGGTGGCGCGCGTGGGGGCTGCCGCTGCGGCCTGCTCGTGCCAGGCGTGCACCTGGGTGGCGTCGATGTCGGCTGGCGGCGCCTGGGTGTAGACGGGCTCTTCGTCGTCGCCAGACGCCCGGCCGGACCAGAAATTGACGCGGGACATGTAGCCGGCGGCCGCCTGGCCGCCGCTGGCGCCGGCGCGCGCAGCACGCGCCGCGGCGCGGCCGGCGGCGCGCCATTCGCCGGGGCTCAGACCCAGGCTGACTGCGGCCAGCGTCAGAGCCAGCAGGCAGGCGCCAAACCCTGACAGCGCGACTCCCAGCGGGCCCAGCGGCACGCGCGCCAGGTCGAACAGGCTCTGCGCCAGCAGATGGCCGCAGGCGCCGCCCCATCCCGCGTAAAGCTGGCCCTGGTCGGCGGCGGGAAACGCCGCCTGGACGATCGCAAAGCCGGTCGCGAGAGCCGGCAGCGCCAGCAGCGTGGTCACGGCGCGCAGCACCGGGCGGCCGAGGCCGCGTCGGCTGGCAATACGCCAGGCCCAGGCGAGCATGGCCAGGCTCGGCAGCACGCAGGCGGCGCCGAACCCTTGCAGCAGCGCATCGGCCAGATAGGCGCCGGGCGGCCCGGCCAGGTTGGTGGCGGCGCGCGATGTCGCCGTGTTCAGCGACGGATCACCGGGATTGTAGGTGGCCAGCGCCACCAGCACGGCAATCGCGCCCATGGCCATGCCGAGGCCGCACAGGTCGGCGGTGCGCCTGCCCACCAGTTCGCGAATGGCGGGCGAAACCAGCGTGCGCCGCGGCGGCGGCGGGGGCGCCACCTTGGTTCGCGCCCGCGGCCTGGCGGCGGCTTTGGCTTGGGGCATGCGTGCTCCGTTCAGGTAACACGCTAGGTTTAGCTTATAAGCTACTCACTTGCCACAGAAAGAAAGAAGTTCTTTTTTGAAAAAAAGAACCAAAAAACTTTTACGAGTCTGGGCCGAGCCCATCCGGAGAGACCGAAGCCAAACAGGCAAAAGTTTTTTGCTTCTTTTTTTCAAAAAAGAAGTCCTTCCTTACTGGTCGACCTTCTGCCCCCCCTCATCATCCGTATTCCGCTTCTTCTTCTTCGCCTTCGTCTCGACGATGTGCCAGTAGACGTTGACCTTTCCGCCGTCGACCATCTTGGTCTCACCGCTGATCGCCATGCTCACGGGCAGCTTGGCCGCCTTGTAGACGCCCTGGATCGCCGTTTCGGCCGCCAGCACCTTCTCGTTCGTCATGTCCTCGCCGGGCTGCAGGCCGGTGGCGGCGATCAGCTTGTCGGTGGGGATGGAGGCGTTGCCGTCGATGATCTGCTCGCCGAGCTTGGGTGCCACATGGGTGACGATGGGGGCCTGGGCGCCCTTGTCCTCGACGAGGAAGGTGACTTCGTAATGGCCGTTCGTCTTCGGGCCGAGCAACTGCGTCTTGATTCCGCCGACGACATTGGCCTTGCCGAGCACGCCGGAAATCGCGTCCTGGTCGCCGACGATGTCGTCGCGCGTGGCCTTCATGCCGGGGTGTTCCTTGATGACGGCGTAGAGGTTGGCCGTCGGTACGGTCTTGCTGCCGGTAATGGTGACCTTGTCGATCGTATATGTCTGCGCATGGGCGGCGGCAGAAGCCGCGAGGGCCGAGGCCAGCGTGGCGGTGAAGAGTTTTTGACGCATGGGCGGGTCCCGTTCGGTTTGGGGGTGGGCTATCACTTCCTGCAACGCCGGGCGCAGTCAGGCAAGGGACGTTGCGGTGAGCGCGTGCAGAAACACCGCCGCGGCCTGCGCCACGTTCAGGCTCTGCACCAGGCCGGCGCCACCGATGCGCACTTCGCGCCGGCAGGCGGCGAGGGCGGCGGGGGAGACGCCATGCTCCTCGCCGCCAAGCACAAGGGCGATCGGCCGGTCCCTCGGCAGTGCGTCCAGCGATATAGCGCCTGGGCGCAGCGTCGCCGCAACGGTGCGGTAGTGCGGGGTGAGCGCCTTGAGCAGGGGAGGCAGATCGCGCGTGCGATAAAGGTCTAAAAATTCGAGGCCGCCTTCGGCGGTGCGGTAAGCGGCGTCCGACGGCAGTGCGGCGCCTGGCACATGGTTGATCAGCAGCGTGTCCACGCCGAAGAAGGCGGCACTTCGGGCGATCGCACCCAGATTGTGTGGGTTGCCTACCCCGTCCAGCACCAGCAGCAGTTTGGCGCGTGGCGGGTTGGCGGGGTCCAGGATAGGGACGACGCGGGCGCGGGCGACGGCGGCGATGCCGCCGTGATGCGGCGTACCGGCAGCTTTGGCGAGATCCTCGGGCGGAAGCATGCGGTACGGGCGCTTGGTGCGGGCGAGTTCGGCGCAGAACGGGCCGGCGGCCTGGCGCATGGACTCTGCATAGAAGAGGCGCTGCACGTCCGCCGGGCGGCGCCGGAATAGCGCGGCCACGGCGTTGGCGCCGCAGATTATGTCGGTCTGCATACGGGCGGGGTTCCGCTCCGGGCCGCCAAATGTCAACGCTGTGCGATGGATGAACTCTTCCGAGACAAAAGTTTTGTCGTGCTGAACAAGCCGCCCGGCCTGCCCGTGCATGCCGGCCCGTCGGGCGGGCCGTGCGTCGAGGATGTTTTTCCGACTCTGAGCCGACGGCGCGACGGGCCATGGCTGGCTCACCGTCTCGACGCGGACACGTCGGGCTGCCTGGTGGTCGCCCTGCGGCACGCGGCGCTGCTGGCGGCGCAGGCAGAATTCGCGGCCGGGCGGGCGGAGAAAATCTACTGGGCTGTGGTGCGCGGGGGGCCTGCGACGGATCGGGGCGTGGTGGATCTGGCCTTGGCCAAACGCAGCACCCGCGCCGGCTGGCGCATGGTGGCGGACCCCGGCGGGCAGCGCGCCATCACCGAGTGGCGCGTCCTGGCCCGCGGTGCGTCACACGCCTGGCTCGAATTGCGTCCGCGCACCGGCCGCACTCACCAGATACGCGTGCATTGCGCATGGCTCGGCTGCCCGATCGAGGGCGACGGCGTGTATGGCGAGTCGAGCGGGACCTTGCAGCTGCTGTCCCGCTTCATTCGCCTTGCACTCCAGCCGGAGGTCTGCGCAACCGCCCCGCCGCCGGCGCACATGCAGGCACTTCTGACCACCATGGCGCCGGGGCCTATTTGAGCTGGCTATCCTTGTTGCCGCGCCGGTTGAACAGGCTGCGCGCCGGCGCCGCGTCACGCGAAGACTGGCAGGGCACGCACATCCGCGCCCCCGGCACCGCAAGCCGGCGCGCCCGAGGGATTTCCTCGCCGCATTCGACGCAATGTGTAGCGCCTTCGCCCGTGGGAATACGCGCCCGCGCGCTCAGCACCGCGTCCTTGATCGTGTCGAGCGGAGGCAC
>Ga0116227_10006830_pt1 | contig 22786 bp, 12 predicted proteins | sample S1TSphgellanicum_FD_89693 | JGI IMG/M metagenome (GOLD analysis project Ga0116227, IMG submission 89693) | Host-associated microbial communities from peat moss isolated from Minnesota, USA - S1T2_Fb - Sphagnum magellanicum MG | ecosystem: Host-associated > Plants > Peat moss > Unclassified...
GGGGGGGGAGAGGTACCAGGTAGCAGGGTTTATTTTAAGGATTTTGTTGTAGTCAAAGTGGCAATCATTCAGAAAATAATTTAGCCAAATTTGGCTACATACTAGATATGAAAGTAGGAAAAAGAAAAACGAATCCATCTATGTTCTTGGCTACCTACTAGAACTTATCATAAAATCTGGCGATTTGGATGTATTTTTCTTCGAACTCTGGCGAATTTGGGACTTTTTTTCGATGAAAAAACCTTTTGAATAGGTTGAAATCATATTTTCAGGTCGAAATTGGGCGAAAATTCGCCAGTAAAAGAACACCTGCTAGTAGGTAGTGACTAGGAACCAGATATTAGGACCTTGAAAGGAACTTGAAAATTCTGGCTGGACAAAATTTGAGAATTGGTACGTAAATTCCAAAAATGAACGGAAGGTACACGGTACTAGAGTTGGTAATAAAATTCAGGTGGAGATGACACGCTCCCAATTCCTAGGTAAAAAGGTTTTGGTGATATTTACGTAGTTGATAAGGGCCACGGTGAACCAGCACCCACCAGCGCACCTTGAAGGATGGATGCTAAGTAGTCCGGAAACAGTTTTCTGTTGGCCTCCAGCTCCCTAGCTAACCATGGTTACCTCAGTTGCTTTTTTTTTACTACCTACCCACCAACAACCAACAAGCTGGTTATTAGTAGGTAGGTAGTAAAAACAGCCCTTACCTATGTATAAACTATAATCCATCTAGTTATCTAGTATTTGCCGATTGTCCTACCTAGCTACGTACCTATATATGAGACCTATTTCTTACAGAATTAGTTACCAAGGTGAAACCAAATATTAACTTTCTTGAGGTTCATCCACAACTGAGGAATAACAGACATCCAGTGGATGGTGCGCTCGTGGGTGCCGGATCACCGTTGAGAAGCACTATGTGTTTTTTGTTTTCAATTTCCTGATGGATCCAGGTTGGCGAGAATCCCTAGGCAGATTCAGACAGATTTCGCCAGGTTGGCGAAATTATTTCAAGGAACTCTTAAAACTGCACAGCCAGTAGGCATAAATTTGGCGACAACCTCCCCCCCAAAATAAACAAATTTAAATTAAGGTTTTGGTATTTATTAGGTGTTTCTGGAATGTTTCAGTAGTTAGGTGTTTGGGAAGCTTTTGGTACCTAATTAGGTCTTTGGGTTAAGCGTGGTGGGTTTGCAGTGACTTATTTTCATCTCTTGCTTGTGCATCACACTCTCCGGCTTTGTGCTTCCACCACATTATTCTTCTTGGCATTGGATTTGTTTCATTTTTGCCAAAACCAACATGAAGCATAAAATACCTGGGATGAAGAAGATCCTGAAATTTTACTACTCAAATCATTTTGTACCCAAAGTGGGTTTGGCGGAGAAAATGTGAGTTCATTTTCCCTTTGTGAAAATGCCAACCATTGATTGATTTGTGAGCTCCTGCCCCTTTTAGAGGGAATCAATTTGGAACCTCCGTATCAGGGGCAACAAACAGGGTTACCCTAGCCACCGCAAACAAAGACTGAGTGGCTCTTCACCCTACTTAATAACAATTGTTCCGAGGGGGCAACAAGACAACCCTGGCTAAAAAGCCAAGCATGAAACATTCAACAACATAATTGTAAATGAAACCAACTCCACATCCACTTGTGATATAGAACATTCAACAACATGATTGTGAATGAAACCAACCACACATCCACTTGTGGTATAGAACTTTCAACAACATAATTGTGAATGAAACCAACCCCACATCCACTTGTGATATAGGTAGCCAAAAGTTTGAATCACTTGGTCTTGGTCCGTATGTTATCATGATGGATCCAATTTGTTAAGCGATGGACCCAATTTGTTACATTGTCAGAAGATCGAATAAGTTAATTTACATTGTCAAAGTTGGGGATGTCAGGATAACAGTTCATTAACAGTGCATTCCAAGGTTTGGCCTCATCTCGATGTGCCACACATTTCACAATCGTTACAAATGGCATCATATCATCAAAAGGTCCCCTCCTTTCACAGTATTAATTATTAGGTTCCTGTGCATGGCAAACCATAGTTCACCTTTCAACCAATGTTATCATCTTCTAAAAAAGTTCACCTAGGCAATTGTTGTTTGCTTGTCATTTTTTAGCCATCTTCACAACAGGAGTCAGCCAAAAAAACTTTGTGCAAAATTTCACTCAAATGTGAAAAAAACATTCGGGGCTACGACCCCTCCAAAAGGCTTTTCTTTTGGATTTTTTTGGAAAATTTTGCCAAAAAGACAAGGTTCTTGGATTGGGTTTGCCAAATTTAGAGCACCTCCTCTTCCTCCTACAAGTCACCAAACACTAAAAGGATTACAAAAGAAAACGTAGTGTCCTACCTGCTATGTAACCAAATCTGGCTAGATCCCCTTTTGCCAATGTGGCTACACCACAAAAGCTTTTTTTAAAACTCTGGCATAGACAATTCATTATATTGTTTTTTTATTTTGCTGAGAAGACGAGATTTATACTGAAAAAGAGTTTTTCCAAGGCTATTTTTTTCACAAATAGCCAAAATTTGCAACCAATAGAATCAATGGGACAACCTTCATATACAGAATGTATTAGGTTTGTTATCACCAATACATGTGTAAGGCACCAAAACAATTTGTGATTACTTCTTTTTCTTCACTTTTCTTTTCACCAATGTTTAAATACAACTTCCTATATAACTTCTTTTGTTATTCCCCTCGTATTACTGAAAAGTAATTGTGTCTAGTTACCTTCATCATTCCTCCAAATAAAATCAAATACGTCGACCCCAGATGAAGATGAATTGAGTCATGTTCTATGCCCTAGGCAACCTAAAGTATCAATCTTATTCCATTCTTAAAATGTGGAGGTCCAATTGAAATTCATTTGGTGTCATCAAGCAAAGCCATGTGAGGCACCAAAAAGATTTTGTAATTATTGTGTTTTTTTCTTCCCTTTTCTTTTCAATGTTTAAATATACCTTCCTATGTGGGTCCAACATATTTAATGTTTTGCTCATCTTGTGTTCTTCTCCTACTATTGGTGAAGATGACTTTGTCTAGTTGCCTTCATCATTCCTCTGAATAAAGATAAAATATATTGATCCCATCAAGATGATTATAAATTGAGAGTATGTTCTTTAACACTTGGCAATCTACAGTACTAGCCCATTCCATTCTTAAAATGTGGAGTTTAACTTGAGATTCATTTGGTTATCATCAAGCAAACCCACCAATTAGTAGTGTAACTTTTATCTTCTATTTTGATTCAGCCATAGACTGATATTTTTGGTATCTAAAAGACCATCGTGTTTACAATAATTTTTTCATTGCCTGTAACTTTTGGAATTAGCCGGATGCTATGACAAAGATGAGTCAAAAGGTTGAAATGTTGATGAATAGGAAAAACAAAACCCAAATAGCACTCAAGGTTCTCTTAATGACTCTCCTAACATTGAGATAGTAATGAATTTTCCTAATGTCGAGACACGGATGGAAGGCAAGTTCTCAAGGAATGTGTTTTGCAAAGACCAAAAAGGGTAAGTTGGAGTTCAATTCCACTTCCACTTAAACACATTACATCTTTAACCCATTACAAACCTACCACACCAATCATTGTTATTCATGTTGTCCATAGTAATTCACCTTCACTTTCAACCGTGGCACCTACATTTTTATAGACTACACTCAATTCTAACTAAATGATCATATTAAAATATTATTTTAGTGTGGTCAAATTGTTTGGCTCTTGTAGATAACATCTAAGATAGCCCACACACACATGCACATTTGCACATTGGCCATGACTAGTGACTCCCAACTGTGGTTTTGCTTATTGGCTTGATGATCCATAGCGCCAAAAAATAATTTTGAACAAAGTGGAAGATATTTGTACACATCTTCCTACCTATGCCTTGCTCAATGTTTTAAGTTTTGACCTCTTATAGATCTTCTATGTGCTACAATTTGTAAGCAAGGGAATTGAAGGGTAATACTTATCATGGTATTAGATCAACTAAGTCCACTTTTTTTCACAAATGTGAGTATGTTTTGTAATTTAACACTCTAAATGCAACCTTGTCTTCTAAGGTTCATGTGGGTGGTAGTTTTTCTTTTCTTTTTTCTTCTTATCTTTAAGACCTTATTAGAGCTTCAAAGTAGGATTCTAATTTTTTTTTACTTTTCTATCAAACCTCTAGACAAATTTGGCTCATTCCTCTTTTACATGGAATTCTAAATTACTTGACAAAATTGAAGGAAAAGACTCTAGGTGGAAGCATGAACAAACATAATGTACAAAAAGTAAACCCATTTTGCAAGATTGTTTACATACATGAAGTCAAGAGTGATCATGTGAATTTTCAACTTCATGTTTTCAATTTTTTTCATTTCATCTATAAACATGTGTAGCACCAAATATAGGTGTCATGTGATCCCCTAAGCCCACGTGTCTCCAATTCAACTTGCCAACCTAGGTCATATGACAAGCAATGTTGTGTGTGTAACTATACATAGGCATTTTACATGCCATGTAAAACTTTGTAAGTTATAAAACATTTACATTCCTTATGCATCAAAGTTTTTACATTTCATGTTGTGTGTATTATCGGATTTACACTTACACTTGCATGATAGGGGTGTATATATTTTTGAAATACATTTACACCATGTCATCTAAAAAAATTTGAAATATAAGTGTAAATCATGGTGTAATATCCTTATGAAACTATTGCATTGCTCATTGTCCTTAAAGATTATGGTTTGCAAAAAAATGAAAGTATTACATCTCACACTTTTCATTGACGCTTATAGTTTTCTAAAATAACAAAGCAAAATCACAAAGAATGCAAGGTGGCAAGGAGGAACTCTCTTGGAACAAGTCATTGATGAAACTTGTAATAATGTTAAAAGATATAAGTTGATTACAACACCACCATTTAAACTTGCAAAATTGGTAGATGAAAAAAATCAACACAGGAAACCTCACACTAAACCTTGTTGTACTAAAGGTCAAATGAAAGGAATTACCAAACAATCACAAGAAAAGGGAATGAAACATGAAAAAGAATGTAAGGTGTGAAAAAATCACTTACAATAAGTTGTTTTTGGAGCTTTAACCAATGCAAAGAGTTTTTAAATGGAAACATCACTAATTGTATTTGCAAACAACCTTTAGACAAAGGGAAGTAACATGGAGAACTTCCCAATAGGCTTTGTAAGATATCATTTTTCGATATTTAACTTTCTTTTCTCTCCTACATACCTCCTTTTTTCCTCATGGCTACCAATTGTTACATTCTCCTTTTGCCCCTTTTTGTCTAATTTGACCAATCAAATAGACCATTTTATAGTTAGTCAAAAAAACCATTAGTCAAATTGAATGTGGTCAAATTGACTTGTCAAGCATGACCAAATGTCAAAATGATTAGTTTTTGGTCTAGTTTTTTTATCAAATAAACCATGATATCTTGTAGTAATTACTTGCCCACACAAATCTTCCAACATGATTTCAAAATAAAATATGATGTATTATTGGAACTAAATTGAAATGCAAATGAAATTTATTTGCCAAATTTTTCACTAGAAACACCGAGATATGTTACAAAACCCCCAATGCCTAATTAGTTATTGTTCAATTTTGGAACATAATGTAAAAACATTTCAATAAATGTAAAATTGTTTCATTAAGTTTTATGCAATTCTTGTGGCAATTTCACATATCAAAGCTTGGGTTTTAAAATTTGTACAATATAGATTAGAGCAATTTATCAACAACTTAATAATTAATAATTTAACATATATTATAAAATTTGATGCATCATTGTAAATGAAATTTGGAGAGTAACATCAATCATTTACAATATTAAATTGATAAAACTCCAACTCTTTTACCATTATTTTCACTTGTTTCTCACATTTTCAAAATGAAGTTTAAATTAAAATTATTATTGAAGTACATTTCATAAATCCATAGTTTTTTCAACAACCATGGGGTTTTAATATCTTTGTTTTTTCTATTTTCACACACAAGTGACCATAGAATCATTATTGGGAAAAGATATGTAGCTTAACATTATTCACACATATCTTCATGCATGCATGGTTTGTTATGCTACATTGCACCATTGATAAATTGCAACATCATTCCATGCCATGTAAATAGGAATTCAAAATGATGCAAGGCTTGAAATTTGCATTGATCCTTCATCAATTCCAAATTTCTTGCATATATATGTTGCTTATAGACTTAGGACTAGGAGATTGGGTTAAAACAACATTTACAACTTGGTATTTGCAATTTGTGATGACATAATTTGATGATGCAAGATAGATTTGAAAAAATTTAAATGACAAGGGTGATAATCTTTCAATTGACACAAAGATTTCAATTAAAGATGCATATGAAGAAGGAAACTACAACTTACAAAGGTGTGATATCAATATTTATCAAGATGTTGGTGCATTGTATAAGTTCATGCATGTTAATGAGCACCTCGCTTGTTCTAAACTATTTGGTATTAGCAAATCTTCAATATGCAAGTGCTTCATGAGTTTATCCATGCTTTCAACATAATATTTAAATAAAAAAATTCTTGGCCCCCAGGCAATAAACTTGTCAAGGTAAACGAAGGCTTTTTCATGTACTCTTTCAATTCAAGGTGCCATTCGTGGCACATGAATTACATAGCAAAGCTGAAAATCCATTTGGTAGACTATTACTATTACAAAAACAAAAGGTACACAATGGCCATGCAAACAATTATGAATCATGAAAAAAAAATCATTGATGTTTTTGCGGAGTTACTTGGCTTTATCAAATAATTAGAATCTATCACAAAGCCATGTATGAAGGGTCTTTCTTTGCTCAATGCAATAATTTAAAAAGATCAACCCTAACTTCTCGATGACAAAATTACCCATTGTCATTGTGACTTACGATGCTTTTCAAGGACACTAAACATGGTCACACTACTTTGGAATGATTGCACAACAAATATCATTGTAAGGGGAGGATATAATTGAGAATGTTTTTGTCATCTTTCATGAGCTTATGAACCGAAATCTTTTGGATTTGTATTGTATGAACCATATATGATTTTTTATTTGAATGACGTACATAAGAACTAGTTTATATGGGGTTCTTTACAAAATGTTTCATATTACTTCTACACAACCATTCCAATCATTTGGTCGTCCCTTGTCCATTCCAAAGACAATTTAGAAGTAATTACTTCATTTTCAAGCTTAACTATTTCATAACTTTTTTCTTTATAACTATTTTTTTTTTCATATTAACTTTCATAATAACTATTTCCCATCTTTCCTAATAATTGCCTCCATTTTATAACTACCTCATTTTTTTTTCCTATCCACCAACATGGATATTAAAAAAAAATAACATGTGTGTTTTCATGTTCATGAAATGTGTATTAATTGAAATTAAATTTGACATTGACATATATAAATGAAAACATTAAAAAAAATTAAAACAATTAATTGTCACTAGTAACACACAACAACACGAAGCTCAAATGTATTAACCATATGTGATTTGCTACTATTGCTTGTTAAATAATTTTATACTTGATGAATGCAACATGGATGGTGTAGTCACATTAATAGCCTAGGGGGGACACTAGTAAAAAAGATAAAAAATATATGAGTAAAAATATAGGGTGCAACATATTGGTTGTTGGGTAAAAATAAGTTAGTTGGTTTACAAATAGGGTACATTTTATTCAAATAATCAATTTAATTATAATATAGGGTATGCAATAATAAAAAATAATGGATTATAATTAATATAGGGCGGCTTTAATATGTATATATTAGAAAATTAGATAATAACATGGTGATAAAAAAGAGGTTAGACAATTATCTAATTAATCCCACCTAAAAATGGTTGTTTGACACACGTAAATCCCAAACTTTACATGAAGTGTCCCCTTAAGATTAATAGGAGCTAAATCAAGTGTAACTTATGTTTAGTTCTTCATGTTTTAGTGTGAAAATTTGTATTAATATTGCAAGTCTTTGATGACTTTGGGTGACAATATTTTTAATATATTATGTCAATATGTGAAACATAATAAATTGGAATGAATAATAAATGGTAATAACATCATTTTAAAAAACTTAGATGAATTTAAATGCATTAAAAATGACATAATCATGAACAATAATTATCCATGCCTTTACATAATAATATAATGTGAATTTTTTTCATGAATTTATTATTATTATTATAAAATGATGGATTTATAATCCATCATTTTTTGTAACCAATCCCAATTTATGACATCATCTTAGCAAGCAAACCCATTGTCTTTTAAATAGTCACAACTGTGGTTTCAAAAAAATTCGTTTACGCCTAGATGTCAATGCTTGAACATTTGGACCAACTAGTTCATGAAAATGATAGATCAACCATGAATGAAGTATCATATGATGTACCACTAGAAAAAATGCATGAGTGAATCTACCCAAAACATAAATCAAGATGATGAAGATGTTTAAGGGAAGATTCATCACCAACAATTGACACATTACATTGGACAACAACAAAAGAACACAAGATGTCAAACAAAAATAAATAATGTTATTGTAAAAGTCAATTTGAATTGTCAAAAAAAAATGTGAACAAATAGATTTAACTTGACTTTTCATTACAATGTATCAAATCCACTACAATCATCTTCAATATATTAGTGGTCAATCTATAATTTGATCATGTGGGCATTTATGTTTCAACTCTAAAATTGAAGCTTTTTTTCATGTTGTTTCTATGACATGACATGAACCTCCAATCTAGGTTCAAGAATGTTCTTTGGGTGGGGGGTCACTTTTCATGAAAAGAAAAAAATACATTAATAAAAAGATAAGGTGTCATATATTAGTTATTGGATAAAACTTAAATTTATTTAGTTCTACAATAAGGTTATTTTTATTTTAAAGACCAATTTATACTTAATATAGGGTGTGCTTTAATCTTTAGTAGTAGAAAACAAATAGAGAAAATATACCATATACATAAATTAAATAGTTTAGGTATTAATTGTTAGTAGGTCCAATTAATAGTATTGATAGGTTGATTTATATTTATCTAACATAAAATGGAAAATATAACATGAAAATGGGATAACTTTCATTGATTAGTATTAGAAATAACTCTATGCATCCTTGAAAATATTGATGTGTGAGGTGTAGACTATTGTTACTTTGTTGCTTTGAAAAATGGAAACCTTTGTGTTAAGAAGTCTAGTATGCATTAAAATTGTCCTATGTGCTTCACGGTGCCTCTCTTGTGCACCACCATATATGAACTAAAACAACAACTTTAGATGTGAGCAAAATTTTGTGCATGACATCTTTAGTAATTTTGCTTTTAATATTCAATGGTAGTTATTTATGAAATAAACTATATGAAATGAAATTGGATTTTATTCATTAGGGAATTTTTATTGATGGATCTTGAATAGTTTGTTGATTCAAATGTTCATCCCATGCGTAAAAGTTTTTTGATTTATAAAAGACATCATAATCTTATAATGTGGCCATACAATGCACCTAGATTGCTTCCATGAAATGGACACCCATGTTGAATGAGTCACCAACTTTAGATACCTTATGTGTGTTTTCCTTTCATACATTGGCTCTAGGTTTGAAGGGACAATGTACATTGTGTGCACTATGACTTATGGTATCAAACCTCAATGATAAAAAGTCACACATTGGGTGTTTTTTGTTAGCAAAAAATATGAATCAACAAAAATCTACCATGATGTTTTTTATAATGTTATCTTCATTTATACATTATGTTTGTAGATACTATGAACCAATATGTTCCAAATTTATATAAAAAATTTAAGAATCTTTTTTCTTGATGAAACATTAAAACAAAAAAATGAAAAAAATGTAGGGTATCAAAATGCAATGCAAATGAAAAATATGATTAAATTTATGGTCTTATTATGGTGTATTATTATTTGGATTAAACTTTTAAAAAAAAATAAAAACATGACACATCATTTCAAACCTTGCAAAAAACTTGAACCATTGCATAATTCCTAATTTCTTGCATCATTTGTTGTGATTGATCATGTCTTCAAGTTGTTTTACAGAAATTACATTATGTGTTTTGATTGCTTATTTTCCATCAACATTTGCATTTCATTCATACAATTTAGGACCTCCACAAGTGCCTTATTCCCTTTGTCAACAACATTAATAAAAAACATGAATGTAATTGTCCATTTTCATTTCTTACATGTGTTGTTTAACAAAGGTGAATTTTCACTAATGATGGTGCTTAAGACCTAAAAGCATTGTGATGTGAATGTTCACCTATTATATTAAATAATTGAATCAAAGTCAATATCCATTACATCATCCATATCAACAAATTTTTGATTTATACATGTTTTTGATTCGTTGCAAATGCTTGTTTTCCAATAGATTCTGGCAATTTTGGCTTGGGAAATATAAATCTTTTAAATTTTTCTATCATCCAAAATTTCCAACGGGGGTGTCTCTTCAATGAATGATGATTCAAGTATGTAGATTGTGTCATTTGTAGCCTCCATATTTTGTGCATGTAATTGAAAATTAATGGTGAAATCACCTTCAAAAATATCAATAAATTATCATAAAACTTGTGAACAAATTGATTTGAGAGATGAAGCCTCTTGTGATCTATTAGAAACAATTTATCATAAGATGTATTATTATTGGTACCTACAAAATAATCATGATTGTCTTTGAACTCATTGTTCAAATAATTCCAATTGTCTTTATAAGCCTTTGGATTTCATTCCATTTTGCATGTCGTAACCTTAGCCTTGGGCTTGCAAAGGTGCAGGCCAAGAATGAAGCCTGGGAGTCACATTTCATGTTCCTAAGAGTGTAGGAGGGTGTGAGGAAATGAACCCACACATTTCTAAATGGGCTCCCACTTTGGGAGTTGGAGTCCCGATGGACTTTCGAATTTTCAAAAAGCAATTGTAAGAGTCAAAACTCATTGGATTTAAGTGTTCCTTATACCATTGAAAATATCATGGAACGTAGATGTCTAAAATGAGCTCACATGACCCATTTGGGTACTTAAAATATAAGTTATGGCCAAAAGAAGGGTCGGGAGTCAAATTGCCAATTTGACTACCAACCATTAAAAGTTGGGGATTGCCATGATTTAATTGCATGTAGATGACATGCCACATATTGTTGAAAAACTCTTGATGAGGGCTATAATTTTTCTTCAAACCTCACCTCAATCGAAGGTCTGCACAAGAAGTTATGTGCCTCCAAAATTGTGGGAGTCTCAATTTTAAGAATTTCGGGATTCCCCTTTCAACTTGGGACTCCTAGGACAAAATGACATTTGGGTGTAGGTCCCATGGCCAGGCACAAAGAATACTATAAGGGGGAAGGTGGTGGTTTCTTTCAAATCCAGGCCGTGATGAGTCTTGTGAATCCGTGTTTGCCCATGGTTTGTCTGTGCACCAAAAGTGCTCTAACTACGCATTAACCAACTTGGTGTTTAGTTTATGTAGGTCCATGTGAATAATTGACCCACTTGTCACTCGTTTTAATCCCCATACTGGAGTTTCGGCATGCCCTTCTACCCCCAAAGTGTTGTGAGTTAGGGAGCGTACCCAACTCCTTATCCTTTCGCTGTTTTCACCTTTGGACTTGCAGTTGAGTCTATCAAGGAGTTTAGGAGTGTGTCATTGCAAGTGCCTAAACACATCACATTGTTTGAAAATTCTTCCACTTTTGAACAAGTAATAACATTAAACTCCTTGTATTTGGTGTCCATTTTAACTGAATAAACTCTTGGTGTTTTGATTTGATAAGTTTTTGTAGCTCAACACAATCCTAATTTAGGTGGCAAATATGAGATGCAATGTTGATATTCAAAATTAGAGCCATGGAGCCATAGTGGTAAGAGGTTTAATGAAATGACAAAAATGAAACTATCATTGTGTCTCAAAAAAAAGTGTAATGTGCAATTGAATAAACATGTTCATGATGTTGAATTCAAACTTTTAAACTAATGATGCCAATAGTAACAAAAACCTTCATTTTCAATTAGATTTGACTTGTCACCTATATATAATCTAATTACAATGTAAGGTTGTGCAATGTAAGGTTATCAATTTAGTCAATTATGGACAAACTCCCACAATTGTTGTTTGAATAAAGTTAAGCTTATGGACATCATATTGGTGGTTTAAAAGTACATATGAATTGACTTTTATAGATGTAAGATCTCTTCCACTTTGAAGGAGTAGGTGTAAGAACTAAGAACCTTCTCCCTCCTACACCTTATGATTTACCTATGTTAATGTTCATGGCAACATCCATATTGTGCTTTATGATGGGTAAAACTAAGTGGCAAACAATCCCAAAATGTGAGGCCTAGGACATGCTGATACTCAAATATCTATCACCTCATACTAGACCCCTTATTTTGGGAATGCCTTTACCTTTAGGTTTTACCCTACACATTTTGCATACAATTCCATGTGGGCAATTCAGAGGCACGAGTGTGTGTGTGTGTGTTTTTTTTCAAATTTGCTATACAACATAAGTTATGATCATCCATAAGATGACAAAATGATATTACCGAATTTGACTACAAACAAAATATGAACATAAAAACTTTGAGTTGAAGGGTCATTCTAGTTTTTGGCTACATGTTGAAACCCGAGGTACTTAGAATTAGAATCTTGATGATTCAGGCCAAAAAGAAGTCTACATTTGCCATGAGAAACCCTAAAAGATAAAAGAGTTGCTTTGTCGCATGCAATTTTGTGAAATTGCCTTTTTGACATGATTGAAACTCGAGGTTGTGTGAACTGGAAGAGCTGCACTAAAAGGAAATAACTGTTTTTAATTAAATTGTGAGATTTAAATATTCCTTTTGCTTTATACTCTCCACTTTTTATTATTAAAATGGGTGAAGAGAGGGAATAATTAACACTGTATGTTGGAGGTGGTGAATATTGATAAGAGGGCAATATTAAGACTGTATATTGGAGGTGGTAAATTTAACATCTAGCGATGTTAAATATAACATGTTAGAAAACAACCCAAGATAATTGCAGGTTTTTACCATTGTTGGTGTGGTATGGGTATCAACTTTTGAACATACCAGCTGGTCCTGGTATCAGGTTCTCAAGACTGTTTACTTGACTGGTGTATGACGGGTATATAAGAGTTTTGAGACTAGTATAAACCTGGTAGGATAGTGGTATTGCCTTGGCTCATACCAGACTAGTAGGGTCCTTGGTACCAGTGTTGATACCAGGTCTAGGTCTATACACCAGACCCAACAACTGGTTTTTGACCATGGTACCAGTGTATGTGCTGGTTCACCCAAGGCCAGGAACACCACTCGCTGGAGATGCTCTTATGGTGAAGAACTACTATGAGTTTAGAGATGAGAGCATGATTGCCTCTTTGCCTTTTGGCTGCTGCTCACCCCCCTTCACCTCCCCCCCCAGGAGTGGGCTCTCTATAAGTCACTGAAAGCTCAAGATGAACTGACTTAATGGGTTATCATGATTAGCTTTTTTTTTTTTTTCATTTTGGGAATGTAGCAAAAGAGATGTTTTGCCAAAATAGAAAATTTGGCAAAAAAAACCTGCCCTAACACTAGAAACCGATCACATATCTTTTTGGGGTGTGACCAAAATTTGGTGAAATTTGGTGGGAATTTGCAACAAAATACTTATTCCTCCTAATTTTTGAGGTCAAAATTTTGCACCAGTTTGCCTAGAAAAAAATGCTGATCATGCATGATCCATTGAGGAGAATGGATGGGATTGAGGTTAGGTAGTTACAATTCTTATAATTATTTTGATACGTTGAGTTATGAGAGCTTGTAAGGACTAATGTTGTTTCAGACCCATATCATCTCCTTCTTTTTTGGTGACACAAACAGAAAACTCCATTGCAAAGAGAAACAAAACACCACAAGGCCACGTCGACACCCAACCCCAGCACCAAAGACCCCACCCCTACCACAAGAAATTGTCACAAGAAATTACTGCAGGCAGGCGGATGATAGCATAACCTCACTTTTCTGTCATCTCTAGCACAAATGGCATGGCGTGGACTTCACACCTTGTCAAAGGCTGCCAATAAACTACTTCCTCTTCTGGTTTCCTCTTAATCGGTTGCAACGTAGCATCTCCTCGTGTATTCTTCATACATGTGTCTGCTTAAAAGGCTTTCAACCAAAGCAGCGAACAAACTTTTATTTGCATGTGTGCAAGTTGTAAAGCAATAGTGTTGAATGTGGATGTGTCAAGAATTGAAATGAATCGTATAGCCTTTTTGGGTACGGATGCACACAAAGCGAAATATGAGCATTAGCCTATGAGCATTAGCCCCTTCAAGTACTCACAGATTAAAAATCAAAAGTAAATAGATTAAGGCCTTAGTGTTAACCATTCTATTTTGTCCTTTTCTAGAATATGTAAAGTGTAGCGGAAGGCATCCCTCCTAAGAGCATCTCCAGCAGTGCTCAGGGCGTGAGACATTGCAAAGAAAACTTTCTCGTATCCAAGTTAATTGCTTCTTTCCAACTCCACATATAAAACTAAAATTGGGACTGCAAACCTAGGTGGTAACTTAAAGCCCAAGTAAAGCCTAAGGCCCTGGCCTAAGACCATGTGTAAATATGGCAGCTAATGTGGCAGAGACAAGACAAGAAGCAAGCTTTATGATTTTATAAATTGCACAACAAGGGTAGGTGGGCTTTATGAAAATTGTAAAGCCCCCACAAGAAATGGATGGATTTTTTAATGTGATGTCACAATACACTTTTTGAGAAAAAAAAAGCTAGGTCTTTATGACATCGGAAATCGATCTTCAGGTCAATTTCCCACGTCATAAGGACCAGTTTTAGGTCAATTATATGGCAGAAGATCAACCAATAACTTTGGAATATCCGAGGTTTTGTGGTCCTTTGGACTTCAGAAGGTAATCCTTTGTGTGCATCTTTTGGAGCTTTTTTTCTTATTTGTGGTTCATGTTTTCTTTTTGATGAAACCCAGCCAAACTTTATAAAAAGAAAACACCCAAGAAAAGGAGAGAAAAAGAAATAAGGGGCCTGGACTAAGGCAAGCAAGCCCTAAAAAAGGTGGGAGGAAAGGGAACCACTAAGAGCCAAACCCTCCTCCAATCACGTGAAGCATATCAACTAAAGAAAGGGGAGGTAAACCCCAAAGAACTCCAAGTCTAGAAGAACCCTCCTCTGCAGCGAGAGCCCATCTCAAGATAGTGGCAGCCTGCCCATACTCTCTGTAGTGGTATCGATACTCTCTATCTATAAAAGGGTTTAGGTTTTTTATTTTTCTTTTCAACAAATATTTGTTTATAACAAATGTTTAGAACTCAAAGAGGAGTGCAGTAAAATTCAAATTGAATGGCTAACTTGCACACCACCAATGTTGGATTCAAGAAAAGGATATGACAACTCAAGCATATCCATGCAAAAGGAAAGAGGTTATTGCTTTTGGGCTTTAAAAAATACAAGGAAATAAACTATCACTTAACAAGCTCCTGAAGAAATACTTCCCTGTCTTTATGTAGGAGAAGGGTCTATCTATAAACACCGAATGAGTGTGCCCCTCTGATTATTGTATCAGGGCCTCAATGTCAAGTGCAAACGTCTAGGTGCACCTGACACAATGGTCATGAGGGGGACCCATTCTCTTACATAAAATATTTTGCCTCCCCTTTTTGAAAAAGAAAGAATATGTTTAATTATGGTCTGTAACAAGAATTTCTCACTATTTTGTTAAATTATGATTAGGGGACAAGAACATGTAATTATTAGATGAAATTTATGCAATTGAAGAAACCCTAAAAAATGAAATAATGTTCCCTTGAAAAATCCTTTGAAATCCAAAGAACCCATCAGAGGCCCTGCACTCTGAAGGAGGGACGTGTCAAAATTTCTTTTTGGCCCAATGAGTGTGTGATGAACACGTAGGTCATACGGATGTAGTCCTTTCAGGCAGGTCCTAACAAAATCAACAAAATCACGTCAGATCAATCTGGCTAAATCATCTGAAGTGGCAAGATTTTTATGATAAGTTCTAGTAGGTAGTCAAGAATATAGAAGGATTCTGCTTTTTTTTCCCCTACTTTCATATCTAATCTGTAGCCAAATCTGGCTAAATCATCATATGGACGATCGCCACATCAGCTACATTAGAAAATTGGGGAAAAAAAAAAAAAACCCTGAACTTGTGGTTAGGGTTTAGGTGATTTGAATAAAGAAATTTTTTTGTGTATGATCTATATAGAAAGCCCTTTTTGTTTGTAGCATTTGTTGTTGAGACAAACTAAATAGTATGTGTTCACACATAAATGGAATTTCCAGTTCTAAAAGTCTGCTTCTGAAAATGAGACCCCAGTTTTGATTGAGTTCTTAGTTCTTACTAACCCGGACTGAAACTGATGGTTAAATATTGGTTAACCTCCAACCAACCCTGTTTCTAGTCACATTTTTCAAAAACATGTATCTCAGTTCTAATTCTGGTTCTCAACATGTTCCTTTCAAATTGCCAATGGGTTCCCCTCAGGTTTCCAATAGGTTCCCAATGTGTTCCCCAAGGGTGTTCCCAATAGCACCTCACTCATATGTTTTGCCCAAAGTCTTCCCCTCTCACCTATATAGGTGGGCCAAAGGGGGAGGCACTCCATCTATCCATAGAATCTTCTATTTTGGGGAGCCTCCATAGTTTCATGGGCCAATCAAATAGGTAGGGTGTCCTTTGCAAGGGTATTAGCCTAGGCTAAAAATGGTGACAAACTCTTTTGAGAAGAGAAATTTCATGCAGCCAATGGGAAGGCACTCAAGGTGCCTTGCTTTTTTTCGTTTTAAGTTGGGGGAAGGGGAAGGATTTTTTTTTCATTTTTCCTTCATTCCAAGTGTGTTCCCCAACATGTTCTCCATAGCACCTCACTTTTATCCCATATGCTTTGGCAAATGTTGTCCTCATTTCACCTATATAGCTGGGCCATAGGGGAGGAACTCTATACTTCAAAATAGAAGGTTCTGTTTTGCGAGCCTCCATAGTTTAAATTTTTTTTTGAGTGATGGGTTAATCAAATTAACTCATTGCAAAAACAAAATTGAACTTGGGAGGCATCTCATCTAATTAATAGCAGAGGTGAAAGGAGAGGTGTAAGAACCCGAGCCTGGTTTCAGGTCTGGTTCTTCAAAAATAATTTGATTTCGGTCTTGTTTCTAGAACATATTGGTTGTAGGCTTTTTTTTTCAATTTTGTCAAGTAGGTATCCTGGTGATCATCCACAGAGGAATGAGCCAAATTTGGCTTGAGGTCAGAGAGTAAAGTAGAACTTTTTTAGAATGCTGCCTAATTATGGAGAACTATAGGAACTCATATGTCTAAATAGAACTCATTTTGCAAAATTTTCCCCCAAAAAAAGCTTTATTACAAGTCAAACCTTTGGTTTGCCACAGTGAAAAAAATTGCCCCAAAAAAACCCACTACTTGATTGAGGATATCCAAAAGTATATCACCTAATATAACTTTAGTACCTATCAGAAGTTGGAAGGAAAGTGAAAAGAATATTATATTATCTTGTGAAGTGAATAAAAAATTCTTCAAGATAAAGATGAAGGGCTTGGAAATGGCCTTGGTGTGAATGGTTGCACTAACAATTAGGGTTCTGGTAGCAAAAATGAATCATGGTCAAATGCTGCCATCTTTTGAAAGAATATCTTCGAATTTAATTTTGATATAGTTAATCTTTTATACCTAGTGATTAGTTCATTACACCAATTTGTAAGCAAGTGCCTTTTGGAGATGATTAGGAGCACATGTGACAATCCCTCATTCCACAACACTATTTTGCTTGAGAAATCTTTCCATACAATACTATCCCCTAGCCAACATTCATTCAAGCTTCTGCTACAAGTGAGTCTAATAGTGATTATAATAAAAAAGTATGTGCAAGATAAAAACCAGTGTTGGTTCGGTATCTAAAATTCACCTGGGTATCCCAGTTTAATCCCTTTACGTATCAGCCCTTATGATATCTGCACTGATGCCTTGATCACCAGTTCTCACACAAGTGAAAACTGGTAATAGTGCAATTTGGTGAACTTTTTTCTCCTTTCACATGCTGAGATTGGGGGGCCGGAGCAATTTTTTTTACCCTGCATCTGGTTCTCAAATTGGGGGGTAATCTTTTTTCCTGAGTCACGTTTAGGGTTTAGGTTCTGGGCAATCGCCATGTTTTCAATGGCGTTCCAAGGTTTACCATCCAAGGATAAAAAGGACCACCAATCCTAGGTGATCCCACTTCTCTTTTCTGCTTTTTGCTTGTTACTGCTTGTTGCTTGTTTTCGTCACTTGTTGTTACTTGTTGCTTATTTTTGTCGCGCTTATTATTCCTTGTTGCTTGATTTCATTGCTTTTTGTTGCCCATTGGTTGCTATGCTTGTCACATGTTGCTGCTTGTTGGGAATTGCTATTTGTCACCTGCAGGTGCTCATTGTCTATTGTTGTTCATCGCCTACTGTTGCTTGTTGTTGTTGCCATCCTTTCAAGTATCAACTGCCCACACTCCTTTTTGTTGTTGTTGTTCGTTCACTGCTGCTCATTGGTTCGCTTTGATTTTTGAGTTGTAGCTGATATTTCTCCCTTCCCCTTCTTGGGTGTGCAAGTGATGGAGCATGAATCATTTGCCAAGCTCCAAAGTAGGTTTGGTAAGTTTTTTTTCTCATTTTTTTTAATGTTTATTTTTCAAGTTCTTTTTAAAAAAAAATTGTGGGTTTTTTTGTCCCAAAATTTTGTTTTAAGTACGTTTTTTTTTGGGTGTGTTTGTAGGAACGCTGAAAACTACCATTATTGGACAGGTAATCAATTTTTTGAAGAAACTTATACCATAACCAAACTTAATTTTTCTTATTAGTGTTTTTTTTCCCTTTATTTTCTCCTTCTTTTACTTCTTCATCTGGAATGGTTTCACAATAAACACCACATATTGTACATTGTAATGGATGAAACCAAAAAGTTTGCCTCACACATGTGTGATGAACCCTGGCTTTTTGTGTTAGAGAAAACACATTCTCTAACATTGTTTGTTTCTTGAGTGTCACTTTCCATCCATTAACGATCTTCGCACTATCTCTCACACATGCCTTGTCAGCTTCACATTTGAACTTCGTTTTTCATAGATTACCTACTCTATCCAAGGTTCACATATACTCCTGGGTTACTGCATTTACATCGAGATTCTAGATTTTCAAGTTTTAAACCTTAATGCCTTCAATTTTTGAACCTTGCTCATTTGTTAAGAACCCATCTCTTTCCAAACTCATGCAGCATTGGAGCACTTCCAATTGTGATGACCCATTATCCTGATCCTTATATCATGCACATTAAAACAATGTTTATGTATGCACGTTGAGAATGTTCATTCAAAATGTATAGCTCTTCCCTACCACAAACTAGGTAGGACCAACAAGTACTACCTACTCACAGCAAAAACTCTTTACAACAACACAACTTTCCAGCAAACATTCACATGCAACAAAGTGCATTCAAAAAATATAAGTTATGTCTTAAAATATCTCCAACCATTTGAAAAGATATCACCTAGTGACATAACACAAATCTTTTAAGATATTGTTACATATATGTTTTTGACCACTCTCGGTCTGCTACATAGGCATGTGCCTGCTATCCACATTGGTTTCAATATTGGACCCCAGTAGCAAGGACCCTATTAGGCTGGGTTTAGGGTTTAGGGTTATTTGAGCCAATACCAGCCTTGTAGGGACTTGAGGTAATACCTGCCTTGTTCCACTTTTATACTAGTTTCAATCTCACGTATATACATGCCTCATACCAGTAAAAAATCAGCCTTGGACCCAATACAATGGACACGCTTTCAAAGAAAAGTTTTTGTATTGCCTGCAATAGCAACTCCTACCATAGTATTGTTTGGGGTTTAGCATGAGTCTGCTGTATAATTAATTAATTTTGAATATTTCATTTTGAAAGTAAAATATTTCAAAATATTTCAAATGATCCGTCATTTTCCTTCACAAAAAAAAATTTCTTTGAGAAAAATAATTTTTGAAAAATTTCAACATGTTAAAAATTAATGTAATTCATGCCAAAGCTGCCATAATATTGGGGGAGAGGCTGGTAGGAATGTGTTAAAAAATACCCAATACCAAATTGTTTGATAAAAGATACCCAAAATACCCAATACCCAAATACCCAAATAATTTGGTGCAAGAAAGCTTTTCAGATGTCATTCTTCAAGCACACACATTGATATCTAAAATGTTTCAATGTCCTCGCATCATCCTCCGGTATTGAATACCCGATGCAACCAAAAAGCCAAATCTTGACCATGGCTAAACACCTTGGTGCAAGAACGTTTTCACATGTCATTTCTTCAAACACAAACACTCAAGTTTAAGTCAAGCCCACAAGTCACCTACACTTGTATCAGGGTAAACTGGCGGTAATGTTTTTGGTGGCTTTCAATAAGATGTCCTAAAGGCTGAGATTAATCGGGGCTTTTTGAGTAGAAATTTGAAGGCCACCAATAAAATTAGCCACCAATGAGAGAGATTGAGTTTGTGGGAAGCTCTCAAATTTTAAGTGACTTTGGAATAATTGTTGCATTACTAGCTTTCAGCATTTCTTTGCAAATGAAGTACAAAAGAATGATTCGAATAACCTTGTCTTTGTCCTGGTCTCCCCTTGTTGCTAATAATACCTTTTGCTATGCTAGCTAACATGGGCAACAAGTAGTCTAGCACAGCAACCCAAAAATGGGTCGAGGAACAAACCATCGGTTGAAGATGTGTGGGATGCTTGCTGCTGCAAGTTGCAATTAGACCTACTGAAGAATAGTCAAAAACTGATCTTGCCCAAAATGCCCATAACCATTACACTAATATGGCCAAAATTGCATCCTTGAAGCCTTTTCATGACTAAGACCTTATTGAACCATGGCTACAAAATTTCCTTTCTAATTTTATTTTCAAGTGACAATAAAAAATAGCTACAATAAGACCTAATGTAGTGGATGGTGTCCTCTGCATGCATGATATCTTACATGTTGAGGACACCATCCACTATAGTTTTATAATGCTCTCAACATGTTGAGGACACCGTCCACTATATAAGGGTTTAGATGAATATGCTGAGAGGATCTCCACCCACATATGGCCTATTTGGGCCTTTATTAAGGTTTATCACATACAACATACAGTGTTAATTATTCTCTCATCGGGGCACCCGTAAACATGAAAAAGTGGACACAATAAGATAAAAGACCATTTAAATGTTAACACCTGGGCAAATCATTATGAATAAAAAAAGTTATTTCTTTTTTTTGGGTCTAACTTGGAGTTCACATTATCTTGCACATGTTTACAAGTCCATATTCACTGTGACATTATTTTTAACGGATGTACTTAGTCCAAAATATTGTGTGCAAGTGTTTTACTACTACCTCTTAGAAGACCTTCTATTGTCACAAACCTACTACTTGTCCAAGATTGTCTCTCTCGGCATCCTCGGAGTGCTTTCAAGCAAGTACTTCTCGTACGTACCTTTGTTGTTCTTGCAGCTTCTCAACAAATATTTATTTATTTATTTATTATTATTTTTCACTTTGACATTAAAACAAAAAAAATTCCTAAAATTCTTACAACTCAGGCAGGGAAAAAAAAGTCACATAATTTTGCATTACTTAGGGCACACTTCAACACCGACCTTTAGGGCAGGCAGTCAATAATATCATCAAACATTATTTTTAGAACTTTTGGCATTGAGAGTGGCTGATTTTGCAAAAAAAATCAACATTTATTAAAAATAATTTAATTGCTGCCCAAATGGTAAAGGTTTCTCCTTTAAAATTTTCCTATGTGATATCTATTTGACTTAATGTGCATTAACACTTGGTGTTAGGGACTCTAGTGTTGAGTCCATTCACACCATGCTAGTCATTTTAGGCTTAAACTTAATTATTGTGAAGATTTTATGTTAAACCAACATTCAGTTAACATTTAAGCTATCGCCTATTTAACATTGGGTGCCACCTAGGATGCCACCTAGATTTTCATTTAACATTGATTTAACATCAAGTGTGAATGCACCATAATATATACCTATTATCTCATTAGAGCTTGATTGAGCAAGAAGTGTCACATTTCCATGGTTGTAAGTTTTTCTTACGAATGTTTCTTGCTTGATTGACACTACTCTTGAGTTGAAATAGTCAGCTAGTTTGGAGCAGTCAAGTTATTAAAGACCATGAAAGGCCAAATGTTCGGACACAAAAGCCAACAACTTGTGATTGTGGAGCCCTCAGCAACAACGACTCCCCTTGTTCATACTTCAAGAAACACTTTTAGAAGCTCTTGATGATTGCAAATGAAGCTGGCCATCTCCACTACAGCAACATTAAACTTTTCATTCACTTTGTCTATTTTTCTAGAATGACACTTTGATCAACAATCTTCAATTAAGTGGCCGCAACTATCTTCAGTTCTTAAAGTTATCTTTTAAAGTGGCCAGAAATTAGGGACAAACACCCTCAGTTTTGTCAAAAAAGGTGACTAATGACAAAAGTGAGGATGAATCACAACCCTATGGCAAAAAAAAAAAAAAAAAAAAAAAAAAAAAAAAAAGATAAAACCCCATTTTTCTCCAAAAAAAGAAAAAACAAAAGTATGGACCCCAGTCCCATTGTCCCTTAGAAAAAA
>Ga0116227_10006832_pt1 | contig 22784 bp, 16 predicted proteins | sample S1TSphgellanicum_FD_89693 | JGI IMG/M metagenome (GOLD analysis project Ga0116227, IMG submission 89693) | Host-associated microbial communities from peat moss isolated from Minnesota, USA - S1T2_Fb - Sphagnum magellanicum MG | ecosystem: Host-associated > Plants > Peat moss > Unclassified...
CGATGAAAACAATTTGAGCGTCGAGCCTTATTTCAAGGTGCGCGTGGCGATCAAGGAGGTCAAATTGCGTAATGTCCCCAAGGATTTCAGGTTGGTTCCCGGCATGACGCTGATCGGGGACATCATGGTCGGCAAGCGCACCATCCTCTCCTATCTGGTTGAGGGCGGCTTGCGCACCGGCGCCGAAGCGATGCGGGAGCCTTAGTATGCACGCCGCTCATTTCCTCGCCGCTGTGCTAATCAGCGTAGGTTGTGCCGCTGCGGTGATCGCCGACCCGAAGTCGGATTTATTTGATCCGGATGTGTTTGCTACGCGGGCGTCTCTCCAGCACCGTTTACCCGGACTCATCGACCCGGCCACCCGCCATTGTGAACTGGCATCGCGCGCGCTGCTGTTGCGTGATGCGGTGGACCTGGCGCTATGTCGCAATCCTTCGACCCGCTCCGCCTGGGCTGCGGCGCAACTACAAGCGGCGGTGCTGGGCAGTGCGGACAGTGCCTACCTACCCATTGTCACCGCCACTGGGTCGCGCACCCGCGACTATGGGGGAACCCACGCGGATGTGACGGGCGCGCTGCTGTCGGAATCACAAAACTCCAGTGATGCGGCGCTGCTATTGTCGTGGACGTTGTACGATTTCGGTGGCCGGGAGGCTCGCGTTTCCAGTGCACGGCATGCGTTGGATGCCTCTGCGGCGACGCTCAACAGCGTCTGTCAACAGGTTGTCGTTGCGGTCGTGCAGGCGTACTTCAACGTGGTGGCGGCGGACGCCTCGCTGGTTTCAGCGATGACCACCGAGTCGACCGCCGCGCACAGCCTCGAGGTCGCACGTGCGTTGCGCGGCGGCGGCGTCGCCACGCTGGCAGACGTGCTGCAGGCGGAAACGGCTTACCATCAGGCAGTGTTGGTCCGCGTGCAGGCGGCCGCGGCGGCGATGACGGCGCGTGGTTCCTTGGCCGTGGTCATCGGCTGGCCCGCCGATCAGGAACTGAAGTTGCAGCCCGCCGCAATCCCCGCCGAGATTCCGGCACTGAACGTGCGCATGGCCGATTTGATGGCGGAGGCCGCACGGCAGCGTCCCGACCTGGCCGCTGCACGGGCGCAGCGTGATGAGGCGGCGTCGGATGTCACCGTGGCGCGTGCCGTGGGTCGACCCGTGATCTCGTTCCAGGCGGGCCGCACGGTTGCCGATACCTCGGGCATTCCCAGTCAGAACTTCAACCAAGTGGGGGTCTATGTCACAGTGCCCCTGTTCGCGGGGTTCAATGTCGGTTATGGCGTGCGTCAGGCGCAGGCGACGCTCGCAGCCCGTGAAGCGACGGCCGAACAGGTTCGGCTCTCGGTGTCACTGGACGTTTGGAGTTCCTACTATGCGCTCGACTCCGCTAATCAACAGTTGGCCGCCACCGCTGAGTTGGCCCGCGCCGCCGAGGACAATCAACAGGTAGCGCTTGGCCGCTATCAGTCGGGCGTCGGCACCATTCTCGACGTGCTGACGGCGCAGACCGGGGCAGCGAATGCCCGGCAACTGCGCATCAACGCGGAACTCGCTTGGCAAGTATCGCGCGCGCAGCTGGCGCTGGCGCTCGGTCGATTGTCGGGGGCCGAACCTTTGGACAATATGCAGGTGGTGCCTTGAGAAAAGGCATCATTTTGGCCGGGGGCGCCGGTACCCGCCTGCATCCAATCACCTTGTCGCAGAGCAAGCAGCTGCTGCCGGTCTACGACAAACCGATGATCTACTATCCGCTGGCGACCCTGCTGTGTGCGGGCATCCGGGAATATCTCATCATCACCACGCCGCGGGACCAGGTCGCGTTTCGCGACCTGCTCGGCGACGGCCAACAGTGGGGGCTGCGCTTCGAGTATGCGGTGCAGAGCGAACCGAATGGCATCGCGCAGGCCCTCATCATTGCGGAAGCCTTCCTCGATGGTGCGCCGTCGGCGCTGATTCTCGGCGATAATATTTTTTACGGTGCGAATTTGTCGGAATTGCTCACCTCGGCCTCCAACCGCTGCATGGGCGCGACGGTGTTTGGGTACTACGTACAGGATCCGGAACGTTACGGCGTGGTCCAGTTCGACGCTGCGGGCCAGGTCATTGATCTGGTGGAGAAGCCGGTCAAGCCCCCATCCAACTATGCGGTCACCGGCATCTATTTCTACGATGAGCACGCACCTGGCATGGCTCGTGGCATCAAACCTTCGCCACGCGGGGAGCTCGAGATCACCGATCTGAATCGTGCGTACTTGCAGCTTGGGAAGCTCGGCCTCGAGCGGCTGGGCCGCGGCACGGCTTGGCTCGATACCGGCACCCATAATTCGCTGCTCGACGCCGGCGCTTTTGTGAGAATCATCGAGGAGCGGCAGGGACTGAAAGTCGCCTGTGTGGAGGAAATGGCGTGGCGCATGGGCTTCATCAGCGACGAGCAGCTGGTGCGGCTGGCCGCGCCTTTGCAGAAGAGCGGTTACGGCGAGTACTTGCTGCGCATCGTCAAGGATAAATCGTTCAATTGAAATTCATTCAGACTCCGATCGCCGATGTGATGCTGATCGAACCGCAGGTGTTCGGCGATTCGCGCGGCTTCTTCATGGAAACCTGGCAGTTGCCGAAGTTCAAGGCGGCGGGCATCGATTTACCGTTCGTGCAGGACAACCAGAGTCGATCGACGCAGTGGACCCTGCGGGGAATGCATCTTCAGACCGAGCACACGCAGGGCAAGTTGGTGCGGGTGACAGCCGGATCGGTGTTCGACGCGGTCGTGGATCTGCGCCGCGGGTCGCGCACGTTCGGACATTGGTGGGGAACTGAGCTCAGCGAGCGGAACCATCATATGCTGTGGGTGCCGCCCGGGCTGGCGCACGGAATCTTGGTGACTTCGGCAACCGCCGATTTGCTCTATAAGTGCACCGATGTCTACAGCCCCACCTATGAGCGTACGCTTGCATGGAACGATCCGAAGGTCGGGATTCAATGGCCGCTTCCCGCAGGTGAAGTTCCCAAGCTGTCGCCCAAGGATATGGCAGGCCGGGATTTTGCGAACATCGAGAAATTTTCTTGAGGACGATGCATGAACTTCGAGCCGCATAATCTTCTTGTCACGGGCGGAGCGGGCTTTATCGGCGCCAACTTCGTGCGGCATTGGCTGTACACGGCGGGTCACGGCAAGGTCGTGGTTCTGGACGCGCTGACGTATGCGGGAAATCCGGAGAATCTGGCTTCCCTGGCGGGGGACCCGCGTTACGCATTCGTGCGCGGAGATATCTGCGACGAGGGTCTGGTGCGCGAGGTGTTCGAGCGTCATCAGATCGACACGGTGGTGCATTTTGCCGCGGAGTCCCATGTAGACCGCTCGATCTTGGGTCCGGACGAATTCATCCGCACCAACGTGGTGGGAACTCATTCCCTGCTCAAGGCGGCCAAGCGCGCGTGGCTCGATGGCAAAGGCGTGGCTGCGCATCGCTTTCACCACGTATCGACCGATGAGGTGTATGGCTCGTTGGGCGCGGAAGATCCGCCGTTTCACGAGGCCACGCCGTATGCCCCCAACTCGCCGTATTCGGCGAGCAAAGCAGGTTCTGATCATCTGGTTCGCGCCTATCACGAGACGTATGGACTGAAGACCACGGTGACCAATTGCTCGAACAACTACGGGCCGTTTCAGTTTCCGGAAAAGCTCATCCCGCTCATCATCATCAATATCCTTCACGGCAAACCGCTGCCGGTCTACGGCGATGGTCTGCAGGTGAGGGACTGGCTGCACGTTGCCGATCATTGCGCGGCCATCGGTCTGGCGTTGACGCGGGGTGCACCGGGCGAGGTGTACAACATCGGTGGAGATGGCGAGACGACGAATATTCATATCGTCCATTCGCTCTGCAGCCTCGTCGATGAGCATCTGGCGCGAAATGCGGAGTTGAGAACGGCTTTTCCGATGTCGCCTGCCGCGACCGGTGGCAAGTCCCAGCAGTTGGTCGAGCACGTGCGCGACCGACTGGGTCACGATCGACGGTATGCCATCGACTTCCGCAAAGCTGCTCGGACGTTAGGCTATGCCCCGTCTCGGGACTTGCAGACCGGCCTGGCAGAAACGCTGAATTGGTATCTCATTCATGAAGCGTGGTGGCGCCCGTTGCTGGGTGACAGCTACGCAAAATGGATCGACAAGAATTATTCTCCGAGCAGACTGCCGAGTATGCCGCCGACGGCCGCGGCGCCCGCGATCTTGCCCAGCGTGCCGCCGCCCTCGGAGCCGGTGCCGGGTAGATAACGGCCGATTTCCTCGGCGAGATTCATGATGGGCATGCTCTGCAACCAGATGTGGCCGGGGCCGGTCAGTGTGGCTAGGAACAAACCTTCGCCGCCGAACAGGACATTGCGAAATCCGCGGACCATCTGGATGGAGAATTGCACGGTGGGTTCTTGGATGCCTACATGGCCGGCATGGACCAGAAGCCGCTCGCCCGCCGCGAGATCCCGTTCCACGAGTTCCCCGGACAAGTCCAGCCATACAACGCCGGGACCGGTGACCCGTTGCAAAATGAAGCCCTCGCCGCCGAAGAAGCCGGCACCGATGCGCTGCTGCCACGCGATCTCGAGCGCCACGGACTTCTCGGCGCAGAGGAATGTCTCCTTGCGACAGATCAACGATTCATTTGGCGCCAGTTTGCGCGCCACGATGGTGCCGGGAAAACGCGGCGCAAAGGCGATATGGCCGGGTCCCATGGCGGTGAAATCCGTGATGAACAAGCTGCCACCGCTCAAGGAGCGCTTGATACCGGCGAACAGGCCGCCGCCGGTATGGGTATTCATCTGGATGTTGTCGGACATCCAGGCCATGCAATTGGTCTGGCTGTACAGAGTCTCGCCGGCACCCAAGTCCACGGCGACGGTTTGCATGGTGGTGCCGGAAATTTCATAACGCATGGCGGACTCCTGTCGAAGCGGATGTGCGCTCGAAGTCTAGGCGTGCGCCGCAGCGGCGACAAGTATCTCGCTGATATTGAGACTGTGGGCGCGTACCCGTGCTGTTGTGCGCCATGCAGGACATGCGGCTTAAGTCCCATCGACGGGTACGGATCAGCGTCAGGCTACCGAATCCATGAGCGAATCGAAATACGGCCGCCCCTTCTCTATCGTTTATGTCCTCATGGGCGTGGGGTTATTGGCACATCCCGCCCGCGTCTATTCGGCGGACGACAGCCCTGATACCGGTCAATCGATGTCGAGCCCATCCATGTTTTCGTTCAGCGGTTTTGGCACGCTGGGCGTCGTTCATTCCAGCGAACATCAAGCCGATTTTGTCAGCAACGGCATGCAACCGAAGGGCGCCGGTTTCACCGACAATTGGAGTGCGACACCGGACAGCAAATTAGGCATGCAGTTGAGCGCCCAGTTCACCGAGCAGCTCTCGGCCGTCGTGCAAGCCGTTTCGCAATATCAAGCGAACGGCACCTACAAGCCCGACCTGGAATGGGCCAATATCAAATATCAGCCCACGCCTGAATTCGACATCCGCGCGGGGCGCATCGCACTCCCGACGTTCATGTATTCCGATTCCGTCAATGTCGGTTACGCGCTGCCTTATGTGCGCATCCCGCTGGAAATCTACGACCAACTCCCGGTGGGCAGCAGCGATGGTGTCGATGGCTCATACCGCTTTATTGTCGGCGCTGTGTCCAATTCCACCCAGGTCTACGCCGGCCGTTTCGACTCCAGCACTCCAAACGGTGGCTACTATAACGTTCGGGACCTGTTCGGTATCGTCGACGCCTTCGAGTATAAAGCGCTGACCGTGCATCTCAGCTACCAGGCTTTGCGCTATGACTTGAACGCCGCCGGGCTTTTCGTGAGGCATAATCCCCAGAACATTGAGAGCGTCGGCGCGAGTTATGATCCGGCGCGATGGCTCGTATTGGGCGAATGGATCAGGGTGCAGGATGAGGCGGGCGGTCTTTACCTAAGCTGGTACATCATGGGTGGATACCGTTTCGGGAAGTTCACGCCGTATGTGTACCATGCAACGGCCAACCGGCCGCGCGCCGGGACCGACGGGGGTCCGCCGTTCCTCAACCAAGATACCAATAGCCTTGGTCTGCGCTATGACTTCATGAGAAATTTCGATTGCAAACTGCAACTCGACCATACCGAGCTCCACGGCGGTTTCAACTCATTCTTCATCAATCAGCAACCGGGCTTTCGGGAGGTCGGCACGGTCAACGTGCTCAGCCTGGCCGTGGATTTCGTCTTCTGACCGGCTTTCATGAGTATCGTCAAGCATTTCGTGGCCGCAGCACTGGTATCGGGGCTGGGATTGGGGCACGCAGCCAAGGCCGCGGCCGACGTGGTGGCAGTGGTCTCGGTCAAGAGCCCGATCACCGCCTTGAGCAAAAGCCAGGTAACCGACATCTTCTTGGGAAAGTCGAACCGTTTTCCCGATGGAACGCAGGCTGTGCCCATCGACCAGGTCGAAAGTGCGAAGGTGCACGATGAGTTCTATGTCAGCTTCGCCGACAGGACCGCCGCCCAAATCAAGGCGTATTGGTCGAGAATTATCTTCACCGGCCGCGGGCAACCACCGAAGGTGGTATCCAACAGCGGCGAGCTCAAGCAACTACTGGCCCATGACCCCCGTGCCATCGGATACATGGAGCGCAGCGCAGTCGATGACAGCGTAAAGGTACTCAATTCACCGTGAATACACCGGATCTCGGCACAACCGCGATGTGCGTCGCCGCCGTCGTCATCCTGGGGTAAACTGCCGCTGACGGCTTGGAGGCGCAAGAGGAGGGCGCAGCGATGAGTGTGGCCTTCGTTCCCGAGAAAGTCCGGATCAGTGTCCATCGCTACCAAAAAATGGTTGCGTCAGGCGTACTCACCGAAGCTGACCGCATCGAGCTGATTGACGGAGAAATGATCAACATGGCACCGATCGGCCCGAAGCACGCGGCCCTCTCGGCCCGGCTCACCAAACTTCTTGTATTGGCCGTCGGTGACTCTGCCATTGTGTCCCCGGGCGGTCCCGTGAATCTAGGCGATTTCTCAGAGCCGCAGCCGGATCTGATGCTGTTGCGACCTCGCGGCGATTACTATGCAGGGAAGATCCCTGACGCCTCGGATGTATTGCTACTCATCGAAATATCCGATTCCACGCTGACCTTCGATCAAAACACCAAGCGAGCGCTGTTCGCGCGTCATGGCATAGCCGAGTACTGGATCATCGATATCGAAGGGCAGCGGATCCACGTGCATCGTGAGCCAACGGTCAACGGGTGCTACGCGAAGGCGTATGAACTTGACGTGGCCTCAACCGTCTCCGCGCAAGCATTGCCCGCGGTGAGACTGCTGGTGCAAAGTATTTTCACGTAGGCGGGTCAGGCGCGTAAGTCCCGCAGCCATGACTTCTACTTCTCGGCTTCGAATATGAGGGCCGCTCAGTCTCCGCATACCTTGATGAAGTGAGCAAATTGGCTGCTTGACGCCCGCGTGCGGCGGATCCCATTCTTAGCTGTGAGAGGGCCTCCCCCGCAGCACGGACGAATCTTCAATGTCAGCGAATCATTTGAACTTCACGCGTGCGGTGAGTCCGAACGTTCGCGGTGCCCCCAAGTACGAAGCAATGGTATTGAACTGGAACGGGGAGTCGAAGGCGACTGCGTAGTAGTATTTGTCAGCGAGGTTTGCCCCCCAAGCCTCGACTGCCCAGGATTCGTCGAGCGCGCCGACCCCAATGCGGGCGTTCAGCAAGCCAAATCCGGACTGAATCTTGCGCGGGTCCAGATCTGAGCCGGTGTTGTACGAGGAGTTGTACTTCTCTTCCACGCTGGTGTGAATGCCAAACGTGCTCGACAGCGGCAGCACGTAGTTCCCGGACAGCGCTCCGCTCCACAGCGGCGCGAAGGACAGGCGATCGTTGTCTCGGTGAGTACAGGAGGTATTGCCCGGGCCGCCGCAAAACAGCGGATCGGCATCGGCGCCGAAATTGGTGATGTTGGTCAGATCCTGCGTCACGCCGCCGTTGATGGTGAGGCCGGTAATCGGTGTCGCCCACGCGAACTCGAGATCCGCCCCCTTGGATATGACGCTGCGCAAAGAAGTGACGACAAACTGAATACCCGTGAAGGTGTTGAGCTGAAAGTTCGTATATTTCTGCCAGAAGAGCGACGCGTCCACTCGCAAGGTGCGTTCAAACAGGGTGGTCTTGATGCCCAATTCGCCTGAATCGACGGTTTCCCGCGGAAATGCCGTGGCGAAGTTTGGAGTCAAACCAAAGGGATCGGTTGCCGTCATCGGCCCGGTGACGCGCGCCAGATTGTAGCCTCCGGCCTTGTAGCCGTCGGCGACCGACGCGTAGGCCATCACCTGCTCGTTGAAGTGATACGAGGACTTGAGCGTGCCGGATAAATTGTTTTCAGTGTTGGATTGCGAGGTCGCGACGCCGTTGAAAAATGGATTCAGGCCGGTGTAGCAGCCGTTCAAAACCTCGAGCGCAGTGCCAACGCCTGTGGTCGTCGTCAAAACTGTTCCTGGCGCGGTGGGCGTTCCCAAATTCGCCAGCAGAGCCCCGCAGCCCGGACCACCACCGGTGCCATTGTAGGATGACGTGGCGGTCTTCTTTTCTTCGGTGCCGCGCAGACCCACCGTCAGGTCCCAGGCCTTCGTGAGGTGCAGGGTTTCATTGGTGAACAAAGCAAAGCTGCGCGCGGTTTGGTGATAGCTGTCGTCCTCGCCGGTGCCGGCATAGGTGGCGCCCGGTGCGGCGCCCACCTGACCGGCAACGAGGAAAGGGTTGGGCGCTGGGGCACCGCTGCCAAGGCTGCCCAACGAGCTGATGTAGTACTCGAACTGGTCGCCGGTCAGCGCCAACGTGCGGGTGCTCAGCAATTCGTTGCTGAAGAAGAAGCCGCCTAACCAGTCGAGCTGATCGGTCTTGCCCGCCAGACGCAATTCCTCGCTGAATTGTTTGAAGTCCGTGGAATTCGCGTTGCCGTCATCGGGAAAGTCGATCAGGTCGACGCCGGTGTAGTCGACGTCATTGCCGTCGGCGATCGTATTGTCGCGCCAAGCGGTAATCGATGTCAGCTTCCCGAACTCGAGATTCCAATTGACTTCAGCCGAGAGACCCATGTCCCGCACGTGCTGAGTGACGATCTGGTTGTCATACGCCAGGTAGCTATTCGGCAGCCGACCGGAGGCACCAAAGGTCGCGAGCGGGGAATCGCCCAGCGCGCCCGTCTTGCCGCCCAGCCCCGGAATGCCGGCAAGCACGTTGACGATGCCTTGAAATGGCCCTGGATATTGAACCACCGCGCTACAGCAGGATTCATTACGCCGCGCATAATCGCCGATGATCAAGACATCGAGATCATCGGAGGGTGTGATCAGCAACTGGCCGCGTGCGTTGTAGGACTTGCGGTCGTTGGTGTTGTTCTGGGTATTCGGTCCGACGCCGTCGTTGACCTGCAGGAAGCCGCTGTTCTGTTCGAAGCCCATGAACAAGCGACCCGACATGATGGAGTTCAGCGGTCCGGTGACCGAGCCGCGAAACTCGCGATCGTTGAAATTTCCACCGGTGATTTCGGCTGTCGCGCCGAAGGTATTGGAGGGCCGCTTGGTGGTGATGTTGATCACGCCTGCGTCATTGTTCTTGCCGAACAATTCGCCCTGCGGGCCGTAAAGGACTTCGACTTGCTCGAGTTCTCCCAGATCGCCGAAGGCGACGCCGTTGCGAGGACGGTAGACGCCATCGATGTTCACTCCCACCGAGGACTCGAGACCGGGATTGTCGCCCACCGTGCCGATTCCGCGGATGCGTGCCGTGGTAATGGATTCGTTGCCTTCGGAAGTGACGGTCAGACCCGGCGTCAAGATCGCCAAGCTTCTGATGTTGGTGATGCCCGCCTGTTGCAGCTGTTCAGCGTTGATGGCCACGACCGAGATCGGCACATCCTGCAAATTTTCCGAGCGCTTCTGCGCGGTGACGATGATTTCTTCGAGCGCCGGGGCTGTCGATACGTCGGCCGCCCAAGAGGAAGCGCACGCCATGGTGCCCGCGAGGGCCAGCAGCCGTGTGACCGCGCGTTTCGGTGTTGAACTGTTCATACATTCTCCCCGTGATGTCGTCCGCAGCTTTAACAACCGCGGTACGGTTAAGTTATCTCGCCCGACGCACCGACCAGCCAAAGTCGATGTCATCGGTGGTCCACGTGTCGTGGACGTCTACCAGCCCGGTGCGTATGTTGAGGGTATGCACAGCTTGTGGCAAGCGCCGAACCTCAGTCGCAGGGCTTTGACAATGACGCTACAAGCGCCATTTTGGGGCGTGCTCGACGCGGTTTTCAGCTGTTGTATAAAAGATACAGGAGGAGACCGCTGTTCAGCGCGAAGCTGTCAAACGCTTGAGGGTGGCGAGGTCGCTCTGCAGGCCGCAGGTCGCGCGGATGCGGCTGAGGATCTTGCGCTCCAGCGATAAGAATCGCGGTTCCAGCTTCAGTTCCTGGTTGCGTTGCAATGCCGGCGGCAGATCCACTGGCCACATGGAATCGATGCGGCCGGGGCCCGGCGCCAAGACGATGACCCTGTCGGACAGATAGATCGCTTCTTGCACGTCATGAGTCACGAACAGCACCGTACGTTTTTCCATGGCGGTGAGATGCAGGATCAAGTCATGCATTACTTCGCGCGTCTGCGCATCTAGAGCACCAAAGGGCTCGTCCATCAACAGCATTTCGGGCTCGCTCATCAACGCTCGCGCGATCGCCACTCGCTGCCGCATGCCTCCTGAGAGCGAGTGAGGGTGCGCATCCTTGACCGACTGCAATCCCATCAGTTCCAGCAACAGGTTCGAACGCTCGCCGGATTGACCGGAGTTCAGCCGACGGTTCGCACTCAGGCGCTGACTGAAACCCATGTTCTCCTGCACGCTCAGCCATGGGTACAGACTGTAGTCCTGAAACACCATGGCCCGGTCACGGCCGGGCGCGGTGATGGGATGCTCATCGATGAGCAGCGTGCCGCCATCCGGGAACTCCAGACCGGCGATGATTCGCAGCAGTGTCGATTTGCCGCAGCCGGATGCGCCGACCAGCGCAACGAATTCTCCGCCGCGGACTTCGAAGGAGACCGCGTCGAGCGCGCAGAAACTGCCCGACGCTGTGGGAAAGTGCTTGCTGAGATTGCTGACCGATAACGCGCCGCTCATGCTGATCTCGAGGCGGCCCAGGGGAACAGACGGCGATGCAGCCAGCGCAGCAACTGGTCGCTGCCGAGACCGATGAGGCCGATGACGATGATGCCGACAAAGATGCGATCGGTTTGCAGGAAGCGTTGGGCCTTGAGAATCGCGTAGCCCAAGCCGCTGTTGGCCGCGACCAACTCGGCAACCACCAGATAAGTCCAGGCCCAGCCGAGCGCAATGCGCAGAGTGTCGAACATCGCGGGCAACGCGGAACGCAGCAGCACCTGGGTGAGCACTTCGCGGTCATTCGCCCCGATGGTGCGCGCCGCCTCAATTTGCGGCATGGGCACCCGGGAGACATCCTCGGAAAGCATGATGACGAGTTGGAAGAACGTGCCAATCCAAATGATGGCTATTTTGGAGCTCTCGCCGATGCCGGCCCACAAAAGCACCAACGGCACGAATGCAACGGCCGGAAGATAGCGCGCGAATTCCAGCAGCGGCTCAAAGAAAGCGCGAACCGGCCGATACGCGCCAATCAGCAGACCCAAGGGCAACGCCGTGATCGCTGAGATCAGAAATCCGGCGGTCACGCGATAGATGCTGATCCTGGCGTCATCCAGCAGATCGCCGGCGGTAAGCCACTCGATGAACCGGTGCAGTACCGCGCCCGGTCCCGGCAGGAACAAGGGATCCACCCATTGCGACGCCGTGACGGCCCACCACAGCAGCAGTCCCAGTGCGAAACTGGAACAGGCGATCAGCGCATAGCGCCGGCTCGGCAGCGATCCGCGAATGCGCCATGCTGCGGTCATATCGCCGGCGAACTACACCGCGGTCAAGAAGGAAACGCCCACTGCGCCGAGAAAATTTTCGACGCGCTTGCCGGTGGGTGCGACCGAGCCGTAATCCTCCGCCAGCACACGCGCGACTCGATGACGGTGATAGCTGGCCAGCAACTCCCTGCACGTGATCACCTGTTGATCTTTCTGCGCATACAAGGAGCCATGGAGTTTTCGCAGCTTGAACCACGGCATGCCGGGACGCACGTGATGGGCGTTGTGATAGGGGAAATTCAGCACCAATAAATTCAGCCATGACCAACGTTCGGACAATAGGTTCGAATAGGTGTTTTCGTACTCGTAGCGCAGATCGCGTCGCGGATCGGCCGGCGCCGCCTGCAGCGACTGCGACGCGAATACCTCGTAAGTATGTTGAAACGCGTCGAGAAAGCGCAGCACGGTCACGAACAACAGGTACGCCAAGGCGTACAACAGCACGGCCTTGACCGAGATCCATGCCAGCACCGCGAAAAAGGCCACGCGCACGCTGAACAGCAGCACGATGCGAAGTTGTTCGGCGCGCGTTCCGATGGCGAACGGCCGCGCTAATATCATGCCGCGCATGATCAACTCCACCATCGGAACGTAAGCCCATTCCAGCACGAGGATCGCCTTTCTTACCGGTGCCGGTGCGCCCTTGAGCGCGGCACGGTAGTCGAAGGTCACCACGTCGAGACGATCGGAGTGATGGCGCAGGTGTTTCTTCTTCAAACGGCTGTAATCGGCAAGGCAGGCGCCATTGATCCAGCTCATCAGCACGCCCAGTCGATCGTTGCCGGAGGCACCCGGGAAAATTGCGTGATGCGCGCAGTCGTGAATCAGGTAGGCGGAAATGATCAGCGTGTGCGCCGTCAGCAGCGTGCCGAGGATATTGGCGCCCCATTCGGCGCGGGTGAGCAGCCAAATGCCGCACGGCCAGCCGACCAGAGCATAGGCGATGACCAGCCCATGGGGCCACGCGCCGATCAAGCGCTGCAATGATCGATGCACGTCACCCTCCCGTATTGGCTTGCAAGACCGTGACGAAGCTGGCGTCATAGGTCGCTTCGATGGGCGGGGCGACCTCGATCTGACCTTCCCGCTTCAGTAATTCGCCAATGACTTTGCCGCTGGCATAAAACGAAGGCAGCACATCGTCCTTTTTGAAGACGTCGGCCAAATGAGCCAGCGACGGATTCTCGATGTTGGGCAGTTGTTCCGCCACTTCCGCAGGGCTGATTTCCAGGGTCTTGCCAATGATGGCCGCGGCCTTGGCCGGTTCCGCTTGCATGAATGCCAAGCCGTCGAGAGTGCCGCGAATCAATCCCTGCACCCATTGCGGGTGCTTGGCGATGACCGACTCTTTGAGAGCCAGCACATCGGTAATCATGCCGCGGGCCTCGCGTGAGGAAAGCAGCACATGAAAGCGTTTTCCGCCGCCCGACTTGGTCAGCACCGAGACATTGGGTTCGTAGGTCACCCCGACGTCCACTGAACCACCCGCCATGATACCCACCACCCCCTCCGGCGTGCTGTTGACCGGACTGATGTCCTTCTCAGACAGCCCATCTTTGGCAAGCGCGTAGCCCAACAGAAAATCCGACGGCGAGGCTGACATGAAGGCGACCTTGCGCCCTTTGAGCTCTTTGATGCTATGAACCTGCGCGCTGGCCAAAATGGCGTCTCCGCCCACTGAGTAGTCCACGGGCATCACGACCTTGATCTTCCAGCCGCGCGCGTTCGATGCGATGACCTGGTCATAGGTCAGGGTGGTGGCCTCAATCTGCCCGCTCTGCAGCGCACCGGCCATGACCGAGTTGTCGCTGAAGTTCACCAGCTGCACGTCCAAGCCGTACTTCTTATAGTAACCGTTGGCTGCCGCGCAGTAGATGGGTCCATAGCCAATCCAAGTCACGACGCCCAGTTTCACGGTGTCCGCTGACGCGATTTGGGGTGCTGCCAATGCGATTGCTGCGAGCCCGACGAAGAGTTTCATCATGACATAGTCAAATGAATCGGTACGGCGTGCAAGCCCATTGAATCGGCGCGGGCCGCGCACTGCCACGGTGCGGCGCAATACTCGGAGCGCTCGAACACCGGGCGTCTGCGATGGCTCAAGGACATTGCGGATACATCGCAACCAGTTGCCGCATGACGCCGTTGGTCCAGCCAAACCCATCCTGCAGCGGATATTCGCCGCCACCGCCCGTATCGAGGTCTACCACATCGTACTTTTCCACCAGTTTGCCGGTGCGTAGGTAAACCGCGTTGACGGTCGCCATCCAGCGGCAGGCAATGGTTTGCGCCAGCGCCGGTTGCCGGCTGCGGCGCAATCCGGCGACGGCAATCCATTGCAGCGGCGCCCATCCATTGGGTGCATCCCATTGCTGACCGCTGTTGATGGGCGTCGTCACCAGGCCGCCTGGCTTCACCAGTTCGTGGGCGACCGTGCCGGCGACGGCCGCGGCTTGGGTCAGCGAGGCGGCGCCCACGAACAGTGGATAGAGCATGGCCGCTGAGACCCGGCCGGTTTTCTCCCGCCGCGTCCATCGATAGTCCTGGTAGTCGCCCGCCGCGCCATCCCACAGATAGCGATCCATGGCCGCTTTGCGTGCTGAGGCGTGCTGCATGAATGCCGTGCTGCAATTGAAGTCCCGGTTGCGCCGGCAGCCAGCGCCGATGGCCCGCTCCAATCCGAACAGCAGACTGTTGAGATCAATGGGGATGATCTCCGTGGTGTCGATCGAGGCCAGCGACCGCTCATCGGCGAACCAGCGCGAGCTGAAATCCCAGCCGCTCTCCGCGGCGGCGCGCAGGTCGCGAAACAGCGGCCCGGGCGCGCGACCGCTGGCGCGCTGCAAATCTCTGTCCTCGGCAAATGACTCATCGCGCGGCAAGTCCTCGTCATCCCAGTAGCGATTTAAGACCGCCCCATTCGGCATCGACACGACCCGTCGTTGCGCGGCGCCGCGCTTCAAGCCGGTACCACCCTGCATCCAATAGGCATACTCGCGTTTCAGTTGCGGTAAGTAGTGTGCGAAGGCGGCCGCCGGATCGTTCACCTGGGTGAGGGCCGTCATCAAGAAGAAAAACGGCGGCTGAGAACGGCTGAGGTAGTAGGTTCTCGCGCCGTTCGGGACATGGCCGTAGTGATCGATCAGATAGGCAAAGTCATCGGTCATGTCTTGCACCAGTTCAAAACGGCCGCTTTGCGCCAACCCCAACATCGTGAAGTAGCTATCCCAGTAGTACATCTCACGGAAGCGGCCGCCGGGGACCACATAGGGTTTCGGCAACGGCAGCAGCGAGGAGTACTGCGGCGCTGATGTCGTGGTACGAGTCAACACGCTCCACAAAGCGTCGATATGCTGAACCAGCGGCACCCGCTCCGGCGCTGCGGCCGGCGTCGCGGCCGGCGCTGCAACCGGCGCCGCGACATCGGCCGGCAGATCGAAATGCGCGAGCACGAAGGACTTCAAATCCGTCATCGACAGCGGACGCTGTTCAGCAAACTGTTTCTCGATCGCCGCCGGCGCTTCACGCGGCACAGCATCGGCGAAGCGCTTCTCGTCCGCGAACACTCTTTGACCCTGAACCGCGGCGAACAGACCGGGAAACAATTCCTGAGGCGGCTGAAGATTCGGGCGCTGCTCTGTGTGAGCCGCGTTCACGGGCAGCAGCAACAGCATCAGTACGCACGCGGCGTTGGCTTTCACCGCATCACTATACCTGCATCGGTAAATCGCGCTAAACTCAAAGACCCCCGTGCTCAACTCGTTCCATCCAGCTGTTGCCGCGTGGTTTTCGCGGACCTTTGATGCGCCCACCGAAGCGCAGTTGTCGGCATGGCCGGCGCTTCAAGCAGGTCGACATGTGTTGGTGGCGGCCCCCACCGGTTCGGGCAAGACTTTCGCTGCCTTCCTCGCGGCCGTCGATGAATTGGTGCGGGAGGGCATGGGTGCGTCCTTGCCCGACGAAACCCGCGTGCTGTACGTCTCGCCCCTCAAAGCCCTGTCGAATGACATCCAACGCAACTTGCAGGCGCCGCTCAAAGGCATTCGCGAGGAGTTGGCCGCGCTGAATCTGCCCGACGTGGAAATTCGCGCCGTGGTTCGAACCGGTGACACCAGTCAGGCGGAGCGCGCGGGGATGCGACGGCGTGCGCCGCACATCGTGGTCAGCACGCCCGAGTCGCTGTACATCCTCCTGAGTTCGGAATCCGGACGACACATGCTGCGGACGTGCCGTACCGTCATTGTCGATGAGATTCACGCAATTGCGGGCACCAAGCGCGGCTCGCACCTGGCGTTGTCGTTGGAACGCCTGCAGGCTTTGACCGGGGTCTCACTGACCCGCGTGGGTTTGTCGGCGACCCAGAAACCCATCGATGAGGTTGCAAGGTTCCTGCTCGGCGGCGCGGCAGCCGCTGAATGCGCCATCGTTGACAGCGGCCATATGCGCTCGCGGGATCTGGCACTCGAGGTGCCCGCATCGCCTCTGGAAGCGGTGATGTCCGGAGAGGTCTGGACGCAGGTGTACGACCGCTTGGCGCAGTTGATTCTCGACCACCGCACCACCTTGGTTTTCGTCAATACCCGCCGTTTGGTGGAGCGGGTTACGCGGCATTTATCCGAGCGCATCGGCGCAGGTACCGTCGCGGCTCATCACGGCAGCCTGTCTAAGGAGAGGCGGCTCGAGGCGGAACAGCGTTTGAAGCGCGGCGAGCTCAAAGTGCTGGTGGCGACGGCTTCTCTGGAATTGGGCATCGACATTGGCGATGTGGACTTGGTGTGTCAACTGGGTTCGACGCGCTCCATCAACGCCTTTCTGCAGCGCGCGGGACGCGCCGGCCATTCGGTCGGCGGCACTTCCAAAGCGCGTCTGTTTCCGTTGTCGCGCGATGAACTGGTCGAATGCGCGGCGCTGCTTGACGCCGTGCGCCGCGGCGAACTGGATCGGCTGCACATCCCTGAGAATGCGCTCGATGTACTGGCGCAACAGATCACGGCGGAAGTGTCGTGTCGCGATTGGTCCGAGGATGCGCTCTATGCCCTGGTACGCAACGCGTATCCGTATCGCAACCTAGCGCGCGAAGACTTCGACCAGTGCATCAGTATGCTGGCGGACGGTTTCAGTACGCGGCGCGGCCGACGCGGTGCGCTGCTGCATCATGATGCAGAGCATCGCATGCTGCGCGCGCGCAGGGGTGCGCGACTGACCGCCATCACCTGTGGCGGCGCGATTCCGGACAATGCGGATTACCGAGTGATGCTCGAACCAGAGGCCGTCGTGGTCGGCTCGGTGAACGAGGATTTCGCAGTCGAAAGCCTGCAGGGCGATGTGTTCCAACTCGGCAACACCTCGTACCGGATCATGCGCGTCGAGCGCGGTATCGTGCGCGTCGAGGACGCACACGGCCAGCCGCCGTCGATTCCCTTTTGGCTGGGTGAGGCCCCGGGCCGCACGGCCGAATTGTCGGCGGCGGTGGCGGATTTGCGGGCGCAATTCGAGCGGCGCATCGCGGAGCCGGCGGCCGCGTTGCGCTGGTTGCGAGAGGATCTTGCTCTAGACCCATCGTCGGCGCAGCAAATCTTCGATTATTTGAGCGCCGGCCATGCCGCGCTGACTTGTCTGCCCACACTGACCACGGCGGTGTTCGAGCGCTTCTTCGATGAAGCGGGCGGCATGCAGTTGGTGATCCATTCGCCTTTCGGCAGCCGCGTCAACCGCGCCTGGGGGCTGGCATTGCGCAAGCGTTTCTGCCGTACGTTTAATGTCGAGCTGCAAGCGGCCGCCACTGAAGATCATATTGTCTTGTCCCTGACCCAAGTGCACAGCTTCGAACTGACCGACGCGGCGCACTATCTGCATTCCAATTCGGTGCGTCACGTGTTGATTCAGGCATTGTGCGCGGCACCGATGTTCGGAGTGCGCTGGCGATGGAGCACGGGCATGTCCCTGGCGCTGCCGCGCTTTCGAGGCGGCAAGAAGGTGCCACCGCAGATCGCGCGCATGAATGCCGAAGATTTGCTGGCATCGGTGTTTCCCGATCAAGTGGCCTGCGCGGAAAACCTGCCCGGAGAAATCGAGATCCCGCCGCATCCCTTGGTGCGGCAGACCATTCGCGATTGTCTGGAGGAGGCGATGGATATCGATGCCTTCGAGGCGCTGCTGCGAGGTCTGGAAAGCGGGTGCATACGCGTGGTGGCGCGCGATCTCACGGAACCCTCACCGTTGGCGCTCGAGGCATTGAACGCACGGCCGTATGCCTATCTTGACGACGCGCCGCTGGAAGAGCGACGTACGCAGGCGGTGATGAGCCGCCGTTGGCTGGACCCGGCCGATGCCGGTGACATCGGCAAACTCGATCCCGAGGCCATCGACAGGGTCCGCGAGGAAGCGTGGCCCGATGCCAACAGCGGCGATGAATTGCACGACGCTCTGCGCTGGCTGACGTTCATGACAGATGCAGAAGTGCGGCGCAATCCCGCTTGGCCCTCTCTGATGGCCGCGTTGGCCCAGCACGGCCGAGTGTTGCGATTGACGTTCGAGGGTGGGGATCTGTGGGTGGCGGCCGAACGGCGCGGATGGTTTGAACCTGTCAGTGACGAATCGCGCGTCGCTATCATTCGCGGCCGTCTCGAAGGCTTGGGTCCGGTCACCGTGGCACAACTCGCCGAGCCCTTGCGCGCGTCGATCGCCAGCGTCGAGGCCGCGTTGGCAACGCTTCAGGCTGAAGGCTTCGCCATGCGCGGGCGATTCACGCTCGGCGTGAACAGCGACGAGTGGTGCGAGCGCCGGCTGCTGGCGCGCATCCATCGCTATACGGTCAAGAGGCTGCGTGCCGAGATCGAGCCGGTATCGGCGCGCGATTTTCTGCGTTTTCTGTGCGAGTGGCAGCGGGTAACACCCGGCGCCCGGTCCCAAGGTCCTGATGCGCTCGCCGCGGTGTTGGCGCAGTTGGAGGGATTCGAAGCGCCCGCCGGCGCCTGGGAAACCGAAGTGCTGCCGGCGCGAATCGCCGAATATGAACCGCAGTGGCTGGACGAGCACTGCCGTGCGGGACGAATCAGTTGGGCTCGCATCGCTGCGCGAGAGCCGCTGCGCGATGGCGCCCACGGCGTTTCACCGGTGCGCACCACGCCCATTGTCTTGTTGAGCCGGCGCCATGTGGCACTTTGGTCGACGCTCACCGAAAAGCCCGATCCGGCCTTGAGCTCGCGCGCGCAGGGCGTGGCCGATTTCATTCGCGAGCAGGGCGCCTCCTTTTTCGAGGAAATCGCGGAGAGTGTGGGTATGTTGCCCGCAGAAGTTGAGGATGCGTTGGCTGAGTTGGTGGCTGTGGGTCTGGTCACTTCCGACAGTTTTGCCGGCCTGCGTGTATTGCTGATGCCGAGCGGCCGCCGGATGCAAACCTCCTCACATCGTCACCGAAATAAGCGGCGATTGGCGCTGTTCGGCATGGCGGACGCCGGGCGCTGGGCGCTGGTGAAGCGTCATCCTGCGTCAATCACCGGGGATCGCCCAGACGAAGCCGTCGAGATGGTGGTGCGCACGCTGCTGCGGCGCTGGGGAGTCATTTTTTGGCGGCTGCTGGCGCGCGAAGCCGATTGGCTGCCGCCTTGGCGCGACCTTTTGAGTTGCTGCCGTCGCCTGGAGGCTCGCGGCGAACTTCGCGGCGGACGTTTCATCAGTGGATTTTCCGGAGAGCAATTCGCGACGCCCGAGGCTGTCACGCTGCTGCGTGAGATGCGCCGCCGGACACCGACCGAGCAATACGTCTCGCTATCGGCCGCTGATCCCTTGAATCTGGTCGGCATCCTGACGCCGGGGCCGAGATTGTCCTCGTTGGCGGGCAATCGCCTGTTGTACCGGGATGGCCTGCCCGTGGCCACCTTGGCCGCTGACGAGGTCCACTATTTGGTGGAGCTGTCGCCCAAGGATCAGTGGGATGCGAAAACTGCGCTGCTGCGGCGTTACGCGCCGGCCGAGCCGGAGCCGTCGGACGAGGCCGGGTCACGAAACACGGCGTAATGTTTCGTGACCCGGGGGACTTCAAGTCGTCATATCAAAGCGATCGAGAGTCATTACCTTGGTCCATGCCTTCACGAAGTCCTCGACGAATCTCTTCTGGCCATCCGATGACGCATAGACTTCGGATACGGCGCGTAATTCCGAGTTCGATCCGAACAACAAATCGACCGGCGTCGCGGTCCACTTCAGGGCACCGGTCTTGCGATCGTGGCCCTCGTACACTCCCTCGGACGAGGATGATTTCTCCCATTTGTACGACATGTCGAGCAGGTTCACGAAGAAGTCATTCGTCAATGCGCCGGGCCGATCGGTGAACACGCCGTAGGCCGTCTGTCCTTCATTGGCATTGAGCACTCGCAGACCGCCGACCAGTACCGTCATTTCGGGGACGGTCAGCGTCAGCATGTTGGCCCGATCGACCAGACTTTGCGCCGGAGACTGTTGCGGGTTCCTAACGTAGTAGTTGCGAAAGCCATCAGCGGTCGGCTCGAGCACCGCAAAGGAAAGCACGTCGGTCTGTTCTTGCGATGCGTCCGTCCGCCCGGGATGAAAGGGCACCTGCACGGTGAAGCCGGCCTGCTTCGCCGCCTGTTCAATGGCGGCATCGCCGCCCAGCACGATCAAGTCGGCCAGCGAGACCTTCTTTCCGCCGCTGTGTGCGCGGTTGAAGTCCTTCTGGATCTCCGCGAGACGTTGCAGCACGGCAGACAGTTCCTTGGGATCATTGACGTCCCAATTCTTTTCCGGTGCGAGACGTATACGCGCCCCGTTTGCGCCACCGCGATAGTCGGTGTATCGGAAAGTCGCGGCCGATGCCCATGCAGTCCTGACGAGTGCAGGCACAGGCAAGCCCGATGCCAAGATGCTCGATTTCAAAGCCGCCTGATCGGTGTCATCGATCATCGCGTAGTCGGCCTTCGGCAGCGGATCCTGCCAGATCAGGTCCGCATTCGGCACTTCCGTTCCGACATAGCGAGCCCGTGGACCCAAGTCACGATGCGTGAGCTTGAACCACGCCTTGGCAAAGGCGATCTTGAATTCCTCCGGATGAGTCCTCCAGCGGGTGGTGATCTTGCGATAGCTGGGGTCGAACTTGAGCGCAAGGTCCGTCGTGAACATGAACGGCGGATGCCTCACGCTCGGGTCCTGTGCGTCTGGCACCAGTGTTGCTGCCGCGCCATTCGCGGGAATCCACTGGATCGCACCGCTGGGACTCTTGGTCTGCACCCAGTCGTAGGCATATAGATTGTCGAGGTATTGCATGGTGAACATGGTGGGCGAGGCCGACCATGCGCCTTCCAGGCCGCTGGTGATGGCATCGTCGCCCTTGCCCGTACCGCACTTGCTCTGCCATCCCAGTCCCTGCTCTTCGATGCCGGCGGCGGCAGGCGCCGGTCCTTGACACTTTGAGGCATCGTGGGCGCCGTGTGCCTTGCCAAAAGTGTGACCACCTGCGATCAGCGCAACGGTCTCCTCATCGTTCATAGCCATACGGCCGAAGGTCTCGCGGATGTCCTTCGCCGCCGCGAGCGGATCCGGATTGCCGTTAGGACCCTCGGGATTCACATAGATGAGCCCCATCTGCGATGCACCGAGCGGTTTCGCCAATACTCTCTCGCCGCTGGCGCTGTAACGCTTGTCGCTCTTCAGCCATTGCGTCTCGGAGCCCCAGAACACGAGGTCCGGCTCCCAGTCGTCCGCGCGTCCGCCGCCGAAACCATAGGTCTGAAAGCCCATGGACTCCAGAGCAACGTTGCCGGTGAGGACCATCAGATCCCCCCAGGAGAGCTTTGCACCGTATTTTTGCTTGACCGGCCACAGCAGCCTGCGCGCCTTGTCGAGGTTGGCATTGTCGGGCCAGCTGTTGAGCGGTTCGAATCGCTGCTGCGCGCCGCCGGCGCCGCCGCGACCATCACCCATGCGATAAGTACCGGCGCCGTGCCATGCCATGCGGATGAAGAACGGCCCGTAGTTGCCGTAGTCCGCGGGCCACCAGTCCTGCGATGTGGTCAAGACCTTGCGAATGTCCGCTTTGACTTCATTCAGATCGAGCGTCGCAAACTCTTTTGCGTAATTGAACTGCGCACCCAGCGGGTTCGATTCAGCGGCATGTTGTCGCAGCGGCGACAAATCGAGCTGATCCGGCCACCAGAACTGATTTGACTGCGGTTCACCTCCCTCGGCGCTCAAAGCAACCTGGGGTGTCAGCTGCAATGCCGCGACCGCGCAAGCGGCGAGCATCGACATCAATATTCTCTTGTACATGTGTTTCTCCTCGATCGTAAGAAGCGATCGATTGCGAAACGAGTGTAGGTCTCAGCAGCGATTACCACCCATGGATTGATTCTATGCAGGCGATAGATGGGTTGAATCGAAGACGCAGCCGCGCCGCACTACAGCGTCGAGTCAAACACCATGGGCGATATGGGGAGCGAGATGCAGATCTTGGTTCCTGACCGGGACTTGCTGTCGATAATCAGCTCAGCGCCTATGATTTCCGCCTGCTCATGAAGACCTACCAAGCCGTAATGTCCTTGTCTTGGCGCGTGAGGATCGAAGCCCACTCCGTTGTCTTCAATCCGTAACACCATGTGGGTTCCACCAGCAATCTCCAAGGTGACATAAACGCAGGTCGCCCTCGCATGACGGTCGATGTTACGCAAGGCCTCCTGGGTCATGCGCAGCAGCACTTCGCTTCGCTCGTCGCCGAAGCGCGCCGCCTCAGGATCGGATTTGAACTCGCCTCGCAAC
>Ga0116227_10006834_pt1 | contig 22781 bp, 14 predicted proteins | sample S1TSphgellanicum_FD_89693 | JGI IMG/M metagenome (GOLD analysis project Ga0116227, IMG submission 89693) | Host-associated microbial communities from peat moss isolated from Minnesota, USA - S1T2_Fb - Sphagnum magellanicum MG | ecosystem: Host-associated > Plants > Peat moss > Unclassified...
AAAAAAAAAAAAAAAAAAAATCATTTTTTCTTCCACGGAAAAAGAAACAAATTAAAAAAAAAAACAACAAAAAAAAAAAAAAAAAAAACTATGGCAAACAAACCCCCGGCATAGACAGACATATAGACGTACAGAACAGACAGACAGATAAGGGAAGAGAACAGCAACACGGAGAGCAGCAACCGGAGAGGAAAGTAGGTACCTTATTACTCAAAGAAACCATCTGTCACGGCAGTTGACGGAATAATGCTCCCGGAGCTCCAGTCCTTATCGAAAGAATAACAACGGCCATAGGTGAAGAGCAGGAAAAGCAGCAGCCGTAATGAAGAGAGAGAGAGAGAGAGATAAAGAGAGAGCAGCAGCAGCAGCAGCGAAGACAGGAGAACAACAAGCGCGAGTGCGTATGGGGATTTTAGTTTGCGGGAATCGAGAAAGGGAAGGGAAAGAGGGGAGAGACGGGGGGAGGAGAGAGAGACGGGGGGTGCGAAGGGAAAGAGTGCGCGTGCATTGAGAATGCGTGCGTATGGTGGAGAGCGTGGTTTTGGGGGTGGTAAGTAAATTTGGCATCGTAATGTACGCCATCCATTCAGGGTACCTAGTAGCTTAGCTTTGGTTTTTCGCTAAGGTTTGTTTGTTTTTCTTTTTTTTAACTACTATTGTTCCCCGTTTTTCGCGTTCTCACGTTCCTTATGCGTTTCCCAAACCCGAACCGAACGGAACGAAGGAAGAACGAATACACCATGTGCTATCTATCTATCATTCATTCATTCGTGCTTCTTCTCCTCTTTTTACTACTGCTACTACTACTACTACTGTTGTTCCCGGTTCTTTTTGGTTTTTTGTTCTCACGTTCCTTACACCTTTTCCAAACCAAACAAACAAACACCAGCATGTGAGCTTCTCCTCCTTTTTTTTCTTTCCCTTACCAACCAACCAACCAACCAACCAACCGTCCCCCTTGCTGCGCGATTATTGCAAAAGAAACAGGCAAGCAGGGCAGGCTGCTGCCATCACCCTTCAAAACCGCCAAGTAGGTACCTTGCTAGCTAGCTAGCTAGCTAGGTAGATAAGTTTTTTTAATAAATTAATACCCCTTAGTTCTTGACCTACAGTGAGTGAAAGTAAGTTGCTGCCATAGCCCTTTGAAACCGCCACGCAGGTGACTAGGTAAGTAGATAGGGTTTTCTTTTTACCCCCCTCAAGTTCTTTGCACCGCCTAGTGCCTTGAGCCTTGAAAACTGGCCTCGAGATAGGTACATAACCGGTTGCTCCATAGAATTATTATTATTATTATTGTTTAAATGGTGACGTGGCAGTACCCCATTGGTGGAGAGGTCACAGGTGGAAGGCAGGTTGCTACCTTGCGGCTTTTGTGCCTACTATGGTGGGAAACAGGCTGTTGCCATGAGGCTTGAAATTTGGCTGGTAGGTAGGTAAATAAGTAAGTAATTAGGTTGATAGATTAGTTGTTGTTTTACAACGTTGCAAGAAGGTTCGACAAGATTTGTAATGTTGTATTTGGAGGAATGAACGCTTACCAAGCGTAACAAACTTGCAAAACATTTGAGGAAACAACGGAATGCTTGCACTTGCAAGTGTCTCATGTTCTCATGTCATGTTTTTGCTTGTGATAACTGACAAGCACACGTTGGATACCCCATCAGATATCATGAGAATTTTTCCTTAAATTCAAAATACTCCATCTTTACACCATGTAACGCCCTCAACCAAAATCAGGCCCGCCCACCTCACCCACCTTGGCTTCACCTCATGAGAGCCTTTTTTCTGTTAATGCCCATGGCCTCCGGCATTACCTTACACTAAGTTCTTTGCACCTACTACAGTGGAAAGCAGGCTGCTACTCTGAAATTTTCGGAAAAGGTAGGTAAGTAGGTAGGTAATTATATAGGCTTTTTTTCATCTCAACTTCTTAACAAATGGGTAGATGCTACAGCTATGAGGCTTGAAAACAGCCAGAGAGGTAGGTGGTTGATCTCCCCTCCCCCTTCCCCTTCCCCTTCCCCCAAAGTTCTTCCATATGAGTGTAGTGGAAGTCACAAGGGATTTAGGTCTAGGGTTATTATGCCCAAGACCATGGGCTTCACCTGAATGAGGGCCCACATGAGGCATAATGCTTGTCGGGTATCATTTTAGGGGAAAAAGAAAAAGAAAAGCAAGAATTTTGGAAAACTTGTAATGCTCTGGCTTATTCAAAATGCTGGACCTTCTTAGTGAAGGAAAATTTTGGGTGTGTGTAACATGCCCTTCAAACTGCCCTGCCAAAAACGGGCACAGATCTTTATAAATCTACCAAATGTGGGATTTATTTGTGTACTACCCAAAGAATGGCTACGTATCTTGAGGATGGGGCTCAGTGGCTGTTGGTTCCGAGCTTGGTCTGACCAATGGCCAATTTCTGACCTAAATTGACACTGGGAGAGATTCTGTCACATTATTTATTACCAACTTTGTAGACTACTTGCTAGACCTGGAGCTTGCAATGATGTTCTAAAGGTGTGTTCACACCTGATGTTTTAAGTCAGTGTTAAAGAAAAATCTAGGTGGCATCCTAAAGTGGCACGCAATGATAAATTGGTGATAACTTTAATATTAAGTGAATGTTACTTGACATGAACTCTTAATGGTAAGTTGGTTTAAAGTCCTAAATGACTTAGCATGATGTTAGTGGACTCAACACTAGTCCCTAACACCAAGTGTGAATGCACCTTAAGTGCTAGTTGTGTGTGTGTGCATTGGAATGACCTCTTCTTGGTCCTAAGAAAAGCTTGTTAGGTTGATAAGTAGGTAAGTCATTAACTTGGGGTGAAAGGCAGAATCACCAAGAAGGTAAAATGATTGTAGTGGATTAAAAGGAAGCAAAATGGTAAATTGTCCATCCTTTGAAGTTTGGATACCCTAGTAAAAATTGTGGAAATGAAGTATAAAGGGTACCTTTTTTTTAAAAATAGTATTATTAAATAAGGTTGTTTGATTAAGCTATAGAAAGAAAGAAGCATTTAAGATCAAGAATCAAATTTACATGCTAGGTAAAGCCTCCACCCAAAACCCACCCAAAAATTAGGGGCGCTAGAATGGGGTCCTCCATCTGGGCCCACATTTTGGAGTGTCCCTCACATGTGGGCTTTGCCCATTGTAAAATCACCAGGGTAACCTTATCATGAAGGTAAACATCTCTAGATCAGGATATGAGGTGAATAGGTCAGGAGGCATAGGAGGCCAAGGGTTCTTACAGCTACTCCTTAAAGGTGGGAAGGATCTTAGGCCTAGAATATGTGTATAATACACATGGCAGCCCATGATGGCTTGTTTACTCACCTAAAACCAAACACTAAACTTGGGCACCAATAATTGTTATCTACCCAACTATCAAATTGGATGAAAATTTGGATGAATGACTTCCTCAAAATAAGCATTCATTTTTTATCAGTGGGCTAAAATTGCATTCAAATACAAGTTTAGAGATCGATGGTTATGAGTAAACATATTCCCATTCACCAAATCCATCACCCCTTCCCAAATGTTTGTGGGTGTGGATTTTTCATCACCCCCACCAAGCATCCGACTCTCTATCACATTGCACATCTCTCTCTCTTCAACTTTCTTAGACTCTCTGTGGGCACAATTTTTCATCACCTACACCAAGCATCCGACTCCCAGTCACATTGTTTTTTTGAGTTCTTTGAGCTCCTATGAGCTCGATGCTTTCAAGATATTGTTTGTCTTTGGTTTTTGTTTGCATGTTTGTACAACTGATGTTCCCTCTCTGTGTGATCAATGCCCCTTTCTGTGTGATCAATGCCCCTCTTTGTGTGATCAATGCCCCTCAAAGCTTACATGTTGTTGGCAATGGCGATCGATGCTCCTTCTCCTCTCTCAAGTATTTCAAAGCTTGGAACTTCGAGCTTGCTTACTACTAGTGATGGCAATCAATGCCCCCTTTTTTTTTCTCTCACCTTTTTCATAGCTTGAAATTTTGAACTTTTTTGTTGGTGATGGCTAGCGATCCACCCCCCTCTCTCCTCTTTCATCTTTCTTAGAGCTTTGAGCTCTCTTGTTGTTGGCAATGTCAATCCACCCCCTTTCTCTCCTTTCTCATCTTTTAAAAAACTTCGAGCTTTCTTGTTATTGGCAATGGCAATCCACCCCCCTTCTCTCCTCTTTCATCTCTCAAAAAGCTTTGAACTCTCTTATTATTTCTAAGCTCAAAATTCTAAGCTCTCATCTTGCCAGCAATGGTGATCCACCCCCCCCCCCTCCTCTTTCAACTTTTTCAAAGCTGAAAGTTCTTTTGATTTTTCTTTTTCTTTTAGCCATTTCAACTACTATGATTGATGTGCCTTTTCTCCTCTAGACCCAAACCCAAACTTGTTGATATATTTCTTTCATTTGTTGTGCAATTGTTACATTTTTCTCAACTATTCTTCAACTATTACCTTTCTCTCAAATATTGCTACCTTCTCTCATCTATTTTTCAATTGTTACATTTCTTTCATTTGTTGTTCACCTGCATTACCTTTCCTTCAACCATTAGCCAATCACTTCCTCCTTCTTCAGTCATTGGAAGGTAACAATCTTGATGTTCAACATCCTTGTGCCTATTACATAACCCATGCTTGCAACCTTGCATATTGTTGAACTCATTTTGTGCCTCCCAGATTCACCCCCATGTATTTGCGAATATCTGTTTGGAGACCTATTTGAAAATCATGGTGAAAGCAATCACCCATTTGAATAACAATTGTTGGAGTCCAAGCTACAATGAACCATGTTTTAGCACATTTTTTAATAGTTTTTCAAGTTGCCTATTCTATTGTGGAACCCAATTTGTGTTGTTTGTTTAGTTCATTTGTCTTCCTTTTCCTTTCTTTTACATGTTTTCATTTCCTCTATAATTGCATTTTCCATTGTTTTTCTCCTTAGGATGTTTAGGTATTTAGAACTAATCACAAAATGTGATTGAGAATAATTGATTAATGATTTTTTTTCCATTGTTGTATCCTACAAGTAAATGAGGCAATGACAATAAATTATGCACTCTCATGGATTTTTTGGGTTAGATTTGGAAACAACTGAGTTTCCTATAGCAACTCTTGAATATTTTTTTAAATACCCTCATCTTGGTTTACAATATCAATCTTTGTTAACTGTTAATTTAATACTATAAGGCTATGGAGCATATTTACATAGTAATGTTGGTCATTTTGTGACATGTAGATAGGTAAATCTTCATATCTTGAATGTTGATTTATTTCAACTATATGGAAAAGTTTTACAATAATGGATTCCTCCCCCCATCAAAGATTATTTTAAGCTTCTTCCTTTGTTGTGTAATTTTCTTCATTCCCTACATTGCTCACATTTGTTGTAGTGTAAACCTTTGATGGTTTAATTTTGTTATCCATTGCCCTTGGGTTCAAAGGCCATATACATGTAATCTTAAACCTAGACTTGATGTTTTGTTTTATGAATGATTGCTTTAAAGCCTGATCTACCCATCTATCTAAGGTTATTTTGTCTAGTTCCATGTGATTGCTTTTAGACATAGCTGCATCCTTGACCTTTCTGAATGTTGTTTTAAAAGGTTTGAAACAAGACAAATATAATGGTTGTAATAAATGTGATGTGTGCAATGGCAATGTGATAATGTTTAACCCAATTTTTTTTGCTTATTTTATTGTTTTTTAAGGTAACATGGTTACCATGTCCATCCAAAATTAACAAGTGTCGATTGTTGAAAGACACTCCACCTAGAACTAATTTGTTAAAGAAAGACTAAAACTCTTTAAATAGGAAAATAATCATCCTTTTTTTTTTCATTGCCATACAAGTACCTGGTTTGCAAAATTTAATGTAACCATTCTTTAATCTCTCACTTATGAAGATGTAAAAACCAAATATAACACCCCTTGCAGCATTGATTACACAATTTACAATTAACCATTCCCGAGATTTTGGGATGATGCTACAAATTGCATTAGATTATCTCCTAGCCAAAACTTTTGTTCCAAACTGCCCCAAACTACCTACTAGCTTGAATCCATGTTTCATCAAAATTCCATATATGATCAAAATTATAATTGTGTTAGTTATACAGTGATTACAAATCGATGTAAAAAAAGTTGCATGAATTAGGTGTCATCCCCTAAGCTTTACAAACTTCTAATCCTTATGCTTGTCGTATGCTGAATTTTAGATGTTTACACTTGAACCAGTACCACCAACTATTGCATGGTATTCCATCTTGGAATGATGTAGCCCTTGTCTATGTTAGCTTTGTAACTTTCATCTTCAATTGTTGTAGATTAATGGATAGTCCACATTCTTGCATTACTGATGTCCAATGTAGTCACAATTGCATCTTCTAGCCCCATATTCCCAGATCTAGTTCTTCCATTTAGGTGGTCAACAAAAGAATTCATTGGGATGTTCCATGACTTGTTAACCCTCCTTATGGAATGTGTCCCTTTTTTAATAACATCCATTGCTTCTTCTAATGTTTCATTTGTCCACATACCTCTTCTAGTTTTTGAAGGTTGAGTTCAACTATGGTGCTGATTTTATGTTTTATAGGTCAAGAACATGGGGAAGATTTTTCTTATTAATTATAATGTCTACTGCTTGCAAATCCAACATGCTACTTTGTTTCCTATGAAAGACTATCAAATTCATGATTACATATCTCTTCTTAATCCCAACTTCTAGCAACTTAGTGGAGTGCATTTTAACTTCACTAAGGGTATGCATTTTTCTTCCTTGTAAACAACTCAAGAATCCAAAAAGTGTAGTAAATATTGATACAATAGAGTATGATAACTTATAAAATTATGCAAAATCATCCCAATCTAAATCATTTTTTGTTGTTGTGCATGCAATGGGGAGAAATGTGTAAGAACGATTGATATGATTTAATTGGTCTCTAATTTTTTTGAAGTTCTTTGATGCAACATTTCGAACTATGGATTTTTGGATCCAATGGTAATTCAAAATTTTTGGAACCTCTAATTGTAAATCTAGTCTACAAGTTCAACTTGTATGTTTGATGCCGATCCCTATTTTACATGCTTTATTTTCACCTTTTCCAAATCTATTTTAGAACCTAATTTTTACTCTTCTACATGATTTACTTTCATCTTTTGCAAATCTACTTTTGAACATAACTTTTTTTCTTCTACTTGTTCTACTTTCTCTTTGAGACCTATTTTTTACAAGTAAACTTTTAAACTTGAACTATTATTCTTTACATGTTTAACTATCACTTACTAATCAAAATTCCTAAACATGACAACATTAGGAACTAGGAATTCTAAGCAAAGTTGGAATTATTCTTTTACCCTAGCTCATAGAGAGGACATACTTGGAGCTCAAATTAGAAGTAGAAAATGACGTATTCATTTGATGTAAGTTTTGTTGCAATTTAAATTTTGATTTACGCATTTTAAAAAAAAAAAAAGAATGTTCAATTTTTATGCATAGTCAAAATCTTTGAGGACTCTCCTTTGGGGCTAATAAATGTGGTGCCTTGAATGATTCAAAGAAAGGATGTCATTAGCTGATCCTTGTGCATTGTATCCCTGTTAGGTTTAGAATATTAATGAGCAATTTCATGCATTTTAATGTGAGCCTAAACCCCCATAACCAAACAACCAATTTTTTATTTGCATTTTGCTTTTGTTGGTTCTTTGAAAAACAGTTAAACCCACCCAAGTATGTGCATTAGAATGGGCTGATCCTCTCCCATAACCAAACAAGGCTACACATACAATGTGCTAATCCTTTCCCATAACCAAACATGATTACATACAACATTGTGCCTTTTTTTTGTTATTTCTTTTTCCCATGCCCATAACCACACTCACACACAAAAAGATTTTGTTTGGATTATATGAAAAAACCAAACATATTTTTTCAATACTGTGCATTCGGTCGTAGGGTTGCATTCAAACGCTTGCACAAAGGATCACGACCATTCACTGGCATTGGTCTGCACAAGAGGGGTGTTCGGTTACTGGGTGATGACTGGTGGGAGCCATGTTCACCCTAGTAGAAAAGAAATATTTGCACGCGAACATGGGAACATATAAAATTGGGGTAGTCTCTCCTTCATAACGTGATGGAAATCTTTGATTGGTCAATCTCAAATAAAATTAATCAACTTTGGACAGTCCCAAAGTAGATGTATCGTACTCTCCTCCTTTTAGGCTGCTTTATGTAGGCTACAAAAAAATAGATCTTAGGGCAAAGGATATATGATAAAGTGGGATACTATTGGGAACGTGAGGATCTTTTTGGAGAACTCAATGGGAACAAAATGAGAACACATTTGGAACAACACAAATCCAACAACCCTTGGATGCTTGCTGGCTCATCTCATTGGTTGTCAAGAATTTCTGTGCCAACCTTTTGTTCCTTATCATTTTAGCCTAGGCTAATGGCAAGGGCACAAATTGTGGGACATGTATAGTAGTGTGATTTTATGTTCATTAATTGTGGGGACCCCCGAAGTTTAATATGCTTTTTTTTTGGGGTACCTAATGGGCCTCTTTGATTTCCCCATTATAAATATATTCTGAAATTTTGGGGAGATTGCTTAATATAAAAAGTTCTATTCCAAACACGGAGACCCAATATTGGCCCACCTATATAGGTTGTAAGAGGACAAAGTTAGGCAAAGCATATGGGACAAAGTGAGGTGCTATTGGGACCACATTGAGAAAATTTGGGAACAAATGTTAGGAACTTATTGGGGAACGAGTACAGTGGGAACAACAAAAAAGCCCAAAAAAATCCAAAACCCCCTTCCCACCCAAAAGAAAACAAAACTGGCCCCATGGGTCATGCTGGCTCACCTCATTGCCTGTAAAGAATTTCTATGATTATAGGCTACTTGTGTTCTTCACAATTTTTGGCCTAGGCGAATGGCAAGGGCATAATTGCAGAGGACATATGGTAGGACCTCTGCAGCTTCAACATTAATTAAATTAAATTATTTGTAGAAATGTTGAAATTTTGGAAAAATAAAATAAAAATCATTTTTCAAAGCAAAAATAATTTGTGAATGAAAGTAGAGAATTTATTAGAATATTCTTTTTTGACATGAAATCTTCAAATTTTAATTAATTATTTGACAAACATGTGTTGACATTGCACTTGTATTATGGTAGTTGAAGTTTAGTTGACATGATGATAACATGTCCAAGGGCACAAATAGGATTTTGAACAATGATGTTATTATAGATTGGAGGTGTAATATAAAAGACAATCTTATGAAGGATTGATGGACTTGGAAATGTTATTCTTTTTGTTTTAAAATGAATTAAATATGTTTTTTTCCTCTATGGAACAAAAGACATATGTTTAGGGAGTGGTTGGAATTTGCATTTGAAAGAATGTATGGGAAGGTAAGGTATGGAATGCATTGAAGTCTTTTTTTTATTTATATCAGTGAATATGTAAAACTACACGTTATAGAGAGACAAACCAAATAAAACCCATTCGTCGAAATGCTTGAATCTAAAGAATGGATTTTGCAAAACTCCCAAGGACATTTTGAGTAGGGTAATGCCGAAGGGCTATGGCATTATTACACAACATAATGATCAAGGTAGACCATTACATTTGGAAATTACAAAGTGCATTACCCTCATTTGGGAAATTATTATTCAAAACATAATTTGGAAAGGGAAATCATGTTTGAATCACTTTTTTTTTTAGTCCCTAAGTTAATGCAAATATTCTTCAAAAAGTTTGATGGTAGTGGCCTTGCATAACTATATCAAATACATTGATTAGATATTGAGAACCTTTGGATGTCTAAGACACTAGGTGTTGGATTTGAAATAGGACTCACAAGAAGAATAGTCCAAACTTTAGGAATTTGTCATTAGAGTGTAAGGCACACAAAGACCTATTTAGAAAATAGCTTCTCCTAGAAAAGGTTGGTTTGAGGTGAGTTTTAATGAGAGGTCAAACTAAACCTACAGTAAAAAAGTCTTGCCTTGTGTATTTTGAAAAAATTCTAGGTGGGAATTTTCACCTTAATATGCCATTGGTAATTTTGAAGAAATTCTAGGTGGGAATTTTTACCCTAATATGCCATTGGTAATTTGGAAGAAATTCTAGGTGGGAATTTTTACCCTAAAGGGTCTTGGATAAAGGCCATTACCAAAAATCAGGTCCACACTAAGCTATTGCCTTAAGGTGTAGGCTCTTATTCCAATAATGCCCTCATCCTAAGGCATTACCCTTTACACAATTAATTTTAGCCCGCATCAAGGCAAGGTCATCCAATTATTTTTTTAATTAAAATCCATTGGTTATCAATTTCATTGTCAAAGTAATACATCTAATTATCAATTTGGTTGGTTTTTAAAAATAAACAATAACCATCAATTATATGCATAAGGGTTGATTCTCAAATGCCTTGTTGAAAACCATGTATGTTATATTATCAGTTATACACCTATTACATGATCTTTTATTCCTATTTTTTTTAAAATTCTATCATAAACATGTTTAGTATTCAGACCGAGTCATCTTAGGCAACTCTTCAAAACAATCTGACCCACTGAAATGAACAATCTCATTGACTATAATTTATTTTTCTTTGCACCTTTGGACAAACCCTAGGATACTATTACAATGTTTAAGGTCATTAATTGAACTTTAACTCCTAAAAACAATTCAAGGCTCTTATTCTAAGAATCTGATTGGTAATGTAAGTTCCCTGTTCTACTATGAGACTGGTTCATGTATTGTCCAGTTAAAAGTAAGGTATATGAACCTTAAATTGCAGACCTATTTTTGCCTCTTAAAGCATGAGATGTATGGCTTAAAACAGTTTTGCTTAATTAGCTTACCATAATTACCCGTGTTCTTAACATATTTAGGACTGAAGGTGGGCCCAAATACCAAATTAAGTGTAACTAAAAGGATCAGCAGCTATTCTTGTGATGAAAGAGTGCCAATGGTTTGGACACAAAAACTCAACTTTTTAAAAATTTTAATGTGTTATTACAAAGGTTACTTTCTAATTCATTTCAAAATATTATGAATTTATTTGCTTAAACTAATTAGGCTATTTTCAAGGCACAATTGACTCATTCAAAACATACATTCAATCATGAATGAAAACTAAAACAAGCGATTCAAGGCACATTTTTTGAACTTTACTACAAAGGCAACAAATGTTTTTTAAAAAAACAATTCATGCTTTATTAAGAACAAATGGTCGCCAATTTTGAACCTTGATCAACACGCTTTCCAGAGATAATTAATTTAGTTAAAAGAATTGTTTGAAATAGAGAAAGAAAAAATGTTTGTCCATTTCAAAATTAGTAGTTATTTTTGACATAACTAAAAACAAACTCATCAAGTTGTATCTAAGGTTGCAAACTTCACAACTTGTGAGAAACAATTTAATTTTTTGCACATTGAGTTTTTTGCTTGCTACAAAATAAACAACATTCCAAATTTCAAGCTTCAACTTGAGACTGAAAATGAGGAAACTGAAGACAAGCTTGCATTTTCAACAAAGTGACAATGAAGAAGATGACAAAGATGATGCAAATTATGAACAAATGGGCCCAAGGTGAGGAAAGCCTACCTGTTGTGACCTTCCAACTTGATTGGACATAACCAAACAATCCAAGTTACAAAGGCTTTGACAACCATGAGCCCCACCAAGATGTGCATGTTGTGAACCAACGAACTACACACCAAGATTCAAGTGTAGAATTTCACATGAATTAGCAAAGCATCAAATGAATGTGCATCACAATGGAATTCAACCAAATAACGTGCGTGAAAGCAAATATTGAAGAAAAATGGCAATTGGTTTGATGTTAACCTATAGAATGTAATGTTGGCTATTGAAGGTGGATCAAAAATTATGTATGCAGCATGATTATGGGGTGTCCCTATCACCTCCTTAAGAAATCACTTAAATGGTGTGACACTAACTAAATGCAGAAGAAAGTTAGGGGTGTTTGAAAGTGTAGAAGAAATTACACTTGTAGACTACATCAAACAAATGCAAAGGATAAGGCATCCCATCACTTTGATATAGTTGTGGCTAAAGGTAATAGAAGTGACACAAGAAAGGTTGATTCCTTTCAAAAACATAATCCCGGGTTAGGGTTGGTTACAGTGGTTCAAGAAACGTAACCTAAACCTTTCATTGCATGTAACTCAAGGCCTTGAAGTTGGGTGTGCAAAAGGATTATGCCTAGCAATGTTGTGATATTCTACAATAACTTATAGCAAACTCATGATCTGCACAACTACACTACAAGTAGGATATGGAATTGTGATGAATCCAGTGCACATATTGGTCATAATGGTGGCACATTTGTGTTCACCAAGGTTGGATCCAAATCGATGCATTCCATTACTCCATATGAGCAAAAGTGGTTGTTAATGTTATCTTGCATCAATGCACATGGAGAATCAATTCATAGTTTCTACATTTTAAAAGTAAGCAATTCAAAAAAAAGTTACATTGAGTGATGTGAGAATGGATTTATTATGGGAATGCAGCCACATGCATGGATGACTACATTTTTGTTTTCGACATGGATTTATCATTTCATTACAATAGTGCAAGCACATGAGGGCAACATGTCTTTAAAAAATAGACACTTACTAATTCTTGATTGCCACAACTCCCATGTCACAATCGCCAATGTCTGAATTACAAAGAGAGTGGGGCTACACCTAATCATTTTGCCATCACATACATCTCATGCAATGCAACAGTTGGATGTATCTTGCTTTAAGTTGTTCAAAATTACGTTTTGAAAATACCGAGATGTTTGGACACTAGCAAACAAAATGAGAGTTGCAAAGAAAGAAGATTTAGCTTAGTGGGTTTCATTGGCTTTGAAAAAAATCTTGCATCAAGCAACATTTGAAAGGGGTTTGAAACAACTAGCATATGGCCATTAGACCCAAATGTGATGCAAGGTAAGATGCATCCTTCTAAAAACTTCAAAGATGTACAAGAACCAACAAACATAGATTTTGGTTGTGGTTGACGACTTGTAAGTATAGGAATTTTGGGAACATCTATATTTAATGATGTGCAAAAGACATGCCACTATTTTGTTGACTTGGAGGGTAGTGGTGCAAATGGACACAATGATGAAAAGGATGACAAATCAAATGGTAGATGTAACTAAAATCATAGCTTGCCAAAAGTTGGGTCAAATTTGGGGTTTGACCACCAAATTCAACAAGTTTACACACCATCAAATGTGTTCAGTATAGCCAAAATCAATTCCCATGCACATAGCAACAACCCCATGCCATCAATTTTTCGATTCTTTTTACTTCCTAAAATAAAATTAGTAAACCTTGAAAGTAGCTACGTGAAGAACCACTGATTGATTGCACAAAATCAATCATGATGACGTCAAAACATTATTTAATAGCTTTAAAACATGAAAAGGTGTTTAGGAAGGAAGTAGCTACTAGAGAAAGGGATAATAGGAGGCAAAAAAAACTTGCTAAAAAAAAAGATCTTAGACAGAATAGACAAAGTAAAAGAAGACATTAACAACTCTTAGATCGAAAAGCAAAATGAAGGCGTGATGAGGTTTGGTTAACAAAAAGCATTACAAAGCAAGGGGACACATTCCATGTAACAATTTGAGCTAAAGTTTTGCCAAATTCTTACATCATTCCATTTTGTGGCTTAATGCCTCTTATATGCCGCCACAACATGAAGATTGTGATGGAAAAAAAGAAAGTGAAGCGAATAGGAAGTGAATGTAATAATTTAAACCTCCATGGGTGTATAAACCCTTGTTGTATTCTTTATCAGTCTTGTGAAGTGTTGCAATTTGTTGAAGTTTTACTATGATTCATGGAGGCAAGCCATAAGTACTCGCACTCCATGCAACCATTACGAGCTACATTAAAGTGTTCTTGGCATCACTTTATAATGAGGTAGGTGTAGATAGAACATTGCAAATGATTATAACATTAAAATTGCAACTATTTTTTTTTCTCATGGGAAACATAAAGAAGAAAATGCAGGAACTGATGACCATTTTGGGTCGAAATGACCTTTTTCACACCTTATAAGGCTAAGTAGTAATTTTAAATATATGATATTTGTATTGATTTCATATTACTTGTTATTAGTTTTGGGCATGGCATGTATCCATTCAAGGAAAGTCTAAAGTTGGTAGTATGTTTACTTAAAAACCTTATTATAATGTAATGAATTCCATTCCCAACGCAACATGTCATTATTTTGTCATTTATGTATCACCATCTAGGCCTATTAGATGTGCATATTAACATGCATGACTATCACATTTCTAATTCGCAATGTGTGCACATAATATAAAACATCACACAAGTAGCCTTGACAACTATCCAAGTATACCCCCTTATATGTCACTTTTGATGTATGTACTTGAAAATTCACAACTAATTCATCCTTGGTCAAAAAAATAAACTTCCAACTAATTTCAACATTTGATCCATTTGCTAATCAAAAAGGAAAAAATCCATATTTAATTTTGTTTATTATGGGGAAAAATTAACAAACTGTTCATTTAAGGTTCACATACCTTAGTTGTTGGCAAAACCAAAAATCTATGTACCGATTTTGATTGAGGTTCCTATATACATCCAAAAATGGCAAAGAACATAGGTAGGCAAAAAATATTCTTACAACCAATGAAGTGAGGTAGCATCCACCCAAGGGGGCCTAGGTTCTTTTTCTTTTGGGGAAAGGGTGGAATGTTAGAATTTTGTTGTTCCTAATGTGTTCTCAATGTTGTCCCATCAAGTTTTCAATGAGTTCCCTACATGTTTCCCAAAGGTTCTCGATGTGTTCCTCAACGTGTTCCCAATTAGTTCCTCGTTTTATCCCCTATCTTTTGCCCAAAGTTCTACTATTGTAACCTATATAAATAGCCCAATGGAGGAGATTGCAACATACATATATATTTTGGGGCTCTCCAAAACTTGATTTTTTAAATTTGAATATTTTGAAAATGGTGACAAACGAATCCATTATGAAGGATATGGAGCTTTGGAACATAGGGTGTGGCAAGTCATTACACCTCTCGCGCCTTTTTGATTGGGGCTAAATGTGTGTCATAATCTCCAAATAATTATGTAATGTGTTTTTTCATAGTAGACTTTGTTATGTGTCCTTTTTGGGGTTGTTTTGTGTTTGGGTTTCTGGGTAGGTTCAAGGTGCATTGCTTTAAGGTTGTGAAATGGAGTGTTGTAGCAAAGGCGGTGTTTGTAGGAGGCCTTTCATAATTGAAAGTGGTGAGGGTGCACTTGTGTCATGACACAAAAAGGGTTTAGGATGGAATTAGAAATGGTTCGAGGCCATGTAGGTGGCAAATATTTTGCCAATTGTGTGTGGCAAAATGTCGAAGGCCCATGAGATGATTCTATGCTAGTTGAAAAGGGTGACCCAACAATAGAAGGGATGTGAAAGTTGTTTTTTTTACAAATGAAGAATCTTGACCTTAAAAGGTACAAAAGCCACACTTGAAGAGGTGTTGCCCCTATGGTACACTCATAGTTATGCATTTGTTTATTCTTAAAGACATTGAATGTTTGGTGTAAGTAAACCAAGAAGTAATCAAAGCTAAGATGTCGTATTTGCAAGACTATTAAATGATTGTGAACTTTGTAAGAAATATTCATTTACCTTTTGTCCTCAATTTTTAGTTTGATAATCTAAATCATAATCTAGAGGTGGTAAGATGTTTAATTGCTTGTTAGGGCTAAAATGTTGTATTTGCAATACTATTAACTAATTATGAATTTTGTAAGAAATAAACATTTATATTATATTTTAAATTTTTTAATTGTTAATTTAAACCATAATGTAGGGGTGATAAGATTATGTTTAATGTCTTGTTAGGGCTAGGATGTTGTATTTTTAAAATTATTAAGTGATTTTGAACTTTGTAAGAAATAAACATTCACCTTTTGTTTCCAATTTTTGGTTTGCTTTCAAAATTTTAGTTGGGAAATAATTATTGACTTTAACACCATACTGGGTTTTGACAAAAAAATCATCGACACAATGAAACAACACTATTATGTAACCTTGGAAGTTGGGGAGGGGTGGGAGATATCATTGGTAGTTACAAATGAAACCATTAGTAAGTTGATGGCAATACTTGTCAACTATGACTTTTGTTTCATCCTTTCCAAGTTTTGTTTTGATTCCTCACACCATACTAAACAATGTTTTCAACTTGTTAGTTATAAAGGGAAAGCAAATAAATGAGTTACATAAAAAAAAAAGCTTCCTACACATGGAGATAATGGTTTTATGAAAAAGGGGGAGAGGGCAAATCTAAATGGTGGTGAAGCCAATAAGAATGGAGTTGCCCTCCCATTCGCTCATAAGGATAACTTGCAAGCTACCTAGTTAAGTAAACAATGTAAGTATGTGAAGGTCCATAATGATTATGAAAAATAAAATAAATGATATGTTATGGTGATTCATAAGAAGAAGAATATGGCACAAGTAGGCAAGTGGGCACCAAAGTGGTCACATATGTCTAGGCTCCCATAACTTTTTAGAAGTCTAACAAAAGAAATGTAGGGGAAGAAATAAAGGTTATGGTCATTGTGCACACTGGGGGCCTGGTTTTAAGAATTATGAGGGAGCAAAAGTGTTTTTGAAAAAAAGTAATAGTTCAAGGGGGGTGGGAGATTGAAAAGTAAGAATTGATATGGTCTTAATTTTAGTGGATTAATTATCCTTCCAATCTCAAAAAAGAAGGTGAGCAACAATGAAGCCATAATTTTGAACCTTAGTGAAAGTGATGAGGTGCAAAGGGTGAAAGAACACCTACTCGTTGAAGCTACCATGGCATGGTCACCCCAAAAAATCATGGAAAGCAAGAAAGCCATGAAATAAAAATTATTGATGGAAGGAAAATTTCAAAGTGGTGGTGCAAGTTCCTTACTCATGATTTTCTCCCAACTTTTTAATATAATGTTTTCATACAATATTGATGCCTATAAACATTGTTGTCAACATCCATAAATAAAACAAATAACACTTCATAAATTTAATACATACATCCAACACATGAGGGAGGGTGGGTTGGTGGGGAATAATGAACAAAGTGACTATGTTCTCCCAAACAAAAACTAAATATCCATGTGAAGCAGTTCAAGTCCATGACGGGCCCCAAAATTTGGCTATGAATCCTCTTTGAATGAGTGAGCATAACAATAGTGTTGGTGTGAAAACCCATGGCCCATTCCTTTTCATCCACATTGGGTTCCTCCATGAAAGGGAACTTGGAGTCCTAAACCATCCCCAATCCTCCAACTTGAAATGCATGAAAATGTAAATAACTCAAAAAAGTTGGTGGGGATGCCCTTGGAAGCCCAACCCTATTGATCGCAACTAAAGGTGGCCAATCATCATGACAAAGTACACATGAATGACAACTTAAATCCAATATGTCATCCACCAAGCATTTGGGTGACCTCATAATGAACTAATATGCATTATGAATCACTTTTGGTGGTGTTAGGTTAATTCACATCCATTGAAACTAATTAGAATGTGAATTGATTAATCTAACATCCACCTGCATTGGTTCCCCAATCCAATCCCAAATCTAATGCCATGCTACCAACACAATTGGCCAATAATCCCCCAAAGGTGGGACATTCTACAACATGTATGCACACAAATGCATGTCATGTGTGGTTTGAACTTTGCAAATGTTGCAACACATGAATCAACTTCCAAAAAAAGATCTAAGGTTTGAAAGGCCCTGACTTGTGCCAACCTATGAAAAACCCTAACATGGCCATTTTGAAATGACTAGATCTATTGGCCCAATCTTGTCCAAATCATGCACCCCCAATAATGTGATGTTGTTTGGTAAGAAATGATAGGTAGCTTTGAATTATTCATGTGGGCAACAAATCAAAATGTTGTTGTCGCAACATCATAATTTAATGCAAGGAGGCTTGCTAAGCTTGTGGATCCTTTTCCATGTAATGATATCACCATACTCTATTGCCAAATTGAAGAATCACAATTAGTCCTTATTAATGCTTCCAAAAAATTCCAACAAAGATATCCAATCCATAAAAGTGTGCCACTAAATAACCTTAGTGTCTAATGGTTTGAAACTTGGTGGTCTAAGTGTGAAATCCATGAACGAGTATGGGTTTGGTGATGGCAAAGGATGCCAAGCTTAATGAATGAGATGATTGGTTGACATTTGCAACTTTGACAAAGTCCCCCGTAGTGGTTTGCGATCCAATGGTGAAGCTTGAATGAATGGCCTTCCATTAGCATTTCACATCTCTAGTTTAATACTAAGGGGCTTGTCATAATCATGGATGTTACATTCCAATAAATCAAACTCATGGTTCAAAGCCCTAAAAATCTAGCAAAACATATTAATTTGTTGGATTTTCCTACTTGAGCCCCAATGAAAGTAACTACCAAAAAAACCTTACAACTATCTCTTATTTGCTACCATGGTCGATGGGTGGTTTCATGCCAAAGTCCAAACTAACCCCTAGGGGGTTATATAAAATTACCCTTCCAACCAATACACCATATGATGTAACATGTGTAACCATTGTGTGGGCATGCATTGTGGTGTAGTTCGCAAGTTTGGTGGGGTTAATTTGGATGACAACCTCATGTTTAGTTAATTTTTGAACTCACTCTGACATGCCCATTGATGTCAAAATATGGTATGGCAATGGTTTCAAATTAACATAATATCAAACCTAGACCTTCCATTGTTGTTTTACCCAACATCAAAAGTTAAACACTTGAACCCAACAAAAGCCTTTCAGGTTGGTAATGTTGTCCCAATATTCCCATCAACTTAAAAACTCCATCCTTCTTACCTACCACAACCATACCAAGAATAATGCATGCTTGATTAATGGGTGGTTGTGTTAGGAGTTTTTAAAACTTGACTATTGCATGTTAAGGTGGCATTTCCATGACAAATGGATAGTTGGTTCTAGGAACATCATGATGTTACAAGTCTTGATTCATCAATTGGTGTATCTAACATCCCCATGGTATTCCCATCCTCATATAATGTGGTTGCCAAATGAAACATTATTATCGGTATAAAATTAAGCACAACCAAAACTATGGTAGAAAATAATCGTGTTTAACATAATTTTATTGCCGCCCCCAACAAACTTGTTGGTGTTTTGTTTCAAAGGTGGAACTAGGCATCCTTTTAATTGTAACCAATGTACCACCAGAAGTAAACCCCTTCAAAGGGTTGGAAATTGTGTCTACCAACACAAAGGATTATGGTAAATGAACATGACTTTGGGCTTTCTCACATTGAAGATCTAACCTTTCATCAACACTTCATGGTTCCAACACATGGGCATTTGCCTTAGTCACAAATGTTTTTTTTGAAACCATGACTAGGTTCCACCATTGACCACCTCTAAAACATGATCCCCAAGAATTTCCAAAATGTCATTATTTGGGGCTAATGGCTTTAAAAATTTGGCCCCACAAAAATATTATGTATTGAACCAGGAGATGATGTGTCTTTTTGATCTTGGGGCATCGCTGACATAGGCACATTGGATTTCAAGTGTGCCACCATACTTGTCACCAAAACCTCTAGTTGTGCAAACCATGCTTCCATGGTGTTGGGTTGGTTTGGAGTTGGCTTGGTGGGTGGCCGTTTCTTGGGCACACATTTCTTTTTCTAGTCCTTGCCAAAACCTCAAGATTTCCCTGCATTTATCACCTAGGATTAATTTTGGTGATGTTTAGGGTGTAGTATGAAACAATGGTCTACATCATGACCATCAACCTCATAATGAGAACAAGGTTAATTAATTGGGGTCATGGTTAGTAGTAGTCATTTGAAAAGGATTAAGGCAACCTTCTTCTAATGAAGCCCACCACATCTCCAACATTTATCTTCTTTCCCATGTTCCACAAAACATGACGAGGAACCGTTGCCAGGTTCCTATTTAGGCCCCTTGCCCTTTTATCGTATAGCTTTGGTTAATTGACCACTTATTTATTAGCTCAAAGGTGTTGAGGAATTATAACATTATTATAATTCATGGTTTTTCAAAAGGTCAAAGTTGATTAACAACTTATTTTTATTACTAAACATGTACATTTTGATTACAAGCCTAAGGCTTTAATGACATTTGTATTTTTTATTATTGAATTTGACTTTAATAACCCATTTGATTATATGGAAAATTAAACATCTAATCAAGTTGAACAAAAAAATGACCACCTTAGTCAAAATGACCAATGGTTTTTAGTTAACTAAGACATCTAATTAAGTTGGACAAAGCAAATTGACATCCTTAATCAAGATGGATAATGGTGTTATAATCAAATGGGACATCCTATGCTACTTAATTGGTCAAGATAACTACTAACTAGGTTAGGCAATAGGCTAAGTCTACCTACATACCAACTTACATACCTACCTATTTATTTACCTCCCTCCTATACTAATTCCCACCTACCATTTGAAATCCCAATGATGGCTTATGCATAAACGTAAAGCTTGAGCTGAAAGCCTTTATCTAATAGCTTTAAACTTAATGTGATTTTAATCCACCTGCATGGATAAATGTGTCCATACACTACTAGAAAAAATGGTTTTTCAAACGGTTCAAATTGACTAATTTGTCTTTTCTGAATAATGGCATGTCCATTTTTATTAAAGGCTTGAAACATGTATTTTTTAACTAGTCGACTAGATTAGAATGATTTATTTGACCAATACATTTAATCAAGTTAGACCACCCTAATCAAAATGGCCAATGGGTTTTAGTTAAATGGGACACCTAATCAAATTAAACATAAAAATTTGACATAATTAATCAAAATGACCAATGTTCTTTAATCAAAATCAAATGGGACATCTTATGCCTATTACATACCTACTTCCCACCTCCCATTTACCTACCTACCAACCCACCTATAACCTACCTTCATATTAACTACCTACCTATCTACCCACCTACCTAAATGTATTATCTACCTATTTACCCACCCACCTACATAAATGTACTACCTACTTACCTATCCACCCACCTATAACCTACCTACATATGAATTACATACTTACCTACCCATTCACCCACCTACATGGATGTACTACCTACATACTTACCCACACACCTACTTACATACATGTACCACCTACATACCCACCTACTTACTTACCTACTCACCCACAACCTACCTACCAACCTACCGACCCACCCATCTCCTATTACCTATCTACCTTCGTATCTCATAATCTTGTAGTGATGTGTTGAAATAAACATGTGAAATAAATGAATTGACAAAAGTTGAACACCTTTTAATGGTGTGGCCCATTGGTTAAGGACTTGGTTAATCGATGGGGAGGTCAAGGGTTCGATTCCTAACATCATAACTTATGTACATGCTTAAGGGGCTAAAGTAAGTAAAATAGGTTACGTAGGATATATTAGGTTAAGTTAAAATAGGTCAAATGGAATAGGGTAAAGTAGGCTACCACCTACCTACTTACCTTTTTACGACTTATCTCCTTACCTACATGCCAATTTTATTTATTTTTTGATATGGGCAAAATTTGACCAATCAAATGGTCCATACCTTGCTAGTAAAATATACCACCCTAGTCACAATGGAAACATCAAAATCAACTTGTTTAAAATGACAAAGTGGTCTTTTTGAACCCCTATTCAAATTGGGTATATTTTTACTAAATATTCCAGTAAAAAAAACAATTTTTCTAGTAGTGATAGGTGAATGATTTCATATGGATGAATGTCATTTTGCATTGATGAATTTCATTTATGGGTTGGATTAATTAAATAAATTATGGGATGAAATTCATCCATGATAAGAAGATAAATAAATTAAAATTTATTTATATCCATCTTCATTTGTTGTCCAAGCATTAATATTTCAAACTTGAATGGCATTTAATAATGATGGTTAATGTGACTATAAAGGAAAATATGATGATGGGACCAAAATAATTTTAAGAAAATTGTTTGAAAAATCATTTTCATCAACAATGTTAAGTAGTTAAAAAAAAATTTCATGATGGGATGAATGTTAACCCTACCTTCCATTGTTGCCAACAACATCATATATGTATTTTGTGAAAAAGTAGAGCACATTGAAAATAAATAATTATTAAAAAAAACCCCATTGCACTACTAGAAATTTGGGGTTTTGCAACTGTCGCATGCGATTAAAATTCAGTTGCATGCGACACATGCAACTGCAAATTTGTGTAGTTGCATGGGACATGCATTTGCATGCGACAATATGTATGCAACATGTATATACGGTGTTAGTATACATGTTCATACATACATACCAATCTAATGTAGTTGCACCTTATGTGCAACTTTCCTTGCAACTACATACAACTAATCAAAACATGACACATGTTTAAAAATTACACAACTAGCTTGTGGACACATGCCATTATTTAATTTTTTGTGTTTTCAAAATCAAAAATTCATTGGATTAATCTTAATCATTAAAATTTGTGCCATTAGGATGATGACACGTGGCACACCATGGAACGTTCATTGACCATTTGACATGTGTTCAATATTTTAACACCAATTATATGGTGACATGTGGCAATCAAGGTCCACCTAATTTTAAAATTTTAAATATTAATTAATGAAATCTAAATCATTTAATTTATGGCTAATAAGATGTTGACACATGGTGTTTAGGTAGGTAGATAATAATTAAACCCTATTAA